>ERZ1669248.1040-NODE-1040-length-10959-cov-4.313096_pt1 | contig 10959 bp, 11 predicted proteins | sample MGYA00579296_ERZ1669248 | MGnify/ENA primary metagenome ERZ1669248 (study PRJEB41166, sample SAMN08046057) | hot springs metagenome | biome: hot spring; feature: neutral hot spring; material: thermophilic sediment; isolation source: thermophilic sediment from...
AGAAACCTGCTTCTCAACGGAGAGATAAATATGGCTAATGATCTTTTGGGATATAAATACTTTATTAATGGTGTTGTAGAAAAGGGAGATAACTTAGGGTCTAAAATAGGATTTCCAACAGTGAATGTAAAATATAATAAAGAGAAGTTAATACCAAAGGCTGGTATATACAAGGGAAAAGTAAAAATAAAAAAGAATATTTATAATGCAGCAATCTATATAGGTAAAAGACCAACTTTCCATGGGAAAGAATTAAGAGTAGAAGCCTACATAATAGACTTTAGCGATTACTTATATGGAGAAGAAATTGAAATAGCTTTAGAAGATTACATAAGACCGGATCAAAAATTTGATTCCATTGAGGCACTTAAGAGACAAATTCAAAAAGACTTACAAGCAATAGAGGATAAGATTAAAAAGGAGGAAAACAATATAAAGATTATAACCATAGATGGAACCGCTGGCTCGGGTAAGACTACAATAGCAAAATTTATAGCTGAAAAACTCAAATTTGATTATATTGATAGTGGAGCTCTATACAGAGCAGTAGGACTTATTACCAAAGAGAAAAATCTTTCTACTGAAGAGGAAATTATAGGATTTCTCTATCAAAATCCTATAAAATTTAATTTTGAAGACAAAATATTCAGAGTCTACATTTCTGATAGAGAAATTACATCTATGATAAGAACAGAAGAAATAGGAAAATACGCCTCCATAGTAGGTAGAATGCCAAGAGTAAGAGAATTTCTGACTTCTTATCAAAGAGAGTTTTTGAGAAAAGTAAAAAAAGGACTTGTTCTTGAAGGAAGAGATAGTGGTACAGTAGTTTTCCCTAATGCAAATTTAAAGCTTTTTGTCAATGCAAATATAGATATAAGAGCCCAAAGAAGAGCAAGGGATCTAAGTGAAAGGGATATTGAGAGAATTAAAAAATATATAATTGAAAGAGATAAACAAGACATGAATAGAGATATTGCTCCTTTAAGATTTCCTAATCATGGATATTTTATTGATAATTCCGAATCCCCTTTAGAGGAGATCTATGACAAAATAATATCCTTGTATCTCAAAGCTCTATGAGGTTAATTATTTATTTAGATAAACTAACCTCTACTATGGACATTGCCCACATACTCGCTGAAAAAGGGTATCCTCATGGAACAGTTATAGTGGCAGAAGAGCAAACTCAAGGTAGAGGAAGATTTGAAAGAAAATGGTATTCTCCAAAAGGTGGATTATGGTTTTCCATAATACTAAGGTCCAAAGACCTATTAATTCAGAGCAGCTTTTTAGGGATAATTATAGGAGTATCAGTTTTGGAAGTTTTGGAAAAGTTCTTAAAAGATATTGAGTTAAATTTTAAATGGCCTAACGACATTGAATATAACGGTAAGAAGGTTGCAGGAATACTAATAGAGAGCATTTATGAAAAAGAATTGAAATATATAATAGTAGGAGTTGGAATAAATTTGTTGGTAGATCCTAATGATATTAAAGATTTAAAAGCCTTCTCTCTTAGAGATTACATAACCACTTATGATAAAAACATTGTCCTTATAGAAGTTCTTGAGAAATTAGAAACAAACCTAAATGGTTTTCCTCACAATTGGAAAGAAATCTTCAACTTTTATAAAAACAAATTTCCCTATATTGGAAAAGGAGTTTTTATAAGAAATAAAAATCAAAAAGCCAAGGTAATAGATATGACTGAAGATGGAGGTATTGTGTTGCTTACTGACAATAAAGTACAAAAATATGAATGGGGAGGAGTTAGTCTTGAGTTTGAAGGGACTTCTCATTGATTTAGATGGATCCATATATAAAGGAAATACTTCTCTACACTATAGCAGAGAGTTCATTGAGTTTCTAAGAAAAGTGAATATAAAGTTTCTATTTCTCACAAATAACTCTACTCAGTTACCTATGGATTATGTGAACAAATTAAGAAACATGGACATTGAGACCAAAGAGGAAGAAATCTTAACTTCTGGGATTGCTACTGCTATTTACCTATCAAGTTTAAAAAATGTTGGAAATGCATATGTTATTGGAGAAGAAGCCCTTAAAAAAGCTATAATAAGTGTGAATTGGAAGGTTTTAGAAGACGCAGATTATGTGGATGCTGTAGTTGTAGGACTTGATAGAAGCTTTAATTTTGAAAAGCTTAGAAAAGCCAACTACTTAATAAGGAATGGAGCTAAATTTATAGCCACAAATCCTGATAAGACATTCCCTATGGAAAACCGCATAGATCCAGGTGCAGGGTCTCTTGTGGCAGCTGTTTCAGCGGCTTCGGAAAAAAAGCCCATTGTAATTGGTAAGCCTTCTCCATATATAGGAAAAATAGCTCTATCAAAATTGGGGTTAAAAAGCCATGAGGTTGGAATAGTTGGAGACAGACTAGATACAGACATACTCTTTGGAAAAAGATTAAAAATTAAGACTTTTCTTGTCCTTACTGGAATCTCAAAAAGAGAGGATATGGAAAAAAGTAAGATTAAACCTGATTTTGTCTTTGAAAATTTAGAAGAAATGACTATGTTCCTAAAAGGTTATTTAGAAAATAAATCATAGAAAATATGAAAACAAAGTCATATAATACAATTAGAAATATTGATCCCACACCTTTGTAATTCTTATTGGCTAAAATTTCTAAGATTCGCAGCATTAAAAATACAATTAAAGAATAAAAGAAAGAGAATTTATAATATACAAAAAATATCACCGACCTAAATAAAACTTCTAAATATTTAGACTTTGTTGAAATTCCTTCTTTACCAAAAAAATTTTTAATCCCGAAAGTTTTTACTATATAGAAATAGAATATGGTTCCAGCAAAGCTTACAAAGAAATAACCTATTCCAAGTAATATATAATAATCGCTGTTGTAAAATCTCTCAATAAATCTAAGAGATTCTGGTAGACTTAAATATAGTACTCTGTTTCCGGAAGGTAAAAGAAAAACCAGCATTAGAGATAAAAAATGCTTAAACTGATCCAATAAAAACTCTTTTAAACCATCCTTTGATAAGAAATTTCTGACCTTCGAAACGTCTATTAGAGTATGAATAGAAAACAAAAATATTAGAAAAATCACTGCATCTAAATATCTCAGGTAAGGAATAGAAAGAATCACAGAAATAAGAAGATAAATTCCAGTATGAACCAGAATTCCGTATGGAGTAGATCTTTTAAATTCAAATATTTTATTGGTCTGAAGGGGAAAATCGGCTATTAAATGAGCTAAAAACAATCTTAAGAACCAAAACAAAATAGTTTCCCCCTTTGATATAAGCTATTAAGAATGTTTACGATATAAGGGTCAAAATGGACTCCAGATAAACTATTGATTTCTAATAAAGCTGAGTGAACATCTAATCCTTTTCTATAGGGTCTATCAGAAGTTAAAGCATCAAATACATCTGCTACTGAAATTATTCTGCCCAAAAGAGATATATTTTCTCCCTTTAAACCTTTAGGATATCCACTTCCATCATATTTTTCATGATGCTCTTCTACTCCAGGAAGGATCTCCCTCAAAAGGTCAATAGGCTCTAAAATTTTTTTACCAATGGTTGGATGTTTTTTTATAATCTCTATTTCCTCAAGAGTTAGCTTACCTTTCTTGGTAAGTATACTTTCCTCAATACCAATTTTCCCGATATCATGCAATAAACCTGACAATCTGACTTTTTCTATAAAATCGGTAGAGTTATCTATTTCTTTAGCTATCAAGATAGCAATTTCAGAAACTCTCTTAGAATGGCCATGAGTATATGGATCTTTTGCATCAATAGCACTTACAAGAGACTCTATAGTGTCAAAGAAAAGAGTTTTTAGATCTTGATAAAGCAAAGCATTTTTAATGGCTATAGAAGCCTGATTTGAAATTGCTTGTAAAAGTTTTAAATCGCTTTTAGTAAACTTCTTATTGTCCTTCTTATTAATCACTTCCATAACTCCAATGATTTCACCCTGATGTACTAAGGGTACACAAATTAGTGCTTTTGTCTTAAAAGAAGTCAAAAAATCAAATTTAGGGTTAAATAAAGGATTAGTTTCCACCCTATTCTCAATAATTGGTATTCCAGTTTCTGCCACTTTTCCAGCTATACCCTCCCCTACCTTTATGGAATATCTCTTTATCTCCTCACCTTTTTCTCCTAAAGCCACCTCAAAATATAGTTCTTCTTTATTCCTATCCAATAGCAAGAGAGAACAAGCTTCAACATTTAAATTCTCCTTTACCAAACTCATAATAAGATCCAACAACTCATGAATATCTAATTTTGAATTAATTTTAGAACTAATATTCAGAAGTAAAGACAAGTCTTTAATTTTATTTTCAAAATATTTAAGCTTTCTCTTCATCTTTTAAAATTCCTGTAACTTTATAAATATGCACAGGTCTTTCTTTACCTTTGATATTTACATAACCCAAATCTTCTATCATAAATTTATCCTTAATTCTCTCATATGTATTTTCACAGATAAGAATTTCTCCTCCTTTAGCTATACTTTCAAGACGAGATGCAAGATTAACAGTACTTCCTATAGCAGTATATTCTATCTTTTGAGAAGGTCCAACAATTCCTACAAGAGCTTCTCCTGTAGCTATTCCTATCCCTACCTCAAATTTTGGATATCCTTTTAGTTCCCAGTTCTTTTGTAATTCTTTCAATCTACGCTGAATCTCTAAGGAGGAATAAACTGCCCTCTCTACAAAATCTCCATAATATATGGGTGCTCCAAATATCGCCATAATTGCATCACCCATAAACTTATCTACTGTTCCTCCATATTTAAAAATAACCTCTATCGCTAAAGCAAAGAACTCATTTAAAATCTCTACTATTTCTTCTGGTTTCCTTAGATCAGAATAGTAAGTAAAATTTCTTATATCTGCAAAAATTACACTTATGTTGCTTCTCCTTGAATAGACGACAGTTTTATGGTTTAACTCGAGTAATTCATCAATAATACGTGGTGAAATAAATCTTTGAAATAGATCTCTTATTCTTCTTTTCTCTTTTTCTTCCGAAGTAAGATCATATATGAGATTTGAGAGATAAGAGACAGAGGCCCCTATTGGAGGTATATAATAAGGTAAGAGAATATTATGTTTTAGAAAAGTTATGTTAGTAAAGATGAAATATAAAGCTATCATAAGAGTTAGGATGAAAAATCTTAAAAAATTACCAAAACTCACTGGCAAAAATAGAGGAAATATACTTAATATAAAGGAAATAAAAAAAGTTAAAACGTCACTATTTAATAGGTGAATAAAATCTTTTTTAAGTAATGTACCAATAGAGTTTGCGTGAATTTCTACTCCAGGCATCTTGCCTAATCGGACTCTGCTACCTTTCCTAACATACCCGGAAAATGGAACAAAATAGGTATCATGTAATGCTTCAGTGGTAGCCCCAATTAAGACTATTTTATCTTTAAAAACAATAGGGTCAAAATTACCGTTAATTATATCCACAAAAGAAAAGTAAGGATATAAATAAGGTCCTCCTCTGTAATTGATTAATATTTTATTATCTTTCTTAAGAATATTTGCAACATTTTTTAAATATTCCTCCGGGGTTATATCTAAGAACTCACAACTTACTAAGAGTGGAAAGGAATACCAATTATTGTCAAACACATTCTCAATTAATGAAAAACGCCTAATAAAACCATCATTGTCGTACTCATGATTTACAAGTCCAACCTTAGAGTATCTTGAGAAAATGTCTAACGGAAGAAATAATCTCTTTATAGAACCAAACTTAGGATTATCGGTTATAGTATAAAAGGCAGCAATTATTATTCTGTTATTGGTTTTTAATAATTCAGAAAATACCTTATCTGAATCCTTATTGGATTTGATATCAAAATATAAGTCAAAGGCAATTACCTTAGGGTATTCACCTAATTTTTCTATTAAAGTCTTATAAATTTTTCTATCCCAAGGAAAGTTGCCTAGCTCCTCAATTGAAGAATCATCTATACCAATTATTACTATGGGATCTGTTATTTCCTTTTCTCCTCTGAGAGAGAATCTCAAATTAATAGAACTTAGTTCTAAGTTATATAACCAATGTATCTTAAATATGAAAATTGTAAAAATTATACTTGAGATAGTTATTAAAACTCTTGTGTATAGTTTTTTATCCCTAATAATAAATTTAATTCTTTGCACTTTTCTCTATCATAGTCTTATTTTTGTAGTCAAGTAGTATATATCCTTAGGATTTCCATCTGAGTCATAGATTCTTTTAACAGTTAAAATAGCATCTACATTCTGGGCAATAGGATATATCATATTTAATACAAATATAGTATTGTTGTTTATAAATTGAAAAGGTGAAGAAATATTATCCTGTTCATAGGAGAGACTTGCTCTTAATCTTTCACCTAAGCTAAGATTTAAGTTACCATACAAGTTAGGCATTTTATAATCATAGGATTCGTATCTCATGCTTAAGGAAATTATATGTAGTATATTTGAATCAAAACCTAAAATTAAACCATTTATTCTTTTTATAGAATCTGTTATGGTAGGCAGTAGTCCGAGGATTTTATTTCTCTCATAGTATGCATCAAAATAGCCAGGAGTAAAGTTATCAGAGTAGCTTAATCCTTGAACATATAATATCGAATTAAGGGTAGGAACAGACATTTGTAAACCTAAGGCAAAACCATTCTCAGAAAGTACTCTCTTATCCTCTAAAGAAATACCATCGTGAATAACCCTCTGTGCAAAAGTTAAGTAACCTATTAGATTTTTTGTAAAATAATATCCAGCATCTATCCCAACAATACCTTGTCTTTTAGATAAATCACTGTCCAAATCAAACATACCATTTAAGCCAATTTCTAATCTGCTTAGCGGTCTGTAGAATAGTCTTAAAGCATAAGTAGAGGTGATATTTTCGCCTCTATTAAAGGGAGAGGGAAATAGAGTTAAAACACCACCTTTCTTAGGATCTTCTAATCTTAAAACTATGCCATCCATTTCATAGGTGGAGTACCTATCAGCAATTAGTCCATAACCCAAATTAAAACTATCAATCGTTCCATATCTAAAACCTAACCATGGAAGATTTAATTCTCCATATTTAACTTTTGCTTGAATATAACTTATATCTTCCCCATTAGTATAAAGAGAAAGATCTAACCCTAACTTTAACGCTCCAAAGGAAAGTTCAGGAGTTAAAGATAATTTTGTCAAGACTAAAGTATCTCTTTTATAGAGCCCATAATCTAAACTATTACTAAGAATTGAAGCTCTTTGTACTTTTTCTGATTCAGGAGTAGTTTCTTTCTTCTCTTCCTTCTTCTCTTCCTCATCAAACCTTTCTATCTCTTTTATCTCAGAAGGCTCCGAAGGCGGTTCATCAGGTTTTACCACGCTTTGAAATCCTTCTTTTACTTCTATAGTTTTATCTTTTGCAGTAAGGAAGACTATTCCTCTTAAAGTCCAAATTTTTGTTGTTCCATCTTCTGATACTTCCTGAATCCATTCCGTTCCTCTTACCCCAGCCACAGCTGTAGGAGTCTGAATTTCTATTCTTTCTCCCTGAGACAAAAGTCTTTCTACTGTTGCCCATATTTTTCCTATAAGCAATTTGAATATGGAAATCTCTTTTTTAGTGTCTTTCTCATAGTCTAAATTTAAAATATCAAGTTGGGTATTCGAGCCAAGCTTCAATGTAGATTTATCAGAAAACTGTAAAATAGCCTGAGAATTTTGTTGTACCCATACTTTATCTCCTGATGTAAGTTCCATCTTTACCTTAGCAGGAAGCCACAATTCTGAAGTTAGTTTTTTTACATACACATTCTCTTTTATGTATGTGATTATGGCTACCCTTGGTTTAGGAGAATCTTGAGAGAACGCAAAGGAAAACAAAAAAATTAGAAAAACTAATACAAAAGTTATAAATTTTTTACTCATTTCCCCACCTCTATTTTAAAGTTTTATTAAATTAAACTTTAGTTAGATTATATCACAGATTTTTTAAGTAGAGGTAATACAATCCTTTTAGAGTAAGATATGGATCTATATCTTTTTCTTTTAAATATTTGGTATATGGAACAATCCTCTTTGCCCATCCTCCCGTACTCACAAGAACTGGTTTATATTTCAATTCTTTAATTTGTCTTTCAAGAATACCATCTACTAATCCAGCAAAACCATAGACAATACCTGCTTGAATAGCTGATATGGTATTTTTCCCCAGAGAACTTTCAGGGGCTTTTATATCCACCTGGGGAAGTTTAGCGGTTTTCTCAAAAAGAGCGAAAGCTGAAGTACCTACACCGGGGGCTATAGCAGCCCCCAGAAATTTTTTCTTTTCTACTACAGAGAAAGTAGTGGCTGTTCCAAAATCCACTGCTATACCACAGTGCCCATATTCTTCAGTTATAGCAACTACATTACAAATTAAATCTGCTCCTACCTCTTTGGGATTTTCTGTCTCAATAGATATTCCAGTTTTTATTCCTGGTTCTACTACAAAAGGAGGCTTTCCAAAAAGATACTTTATAGCATCAATAAAGGCAGAAGTTAAGGAAGGCACCACCGAGGAAAGAGCAACCCCTAAAATATCCTTTTCTTGCAATTTTTCTCTTTTTAGGGTCCACTCAATTATTAAAGCATACTCATAACTTGTAGAGAACTTTTTGGTCTCAAATTCATAGTGGGATACTATTTTATTTCCATTAAAGTAAGCTAAATCAATATTTGAATTACCAATGTCAATGGTCAAAATCAAGCCTAATCACTCCCTTTAAGGAATCTTTCTATAGCTAAAACAATGGGAGGACATATTATAGTAGCTAAAATAGCTTCAGGGATTCCTTGAACAATTCCTATGGTAATAATAACTTGAATAGGAAAAATTTTAGCTATAGCTGCAAGTCCTAAAGTACCAATGGTGTTAGTGATACTTCCTAAAAAAGAAGCCACACCAAGTCCTACAATTTTTGTTTCTTTTTCTTTTATAAGAAATGTTATTAAAATCGAAACCAAAAAAGCAATGAGCGCTATTAAGAAACTATACTCTATGGGATATAAAACAAGCGAACTTGAGAACCACTCATTGAGTATAAAAATTCCCGAAAGATATAAAAATGAAAATACTACTATGCTAATAATTATTAGAGCATAATTTTTAATTCTTTTTTGAGAATTGGTATATCTCATAAAAAAACTGTAAACTAAACCAGCTATTATTCCTATAAAGGGTCTTGCAGGGAGAAGTACCCAAAAAGGAGCAATATAAGAGAAGTATAAAACAGCAGAAAATCCAAACATTAAGCCTGCTAATGCCCCTATCCATGGACCTAAAAGAACACCCGAAAGAATAACAGGAATGTGCATGAGAGTCGCAGCTCCAGCAGGTGTTGGAACAGTTATGTATCCTATACGAGTAAGTCCCATGATTAGAGTTAAGGCAAGGAAGATTGCGGAAAGTGCAATTTTCTTGGATTTCATTTTTATACCTCCCTTCCAGCTCCCCAAAGGGGATGCCGTTTTGATTATTAAAAATCTTTAACTCCTTAAATTTGAGTCCTGCGACCCTTAGGTCTACAGGCTTATATGTATTATAATAGAAAAACATAAAAAATAAAAGGAGTTTAAAAGATGAACTTGGACAAGAAAATGTTAAGAATAGAGCTAAGAGAAAAAAGGAAAAAAATAGAGAATAAAGAAGAAAGATCCCATCAAATATTCCACAATTTGGAAAGACTTCTTATATGGAAAGAGGCAAAAATTATAAATACCTATGTGTCCTTAGAAGAAGAGGTAGATACAAAGTTTATAATCTATCATGGACTAATTGAAAGAAAGAGAATCTTCTGTCCTATAATTTACAAAGAAGAACTAAAATTTGGGGAGATATTTTCTTTTAATGACTTGAAAAAGGGAACATTTGGAATATTACAACCTGAAATTCCTACAGAGATAGATGTCTTTGATCTAATAATCGTACCTGGAATAGCTTTTGACAAGAAAGGATACAGATTAGGATATGGGAAAGGATATTATGATAAATTTCTGAGTAGAACAAAAAAAGGAATAAAAATAGGCCTCATCTTTGATGATCTCCTTTTAGAAGAATTACCTCATGAAGATCATGATCAAAAAGTAGATATAATAATAACGGAAAATAAAGTTATTGAGATAAAGTAATTTCTATTGAATCCCTATACAGGATAAGCATAAGAGAGTACTATTCCTGAAGACTTCTATAACTTCGCTTCTTAAGAGTCCGATATAAATAAATATGCCTACTAAAATTATAATTAAAATTCTCAGAGTTAGTCTTTTAACCATTTTTCCAAATCCTTTTTAAATTCTTTTTCTGGTAATATACCTAGATATATCTTTCTCACTACGAACTTTTTATCAATTAAAAAAGATGTAGGAATAGCTAATATGTTATAAGCATATCCTACACTTCCCTTTTTGTCAGAAAGAACAAGAAAACTCACATTGACATTCTTTAAATAATCCCTAAGAGCATTTATATCACTATCAAGGCTAACTGCAACTATTTTAAATTTTTTATCCTTGTACTCTTTCTGTATTTTATCTAACATAGGTACCTCATATCTACAAGGAGGGCACCAAGTAGCCCAAAAATTTAATAATATTACGTTTCCCTTAAAAGAAGAGAGAGAATATTGCTTACCTTTAATGTCAGGCAAAGTAAAGTCCAGTGCTGGTGAATTTTCTGAGATCTGTGTCTGTTTAGGGTATATCGATGTTGTTAGAAAGAATACCATAAAGATAAATAGGATCAGGAATTTAAGGATTAAAGATTTTCTCATATTTAATTTTCACCTCCTTATAGAATAAAACTTCCAGGCGAGGTAGGGGGTGATGGGTGAGGGGGGGGGAAGTGGACCCTCGCCTGGAAGTTTCGTTAACAAACTATTCTTGATTAAAATCATATA
>ERZ1669248.1041-NODE-1041-length-10958-cov-3.946712_pt1 | contig 10958 bp, 8 predicted proteins | sample MGYA00579296_ERZ1669248 | MGnify/ENA primary metagenome ERZ1669248 (study PRJEB41166, sample SAMN08046057) | hot springs metagenome | biome: hot spring; feature: neutral hot spring; material: thermophilic sediment; isolation source: thermophilic sediment from...
GAGCTTTTTCACCTGGTGCGCCACATTGCGCGCCTCGGCCGCGCGGCCCATGCCATAGCCCTTGATGGTCTTGACCAGCAGCACGGTGGGGCCGCCCTGGTGGTTGGCCGCGGCGTGGAATGCGGCGTAGACCTTCTGCGGGTCGTGGCCGCCGCGGTTCAGGCGCCAGATGTCCTCGTCGCTCATGTGCTCGACCATCTTCAGCAGACGCGGGTCGCGGCCGAAGAAATGCTTGCGCACGAAGGCGCCGTCGTTGGCCTTCATCGCCTGGTAGTCGCCGTCGAGCACGTCCATCATCACCTGGCGCAGGATGCCATCCTTGTCGCGCGCCAGCAGCGGGTCCCAGTACGAGCCCCAGATCAGCTTGATCACGTTCCAGCCCGAACCGCGGAACTCGGCCTCAAGCTCTTGAATGATCTTGCCGTTGCCGCGCACCGGGCCGTCCAGGCGCTGCAGATTGCAATTGACCACGAACACCAGGTTGTCGAGCTTTTCCCGTGCGGCCAGGCCGATCGCGCCGAGCGATTCCGGCTCGTCCATCTCGCCATCGCCGCAGAACACCCAGACCTTGCGCTTGCTGGTATCGGCAATGCCGCGGGCGTGCAGGTACTTGAGATAGCGCGCCTGATAGATGGACATGATCGGCCCCAGACCCATGCTCACCGTGGAGAACTGCCAGAAGTCCGGCATCAGCTTGGGGTGTGGATAGCTCGACAGCCCCTTGCCACCAACCTCCTGGCGGAAATGCGCCAGTTGCTCCTCGGTCAGTCGCCCTTCCATGTAGGCGCGGGCGTAGATGCCGGGCGAACTGTGGCCCTGGAAATAGATGAGGTCGCCACCATGATCGGCGGTGGGGGCGTGCCAGAAGTGATTGAAGCCGGTGCCATACATGGTGGCCAGCGACGCGAACGAGGCCATGTGCCCGCCCAGGTCGCCGCCGTCGGCCGGATGCAGGCGGTTGGCCCGCACCACCATGGCCATCGCGTTCCAGCGCATGTAGGCGCGCAGGCGTTCCTCCACCTCGACATTGCCGGGGCTGCGCACTTCCTCGTCGGTGGGAATGGTGTTGACGTAGGCGGTATTGGCCGAGAACGGCATGTCCACCCCGTTCTGCCGCGCCTGCGCGATCAGCGACTCCAGCACGAAGTGTGCGCGCTCCGGGCCTTCAGAGGCGATCAGCGCTTCCAGCGCGTCGAGCCACTCGCGGGTTTCCTGCGGGTCGGCGTCTCCAGCCGCGGCGGCAAGAGAAGTCTGTTGCATCTCGGGTAATGCGGCCATGTTGTTTCTCCTCATGAATTTGCGCGCAGTATCGCAAACAAATTTTCAAATCACAAGATTTGATTTCGCATCGTGAAATAAGACGTCCTGTTTGTTGAGGGCACTGGACGAGATTGCATGCCGGACTGCGTCAGCGCAAGGTTTGGGCACCATGCGATCGTCACGCTCCACTCTTGAGCGCCCCCAGGGTCGGCTCGCCGACCCGCCCCCCGTGGGGGTCAAGCCAACTTGGGGCGGCCCTGCGCTTGCTTGAGACACTCTAGACTCTCGCTGTGAAACCTTCAAAACCCATCGCCACCCTGAGGCGTCGCGGCTGGACGCAACATCTGGGCTTGCTGCGCGCCCGCGCCTTGCTGCGGCGCATGCAGTCCGACCGGGTGCTGCTGGTTCTGCCGCTGGTGGTGTTCATCCTGTTTCTTGCGGCCATGGCAGCACTGGTGCGCTATTCGCAGCAGGCCGATCTGCAGCGCGACAGGGACAATCTGCAGCGCGACAGCGAATGGGCGCAGCAGCGCATCAGCCTCGACCTGACCCTGGCGCAGGATCAGGTGCAGGCCATTGCCAACAATCTGTCGCTGCACGACGACCGCGCCGGCCCCTTCGATGTGCAGGCGCTGCGTCTGCTGCGCCGCTATCCGCAAATCTTGCTGGTGTACTACGCCCATCCCGATGGCGCGGTGGTGTTCAAAAAGGGCAACCCCAACCTGGCCACCGAGCAACTCACTGCCCTGGTCGGCAAGACCCTGCAACGCGCAAACAGCCTGCAATTGGTCCAGCAGGCGTTGATCAGCCAGCGCACCGCGTACTCCACGCCGTTCAAGAGCGTGGACAACGGCTGGCTGCTGGAGACCGCCACGCCGGTCATGCGCAACGACCAGCTCGCCGGCGTGGTGGGTCTGGTGTACTCGGTCGATGGCATCTTGCGCAATTCCGTGCCCGAGGATCTGAGTGCCAGCTACGCGGTGTCGCTGCTGAGCGGCAACAACCAGTTGCTGGTCAGCGCGTCGAGCCAACCCATTCGCGACAAGGCGCTGCAATACCGCGCGCCACTGCCGCCGTTCGAACCGGGGCTGGTGCTGCAGGTCAGCAGCTACCGCAGCAGCCCGAGCTGGACGACCAAAGGCCTGTACTGGAGCGTGTTCCTGCTCTCCGCACTCACGCTGTGGACCCTGCTGACGAGCTGGAACCAGTTGCGTCAGCGCCTGAGCGCGCAAGAGGCGCTGACGCGCGAAACCGCGTTTCGTCGCGCCATCGAAAATTCCCTCTCCACCGGCATGCAGGCCGTGGACATGCAGGGACGCATTCAATATGTGAATCTGTCGTTCTGCCGCATGACCGGGTTTGAGGACAGCGACCTGATCGGCAGTCAGCCACCCTACCCCTACTGGCCGACGCAACAAGGCGCGGAAATGGCGCTGGCCATCCAGCAGAGCCTGGATGGCCTGGCGCCGCCCTCCGGGTTCGCGCTGAAGATCCGGCGCAAGAACGGCAGCGAGTTCGATGCCCGGGTGTATGTCTCGCCGTTGATCGACGTGCGCGAGAAGCAGACCGGCTGGATCATGTCGGTCACCGACATCACCGAGCCAACGCGCATCCGCCAGGAACTGGCCGCCTCGCACGAGCGCTTCGTCGCTGTGCTCGAAGGGCTGGACGCGGCGGTGTCTGTGATCTCGCTGGGCACCGAGGAGCCGCTGTTTGCCAACAAGCTCTACCGCCAATGGTTCGGCGCGTCGGTGCACGGCCACCTGATGCTCAACGGCGGGCAGCTCACCTCGGTGGCAGACGACGATCACACCGACACCGTGGACTCCTTCGCCGGCCTGCCGGCTGATGAAATTCTCGACGGTCATTCCAATGCGCACGAAACCTATGGCGAGGCGCTCGACCGCTGGTTCGATGTGCGCCAGCGCTACATGCAGTGGGTGGACGGCCGCGTGGCGCAACTGCTCATCGCCACCGACATCACCCCGCGCAAGCGCGCCGAGGAGACCGCACGCAAGCAGGAGGAAAAGGCGCAGATCACCAGCCGCCTGATCACCATGGGCGAGATGGCGTCTTCGCTGGCGCACGAGCTCAACCAGCCGCTCACCGCCATCAGCAACTACACCTCGGGCATGATTGCCCGCGTCAAGACCCACGGCATGGCGCAGCATGAACTGGTGGACGCTCTGGAAAAAACCGGGCGGCAGGCACAGCGCGCAGCCGGGGTCATCAAGCGGGTCCGCGATTTTGTGAAAAAGAGCGAACCGGCCCGCGTGTCCTGCCGCGTGCAGGACATCGTGCGCAACACCCTGGAGCTGGCCGACATCGAACTCACCCGGCGCAACGTGCGCCTGCTCAACTTCGTCGCCCCCGGCATTCCGGCGCTGTATGCCGACCCCATCCTGATCGAGCAGGTGCTGCTCAACCTGCTGCGCAACGCCGCAGAATCGGTGGACAAGGCTGGGCGCCAGGGCAATCTGCGCAGCATCGAACTCAAGGTGCAGGCCGACGCCGAGCGCGTGACCTTCTCCGTCAAGGATCATGGCACCGGCATCGACGACACCGTGATGGAGCGTCTGTTCGAGGCCTTCTACACCACCAAGGCCGAAGGTCTGGGCATCGGCCTGAACATCTGCCGCTCCATCATCGAGTATCACCAGGGCCGTCTGTGGGCCGAGAATTACTACAATCAATCACAGATCGCAGGATGCATTTTCAGCTTCACGCTGCCGCTTGGCGCACCCAAGGCGAACCCGCCGCCGCCGGGCGACAGCGCTCAGCCAGACTTCCTTCCCTCCCGTTTCTGAACCAACCCCGAGCGCATGAAAACAGCAAACAAAGGTACCGTGTACGTGGTGGACGACGATGAGGCCGTGCGCGATTCCCTGCAATGGCTGCTCGAAGGCAACGACTACCGTGTGCGCTGCTTCGAGTCCGCTGAGGGTTTTCTCACGCGCTTCGATCCGCGCGAAATCGCCTGCCTGATCGTCGACGTGCGCATGCCCGGCATGAACGGCCTGGAACTGCAGGACGAACTGCTGCGGCGTGGCTGCACCATGCCGCTGGTGTTCATCACCGGACACGGCGACGTGCCGATGGCGGTGGACACCATGAAAAAAGGGGCGATCGACTTCATCGAAAAGCCGTTCAACGAGGTCGTGCTGCGCGATCTGGTCGACCGCATGCTGCAAAAGGCCCGGCTCGATGCCGAGCAGCAGCAGGCGCAGGCCAGCCGAGGTGCGCTGCTCGGCCGTCTCACTGCGCGCGAGTCGCAGGTGCTCGAGCGCATCGTCGCTGGACGGCTGAACAAGCAGATTGCCGACGACCTCAACATCAGCATCAAGACAGTCGAAGCCCACCGCGCCAACATCATGGAAAAGCTCAGCGTCAGCACCGTGGCCGATCTGCTCAAGATCGCCCTGGGCTCTCCCAAATAAATCCAATCGCCGCAACCGCCCGCCCGACACGCCCGCCCATGCGGGCGTGTACGTTTCCGCCTCCCTTCCTGCCCGCAAACCATGACAGCCCAACGCATCGACGGCCTTGCCCTTTCCGCCCAAATCCGCACGGAGGTTGCGCAACGCGCGCAGGCCTGCACCGCTGCCGGCCATCAGCCCGGCCTGGCGGTCATTCTGGTGGGCGACAACCCGGCCAGCCAGGTCTATGTGCGCAACAAGATCAAGGCGTGCGAGCAGACCGGCATCCACTCGGTACTCGAACAGTATCCGGCTGATCTGAGCGAGGCGGCATTGCTGGCACGCATCGCCGCGCTCAATGGCGACCCGGCGATTCACGGCATTCTGGTGCAGCTGCCGCTTCCCCGGCATATCGATGCGCACAAGGTGATCGAAGCCATTTCGCCCGCAAAAGACGTGGACGGCTTTCATGTGGCCAGCGCGGGGGCGCTGATGGTGGGCCAGCCCGGCTTCAAGCCCTGCACGCCGTACGGATGCATGAAGATGCTCGAGTCCATCGGCCTGCGCGATCTGCGCGGCAAGACCGCCGTGGTCGTGGGCCGCTCCAACATCGTCGGCAAGCCGATGGCGCTGATGCTGCTGGCAGCCAATGCCACGGTCACCATTGCACACAGCGGCACGGCCGACCTGGGTGCGGTCTGCCGCCAGGCCGACATTCTGGTGGCCGCGGTCGGGCGCGAAAACCTGATCACCGCCGACATGGTCAAGCCCGGCGCGGTGGTGATCGACGTGGGCATGAACCGCAATGCCGAAGGCAAGCTCTGCGGAGACGTGGACTTCGCCGGAGTGAGCGAGGTGGCTGGCTGGATCACCCCGGTGCCCGGCGGCGTCGGCCCCATGACCATTGCCATGCTGCTGGTCAATACGCTGGAGTCGTGCGAACGCGCACACGGCAACTCATAATGCCCCGAATCGCTGCCAGCTTGACGCTCACCATGACCACCTCCCTGCCTGCCGACAATCCCCTGTGCGATTTTCACGACCTGCCTGACTACGCCGCCGTCAGGCCCGAGCACGTCCAGCCGGCGCTCGACGCGCTGATCGCCGCAGCCGAGCAGACCCTGGAGCGCATCACCGATCCGAACACCCCGCCCACCTGGGACACCGTGATCGAGCCGCTGGAGCGCGCCACCGAACGACTCGGCCGCGCCTGGGGCGTGGTCGGCCACCTCAACGCCGTGGCCGACACGCCCGAACTGCGCGCCGCCTACAACGCGATGCTGCCGCGCGTCACCGAATTCTGGACCCGGCTGGGGCAGAACGAAGGGCTGCTGCGCCAGTACCAGGCCCTGCAAAAGAGCGCCGACTTTGCGGCCCTGAGCCCCACGCGCCAGCGCATCATTGCCCATGCCTTGCGCGATTTCCGCCTGAGCGGCGCGCTGCTGGAAGGCCAGGCGCGCACCCGCTACGCCGAAATCCAGGAGCGTCTGGCCGCACTCAGCCAGACCTTCTCCGAGCATGTGCTCGATGCCACCGCCGCGCATGCCGAATATGTCGGCGCCGACGAGGTGGCCGGCATTCCGCCGGACGCCCTGCAGGCCGCACGCGAGGCGGCACAGCGCGATGGCCGCGAGGGCTACAAGTTCACTCTGCACTACCCGTCCTACATGCCGGTGCTGCAACACGGCGAGCACCGCCCGCTGCGCGAGCGCCTTTACCGCGCCTATGTCACCCGGGCGAGTGAGCTGGGCGACGCGCAGTTCGACAACTCCGCGGTCATGGCCGAGATCCTGGCCCTGCGCGATGAAGAAGCGCGCCTGCTCGGCTACGCCAATTACGCCGAAGTCTCGCTGGTGCCGAAAATGGCCGACACTCCGCAACAGGTCATGGACTTCCTGCGCGACCTCGCCGCACGCGCGCGCCCCTTCGCACTGCGCGACCTCGACACCCTGCGCACCTTTGCCCGCGAGCAGCTTGGCATGGCCCAGCTCGAAGCCTGGGATCTCTCCTGGGCCTCGGAAAAGCTGCGGCAGTCGCACTACGCCCTATCCGAGCAGGAGGTGCGGCAATACTTCACCCTGCCCACGGTCCTCTCCGGTCTGTTCCGCGTGGTCGAAACCCTGTTCGGCGTGCGCCTGCACAAGGTGGAGGGCAACATCCATGCCTGGCACCCGGACGCCGAGCTCTACCGCATCGAAAACACCAGCGGGCAGACCGTCGGCCAGTTCTATCTCGATCTGTACGCCCGCGACGGCAAGCGCTCCGGTGCCTGGATGGATCATGTGCGCTCGCGCTGGCTGCGTGCCGACGGCACCCTGCAGACCCCGGTGGCCACGCTCACCTGCAACTTCCCGTCCCCGGTGGGCGGCAAGCCCGCGCTGCTCAGCCACGACGACGTGCAGACCCTGTTCCACGAGTTTGGCCACGGCCTGCACCACATGCTCACGCAGGTGGACGACATCGCCGTGTCGGGCATCTCGGGTGTGGAGTGGGACGCGGTCGAACTGCCCAGCCAGCTGATGGAGAACTTCTGCTGGGAATGGGACGTGCTGCGCTTTCTCACCCGGCATGTCGACTCGGGCGAGCCCATGCCCCGCGCCCTGTTCGACAAGATGCTTGCCGCAAAAAATTTCCAGTCCGGCATGCAGACCCTGCGGCAGGTCGAGTTTTCGCTCCTCGACATGCGCCTGCATCACGACCTCAAGACCTTCACCCCGGCCGCCATCGAATCCCTGGTGGATGAAAATCGCCGTGAAATCGCCGTCCTGCAACCGCCGCCGTTCAACCGTTTTGTCTGCAGCTTTTCGCACATCTTCGCCGGCGGCTATGCCGCAGGCTACTACAGCTATAAATGGGCGGAAGTGCTGTCGGCCGACGCGTATGAACGCTTCGAGGAAGAAGGCCCGCTCAGTCCCTCCGTTGGCCAGAGCTACCAGCAGACCATCCTCGCCGCAGGCGGCAGCCGCGACGCCATGGAGTCCTTCAAGGCCTTCCGTGGCCGCGAACCACGCATCGACGCCCTGCTCCGCCACGGCGGCATGACGGCACAGGCCGCATGAACGCGTGCTGCCCGGCGCGGTGTGGCAAAAACACCGCGCGCAGGCGCCAGGGCACCCTCAGTCATGGCACACTTGCAGCCTGTTGCCTCACCCGCTGAACACTCAGATGAAACAACCCAACCGCCACGCCATTGCGTTGTCCGCCGCGCTCGGGCTCGGCCTGTTGACTGCGAGCCCCGCCTGGGCGATCTACAAGATCGTCGCACCGGATGGCTCGGTCACCTTCAGCGATGTTCCCCCGAGCACGCCGCAAGGCAAGAGCGTGCAGTCCCTCTCGGCAGGCGGCGCGCTCCCCGAGAACAATGTTGCGGGCTTTCCGACCGCGCTGCGCGAGGCTACCCGCAAGTATCCGGTCACCCTCTACACCACGCCGCAATGCGACGCCTGCGACGCGGCACGCGAATTCCTGCAACAGCGCGGCATTCCCTTCGTGGAAAAAACCATCACGAGCAATGCGGACATCAAGGCGTACAAGACCTTGTCAGGTGGCAGCGACCGCCTGCCCTTCATCGCCATCGGCGACACCAGACTGCCTGCGGGGTTCAGTTCCAGCAACTGGGGCACCGCGCTCGACGCCGCCGGTTACCCGAAGACCAGCGCCTTGCCGCGCTCCTATGTACGGCCCCAGCCCACCGAGCTGGTTCCACCGCCCGCTGCCAAAAAAGACGCTGCAGCCAATGGGACCAGCAGCCCGGCCGGGCCCTCGGTGCTGCCGCCGCCCAATCCCAACGCGCCCAAGGGCTTTCAGTTCTGACGGGGCGGACGTCTTGATTGCCTGAGGCGGCGCTCAGAGAAAGTCGCGCCGCTCCACGCCGGTCGGCGTTCCCACCAGCGCCACATCGGCACCGCGCAGGGCAAACAGCCCGACCGTGACCACGCCCGGGATCTGATTGACGCGGCTCTCGAAATCGCGCGGCTGGGTGATGTGCAGACCGTGCACGTCGAGAATCAGGTTGCCGTTGTCGGTGATGTAACCCGTGCGCTCGCGCGGATCTCCGCCCAGGGCGCGCAGGCGGCGCGCCACCAGCTCACGCGCCATCGGCACCACCTCGACCGGCAGCGGAAACTTGCCCAGCACCGGCACCAGCTTGCTCTGGTCGACGATGCAGATGAACCGCTCGGCCGCTTCCGCAATGATTTTTTCCCGGGTCAGCGCGCCGCCGCCGCCCTTGATCATGGCACCAGAGGCGTCAATTTCGTCGGCGCCGTCCACATAGACAGAAAGCTGCCCGACCTCGTTGAGGTCGAACACGCTGATGCCATGCGAGCGCAGGCGCTCGGTGGAGCGCTCCGAACTCGAGACCGCGCCCCGGATCTGGTCCTTGATCCCTGCCAGCGCATCGATGAAAAAATTCACCGTGGAGCCGGTGCCCACACCGATGATTTCGCCGCGCGGCACCTGGGTCAACGCCGCTGCAGCAACCTGCTGTTTGAGTTCGTCTTGCGTCATTTCGGGTCTTCACGAAAAATGTGATGTTCCATTATCGCCGCGCGCACTCGATCGCCGCGGGCTGAACCGCTCTCATGCCCCTGTCCTACTCGCTGATTCGCCCGATTTTGTTCCGCCTCAATCCAGAATGGGCGCATCACCTCACGCTGAGTGGCATTCGTCTGGCCCATTCCGCCGGGCTGTCGATCCTCTATGCCCACGCGCCGATCAGCGACCCTGTGGAACTCTTCGGTCTGCGCTTTGCCAACCGTGTCGGGCTCGCCGCGGGACTGGACAAAAACGGTGAGGCCATCGATGCCCTGGCTGCGATGGGCTTTGGCTTCATCGAAGTGGGGACGGTCACACCCAGGGCGCAGCCGGGCAACCCTGCGCCGCGCATGTTCCGCTTGCCGCAGGCGCAGGCGCTGATCAACCGCATGGGCTTCAACAACGAGGGGCTCGATGTGTTCCTGCGCAATGTGCGCCGCAGCCATCGCACGGTGCCCATCGGCCTGAACATCGGCAAGAACGCCAGCACGCCGGTCGAGCAGGCGCTCGACGATTACCGTCTTGGCCTGCAGGGGGTCTACACCCACGCCGACTATGTCAGCATCAACATATCCTCTCCCAATACCCGCAACCTGCGGCAATTGCAGAGCGATACCGCCCTGCAGGCCTTGTTGAAAGGTCTGTCGGAAGCCCGCGAACAACTGCGCCAGCAGCACGGACGCAATGTGCCGATGCTGCTGAAAATCGCCCCCGATCTGGAAGAGAGCGACATCGACATGATTGCCGATCAACTGCAAGCGCACGGACTCGATGGCGTCATCGCGACCAACACCACGGTGTCGCGCGATGCCGTGATCGGACTCGACCATGCGGACGAAGCCGGTGGCCTGAGCGGTGCGCCCGTGCGCGCAGCATCCACCCGGGTGATCTCTCGCCTGCGCCTGCGCCTGGGGCGCAGTTTTCCGATCATCGGCGTCGGTGGCATTCTGAGCGGGGAGGATGCGGTAGAGAAGTTGCGCGCCGGCGCCGATCTGGTCCAGCTCTACACCGGCCTGATCTATCGCGGCCCTGGACTGGTGCGCGAGTGCGCAATGGCTCTCGCGCGAGAGGCCAGTCAAGGCAGAGCCTCCCGACCTGCAGATTGAGGCCAGAATCTGGCCGCAAAAAACAAAAAGCGCCTGCAAGGAGGGCTTGCAGGCGCTTTGGAATGCGTGATTACTTCTGCTTCAAACGGGTCTTGTTTGCGGTGATGTGCTCGTAGATCTCGCGAGAACGCTGGGACAGCGGCCTGCCGAATCCCTCGCGCCAAGGTGAGGACACCTTCACTTGAGGACGCTTGCGGAAAGTGGACGCCACTTCCTCGGCGTTTTGCATCATCAAATCCCAGGGATCTGCAGATTTTGTCGTGGTGGAGGAGTTTGACTCGTCGAGTTCAACACCGTTGGTTTTGCTTGTGGTCGTCGCTTTTGCCACGTTTACCCCTCTGATGGAACTGTGGGACAACACTGTCTGCCGCATACCACATGCAACAGATAAATTGCCCCGTTAAACACCCATAAATTATAACCGGAAGTATGCTCCAGCGCCCACTGCGCGGGAAGGAAAGTTCACTGCAGGCTGGCGTCGATGCGCTGAAGCACGACGTCTCGCCCCAGCAGCGCCAGCACGGCATCGACTGCCGGGGTCTGCTCGCGCCCGGTCACCATCAAGCGCACAGGCATGGCAACCTGGGGCATTTTGAGGCCATATTGTTTGAGCACCGCCTTGAATGTCGCACTGATGGAT
>ERZ1669248.1043-NODE-1043-length-10944-cov-9.845808_pt1 | contig 10944 bp, 10 predicted proteins | sample MGYA00579296_ERZ1669248 | MGnify/ENA primary metagenome ERZ1669248 (study PRJEB41166, sample SAMN08046057) | hot springs metagenome | biome: hot spring; feature: neutral hot spring; material: thermophilic sediment; isolation source: thermophilic sediment from...
TGCTTCAAAAGATCTCTATTTAATCAGTGAGAGAAGAAAAACACCAGCTGAGAGCGGGGCAGGAACTATAGCAATATGCAGATCTAAATATGATATATGAGCATTAGAACATTACTAATAAATTCCTGAAACACTTTTTAGAGATCTCTTGAAATTTACTCTTTCAAGTATCTCAGTTTATAGGCTAATTCTCGAAGCTCTGGATGAACATATTCGCCATTCTCTATAATTTTCTCATTATCTGCCCATACCGTAGGGTTAAGACATATACCATCGGTATGTGAAGAGGCTAGACCTAGTTTTCCCTTAAATGTAAATGATTGACTGCCTAGCCCCCACTCTACCACTCCCCACACTCTTTCGTCTTCTAATATATTTCCAGTTAATTTAGCGCCTGGGTTACATCCATAGGATATATGTGCTATTTGAAACATTGCAGGATCATTAAAACTTTTTAGCCAATTCTCAAAGATTCTGGCTTCACGACCGCCTTCTATTTTTATTACTCTGCCTTTTTCTACATATAGCTTTATTGGTTCTTTCAATAAGCCTAACTCCTCAGGAGGCCAAACAGATCCGTCAAAGACTATTATGCCATTGATACTTTCTTCTATAGGAGCCCAGTCGACTTGCCCAAATAACATATATTCTCCTGGACCATTAACCTCACCCTCCACCAGAACTGGTCTATCAGGATCATTTTCAAATTCGACATCGGTACCTGAAGGAGTTATTATTCTCATTTTCCTCGCTCTCTTAGTTATTTCAGCTAATTTTCTTTGGAATTTATATAATAGATCAATATTAACTCTACCAATAGTTCTAACCATCATATCAGTGTCCATACCAACTAAGCAGATGTATCTGATTTTACCACTTCTCATAGCTTCTTCATAAGGTGTTGAATAGAGAAGCCACGCCTTATTAAATTCTATCCACACATCCGCGTTTTTTAGCACAGCAGTAAGTGTCTTCAGGGGTATGTATGGATCTGCTGCCTTGCCAACACCTGGTGGTGTGGGGTACCATATAACAATAGGTTTACCACCAACGATTTTAACAGCATTCGCTGTAGCTTCAACTACACGCCAGTCACTAGCTGTGTCAGCTGTAATAACAACTTCTTCGCCAATAGAAACCTTCATTATGTCTTTAATAAGTTTATAGGCGGCTTGAGCCAGCTCCATTTCTAGGAATTGGGGCAAGGATATCCCTCTGAATTACTTATTTAGAAAAGTTTATTATTGTTTCCTAATAATTATTGTTTAATTATCGTTGCAGCTCTCGGATTATATATATTAAGCTTAATTAAACTCTCCAAGATCTTAACAGCTGCGCCAGCGGGATCTATGACCGGGATGTTTATATGCTCTTCGATCTTTCTAGCTAAACCAGCGAAACCTGTACATCCCAGCACTATAACTTCAGCACCTCTATCAATTAATTTCTTTGATCTTTCTACGATCTTACTTATAGTTAATTCAAGATCCTTATCCAAATCTAGCACACCTAGATCAATACCTTCTAAACCTATAAGTCTATTAGCATAGCCTAAGGATCTTATGTGATCCTCAATCATCCACAGAGCACTTCCTACGGACACTATACCTATTTTATCAGTGATTAGTGAAGCAAGACTCATAGAAGCCTCACATGGTCCAATAACAGGTTTTCTTATGATGCCTCTAAGTAGTTTAACTCCAGGGTCAAGAAAACAATTAATAATGAATCCATCATATTTCTCATAATACTCGAGTACTCTTTTTATTACAAGCGGAATAACCTCTGCGTAAGCTTCAGGGGATTCAACAGTAATAGGTCCCTGAGGCAGAGACACCACATCTACTGTAGTACCTGGCGAAACAAAACTTTCATAAATTTTCTTATCCTGATTATCCCATTTTGAATGACCTATAGGATTAATAACGAGTATCTTCAATCCCTAAACCTCTCAATAAGTTTCTCAACGGGGACATAATCATAGTCGAAACCGAAGTGTCTTGGACCAAATAACTCGATTCCCTTAGGACTTCTCCAGATCTCTGGTGCTCTGGCTGCTATAACATTAACCTCCATACCTTCTCTTAAATTAGCGTTGGTGATAGGCTCGCCATCTGGTGCCACAAATATTATTAGATCTGGTGGCATAACTATAGGTTTCTCATCTAGCCAAGCTATAATATGCTCATTTTTGATCCATGTCTTTAAGACATGATTATGCCACTTACCTCTTCCTCTCACGACAGCTTCTCCTATGAGAAAACCTTTCTCATCTCTCCAATCATATTTTTCCACGATGCCTTCAAAGATTCTCCAACCATTAAGAGTATTAACTATAGCATTAACAGGATCCTCATACCTCATTCTCGCAAGTCTAACACTTTCACCTAGTCTATAGCTTAAACTTATAGTATCTCTAATCATGACTTCCTTAGCCTGTTTAATTGTTAATGGGGTATCAACTACAGCAGCGCTTTTACCATCTAACACTGATAAATATCTTGCGAGAGCTTCGTAATCATCAATATCACTATATTGCTTTATCAAGACAATATTACCTGTGCTAGTCACAATAATTGATGGATACATAGGTATATTAAAGATATGAACAGTGCATTGATGCAATTCTGGAGCTGCTCTACCAAGAAGATCTCCGTCAAGAGCGGGTAGCCCTATAATAGCACTTATATAAAGTGCAATAGCAGTATTTAAACCACCTATCTCTGATGCTAATACCCCAACTATCTCTTTTCCTAAATATGATCTCATTTCCTCAAACGCTTTCCTCATAGGTTCCTCAAATCTAATAGGTTTTCTAGCTTTAGCCGTGGGAGCCACTGTACCAACAAAATATGGTACAACAACAACTCCTTCTTCAGGTAACTCTTCTGGCTTAACTATATCTATTTTACCTCTTACGCGAAGAGCTTCTTCAAGTAGTTTTGAGCCTTCCCTCGGATCACCTCCTCCACCTGTCCCAAGTATTGTTGCCCCCAGAATAAGATTCTCGACATCCTCTTTTCTTGTGAGAGAAAACATAAGGATCTTCTCAAATACTAATTTACTCACTAAAAATATAAATACTTTTCCACACCATAATCTACCCCGGGTAATAACGTGCCTAAAATACTTGTATTAAATCCTGTATCAATTAATATATGGGATAAAATCACCTACGAATACTTAATTAAAGAAGCTTCTCCAAATACTGAGATTATCGTAAAGAGTCTTAATGAGGGGCCTAGAACTATTGAAAGTGAGTATGATAAAGATCTCGCCTCCAGATACGTTGTTGACGAAGTAGTTAAAGCCGAAAAGGAGAATTTTGATGCTGTGGTAATTAATTGTTTTGATGATCCAGGATTACATGCTTCACGCGAAAGAACCTCAATACTTGTCTTAGGCATCGGCGAAACATCTTTAATAGTGTCCTTACTCTTGGGTTATAGAATAGCTATCATATCAACCGGTAGAAACTCTCGTGCTCTATATCATAAGAAGGCTTCAGAGATGGGGATCATTAATAGAGTTGCTTACATAGGTAGTATAGAGATAAGTGTTCTCGACATGAGAAAAGATCTCGATAAATTAAAGAAAATGATCATAGACGAGGCTAAGAAAGCTATAGAAATTTTTGGTGCAGAAGTGATTGTTCTAGGCTGTGGAGGATTTATAGGTTTAGCTAGAGAACTTGAAGAAATATTAGAGGCTCCTGTAATAGATCCTACACTAATTACATTTAAAATAGCGGAAGCATTAGCAAATTTAAAACTAAGACATAGCAAACTTTATCTTTATAAACCACCTGAGCACAAATTCAAAGAATGGATACGAAATTATGTATAAAATAATTTTTGATAATATGATGGTTTAACAATCTAAGTTTTTTAATTAAAAGATCTAATAACAACTACTTAGGAAAATCAAAAATTTTTAACAAAGGTTTATTATTCCTTTATAGCCTACTATACATGGTGTATTATATTGAATAAATCTATGATCAAAGGAATTTCTAAAATAGCTGGGTTAATTATAGCGATTCTTGTTATAGTTGCTGTTGTAGCTGTCACATACTTCATTATTACAAAACAACAGTTACCAACAGAAACACCTATAACATCAGTTGCACCGGCAACTACACCGCCTGAAAAAACCGTGGTAATATACGCCTCATTATCCGAGATGACCACAGCTGATCCAAGTACTGAATTCTCTAACTCAATTTTATGGATGTGTTTAGTGTATGAACCTTTACTATGGTATGATCCTCTTGAGAATAAATTTATTCCTGGGCTCGCCGAGAAATGGGTGAGTAATGAAAATGGTACAGTATGGACATTTTATCTGAGAAAAGATGCTAAGTTTCATGATGGCACACCTGTCACAGCTACTGCAGTTAAATTAAGTATAGAAAGAACAATTGCGCTGGGTCAAGGCGCAGCATTTATATGGAGCTCAGTTGATAGAATAGAGGTGGTCGATAATTACACCGTTAGATTCTACCTAAAGTACCCCACTGCATTAGACCAAGTAGCGGCTTCATCATATGGTGCATGGATCTTTAGTCCTAAAGTCGTTGAATACGCTAACGCGAAGAATTTGACAGATCCCAAAGTAGCAGAGTGGTTTAATGCTGGTCATGATGCTGGTAGTGGTCCTTATAAGTTAGTTAAGTGGGATCCTGAAAATGAAATTGTTCTTGAGAAATTTGAAGATTGGTGGGGATGGAAAACACCTGGTTATCCCTTAGCTTCTCCTAAGGCTCCAGATATATTTATCGTGAAAATAGTTAAAGACGCAGTTACTCAAGAGAGACTAGTTTTATCAGGTGATGTTCATATAGCAGAATATGTTCCTTTAGAAGATGTGGATGTGCTTAAAGCTAATCCTAATATACAGTTAGTTATTAAACCAAGTTTTCAAAATCTTTTACTGCTAATAAATACTAAGAAGCCTCCTCTAGATAATGTGCTTGTTAGGAGAGCCATTGCTCACGCAATACCCTATGAGGATATCGTTAAAGTAGCGAGATCAGGTATAGCTAAAGTGGCTAGCGGACCTATACCACATGGAATGTGGGGTCACTTTGAGGATTTCTACTATCAATATAATTTAACGTTAGCAAAAGAATTATTAGCCAAAGCCGGTTATCCAGGAGGTATCAATAGAACATTACTACTGGTATATACAGCGGGAGACATATATGAGAAGAGAACAGCTGAATTAATTAAGGCTAGTTTAGCGAAAATAGGTATAAACATAGAGATTAAACCTATGAGCTGGGAAGAGCAGTGGGCATTAGCAAAAACTGGTTGGGAAAACCCTGAGGCGGCGCAAGACCTCTTTATATTTTATTGGTGGCCAACATACATAACACCTTTCGATTTTCTATACAATATGTTCCATAATGAAAGCAAGATATTTAATTTATGCTATTATGAAAATCCTGAATTTAATAAATTAATCGAGGAAGCCTTTACCTTAGAAGGTATTAATAGAACAAAAGCACTAGAGCTCTACTACAAAGCACAGAAAATATTATATGAGGATGTACCAGCAATACCTCTCTGGGATGCAATGGATGTCAGAGTAGCAGTTAAATACATAGGGAACTTAGATAAGGCCGTTAACCCAGCTTATCCCACAGTAATTTTTGCTCAAGTACTCGAAGTTAAGAAATAATTTTTTAACCTGAATCATACCTGAGGAGATCTTATGCCTATAAGTAAGGAATATATCATAAAAAGATTAATCTTATTAATAGCCGTGGTATTCGGTGTCGCAATAATAACTTTTATAATAACACGTGTAGTACCATCACACCCAGAGTTTCTTTGGGCAGGTGCTCACCCAACTAAAGAGCAATTAGAAAAAGCTCGTAGAGAACTAAGACTTGATCAGCCAATATATGTTCAACTTTACTACTATTTACTAGATTTTCTCACAGGAAATTGGGGTGTTTCGTGGCGAACAAGACAACCGGTTTTAAAAGATATTCAAGCTGCTTTACCAGCTACTCTAGAGTTAGTAAGTTTAGCATTCATAATAGCTTTAATAATAGGTATTCCATTAGGTATCTTAGCTGCCCTAAAACGTAATACGAGAATCGATGATCTCATACGTATTGTTACTATTACTGGGGCATCTATACCAGTATTCTGGCTCGCCTTAGTTCTACAATTGATCCTCAGCTCATGGCTAGGTATACTACCAAGTGCTAAAAGAGTTGATGAATATATAATTTACGAGACAAAATTCAAAGAAATCACAGGATTTATTTTACTTGATAGTCTTATACAAGGTAATTTACAAGTCTTCATGAATGCTTTAAAGCACATTATTTTACCGGCGTTAGTAATATCTTTTTACCCACTTGGTTTAAGCGCTAGAATGACTAGAGCTGTAATGATTGATGTATTAAACGAGTTTCACACTAAAAGTCTTGCGGCTTGGGGGCTCCCAAAGAGAGTTATAATATACAAATATGCTCTGAAAAATACTATAGCCCCCGTGATAGGTGTATTGGGACTATCATTTGGATACACAATTATAGGAGCGTTCTTAGTAGAAGTAATATTTGTGTGGCCTGGAATAGGATATTACGCAGCAAGCGCTTTAATAAGTTATGATTATCCAGCCGTGATCGGGTGTATAGTGACTGCCGCCATAATATACGCGATAATTAACACCATAGTGGATATTCTTCACGCAATAATTGATCCTAGGGTGAGAATATAGTGTTTCTTGAAGATATACGCGTTACATTTAAATTAATTAAATCAAGTCTTACTTCAATGATAGGATTTATCATAGTATTAGGATTCTTATTAATAGGTATTATTGCACCTTATATACTTCCATATCCTGAGGATGCGTGGGGTGTCTCTTATAATATCGAAAAAAGTTTCTTGCCCCCATCGATAGAACACCCCTTTGGAACTGATGAGATGGGTAGAGATGTTTTTAGTAGAGTTATTCTTGGCGCAAGATTCTCGTTGATAATTGCTGTAGGAGTAGTTGGTCTAGCACTTATTATCGGGGTCCCCATAGGATTAATCGCAGGATATGTTGGTGGAAAGATTGGTGAAGCCTTAATGAGAATAACTGATATGTTCTTAGCCTTCCCCCCATTATTATTAGCTATTGCATTAGCCGCAACGCTGGGGAGAGGATTATTAAACACTGTTATAGCCTTAGCAATAAGTTGGTGGACTTGGTATGCTAGATTAGTATATATTCAGGTAAACTCTGTAAAAACACTTCCTTACGTTGATGCAGCACGAGTAATAGGATTAAGCTCTTTAACAATAATGTTTAGACATATATTACCTAATGCTCTTACACCTGTTGTAGTACAGGCACCTTTAGATATGGGTTCAGCAATACTAGAGGCCGCAGGATTAAGTTTTCTTGGCTTAGGAGTTAATCCGCCGACACCCGAGTGGGGTCTTCTCGTTACAGAAGGATGGGCCTCAATAAATAGAGCGTGGTGGATCAGCTTCTTCCCGGGCTTAGCGATACTTGTGACAGTATTAGGATTTAATCTATTAGCTGATGCCATACGTGAGGCGAGTGATCCTAGATTACGAAGAATTTTACTAGTAGAGAGGAGGGTGTAATGAGCAAAACAAAACCATTAGTAGTAGAAAACCTCACAATACATTATTACACAGTAGATGGAGTAATAAAAGCTGTTAGAGACGTAAGCTTTGATGTGGAAAGAGGAGAGGCTGTGTGTTTAGTAGGCGAGAGCGGTAGCGGTAAGTCAACTATAGGTTTGGCTATTGCTGGTATATTGCCTGAAAACGCGAGAATTATAAATGGAAAAATTCTCGTAGATGGTATAAACATACTAGAATTAAGTGAAAGAGAGTTAGAGAAGATCAGAGGTAGAGAAGTATCAATGATATTCCAAGATCCGGCTGCATCGTTCAATCCGCTTTTTACAGTTGGTCAGTTATTGTCAGATATAATAAGGTATAAGTTAGGTATAGAGGATAAAGAAGAACTTAGAAAAAGAGTTATTGAGGCATTAAAGATCGTGGCTTTACCAGATCCAGAGAGAATATTTAATTCATACCCACATGAATTAAGTGGTGGAATGCTACAGAGAGTAGCTATTGCTGCAGCACTTTTAACTAATCCTAAAATATTTATAGCAGATGAACCAACTACTATGCTTGATGTAACACTTCAATTCCAAATATTAAATTTACTTCAAGCAATACGTAGAAAGTTTAACATAGCTATCTTATTTATTACTCATAATCTAGGTGTTGCAGCAATGATATGTGACAGAATCATTGTGATATACGCAGGAACAATTGTTGAAATAGGTCCAACAAATGATATTCTTCGAAACCCCCTGCACCCATATACTAAAAAACTTATTGAAAGTATACCAAGAACCTCTGCAAAGATCAGTAGATTAAAATATTTGGCAGGTTCACTACATGATCTAAGAGAGATTCCGAGAGGATGTATTTTCAGACCGAGATGTGATGAAGCCTTCGAGATGTGTGAAATAGAGACTCCCAAATTAATTGAGATTAAGCCTAGGCACCACGTAGCTTGTCATAAATACCGGGTGAAGTAATATGAGCTTACTTGAAGTATCACATCTTGTCAAATATTTTCCTATAAGAAAAGGACTCTTTGGGAAAATCGTAGGATACGTTAAAGCTGTTGATGATGTATCATTTAGAATAAATGAGAATGAGGTTTTTGCTCTTGTAGGAGAAAGTGGTAGTGGTAAAACTACAGTAGCTAAATGCATCTTAAGACTCATTAAACCTACTTCGGGTAAAATAATTTTTATGAATAAAGATATTTTTGAAGATGATAGAGAGAGTAAATGGTATCATAAAAATGTTCAAGCTGTTTTCCAAAATCCTTTCTTATCACTTAATCCCAGAATGAGAGTTAGAGATATCATAGCTGAACCACTTAAAACACATTACAAAATTTCTGATGATGAAGTAGATAAAATAGTGTATGAGACGTTAGAAAAAGTTGGTTTGGCTAAGACATTCGCTAAGAAATATCCACATGAGTTAAGTGGTGGACAAGCTCAGAGAGTAGCTATAGCTAGAGCCATAGTGATAAAACCCAAGCTGGTAGTATTAGACGAGCCTACGTCAGCTTTAGACGTATCTGTGCAGGCACAGATACTAAATTTATTAGTGGATTTAAAGGAAGAATTTAAGTTATCTTATCTAATTATTTCACATGACCTCTCAGTAGTGAGGTACATCAGTGATTGGATCGCTGTAATGTATCTCGGAAAAATTGTTGAATTGGCAAAAACCGAGGAATTATTCGAGAAACCACTTCACCCATATACTCAAACACTATTATCATCAATCCCAGAACCAGATCCCGAATCTATGAAGTTAAAGAAAGAAGCTGTTGTAATAGGAGAACCTCCAAGCGCTATTAATCCACCTACTGGATGTAGATATAATCCAAGATGTGTATATGCTTCAAGAATGTGTAGAGATAGAGAGCCTCCCTTGATAGAGTATGAAAAGGAGCATTGGGTAGCTTGTTGGTTATATTATAAAAAATAATAGATCAAATAATTTTTATCTTCATATCTAATCTACTACTTGGTGATTATCTCATTACACAATACGTACATGATATCATGGATATGAAGAACATTATTAAACAATCGGTTATAAATATGTTTAAAATTAACATGGGTCTAAGACCCGGCGACAGAGTTCTGATAGTTAATGACTATCCTGAAAAAGATCACTGGATTAACTATGGGGTATCTCAACTAGAAGATATTGTAAAACGAAGTCTTTTAGCTAAGCTAGTGTTCGAAATCGCCTCAGAAGAATTTAGAGATAATGAGGTGAGATTCTTAACGTATCCTTTAACCGGAAGACACGGTGCTGAACCACCAACATATGTAGAAGATGAGATGAGTAAATATAGTATAATTATTGCTATTACAACGTATTCTCTTACGCACACCAATGCTCGTAGAAAAGCGACACAAAGTGGTGCAAGAATTGCAAGCATGCCTGGTTTTACAGCTGATATGTTTTTCCCTGAGGGTCCTATGTCTGCTGATTATATATGGATTAGTAATTTATCTAAAAAATTAATTGATTTCTTAAAAGATTCTAGGCATATAAAAATATTAACTGATTCAGGGACTAATATTGAATTTAGTGTTGAAGGTAGAAGTTGGGGCATTGATGATGGATTATATGATAAGCCTGGGGCTTGGGGTAATCTTCCTGCGGGAGAAATATACGTAGCACCTATTGAGGGCACCGCTAATGGCAGAATCGTAGTTGAACCCGGGTGGTATCCTCGGCTCACAGAAACAATGATCTTGCATGTTGAAAATGGTTTAGTCACAAAGATCATTGGTGGAGGGGAGATAGGTGATTACTTCCGCAGAATATTAGGATTGGAGCCTGAGATCAATGACGAGCTCCATAGAAGAAGAAGAAACATAGCTGAGTTCGGTATAGGAACTAATCCTAAGGCTAAGAAACCCGACAACGTACTTGAAGCAGAGAAAATATATGGAACAATACATATCGCGATAGGAAATAATATTCACCTTGGTGGAAAAATTGAGGCAGATCTACACGAAGACTTTGTAATACCTAAACCAACAGTATATGTAGATGGAAAATTATTTATTGAGAGAGGCATACATCTAATACATTAAAGTTTTACGTTATAACAAAATTATCCTTATATGCTATATAACTACTCCAATAAGAAGAGAAATAGTAAAAACACTTTTAAGAAAAGCTCACCAACATTTTATTGGTGATTATATTCTACACCTCAGGTCCCGAGACGGATCTCCTCTTCTCGTAGAGGGTTTCCGAATAAGAGTAGTTGAGAAATTAAGATACCCATCACTTGAAGAAAGGTTAAAAGCTATTAGAGAGGCTGGTTTTAATACATTTC
>ERZ1669248.1044-NODE-1044-length-10936-cov-48.240235_pt1 | contig 10936 bp, 10 predicted proteins | sample MGYA00579296_ERZ1669248 | MGnify/ENA primary metagenome ERZ1669248 (study PRJEB41166, sample SAMN08046057) | hot springs metagenome | biome: hot spring; feature: neutral hot spring; material: thermophilic sediment; isolation source: thermophilic sediment from...
CCCCCTTTACTTATGCCTGAATCAGGTACTATCTTTATACGATAATTTTTGGGAAGGGACTCTCCCCTTTCATAAAGATAGGAGGCTTCTTCAGGATTAACTTTAACGATGACCTCTGTTCCCTCAGCAATATATTTTAAAGCCTCTCTTAAAATTCTTAAAAGAAGTTCCCTATCAGTTTCAATGGTTTTTAAAACTAATTTTTGAGCAAGCTCTAAGGAAAGATCAAGTATCTCTTGGTCCAGACTTAAAATTAACCCTTCAAGCTCACTATCAAGTCTCTTTAAAAATTCTTCAATTTTTTTTCTTTCTTTCTCCTTAAGGTCTTCCAGTTCTTTATGAAGTCTTTTCTTTTCCTCCTCTAATTCAAGTTTTGCCTCCTCTAATCCCCTTTGAAAACCTTCTTCTTCTGCCTTTTTAAAACCCTCTTCATAGCCTTTTTTAAATCCTTCTTCATAGGCCCTTTGAAAAATTTCCTCTAAATGGGAATGATCAAACTCTTCCTTCTCCTGTTGATCTTTATTACATTGACTTTCTTCTTTGTTTGTATAATTCTCCTCCTTTATTAATTCCTCCTTTATTAAGGGAAAAAACTTTTCCTCTTCAAAAATTTCTTGCTCAGGTTTTATAATTTTTAAATGTGAAGTGTTTTCAGCTTTTATAATCCTAGACAAATTCTTCTTCTCCTCGGGTTAGAACAATTTTTCCTTCCTGTTCCAATTTTTTAGCTACTCTGATAATATTCATCTGAGCCTTCTCTACCTCTGTTATTCTCACAGGTCCCATCATTTCAAGCTCTTCTTTAAGAAGATCCGCAGCACGCTTACTCATATTTCTAAAGAACTTTTCTCTCAACTCAGGAGAAGCTCCCTTTAAGGCCAATTTGAGATCGTCTGTAGAGATTTCCCGCAATAGAGTCTGAATAGCAAAGTCATCCACTTTAAGAAAGTCTTCAAAGGTAAAGAGATATTTTCTGATCTCCTCTGCAAGAGCAGGATTTTCATCCTCGATTTCATTAAGAATTTCATCTTCAAGGTCTCTTCCTGCATGGGATAAAATCTCTGCAGCCTTCTCTGCTCCTCCAATTTTTTTACCAAGAGCTCCTCCCACAGCCTTAAGCTCTTCCTCAAGGGCATCACTAATTTCTTTAACAATTTCTGGATCCACCTTATCTAACAGGGCAATCCTTAAAAGCACCTCACTTCTTATCTTTTCCGGTAAAAGTTGAAGTACCTGGCCTGAAAGATCTGGCTCAAGGTGAACAAGGATTATAGCTATGGTCTGAGGATGTTCGTTAGCAAGGAAGTTAGCAATGGTTTTTGGATCAAGTTTTTTAAGCTTTTTAAAGGTTTCAGGCCCAACCTCTCTTTTAATCTCTTCATATAATTGCTTTCCCTTCTCTCCATAGGCTTCAATTAAGCTTTTCTTTAAAAATTCATCAGGAGATAAATTAATATTAGCAAGAAGATTTTTTACCTCAACATTGGCTTCCTCAAGCACTTTTTTGGCAACCTCTGCAGGGATATAATCAATTTTAGCCATCTCAACACCAATTCTTCTTATATCCTCCTCATCAAGATATTTATAAACTTGAGAAGTGAATTCCTCCCCCATTAACATAAGAAAAATAGCTGCCTTTTGTGGTCCTGTAAGTTTTTCAGGATCTAACTTAGCCATACTATTTAGCTTCAGCTAAGGCTTTTTTACGCTCTTCAAGACTTTCTTCCAGCAACCATTTTTTCACAAGAGCAGCTGCCCGCTCAGGTTGACTTCTTATAATCCCTAGAGCAATATCTTTGGGAAGGATTTCCTCCTCCTCTTCAACTACAGCTTCTAACTTTTCAGCAGGTGGAACCTCCGGGACTGTAACTGCTTCTGGTTGGGCTGGTTTTAAACTCTTAAGGAGTGGCCTAATCACAAAAAGATATAAAAGTGCTAAAGCTAATAGAATAATAAGGGGTTTATAAATCATACCAATATAATCCATAACTCCTGGTTTGGGGGTTGGAGTCTCGATAAAACTCTTAGCTTCAACCTTAACCTCATCCCCTCTCTCTGGATTGTATCCAATTGCGCCCTTTACAAGATTCTCCACCCATTCAATCTTGGCTGTATCATTCTCAGATAGTACCCTTTTATCTACAAGAACAGCTACACTAATTCTTTTAATACTGCCAGGGGAAATTTCAAGATTTCTAATTTTCTTTGACACCTCGTAATTTCTAACCACCCTTTTTTTAGAATAGCTTTCTCCCTGAGGTTGTGCTTGCCCAGTAGCCTCAAATTTCTCTGTAAGAGCTCCTTTTACTCCCGCAACCCCTCCCTCTTGAGGATTTGTAGTCTGTTTATTTTCCTCTTCAAGATCCTCTGAAATAACTGCACTTTGTTCAGGATTAACAATTTCTTCCTTTATGCTCTCGTTATCAAAGGACATCTCTACTGTAACCTGAGCAATGGCCTTCCCATAACCCAGGGCTTGGGAGAGCATCTCTTCAATTTTATTTTTGAGATTTTCTTCAACTTTTCTTTTGTAAGCCAATTGATTTAGAGAAAGTCCCTCTTCATCGTTTATTGGGTTTAATCTTTTCCCAGTCTGAGCATCAATTACTGAAACATTCTTAGGTTCTAGCTTAGCAACTGCCCCACTCACAAGATTGACAATTCCTTTTACCTGGTCTTGAGTCAAAGTATAACCTGGTTTTAATTCAAGCAAAACTGAGGCCTTGGGTGGCTTTTCCTCCTCAAGAAAGAGGCTCTCCTTTGGAAGGGCTAAATGAACCCTTACAGACTTTACACCTTTAATACCCTTTATAGTTCTTGCAAGCTCGCCCTCTAGAGCCCTTTGATAATTAACCTTCTCTTGAAACTCTGTGAGTCCCAACTTTTCTTTATCAAAAAGTTCAAAGCCAGGCCCTGTTCCCCCAAGAAGTCCTCTGCTCGCAATCTCCATTCTAATTTCTGGAACCTTTTCTTCAGGTACATAAATACTTCCATCTTTGCCCACTTTGTAGGGAAGCTTCTGTTCCTTTAAGTATTGTATAATCTGGCCAGCTGTAGTTTCATCCAAGCCAGAGTAAAGAAGCCCATAAGAAACTCTCTGGGTATACCAAATAAGTAAGACGATCAGAAGAGTTAAACCTAAAACTCCCCCAACATAAATTGCCCTTTGCTTGGGAGTTAGCTTATTCCAAGTCTCTTTGAGCTGTTCTAAAAGATTTCTAAAATTAAGAGGAGGCATAGCTTAGTCTCTTCCTCTTAGATTTGCATTCTCATGATCTCTTGATAAGCCTCTAAAATCTTATTTCTTATGCGAAGAAGGAGTTTCATACTTGCATCTGCAGTAGAAATTTTAAGAGCCATCTCTGCTGGATCAATATCTTCCCCTCTGGCAAACTTCTCAAGAATAGCTTGAGCCTCTTTTTCCTTGCTATCGATTTCTTTCAATTTTTCAAATAAAATTCTTCCAAAATCTAAATTTTTATTAACTTTTTCCATTTCTTGATATAAATTCAATTTACTGAGGCCTTTAATTTTCATAGTTATCCTCCTAAATTTTATTTAAGGAGATCAAGGGTTCTTAAATACATACTTTTAGTGGTTGAGAGCACAGCTAAATTGGCTTCATAAGCCCTGCTTGCAGAGAGGAGCTCAACCATTTCAGTTATTACGTCTACATTGGGATACTTAACTATGCCTCTTTCATCGGCATCAGGATGCCCTGGATCGTAAACCTCTTTAAAAGGAGAGGGATCGTCTCTAATAGCAACTACCTCAACCTTTTGAAGGAAGGGAGTAGCTGGGTCAAGGGGAACGGCTTTTAGAACTACATTTTTGGCTCTATAGGGTCCCCCTTCCAGTGACCTCGTAACTTGTGCATTTGCAAGGTTAGTAGCTGTTACATTAAGTCTTACTCTCTGAGCAAGAAGACCACTCTGAGCAATTCTTCCAGCCTTAAGTAGATTCATCTCTATCTACCTCCTTCTGTAATTATCTCTTTAAGCCTCTCCAACTCTTTAGATAAGGCCTGAAGAGTACTCTCATAAAGAAGCTGATTCTCCATAAGATTTGCCATCTCTTCTTCCAAACTAACATTATTAGGTGTCCCAAGAGTTTGAGGGAAAAACTCCTTAGTCCAATCAACTAAGGTCTGTTCTTTTTTAATAAAATGCTTAGGATGATTTATTCTTAAAAATCGTTCCTTTTCTAAATATGTCTGCATAATCTTTTCAAAGGGAAGATCCTTTCTTCGGTAACCAGGAGTATCCACATTGGCAATATTTGAAGAAATAAATTCATGTCTTTTTGCTCTAAGCTTAAGAGATAGCTTTACTACATCCAGTAATTTTTGAAAATCTCCCCACATCTCAAAAACCTCCCTGGGAAAGAAGCCCTTTTTCTTCGTATTCTTTAAGTTTGTTTCTCAAAGTCCTAACTGTGATTCCAAGAAGTTCAGCTGCCTTAGTCTTATTTCCTTTTGTAAGCCTCAAAGCCTTCAATATGACCTCCCTTTCCATCTCCTCAAGAGGTTTTATCTCTGATAAAATATTATCAAACTCCATGCCAGTTTGAGAAAAACTCTCCCCTCCATAAGACCCTGTAGCCCCTTCAGTAAGAACCTCCTCAAAGGGATCTGTCAAATAGTTGACATCAATATAATCTTCAGGACAGGTTATGACTGCCCTTTCAATCATATTCTTCAATTCTCTAACATTTCCTGGAAAGGGATAGGTTTTAAAAAATTTAAGAGCCCTCTCAGTAAAGCCCCTGAATTTTTTATGATAGATAAGAGAAAATTTTTCCATAAAATAATTAGCCAAAAGTAAAATATCTTCCCTTCTCTCCCTAAGAGGCGGTATTTTGACAGTAATGACATTAATACGGTAATAGAGATCTGCCCTAAATCTGCCCTCTGAGACCTCCTTCTCTATATCACGATTGGTAGTTGAGATAAGTCTAAAATCTACTTTGATGGGCTCATATCCTCCAAGACGATCTACTTCACCTTCTTGAAGAACTCTTAAGAGCTTACTTTGAAGGTTGGGACTCATCTCTGTAATTTCATCAAGTAATAGGGTTCCTCTATCCGCTAGCTCAATTTTCCCTTTTTTACGATAATTAGCTCCTGAAAAGGCCCCTTTTTCAAAACCAAATAATTCTGATTCAAGAAGAGTTTCTGGAAGGGCAGCACAGTTTATAGCAATAAAAGGGCCATCCTTTCTTGGGCTGTGAGAGTGAATAAACCGGGCAAGAAGTTCCTTCCCAGTTCCAGACTCTCCAACCAGAAGTACCGGAGCCTTGGTCTTAGCAACCTCCTTTAAAGCAGAAAGAATTTTTAGAAGTTTGGGACTCTGAGTAACAAAAAGCTCCTCCCCTCTTAAAATTTTCGCCATCTCAAAGGCATACAAAAGGCTCTTCTCAATAAGCTCAAAAGGCGAATTGAGAAGTTTAACATCCCTTGCTCCTTGCCTTATAAGCTCTAAAGCCTCTTCAAGGGATATGCTTTCCACAAGGAAAATTACCGGAATAGCTAATTTTCTTAAAAGCTCAATTAAATGAGGTTTTCCTCTTTCTGCAGGATCAATCTCATAGAGAAGGACTTGAATATCCTTAGGAAAGTTTTCTAAATCAAAATCTTTTCCCTTCCAAAAAATTACTTCAAAGCCTTTTTCAAGGAGTTCATCTCTTAGAAGTTTAATCTCCGTTGAATCACCTTTTATCCCAACCCTTCCTTTCATTAATAGACAATCTCCTGAACCCTTTGAGTGAGTTTCTGAATCTTTTGTTGTTGTTTAGCATAGAAAGAGAAATAATCCTTTTCTTTTAAAAAAGTTTCCATGATTTCTTTAGTTTTCTTAAGATCTCCCTTTTTAGTCAAATAATAAACCTCAAGAAATTTTATTTCTGGATCTTGAGGAAACTTCTCAAGAGCCTCCTTAAGAATCTTCTCAAATAAATCAGGAGCTCTATCTAGTGTTTCAGAAAGAATTAAGATATACCCATTGGGATCATTTACAAAAGAAGAATCCTTTAAAATTTCATAGGCTAAAGCATACTTTTTATCCTCAAGGGCTCTCGTATAGGCTTTATAATAAAGTTCTTTCCGTAAGAAAAGAAAATCCCCTTCATTAGGTAACTCTTTAATGATGGAAAGAGCCCCTTCAAGATTTTTATCCATAATAATCTTGGCTTTAAGATAAAGTAAAAGGGGAGAACTCCTAACCTCCTCCTTTAAATTTTGATTAACCTTCTCCCAAAGTAATTTAAAAATCTCAGTTTCTCCATATAAATCAGCTAAATAGGCAAGTTTAAGATATAAATCAGGGAGGTTATTCTTAGATAAATTATAGGTGTAAGCCGTAAGAAAATAATCTAAACTTACACTGTATAATCTATATACAAAAAATTCCTTGCCTAAAGCATAGTAAAAATCACCACAGGCAGATTCTTTTAAATATTCATCCTCATTTTCTGCAATCTCCCTCAAAGTTTTAATCTTTCCGCTTAAAAAATACTGAGAAACCATTAAAACCGAGGCCTCACAATAGAGTTTTTTAACCTCACTAAGATATTTACTTTTAGGATAGCCTTTAATAAACTCCTTAGATAATTCTCTTACTTTATCTAGGTTTTTTCTATCATAATTAACTCGTATTTCCAAAAAAGAGGCCTCTTCCACAAGATCTTTGTACTCAGGGTATTTAGTTTTTATTTGAGTAATAAACATAAGAAGATCTTCTAAGGTTTTAGGAGGTAATAACTCCTTTATTTTAGCTTTCTCGTAAGTTATCTGATAAAGTCTGAATTTGGAGATAGAAGCCTCTTTAGTTAGATCCCATTCAGTAATAATTAACTGATAATACTTCTTAGCCTCTTCAATTTTCCCAGATTTAAAATAGGTTTCTGCAAGCTTAAAGAAAAAGTCCTTTCCTCGTCTATAATCTCCAGTAAGATTTATAAATTCAAAGGCGAGTTTTTCTGCCTCTTTAAATTTACCCTTTAAGATTAGATAATTAAAACGGCCTTCATAAAGTTCCTTCAAAAATTCTTTGAAGAGCTGAGCGGAGATATCTTCTTCCCAAAGCTTGTTCTTAGCTATACTTTCAAGGATGTTTATTTTTTCTTTAAATTCTTCCACACAGAAAGAATCTTTAAGTTCCGTTAAGGCTCTTTCAGCCTCTTTCTTTTTATCAAGAATTAAAAGGGCTTTGACTTTTAAAAAACCTGCCTCACAATAAAGAGAAGTTCCCCTTTTTAAACTCTGAGTTCTTTCTGCAAAATCTATGGCTTTTTCAGGATTTCCAGTATAAAAATAAGCCTGAGAAAGAAGAAATAGATCCTCTGCACTGACCTTAAAAAGGGGGCCAATTTTTTCAAATTCTTCTATAACCTTATTATATTCCCTATTTTGAAAGGCCTTTCGAATCTCCTTTAAAACATTTTCTTGATCAGGAGTTCCAAACTTTTTCAAATCTAAATATTTATCTAAAGGAATAGAGGTTTGAGAATATACCAAAAGGACCTTAATAAAGGATAAAACCAATATTAAACTTATTAATCTCTTTAAAAGCATCAAAATAAAGTTAATTCCCTCTATGCCAGCTTATATCTCTTTAATTTTTCAATTAGAGTCGTCCGATTTAGTCCAAGGAGTTTGGCTGCTCGGCTTTTAACACCACCAGTTAGTTCTAAAGCTTTTTTTATATAGTAAATTTCAATTTCCTGAAGAAGATCATTAAGGGATATCTCACCCTTTTTAATATCAGGAAGTTCAAGAAAGCCTTTAGTAAAAAAGCATCTTTCATCCAAAAGATAATCCCTTTTTTCTTTTTCTCCTTCAGGTTCTTCAAAATTTTTTAAATGGGAAGGAAGATCTTCTACATCAAGCTCCTCTCTCTCAGATAAAATAACCATCCTTTCGAGAAGATTTTCTAATTCTCTTACATTCCCAGGCCAGTGATATTTCATAAAAATTTCCATAACTCTCTCAGAAAGAGACTTTTCTTTAATATTTTCTCTTTCACAAATTTTTTTTAGCAGAAACTTGCAAAGAAGGGGAATGTCCTCCTTTCTTTCTCTAAGGGGTGGAATCACAACGGATATAACATTGAGCCGAAAATAAAGATCCTCTCTAAAACGCTTTTCCTTGACCAAAGCTTCAAGGTTCTGGTTTGTAGCCGCAACAATTCTTGTATTTACCTTTATAGGCTTCTCTCCACCCAGTCTCTCTATCTGCTTTTCTTGTATAGCCCTTAAGAGCTTTGCTTGAAGTTTTAAAGGAAGGTCTCCAATTTCATCCAGGAAAAGGGTTCCCCCTTCTGCTTGCTCAAATTTTCCTGGCTTTGATTTTATAGCCCCGGTAAAAGCCCCTTTCTCATAACCAAAAAGTTCTGCCTCAAGAAGCTCCTCAGGAATGGCTGCACAATTTACAGCTATAAAAGGCCCTTTTCTTTGACTACAAAAATGGAGATATCTTGCCAAAACCTCTTTCCCTGTCCCAGACTCTCCAAGAATAAGAACAGTGCTTGAAGAGGGAGCTACCCTCTTAATAATCTTGATAACTTCAGCCATTTGAGGATTTTTTGTCTCAAGAAGATAACTCATTAAGAGAAATTATATAATATTTTTGACAAGTGTCAAAGTATTGACTGAAAATTATTTTTTAATAAATAAATTATTATTGAGTAAAAATTGGTTCTTAACACTTTAAAGATCTATAAGAGTAAGGATTATTTCATAGCAGCTCCGGCTACAGTGCCAAGAACAGAAATTGGTACCTGTTCTTCTACTCCTTTTGCAGCCCTGTTAACACTCTTTAAAGTCTTCTTCACCTCGGTGTAGAGAGTTTCATCCTTCAAGAGTTTCCCAAGAGTACCCTCTCCTTTCTCAATACGAGCAACAATTTTATCTAAATTAGCTGCAGCATTTTTAAGATCTTTAGAGAGACTCCTTAAATCTTTGTAAAGTTCATCGTCATTGATAAGTTTTCCTAAAGTGCCCTCTCCTCTCTCAAGCCTTTTGGAGACCCTTTCAAGATTAGAGGCTGTATTTTTTAGATTGTTATAGAGAGTTTCATCCTTCACAAGTTTTCCAAGGGTCCCTTCTCCCTTTTCTACTTTTTCAGCAATTTGTCTTAAACTCCTGGAAATCTCCGTTAAATCTTTATAGAGCTTATCATCAGTTATAAGCTTTCCAAGAGTTCCTTGGCCTCTTTCTACCTTTTCTGCAATCTTTTTGAAACTTTCTGAGGCATCTCTAATATTAGCCACAAGGATTTTTAAATTTTCCTTTCCTTCCTGTGTTCCAAGAACTTCTTTTAAACCTTCCACAGCAGGACCAACACTGGCAAGAATCTGATCTAAATCTACCGGACTTTCTGTTTTAGCTATAACCCCTCCCTCAGAAAGTAAGGCCTGAGAGGTCCCTGGACGGATCTCTATATACTTATCTCCAAGAACTCCAAAGGTTCTAACCACAGCAGTTGCATCCTGTTGAATTTTATATTTCTTATAAATTAAGAGCTCAACCTTGGCCTTACCCTCAGGAGTGAGGCTTATCTCTCCAACCTTTCCAATAGGAACTCCTGCCATCTCAATTTTGGCTCCTCTAATCAAGCCTGAGACACTATCAAAAACCGCATAAAGTTTATAACTGTCCTTAGGAGTAAAAGCCTCCTGAGCAAGCCTAACTGTTAAAGCAAGCAAGGCCAAAATACCTAAGAAGACAAAAATACCCACCTTTATCTCTGTTGCCCCTTTGTTGCCCATTTTACACCTCCTTTTTTTCTAACTCTAATAAGGCACTCTCTCTAAATTTTACTACAAAAGGATGGGTTGAGGCCTTTATCTTTTCCACATCTCCTTCTTCAATAATAAAACCTTGATCAAGAAAGGCAATATAATCAGCATATTTATAAGCAAGTAAGAGATCATGACTTATAATCACACAGGTGAGATGAAAGGTCTCCTTTATTTTCTTGATCAAATCCATAATGGTGATTTGAAGAATTGGGTCAAGCCCTGTGGTGGGTTCATCAAAAAGAATGACCTGAGGATTTAAGGCAAGCGTTCTCGCTAAGGCCGCTCTTTTCCTCATTCCTCCAGAGAGTTCGGAAGGATATTTGTCTTGGGCCTCAAAAAGCTCAACAGCGGATAACAACTCCTCAACCTTTTTCTCAATTTCCTTTTTGGAAAGGTTTGTGTGTTCCTTAAGAGGAAAGGCTACATTTTCAGCCACCGTCATGGAATCAAAGAGTGCCCCCTCTTGAAAGAGAAATCCAATTTTCTTTCTTATAGCCTGAAGTTGCCTCTCAGAGAGTTTGGTTATATCCTGATTTTCAAACCAAATTTCTCCCTCATCAGGTTTAAGAAGCCCTACAATGTGCTTTAGGAGGACACTCTTTCCCGTTCCACTCCTTCCCATAATAAACGTAATCTTATCACCAGGAATGACTAAATTAACCCCTTTTAGGACTTCATGGGAATTAAAGCTTTTTTTTAGGTTTACTATTTTTATCATAAACTCCTTTAGAAAAAGAGAGTTGTTAAAATGTAGTCGGACACAAGGATGCCCACAGAGGAGATAACCACAGCCTCTGTGGTAGCTCTTCCTACACCTTCAGCTCCACCTGAGGCATAATAGCCTTTGTACCCACAGACAGCCACCATAAAGGCTCCAAAAAAGATAGACTTATAAATTCCACTCATAATATCTATAAGCTCAACCATATCTTCCATTCTTGCCATAAAAATGCCATGATCAATTCCTAGAACCCAAACCCCGATTAAATAGCCCCCGGCAATTCCAATAATATCTGCTATTGCTGTAAGTAAGGGAAGTACTACCATAGCGGCCCAAATTCTTGGAGTAATAAGATACTGAATAGGATTTACAGCCATAATTTTTAAGGCATCTATCTGTTCAGTTATGCGCATACTTC
>ERZ1669248.1045-NODE-1045-length-10927-cov-5.817605_pt1 | contig 10927 bp, 10 predicted proteins | sample MGYA00579296_ERZ1669248 | MGnify/ENA primary metagenome ERZ1669248 (study PRJEB41166, sample SAMN08046057) | hot springs metagenome | biome: hot spring; feature: neutral hot spring; material: thermophilic sediment; isolation source: thermophilic sediment from...
GGATTAGTCTGCTTAAGCATGCGTGATTGAAAGATCTATGTGCTGTTAATGATCCTTTTATAGCGTAGCAACAAAGAGGTTATACCGTAGGAAGATACAGAAGAGATTAAGATCCGTGGATTTTCTCGAGTACCTTTTTGTATCCTTCCACCAGGTCTCCCAAATCAAACCTAAATCTGTCCTTGTCAAGCTTTTCTCCAGTTTTTAGGTCCCATAGCCTGCAAGTGTCTGGAGATATCTCATCTACTATACCTATGCTTCCATCAGGCAACTCTCCAAATTCAAGCTTAAAATCTACAAGCAAGAGTCCATGCTCTTCAAAAAAGGCTTTAAGAATTTGATTGGTCCTTAATGCCATATCTTTTATTGTCTTTATTTGTTCTTCTTCCAGAAGGTTAAGAAGAAGGATGTGCTCGTAGCAAAGAAGGGGATCGTGAAGTTCATCTTTTTTGTAAAAGAACTCCGCAAGGGGTTTTTCAAGAACCTTTCCCTCTTCTATGCCCAGCCTTTTGCAAAGGCTTCCTGCAGAAATATTTCTGACAACTACCTCTACATCAAACCTCCTTGCCCTCCACACGAGCATTTCTCTTTGGGAAAGCTTCTGGATAAAGTGCGTCCTTATACCATTCCTTTCAAGAAGCTCAAATATAAGGCTGGATATGGTGTTGTTGAGCTCTCCCTTCCCAGCTATTTCTGCTTTTTTAGTGGCATCAAAGGCGGTGGCGGTATCCTTAAAGTAAAGAATGTACTTATCTGGGTCTTGGTGTTTATAAACTATCTTGGCTTTACCTTCATAAACTTTTTCCATGAATAACATTATATGCGAGGGGTAAAGCCCTCTGCGAAAAAACTTAAAACTTCCAGTTAAGACCTACAGACACCGTATCTTGTGCGTTCTTACCTTGCACTATAAGAGCGTTGTCTGTGGCGCTAACGCTCTTTTCAAAGGCGTGTTTATAAGCGAGGTCCACGCTAAAGTTCTTGGTAAATTCGTAGCCAAGACCCAAGGTTATGTGATGCTCGGCAATAGCTGGAAAACCAACAAGGTTAAAGTAAGCAATGTTGAAATCGCTGAAAGGTGCAGAGAAGTTGGGTATGTTATTAGCATCCATAGGGTTTTTAGCACCACCTCTTATAGGAGATTTGCCGTAATTATAACCAGCCCTTAGTGCAAGCTTGGGAATGGGTAAAAGTACGTGTAAGGTTATTCAAATTGCTTATAAATTTTTAAGAAAGCTTTATACAAGTTGTTCTATGAGCATAACCTTTTTTTCCAAACACTCTATTAGCTTTTGTAGGTTTTCCCTCCTTACAAAGTAGACTCTTCCGCCTATAGGTGTGTTTTCTTCTTTCATGGGCTTTATCCTTATATAGCCAAGTTCCCTGCTTGCTATGTATCCTGTTGTGTATTCTGGGTCATCACTCCAGCATATTTCCGCTATAACTCCGCAGTGTACGTTTTTGGTAGCTATGGCTAAGGCATCTATAAGTCTCTCAAGATAGAATTTTTTTATGCCTCTTTTCTTTAGAGTCTCTTTTACTGCGCTACGGTTTTTCCAATCCATCCTTGAGGTCCTTATGCCTCTCTCTTGGTCTGGTTCTAACCTTTCTCCGCTTTCTACATCCATCAAAACAGCACCCCTCATGTTTCCTCCCTTAGGATTTGGTCCTTCTGTTAAGAGCTTTAGAGCTTTTCTTGTCAAATCTTCACTTATTCCTATCTCCTTTAGCTTTTCCACCACAAAGTTATGGGCTTGCTCTACACTCTCAAAGTCATAGCTTTTTATGGGAAGGGAGTGGGGTATGGTTTCTATGTGATCAACTCTTTCAACGGTTATAACTATCTTGTCGTACCTTTTGGGTCTTTTTAGAAGTTCTAAAACAACTTTTTTAAGATGTTGATCTGTTATTAGCCTTTCCGCACCAGATACGTGCTTTCCATCAAGTTCTGCTCTCATTCTAACACTATGCATGGTTAAAAATTATATGCTTTAGGATGTCTTCACAGGCGCTGGGATTGGCAAACTTCTTTATATTTTTTGAAAAGTCTTCTATGTTGGTAAGAATGTGTTCAAGAGCCTTAATGATCCTTTCAAGGTTAGCGTGTTCCTGCCTTAGGACTATGCCTCCTCCCATCTGCTCTATCTCCTTAGCGTTGTAATATTGATGATCTCTTGCGGAAAAGGGAAAAGGCACAAAAACAGCAGGTATGCCAAATATGGAAAGCTCTGTTATGGTACTTGCTCCTGCTCTTGAGATAGCCACATCACATGCGGTGTATATATACTCCATCTTGTCGCTGAACTCAAAGACCTTTACGGGTAGTTTTTTATCTCTGTAAAAATCCGATACGAACTCCTTATCTTTTTCTCCTGTTAGGTGAATGCCCTGAAGGTGAAGGTGGGAAAACACATCAAGAGCCAAGCGGTTGAGAAACTCAGCTCCCTGACTTCCTCCTATTATCAGAAGCACTGGCTTTGTAGGATCAAAGCCAAAGGACTCTTTAACCTGTGTTTTGTCAAGATGACTTTTTAGTAATCGTTTTCTTACGGGGAGACCTGTCTTTATCACTTTTTCTTTGGGAAAAAAGCGCCTTGAGTGTTCAAAGGTGATAAACACCTTAGTGGCAAACTTGCTAAAAAGTGTGTTGGTACTGCTGGGAATAGAGTTCTGCTCGTGTAGGTAAAGGGGTTTTCTTTTCAAGATGAGTGCCATACCCAAGGGTAGGCTTGCATAACCACCAAAAACTATACCACCTTGCGCGGTTTTTATGTATCTTGTTAGCCTAAAGCTTTCAAGCAAAGAGTATAAAATAGCTTTTATCTTATCTTTTACACCTTTTCCTACAAAAGGGTAAGACTCTACAAAAGTTGATCTGCATGGTATGGAGCTTTTGAGTCTATTCTCTATGCCCCTTTTAGAACCTACAAACTCAACATCTAAACCTCTCTCCAACATGCACTCTATGAGAGCCAAGGCAGGGAAGAAGTGTCCTCCAGTGCCTCCCCCCGATACATAAAACTTCATGTTATTTTCTGAAGGAGCCTTTCTATCCTCTTTAGGACTCTCTCTTTTGGTAGCACATCGCACATTATGTCCACACCTATACCTTGCAACTGTCCTGTGAGGGCTATTCTCAGTGAGTGCCACACATCCTTTGCTTTCACATTCAATTCCTTTTGGACCTCTTTGGCTATCTCCTTTATGCTTTGAGCGCTTAGTTCTCTTTCTCTTATCTTTTCCAACAGCAGGGAGAGTATGTCATAAACCTTCGCATTCTCAAGCTCGTTCCAAATCTCCTCTGAGATTTCAAACTCGTCTACAAAGAAAGGCCTGAGCCTTTCAACTGCTTCTTTTAGTGTTTCAAAAGAGTCTCTGGTTTTTTCAAGCACCTTCCTTAGGTAATTTCTGTCTTCTACTTGGTAGCCTGCAGATTCAAGAAAAGGAATAATCCTATCTATGAGGGTTTCTATGTCCAACACCTGCCTTATATAAACGCCATTCATCCACCTTAGCTTTTCTTTGCTAAAAACAGCGGGAGATGTGTTTACATCTTTGAGGTCAAAGAGTTCTATGAGCTCTTGCTTTGTGTATATCTCTCTGCCCTCCTGTGGAGGAGACCAACCCAAAAGACATAGGTAATTGAGCATGGCTTCGGGAAGATAACCATCTTCTCTGTAGTTTTTTACAGATACCGCACCGTGCCTTTTGGAAAGCTTGCTTCTGTCCTCACCAAGGATCACAGGAAGATGTGCAAACTGGGGTAAAGGAAAACCTAAGGCTCTGTATATGAGGATCTGTTTGGGTGTGTTGGGTATGTGATCCTCTCCTCTAATGACATGTGTTACACCCATAAGAGCATCATCTATGACCACCACAAAGTTGTAGGTGGGTGTCCCATCACTTCTTACTATTACAAAGTCTCCAAAATCGTCCGTGTTTATGGATATGTATCCTCTGATGAGGTCCTCAAAGACTATATCCTGATTGTAAGGCACTTTAAAGCGTATGGTGTAGGGCTTTCCAATGCTTTTTAGATGCTCCACCTCTTCTTGTGATAAAAACCTGCACTTTCCCGAGTACCTATATGCCACTCCCTTTTCTAACGCTCTTTGTCTCTCTTCTTCTAATTCCTCGGGAGAGCAAAAGCATGGGTAGGCATGACCCAACTCTACGAGCTTTTGAGCATACTCTCTGTATATGTCAAACCTCTCTGACTGCCTGTAAAACTCATCCCACTCTAAGCCCAGCCAAAGGAGGTCCTCAATGAGCGTTTCTTCAAACTCCTTTGTTGATCTTTCCAAGTCTGTGTCTTCTATCCTGAGGATGAACTTACCATTGTGGTGGCGTGCAAAAAGATAGCTAAAAATAGCGGTCCTTGCATTACCAAGGTGCAGGTATCCAGTGGGACTTGGAGCAAACCTTGTTATCACCATGCTTTTATTATAAGCTATCCATGAGCTTCATCTTTTCCTCTTCTATGGCTTGTCCCAGCTGTCTTCCGCTCAAGCCTTTGAACTTTTCCACATCAACCTTTACAGATCGCAGTTTTTCAAGATATACCTTTATTTTTTCCTTTATGTCTTCTTCTGTCATCAGAAGAAGCAAGAAAGGTAGGGGTTTGTTTTTTAGAAGGAGGTATATTTCTGAGTTTTTCTGTGCACTCAGGAGCTTTTTTATAAGGTCCTTTTTGTTTTTCTTTATGTCCTCATAAGTCTCTCTTACCCAAGCGGGAGCGCTCATATCCACCAAAAGATCCATACCTTTTTCGCTCTCTTCAAGCAATACAAGAAGATAGACCCATCCGTAATCTATCTTTTCTTTGGGAAACTCTATTCTGTGCCATGCTATTACATCTCTTAGGTTGAGAAGCCTTTTTTCAAGCTGGGGTGACCACCTTATTCCTACAAGGACATGTTCCAACACGCCGTACTTTTTGTAGAGCTCAAGTATCTCAAAGATCCTTTCTTCTCTGAGAGCTAAGCGCAGTTCATTCATGAGCCTACCTTTGGGAGCTTTTGCTATAAGACCTGATGATACCGCGTTTACGAGGAGTTTTTCTGTACTTTTTGATAGCTTAAATCCCAGTCTGCCTGCAAAACGCAAAGCTCTTAGAATCCTCACTGGGTCTTCTACAAAGCTCAAAGGGTGGAGCACCCTTATGAGTTTGTCCTTGAGGTCCCTAAGCCCGCCAAAGTAGTCTATTAGAGTGCCAAAGCACTCGGGATTTACACAAACTGCCATGGCATTTATGGTAAAGTCCCTGCGCAGAAGATCTTCTTTGAGTCCTGCGTATTCCACAAGAGGGTATGCACCAGGGTGAGGGTATGTTTCCCTTCTGGTGGTGGCAAATTCTAATTTTATGCCTTTTATCTTCATGTGAGCGGTGCGGAACTCTTCAAAAGGATGGTAATCTACTTGGTGCTTTTCTGCAAGTTTTTGTGCCACCTTTATGGCATCTCCTTCAATCACAAAGTCTATGTCCCAAACTTCTTTTCTTAGGAGTATGTCTCTTACTACACCTCCTACCAGATAAGCTTTAAAACCGAGCTCTTGAGCTATTGTGCCCACCTCTTTAGCTATCTCTTCCACATGTAGGGGTAGTTTTATTACCTTTTGGTGAGCCTTAATCTCTGCGGTTTGCTCCCTAATACTGTAAAGAAGGTCAAGCCTTGTGATCACACCCACTAAGTTGGAGTTTTCCACCACAGGTATGAGCTTCTCACCATAATGGGATAGTATCTCTTCCGCCTTCCATATGAAGTCTTCTGGTGAAAGCTGATGAAACTCTACAACCATAAAGTCCTTAACGCGTCCATAAGGATAGTGTTTTACCACTTTTAGAAGGTTCTTTTTGTAAACTATACCCACTAATTTGCCACTATCATCCACCACAGGTGCGCCCGCAAAGTTCCTTTGGGAAAGCTCCAGCAGAGCATTTGAGATTAAAGTATCCTGGTGGAGCACAAAAGGTGGAGATGTCATCACATCCTTTACCCTTAAAGGAGGATTTTTCCCTTCAAGTAGAGATATGAGCACAGATTTTATCCTTTCTGCATCAACCCCTTCTAACTTTACAGCGCTCGCAAAGGAGTGCCCTCCGCCTCCTAATTTTTCAAGAACCTTCTCCACATCAAACTCTCCCCTTATGCTCCTTCCAAACACATACGTTTTGTAGCCTGCAGATACTATAACAAAAAAAGCATCTGCAGACTTTACTTCCCTAAGTTCATAAAGGATGCTAAGCACATCTGGTTGATAATCCTCAGACTTTAAAACCACTATGAGAACTTTCTTCCCGTTTAAAAACAAAGATTCCATAGAGTGTAAGTGTTTAGAAAGGGTATCTATTTGCTCTTTGCTCCAGGTATCCAAAAGGTACTTGCGTATGAGTCTGAGGTTTGCACCCTTTTCAAGAAGCCAAGCTATGGCCCTTGCATCCCTTGGAGTAGTTCCCTCATAGCTCAAAAAACCTGTGTCTTCGTATATACCAAAGCTCAAAAGGGTCGCAGACTCAGCAGATATATTCATGTTTCTTGCCATTAGTTCTTCAACCACCAGAGTAGTAGCACTTCCTACTTGGTCCACCTTTCCTTCGCAGCATTCAAGCCTTGCACTATGATGGTCATACACTATCACGCTCTTTACCCTTCCTTTTAGTCTCCCAAGGTATTCCTTATAGTTAGAAGTATCCACAAGTATTAGGTCAAACTCTGGGGGAAGATCCTCTATGATCCTGAATAGGTCCTTAAAGTCTCTGAAAACTTCACTTGCCTTTTTGGAAAGCTGTTTGGGTCTTAAAAGTTTGCTATCAGGGTAGAGAAGTTGCACCCCATAAGCACATGATAGAGCATCAAGGTCCGCACCTTCTTCTAAAACTATCACCTTTTCCATGGTATAATCTTAAACTATGAAATTTTCAGTGGACAGGGAGGAATTCCTTTCTGCACTCTCTAAGGCAAAGTCCGCAACGGAGAAAAAGTCCGCCCTTCCTGTGCTTAACAACTTCCTTTTGCAAGCCAAAGAAGACACCATTATTATCAAAGCTACGGACCTTGAGAACTTCCTTAGCTTTACCGTAAAAGCTGATGTATCACAGGAGGGTTCTATTGCTGTCAATGCGGATAAGCTCACCAGTGTTGTAAAATCCCTAAGCTCCGCTTTTGTGCACGGAGAGCTCAAAGAGGGAAAGCTAACTATAACAGGTGGTAGAAGCACTTTCCGTCTTACCGCTCTTGAGCCAGAGGACTTCCCTGAGTTTCCTCAGGTGGTAGTTTCTGCGCAACTCTCTGCCCGTGAGCTATCAAAAGCTATAGATAAAACCGAGTATGCCATATCAAAGGAAGACAGTAGGTACGCTCTTCAAGGTATGTATATACACGAACACAAAGGAAAAACTCACTTTGTAGGCTCTGATGGACACAGGTTAGCGCTTTATTTTACCGCATCAGAGTTTCCACTAGAGCTTTTGCTTCCCAGAAAAAGCCTTAAGGTGATAGAAGGACTCTTAAAGGGTAGTATAGGCGAGGTACTTGCAGGTAAAGATGAGTCTTTTGCTCACCTCAAAGGCGAAGAATGGGAGCTTTCTGTTAGGCTTTTGGAAGGAGAATATCCAGATTACCTGAGCGTTATACCTCAGAGTTTTAATGCTGAGATCTTGGTTGACAAAGATGAGTTTCTAAAGAGTCTCAAACGTCTTTCTGCCATAGCGGAAAGCTCAGCCTTTCCTGTAAAGTTAAGCTTTCAGGATCACCTTGCCATTCTTGAGATATCTGAACCTGAATATGGGGAAGGAAGGGATGAGATGGAGGTGGATTATGCAGGAGAACCTATAGAACTTGGCTTTAACGGAAAGTATCTTATAGAAGCGTTAGAAAGTTTTGATGTGAGAAAAGTTTGGGTAAAGATCATAGACCCAGATACCGCTGTGGTAATAGAGAGTGAAGACAAAGAGAGAGATCCTTACCTCTGTCTTGTGATGCCTATGAGGATCTGAAAGGGTATTTAAGCACTGGGTTTCTGTTGGCTTCCGCTTCCTTTATCCTTTTGACGGGTGTTTTCTCTGGTGCTGACTTTATCTTTTGAGGGTTTTCTTTTGCACATTTTATGATCTCCTCCAAAGCCTTTGCAAAAGCCTCAAGGGTATCTATGCTTTCTGTCTCTGTAGGCTCTATCATGAGAGCTTCCTTAACTATCAGAGGGAAATAAACAGTAGGAGCATAAAAGCCATAGTCTAAAAGAGCTTTGGCTATATCTATAGCTCTCACATCGTATTTGGTAAGATTGCTGGCAGAGAGAACAAACTCGTGCATACAGGGTACATGTTTGTAGGGATCAATAAGTTGGTCCTTCAAAAGATGTCTGAGGTATCTTGCATTTAGGACTGCGTGCTTGGCAACCTTACTTATCTCCTGACCGTACATAAGTATGTAGGCAAGGGCTTTTAACATAACCCCAAAATGTCCCAAGTAGGAAAGGACTTTCCCTACACTTTTTGGGTTTTCCCAGTTTAGAAAATACCTTTTGCCATCAAACTCCACCTGAGGTACAGGTAGATAGGGTTTTAGCTTTTCGGAGACACCAAGAGCGCCTCCACCGGGACCACCACCACCGTGTGGAGTACCAAAGGTCTTATGAAGGTTAAAGTGCATCACATCCACACCCCATAAGCCTGGCTTGGCAATACCCACAAGAGCGTTAAAGTTGGCACCATCCATATAAAGAAGGGCATCTTTCTCATGCAGAGCATCCGCTATGTCTTTTATCTTTCTTTCAAAGATACCTAAAGTATTGGGATTAGTGATCATAAGCCCGGCAGTATTCTCGTCCAGTTTTTCAGAAAAGTCCTTCCAATCAAGCTCACCGTTGGCATCGCTCTTTACTGTGATCACCTCAAAACCGCATATGACTGCAGATGCTGGGTTGGTTCCGTGTGCAGAGTCAGGTATGAGTATTTTTCTTTTGTGCTCCTTGCCTCTATCTTTGTGGTAAGCTCTTATGAGAAGAAGACCCAAAAACTCACCTTGAGCACCAGCAGCAGGCTGAAGACAAACCTCAGAAAAACCTCCAAGCTCTTTGAGAAGCTCCTTTAGTTTATAGATGATCTCAAGGCTACCTTGAGCGAACTCTTCTGGTGTCATAGGATGAACACTTGTGAATTCCTCCCACTTAGAGATCTCCTCACATATTTTGGGGTTGTACTTCATGGTACAAGAGCCAAGGGGATAAAAGTTAGTATCCACAGAATAATTAAGCTTGGAAAGGTTAGTGTAGTGTCTTATGACATCAAGCTCCGAAACTTGAGGGAAGTTAAGTTCCTGCCTAAAGTAATCTCCCAAATAATCTTTTAGATTTATCTCAGGCACATCTAAGACAGGTAGAGAGTAGCCTTTTCTTCCTTCTCTTGAAAGCTCAAAGATCAGCTTCATACTTTAACTCTTTTTGTTGGGGAGGGTGACGGGACTCGAACCCGCGACCCGTGGATCCACAGTCCACTGCTCTACCAGCTGAGCTACACCCTCCTACTATCTTAATTATAAGCCCTACGAGGTTAAAAGGGGAGGAGAATCTCCCCAAAGAAAGTAAGGGAAGCTTACTTTATGGATTCCCTGAGGTCCTTGGCAGGCTTAAAGGTTACCACCTTTCTGGCAGGTATGTTGATAACCGCACCAGTTCTGGGATTCCTTCCCTTCCTTGCTGCCCTTTTCCTTACAGTAAATATGCCAAAGCCAGGTATGGCAACCCTTTCTCCTTTCTTCAGAGAATCCGCTATGGCGGATATGGCAGCTTTTAGAGCAGCATCCGCTTGCTTTTTGGTTAAGCCAGCTCCTTTTGCAATTGCAGAAACAAGCTCAGCCTTTGTCATGGCAAGCCCTCCTTACAAAAGTTTTACTTGGACTATAATAATACATCAAGCTTTAACGCTATGCAAGAGAAAATTAGAAAAGACAGCAACTTTAAGGTAGCGTCCTACAATGTAAACTCAATAAATACAAGAAAAGAGCTTGTCCTGTCTTGGTTAGAAAGGGATCCCGTGGATATCCTTTGCTTGCAAGAACTCAAAGTACCAGACGAAAAATTTCCTACAGAAGACTTTGCTAAGCTTGGATATAAGTGCTACACCTATGGACAAAAAGCTTACAACGGAGTGGCTATATGCTCTAAGTTGGAACTACAAGAGGTTTTCAAAGGCATGGGAGACCCACTCTACGATGAGGAAAAGCGCGTAATAGGTGGAAGACTAAAGGATCTGTGGATCATAAACGTTTATTTTCCTCACGGAGAAGCCCGTGGAGGCAAAAAGTTTTATTGGAAACTAAGCTTTTATGAGAGGTTCTTAGGCTTTCTGCAGGAGCGCTTTAGCCCAGACGATAAGATAATACTTGTGGGTGATATGAATGTGGCTCTTGAAGACATAGATGTTTATGACCCTGTGCTTTTGAAAGACACCATAGGAACTATGCCAGAGGAAAGACTGGCTCTGAGAAAGGTCCTATCTTGGGGTTTTATTGATGCTTTTAGATACCTTTACCCTCAAAAAAGGCAGTTCACCTGGTGGGATTACATAGGAGGCATGATCTGGAAAGACCAAGGTATGCGCATTGACTATATCTTGATAACAAGACCCTTACTGCCACACCTGAGAGATGTTTATGTGGATATGTGGCCAAGAAAAAGAAGAACTCCAAAACCATCAGACCACGCGCCTGTGATTGGTGTGTTTGAGATATGAAGGATCTTTTTAGCTTTGCTTCGTGGTGATGTTTTCATTGTTTCACCCAAGTATGAATGACAAGCATCTGTCCATCTCCGGGGTTTTTTGTGAGATTGGGGGTCGACAGGAAATTTTTTTCATTTGACACACACGTGAGTTTCGGGTATATTATTAGCATAGCCATATGGCTGTAGAACTTGACAACTGAATATG
>ERZ1669248.1048-NODE-1048-length-10913-cov-15.034353_pt1 | contig 10913 bp, 5 predicted proteins | sample MGYA00579296_ERZ1669248 | MGnify/ENA primary metagenome ERZ1669248 (study PRJEB41166, sample SAMN08046057) | hot springs metagenome | biome: hot spring; feature: neutral hot spring; material: thermophilic sediment; isolation source: thermophilic sediment from...
GGCTCTTGACTTTTGACGAGTTTGTTCGGTTGTTCGGCGAGGATGACGATGTTGAGTTGGTTGATGGATTGGTGGTGCAAAGAATGGCTGCAAAGGACATACACGAGGACTTGCAAGGATGGTTGTTAACGCTGATGAGGTTCTGGGTTGAGGAAAAGCAAGTAGGCATCGTTCGCGGTTCGCGGACGCCGGTGAAGATAACGGAGCATCGTGCTCGTTTGCCCGACATAGTTTTCGTTCGCAAGGAAAACGCCCACATCGTTCAAGAGGACGGGATTTTCGGCACGCCCGATTTGGTCGTTGAGATTTGGTCTCCCGGCGAAAGACCCTCAGACATGATGGCGAAAGAGGCTGACTACAGAACCATAGGCGTTCAAGAAATTTGGTTCGTTGACCTGCAGCGGAAGCAGGTTCGGGTTTTGAGGAGGAGGGGCGACAGGTATGATGAGCAGGTGATGAGGCGTGGCGTTTTGAGGTCAGAAGTCGTTGAAGGTTTTTGGCTCAAAGTTGAGTGGCTGTTCAAGAGACCTTTGCCGGATGAATTGGGGACGCTTCAAAAGTTGCTGGGCAGTGAATTTCGCCTTGATACACCATGAGAAGCGAAAAGGAGGTTGATGGTGATGGCTGCACAAGGTGGCGTGACAGGACAACGCATACCTCGTCTGGACGCTGTTGCGAAAGTAACTGGGCAGGCAAAATACACTGCCGACATCAATTTGCCCGATGCTAACCGTTATGCGGGCAAACCTGTCTGGGAGAAGTTGCTCTTCGGTAAAATCTTGCGCTGCCCCCTTCCCCATGCCCGCGTCCGACGCATTGACATCAGCAAAGCCGAAAAACTGTCGGGCGTGCGGGCAGTCCTCGTGATTGCAGGGGAAGGAGCGGAGTTGCGCTACGCAGGAGAAGCCGTTGCCGCTGTCGCTGCCGACTCTGAAGAAATCGCCGAAGATGCTTTGCGGCTCATTGAAGTTGAGTATGAGCCCTTGCCCTTTGAAGTGGACACGCAACGGGCATATGAGAAAGGGATGAGGGGAACTCCGAGGGTTCAAAAGCACGGCAGGGGAGAGGAAGGAATTGAAGACGCCGATGTGGTCGTTGAACTCACTTTGCGAACCCCTGTCCACATCCACACTCCCCTTGAAGCCCATGGGAGCGTTGTAGGCTGGGAAGCGCCAGACCAAGTTCTCGCTTTTGACAGCACCCAAGCGCTTTTTGCTGTCCGCGATAGTCTCGCTAAGGAACTCAATTTGCCACCTGAAAAAGTCAGAGCGATTTGCGAATACATGGGCGGGGGGTTCGGGAGCAAACTCTGGATGCATCACTATACTCCGATCGCTGCTCGCTTAAGCCGAATGGCTGGGGGAGTTCCTGTCAAACTCTTGTTGTCCCGAAAAGAAGTTTTCCTGACCACAGGGAACAATCCAGACTCGGTCCAGAACATCCGAATTGGCGCAAAGAAGGATGGGACATTCGTGGCATTTGTGAGACGCGCTTATGGAACTGCGGGGGTTGGTGGCGGGTTCGGGCTGCCCGGACCTGTTTACCACTTTCAACACTACTACGACGAACAGACAGATGTTTTTGTGAACGCTGGACCGGGAGCACCCTTTAGGGCGCCAGGTTGGCCTCAATCGGTGTTTGCCATTGAGAGCGCTATTGACGAACTGGCGCGGGCTTTGAACATGGACCCACTTGAACTGCGCCTCAAAAACGACCCAAACGAAATCCGCCAAAAACAGTGGCGCATAGGTGCGGAGCGAATCGGTTGGAAGCAAAATTGGCAACCTTGGGGCTCGCAAAAAGGTGTCAAGAGACGAGGACTGGGCTGCGCTGCCTCTGCGTGGGGTGGTGGAGGCGGTCCAGGTTCGCGACCTGAAGTTCGCATCTATCGCGATGGTCGTATTGAAGTCCTGTTAGGAACTCAAGACATTGGCACTGGAACTCGCACAGTCGTCGGTATTGCTGCGGCGGAAGCGTTGGGGTTAACTCCCGAGTTCATGCGCAGCGAAAAATTCGTCGTTCAAATCGGGGACACAAGGTTCGGGCGTTCTGGGACAAGCGGTGGAAGTGTGACAACAGCAACTGTCTTCCCCGCTGTCTACGACGCTGCAGAGAAAGCGTTGAGGCGCTTGCTTGAAATTGTTGCACCGAAACTCGGAGTAACCCCTGACCAACTCGTTTCTCGCAATGGGCGAATTTTTGTCAAGGACAACCCTCAAAAGGGCTTGAGTTGGGAAGAAGCAACGAAATTGTTGGCAGAACCGATTAGTGCACAAGGGCAATGGCGTCCCGGCTTGAGCGGTTCGGGCGTCGCCGGCGCTCAATTTGCCGAAGTTGAGGTTGACACGGAAACGGGCAAAGTCAAAGTGCTGAAAATCGTCGCTGTTCACGACTGCGGTAGGGTTGTCAATTACTTGACGGCTGAAACCCAAGTTATGGGCGGCGTTGTTATGGGGCTAAGTCTCGCTTTGCTTGAAGGCCGAATCATGGACAGGCAAGTTGGAAGGATGCTAAATCCCAATATGGAGAACTACAAAATTGCCGCAATGCTTGAAATCCCCGAAATTGAGGTCGTGCTCCTGGACATGCCCGAACGAGGCGTCATCGGATTAGGCGAACCGCCCATCATCCCAACCGCCGCCGCCATCGCTAACGCCGTCGCCAACGCTTTAGGCGTCCGCATCACCAGTTTGCCCATCACCCCCGACAAAGTTCTGGCAGCCTTGGGGAAGGTTAAGGCTTGACAGAGCCCGATGCTGGTGAGAAACGATGCGCATCACTTACGATGCCGAAGGGTGAGAGCGATGGGGCGAGCGAAGAGAGCGAGAAACGACAACTTGAAGGATTATCGGCACACGGAAGCCCAGCGGAAAAACAACCCACCAGCGGGAATTGCTCCGTTCTATGAAGTTAGCGAACGGCAAACACGGCACTACAAGTATGACCCGCATTTAGACCCGCAGTTGGTTTGGGCAGGTAAAGCCGAGCACACCAGTTTTGAAGTTGATGTCGTCTCCCTGCACATTCATGAGCGAATTTCAACGGCTGCCATCCTTCGCGCTGTTCAAAGACCTGAACCTGTTCAACCGTCCCTTTTCGGCGAAACGCCGTTGCCTGCCGACAAAGAAGTGGAGTTCTACCAACACGAGGTCGGTTGGACTAACAGGTTGATTTTGGGCGACAGCCTTTTGGTGATGAATTCGTTGCTGGTCAAAGAGGGCATGGCTGGCAAAGTCCAGATGATTTACTTTGACCCACCCTACGGCATCAAATATGCCTCCAACTTCCAGCCCCGCATTGACCGTCGGGATGTCAAAGACAGGGACGAAGACCTCACTCACGAACCAGAGCAAATCAAAGCCTACCGCGACACTTGGAAACTGGGCATCCACTCGTATCTCACCTACCTGCGCGACCGGCTGCTCCTCTGTCGGGAACTTCTCCATGAGAGCGGTTCTATCTTCGTCCAAATCAACGATGAGAACCTGCACCTGGTGCGGTGTCTGCTGGATGAGGTGTTCGGAAGGGAGAACTTTGTGGCGGTCATCACTTTCGTGAAGACCAGCGGCAAGGGCGGTGCGCTGCTGGATGTGGTGAGCGACTTCCTGCTCTGGTATGCAAAAGACCGCTCCCAACTCAAATACCGCCAACTCTATCTGGAGAAGGAACTTGGCGAGGAAGGGACAAAGGGTTATCAGCACGCAGAACTCCCCGACGGCACTCGCCGTCGGCTCACAAGCGACGAACTGCGCAACCCCAATGCTTTGCCGCAGGGCGTGCGGGTGTTCATGGCGGGCGATATGACATCGCAGAGTGGCGGCGAGTCCTCCCGCTTTCCCGTGGAACTTGAAGGCACAACCTTCACACTGAGCAAGAACTACTGGAAGACCAATCAAGAAGGCATGGAGCGGCTGCGGCATGCGGAACGCTTGTTTGCTGTCGGGAACACGCTCAGTTATGTCCGTTTCTTGGACGAGATACCGGTCCGTCCCATCACCAATGTTTGGACGGACACGGGCATCGCCGGCTATGGCGACCAGAAGGTGTTCGTCGTCCAGACCAACACGAAAGTGGTGGAACGCTGCATCCTGATGACCACTGATCCGGGCGATTTGGTCTTTGACCCGACCTGCGGCAGTGGCACTACCGCCTATTGTGCTGAGAAGTGGGGGCGGCGTTGGATAACTTGCGATACCTCTCGCGTGGCTCTTGCCATTGCCCGCCAGCGTTTGATGACGGCTAAGTTTGACTACTACGAACTGGCAGACCCAGAGCGAGGTCCTGCAGGCGGATTCATCTACGAGAAAGTCCCGCACATCACTTTGGAAAGCATCGCCAAAAACGAGGAGATTGACGAAATAGCCGCCAAGTATCAGCCGAAAATTGACGAGGCTTTGGAGCGATTGAACCTTCTTTGTGGCACTTCTTGGCGTGAATGGGAAGTTCCGAGGGAGTTCCCTCATCCCCTTTGGTCGCAGGAAGCCCAAGAGGCATATTGGCGTCTGGTGGAGTTGAAGGCAAACCGAGAAGCAACCCAAGACGAGACCGAAATCAAGTCGTTGCTGGAGAAACTTTATCGGCTGACAGGACATCGCTTCGGCAAACTTGAAGAAGTTCCAGACCCGATGCCGCCTGATGATTGGTCCGATGAAGCGAAAGCAGCGTTCCGCCGTTTCTGGGAACTGAAGCGGGAAAAGCGACGGGAGATTGACCAAAGCATCCAACGCCATGCCCCTTACGAGGTGCTTTACGACCGACCTAAAGTTCGCAAAGGAGTTGTTCGGGTTTCAGGACCTTTCACCGTTGAAGCCATTCCCGTTCCCGTCGTTGAAGACCCGACGCAAGTGACTTTCCCGCCCTTTGAAGTTCAGGAAGTGGGCAATCGCGTCTCCGACAGAGGTGGCGACTACTTGACCAACCTATTGAACCTCCTTCGCCAGCAAGGTAGCGTCATCTTTCCCGGCGGCAAACGGCTTTTGTTGGAAAACTTGCGACCGTGTGAAAACTTGGGCTTTCTTCATGCCGAAGGCGAAACGCATCAGAACGGCAAAAAGTTGCGGATAGCCATCAGTTTCGGACCGCCTTACGGACCTGTCACTGCCTACCAAGTTCGTGAAGCCGTTGCGACAGCGAAATTGAACGCTTATGACCTTTTGCTGTTTGCTGGGTTCAGTTTTGACCCTGAAGCGCAGAGTTTGATTCAGCATGTCCCTGTGTCCAACTTGCAAGTTCACTTTGTCAACATTGCGCCTGATGTGCTCGTTGGTGACCTGCTTAAAGCGAACAGAGCCAGCCAAATTTTCACCGCTTTCGGTCAACCCGATGTCCGCATCATCACGGAAAAGGCTGGTGCAGAGGAAACCTACATTGTGGAACTTCGCGGCGTGGACATCTACGACCCGCTGACGGGGGAAGTTTACTCGGCTCGTGGCGAGAATGTGGCAGCATGGTTTTTGGACACCGACTACGACGGCAAGACCTTCCACATTTGTCAAGCCTTCTTCCCCGGCGACCCTGATGCATGGGAGAAACTGCAGAGAGCCTTGAGGGCAAAAATTGACCCTGAGGTCTTTGAAAAAATGCGGGGCACCGTCTCCTTCCCCTTCAAACTCGGCGAGCACAAACGCATAGCCGTGAAGGTGATAGACTTTCGCGGCAACGAAGTGGTGAGGGTGATTTCGCTGGAGAGAGGGCAATATCGGCGAGGTTTGGCTTAAGGCAATCGGCAAACGCAGTGGGGTGATGACCAGTGCTCGTTGACAACCCTATCCTCAATTCGCCTTTTGAAGAGCCGACAAGGCATTGGGCTTACGAGGCTGGACATCCTGTCATCAAAGAGGAAAGGCGACCCGCTGGCTACTTCCTTCGTTCACGAACCCTGAAAGAGCAAGCGGCTCTCTTTGAGGAGGAGTTTGTTCCGTTGGAACTGGTCAACACCATCCGCAAAAGGGTGAAAGAATGGCGGGAACGAGACTATCCCGGCGTAACGCCCATTACCCGAGTTCTCTTGAAGCATTGGAACGACCCTGAGCGGGAGAGGAAGTTGTTTTTCTGTCAACGGGAAGCGGCTGAAACGCTAATTTGGCTTGTGGAAGCATCACCCGAGGAAAAGCAAGGCATCAACATCCCGAAGGATAACGGTTTGACCCGCTACGCCATTAAGATGGCGACTGGTTCGGGTAAGACGGTTGTCATGGGCATGGTCATCGCTTGGCAAGTTCTTAACAAACTGGCGAACCCGCAAGACAAAAGGTTTTCCGACGGGGTGCTTTTGGTTTGTCCCAACTTGACGATTCGCGAACGGTTGCAAGTTTTGCTGCCTTGGCATCCCAAAAACTACTACGAGCGCTTTGATTTGTTGCCGAGGCGATTTTTTGAACGGTTGCAACAAGGTCGCTTCCAAATCATCAACTGGCATTTGCTTCAGCCGAAGGATGATAGCCACTCCAAAAGCGTCGTCCAGCGTGGGGTTGAAAGCGACAGCGCTTTTTGCAAGCGGGTTTTAAAGGAGTTAGGCAACAAGCAGAACATTTTGGTCATCAACGACGAAGCCCATCACGCTTACCGACCTGCCCCAATGCCTGAGGATTTAAGGGAGCAACTTAGCCCAGAAGAATTAGCAGAGCGAAAGGAAGCGACAGTTTGGGTGGAAGGTTTGGACAAAATCAACTCGGTGCGAGGCATCAATTTTTGTGCCGATTTTTCGGCTACACCTTTCTACATCCGAGGCAGCGGTTACCCTGAAGGCACGCCCTTCCCTTGGGTCGTTTACGATTTCAGTCTCGTTGATGCCATTGAGTGCGGCATTGTGAAAGTTCCTTGCGTTCCCGTTGACGATAACACAGGTGCACTCATCCCGCAATATTTTCGGCTCTGGGAGCATATCAACCGACAATTGCCTCCATCGGAGCGCCAAACTGCTCGCCGACGCGCCAAACCTGAGTCGGTGCTTCGGGAGGCGGAAGGGGCTTTGGCGATGTTGGCTTCACAATGGAAGCGCACTTTTGAGCAATTCCAGCAAAACGGCTCTCCTATCCCGCCCGTGCTCCTCATCGTCTGCGACAACACCGAATTGTCGGAAGTCGTTTACGAACACATCGCCAGCGGAAAGGTCTTGTCAGAGTTGGCGAACAAGGAAGGGCAAGAAGTGACTTTGCGAATTGACACGAAACTTTTGCAGGAAGCAGAAAACGCTATTGAGGGGGAGACAAAGCAGGAGTTTGCGGAGCGGTTGCGGAAAACGGTTGACACTATTGGGAAGACGGAATGGGAGGGCGAAGGCGAGCCGCCCGGCAAGAACATCCGCTGCGTTATTTCTGTGGGAATGCTTAACGAGGGTTGGGATGCTCAAAATGTCACTCAAATTTTGGGTTTGCGTGCCTTCACTTCCCAATTGTTGTGCGAACAAGTTGTCGGTCGGGGATTGCGCCGACTCAACTACGATGACTTCAGCCAGCCTGAGTATGTGGATGTTTACGGCGTCCCCTTTGAAGTCATTCCCGTGAAGAGGAAACCGATTAGCCGAACCGAAGTGACAAGTGTCTCCACGCTGGTTCGGGCTTTACCTGAGCGCAAACATTTGGAAATCCTCTTCCCACGCGTTGAGGGCTATGTCCTTGATGTCCGGCAGCGCATCAAAGTTGACTTTGAGAAACTGCCCTATTTGGTGGTGGCTCCAAATGTTGAACCGACGGAAGTGGTTGCGAAACCGGCGGTCGGCTTCCGTATCGGGCGACCAGACCGACTCGCACCAGGTCCAGAAATCCTTCACGACCGCAACCCCTTCCACAGCGAAAGGCGGTTACAAGAAACTGTCTACGAAATCGCCGCTGAAATTACCAACAGGTTGAAACACCGACGGGAGGAGTGGTCTATCCGCCATGTCCTCTTCCCACAGGTTTTGGAAATCGTCTGGCGCTATCTGGAAGAGAAAGTTGTCCTGTCCGAAGATGCTCCGATTGAAGATGTGGCGCTTTTGAAATACCGACAACGCATCATTGAAAGGCTAACAGAAGCCATTGAGCCCGATGCGGACACCGAAGAGTCGCCATTGTTGCCCATTTTGGAGCGTTTCCGACCTGTCGGTTCAACTTCCGAAGTGCTTTTTAGGACGGTCCGCCCGTGCGTCGGCACAAAGAAAAGCCACATCAGTCATGTGGTGCTGGATGCACCTAAATGGGAGCACAGTGTGGCTTTTCAACTGGAACGGATGCCCGAAGTTATAGCCTATGCCAAAAACGACCACCTCGGTTTCGCCATCCCCTACGAATGGCAAGGAGCGAAACGGGAGTATCGTCCCGACTACTTGGTTCGGCTTCGTTGCCCCAATGGTGGTGAATTGAAGGTGGTTGTGGAAGTCAAAGGGTTTGAGACAGAGCAAGACCGGCAAAAGGAAACCGCAGCGAAACGATGGGTGAAAGCAGTAAACCATCACGGCGAGTTCGGTAAGTGGGAATTTGTCGTCTGCCGAAAGCCTGATGAGTTGCCTTCTTTGCTGAGGCAATTGTTGAAAAGGTGCTGATAAACTTTTTCCCTGAGGAGCGATGTTTGCCCAAAATTTTGAAAGGGGGTTGCTTGAGGCTATGAAGGTCTTGGTTGTCGGTGGTGGCGGACGGGAACATGCGTTGGTTTGGAAACTCGCTCAAAGTCCAAGGGTCAGCCAAATCTTTTGTGCGCCGGGAAATGCGGGCATCGGTAAGTTGGCTCAGTGTGTGCCGATAAGTTCTGAGGACATTTCCGCACTGGCGGATTTCGCTCAGCAACAAGGCATTGACTTGACGGTCGTCGGACCTGAAGCGCCTTTGTGCTCTGGCATTGTGGACGAATTTCAGCGACGGGGGCTGCGCATTTTCGGACCGACTAAATCCGCCGCAGAAATTGAGGGCAGCAAAGTTTTCTGCCGTCAACTTTTGGCTAAGTGGCGCATCCCTTCGCCAAAGTTCGCTGTCTTTGATGACCCCAACGAGGCAAAAAGTTACATCCACCGACAAGGTGCACCTATCGTCGTCAAAGCGGAAGGGTTGGCAGCAGGCAAAGGGAGCATCGTTTGCATGACGCTGGACGAAGCCTTGCGCGCCGTTGACCGCATCATGGTGGAAAGGGAATTCGGCGATGCAGGCAGGCGAGTTGTCGTTGAGGAGTTTCTTGAAGGGCGTGAAGCATCGGTCATGGTTTTCACGGATGGACATACTGTTAAGCCGATGCCTCCATCCCGTGACCACAAGCGTTTGCTTGACAACGACCAAGGTCCAAACACAGGTGGCATGGGTGCTTATTGCCCCGTTCCCGACATAGATGCGGCGCTTTACGACGAAATCGTGGAGACAATCATGAAGCCCACAATTGCAGCATTAGCGGCGGAAGGTCGCCCATACAAAGGCGTGCTTTACGGCGGCTTGATGCTCACGAAGGACGGACCGAAGGTTCTGGAGTTCAACTGTCGCTTCGGTGACCCAGAAACGCAAGCCGTTTTGCCGTTGCTTGATGGCGACTTGGTGGAAATTTGTGAGGCGGTCATTGATGAGCGGCTGCACGAAGTTGAAGTTAGATGGCATCGTGGCGCTTGCATTTGCGTCGTGATGGCATCAGCAGGCTACCCAGGCACTTACGAAAAGGGTAAGGTCATCACGGGCATTGAGGAAGCCGAAAGGGAGGAAGGCGTTATCGTCTTCCATGCAGGCACGGCTTTGCGGGATGGACAGTTGGTGACTTCAGGCGGACGAGTTTTGGGCGTAACTGCCGTCGGCAAGGATTTCGCTGAAGCGACCGAAAAAGTCTACCGAGCCGTCGGTAAAATCCACTTTGAAGGCGCTCACTACCGTCGGGACATCAGACCGAAGTTGTAGGCGAAAATTTGAGGCGCTAAAATCCCTGATGGGTGAAGATGTTCAAGAAATTTTCGGCTCGGCAGGAGCCTCGCCCTCCCGTAAGAAGTCCATAACATCTGGGCAGGGAACTGACATGGAGAAAACCGCCCAAGTCACTCACGAAGCAATTGCCAAGATAGCGGAGCGCATCGTGGAGCGTTTTCATCCTCAGCGGGTGATTTTGTTTGGCTCGCAAGCGAGGGGGGAAGCCCACGAAGGAAGCGACATTGACCTTTGCGTCGTCATGGAAACTGGCGGAAGACCACCGCAGGAAATCGCCAGAGAAATTGAAAGGGAAATTGAACCCCTTAGACCGACCATCCTTTGGCACGGCAAAACTTTGCGTGTTCCCGTCCAAGTCCATGTTTTCTCGCCTGAGGATTTTGAGGCTTCGTTGTTGAGGATGGGAGTTTTTGTGACGACGATTGCGAGGGAAGGGGTTGTGCTTTACGAGGCTGAAGGTGTTGTTCCCCTTGACGAGTTGCTGGCAAAGCAAAAACCTTGGGAGGGAACGGGAATGAAACCTGAGACGGTGGAAACGGTTGAAAAGGCGGAGAAGGATTGGCAGATGGCTCAGTGGTTGAGACAGGCTCCTGTGCCTTTCCATGATGGCGTTTGTTTTCATGCCCAGCAATGCGCTGAGAAATATTTGAAGGCGTTTTTGGAGGAACACAGCATCATGTTTTCAAAGACGCACGACTTAGTTGAACTGCTGGACTTAAGCGGTGGCTTGCTGCCTGAACTTGACCCGTTGTGTCCGCAGTTGCAGAAGTTATCGCAGTATGCCGTCATCACTCGCTATCGTGGTTTTTGGGCGACACAGCAAGATGCTGAAGAGGCTTTGCGCACTGCCGAGCAAGTGCGAACCGTCATCCGTGTCAAATTAGGTTTGCCGTGAGTGCAGCAATTTCATTCTCGCCGCCAACCCATCAAGATGCCCAGTGTCTTGAACTTAAAGGCGAACAAGCCAACACGCCCGCCACCTACTTTAACGCTCAAAACCCCATGCCACTTTCGCCCGTCCATCTGCACCGTCGCCGAAACCCC
>ERZ1669248.1049-NODE-1049-length-10911-cov-4.287583_pt1 | contig 10911 bp, 5 predicted proteins | sample MGYA00579296_ERZ1669248 | MGnify/ENA primary metagenome ERZ1669248 (study PRJEB41166, sample SAMN08046057) | hot springs metagenome | biome: hot spring; feature: neutral hot spring; material: thermophilic sediment; isolation source: thermophilic sediment from...
CATCTGCACAATCTGCATTGCAGCAGCGCACGAGTTCCGCGCGGGCGGCTGAGTGTGGTCACCGGCGTGTCCGGCTCGGGCAAATCCACCCTGGCGCGGGACGTGCTGCTGCCCGCGCTGCGTCAGCGCCTTGGCGGCGATCGCTCCGATCTGACGAGTGCCGCCGACCTCACCGGGTGGGAAGGCCTGGAGCGCGTGCTCGAAGTCGATCAGGCGCCCATCGGCAAGACGCCGCGCTCGTGCGCCGCGACCTATCTGGGCATCTGGGATGCGATCCGCCAGCTGTTTGCCGACACCGAAGAGGCCCGCGTTCGCGGCTACACCGCCAGCCGGTTCTCCTTCAACACCGGCCCAGGCCGCTGCCCGACCTGCGAAGGGCAGGGCGCAGTGAAGGTGGCGATGAACTTTCTGCCCGACGTGACCGTGCCCTGCACCGATTGCAACGGCCTGCGCTTCAATCCCGAGACCCTGGCCGTGCGCCTGCGCGGGCGCAACGCTGGCGAGGTGCTGCAGATGGAGGTGGACGAGGCGGTCGGCTTCTTTTCCGCGCACCGCAAGATCCACCACGCACTCAAACTGCTTCAGGACGTAGGCCTGGGCTATCTGCAGCTTGGCCAGCCCAGCCCGTTTCTGTCGGGCGGCGAGGCGCAGCGCATCAAGCTGGTCACCGAACTCGCCACCGCCGGAAGCCGGCCCACGGTGTATGTGCTGGACGAACCCACGGTGGGTCTGCACAAGACCGATACCGAAAAGCTGATCCACGTGCTGCACCGGCTCACCGACAGCGGCCACACCGTGGTGGTGATCGAACACGACCTCGACATGATGGCCAACGCCGACTGGCTGATCGACCTCGGCCCCGAAGGAGGCAAGGGCGGAGGGCGGCTGGTGAAACAAGGCACGGTCAAGGATTTCCTGCAAGCGGGCGCTGCGGGCCACACCGCGCAGGCCCTGCGTGACGCCTGGGCACAGCACGCCGCTGGCGGGCAGCAACCGACCATCTGAGCAGTCTTATGTCATATACAAGACTGTTTCAGTCCGGCGTTGCAGCGGCATAGAATGCGCGGGTTACACCTTCAGGAGACCCCTCATGGACCAGCACATCCGCATTCCCGCCGGAGAAAAAATCACGGTCAACCCGGACTTTTCGCTCAACGTTCCCGATCACCCCATCATCCCCTACATCGAGGGCGACGGTACGGGCTTCGACATCACCCCGGTGATGATCAAGGTGGTCGATGCGGCGGTCGAAAAGGCCTACGGCGGCAAGCGCAAGATCGCCTGGATGGAAATTTTCGCGGGGGAAAAAGCCACCCGCGTCTACGGCCCGGACGTCTGGCTGCCTGAAATCACCCTGCAGATCCTCAAGGACTATGTGGTGTCGATCAAAGGTCCGCTCACCACACCCGTGGGCGGCGGCATCCGCTCGCTCAACGTGGCGCTGCGGCAGGAACTCGACCTGTATGTCTGCCTGCGCCCGGTGCGCTACTTTCAGGGCGTGCCCTCGCCGGTGAAGCAGCCGGAAAAGACCAACATGGTCATCTTCCGCGAGAACTCGGAAGACATCTACGCCGGGATCGAATGGGCGGCCGAGTCGGACGGTGCGAAGAAGGTGGTGCATTTCCTCATCAACGAGATGGGGGTGAAGAAAATCCGCTTCCCCGACACCTCGGGCATCGGCATCAAGCCGGTGTCGCGCCAGGGCACCGAGCGGCTGGTGCGCAAGGCCATGCAATACGCGATCGACAACGACCGCAGGTCCGTCACCCTGGTGCACAAGGGCAACATCATGAAGTTCACCGAAGGCGCCTTCCGCGACTGGGGCTATGGCCTGGCGCAGAAGGAATTCGGTGCCCAGTTGCTCGACGGCGGGCCGTGGATGACCTTCAAGAACCCCAGGACCGGGCGCGATATCGTGGTCAAGGACATGATCGCTGATGCGTTCCTGCAGCAAATCCTGCTGCGCCCTGAGGAATATGACGTGATCGCCACGCTCAACCTCAACGGGGACTACATCTCCGACGCGCTCGCCGCGCAGGTGGGCGGCATCGGCATCGCACCGGGGGCGAACCTGTCCGACAGCGTGGCCATGTTCGAGGCGACCCACGGCACCGCACCCAAATACGCCGGCAAGGACTATGTCAACCCCGGCTCGGAAATCCTCTCGGCCGAGATGATGCTGCGTCACATGGGGTGGTTCGAGGCGGCAGACCGCATCATTGCCAGCATGGAAAAATCCATCCTGTCCAAACAGGTGACCTACGACTTCGCCCGCCTGCTGCCCGGCGCCACACAGGTGAGCTGCTCCGGCTTTGGCCAGGTGATGATCGACCACATGTGAGTTCGAGCCTGCCGAGCTCCGCGTACTCTCATGGAGACAGGGCCGCCCCAAGTTTCCTTGACCCCCACGGGGGGCGGGACGGCGAGCCGACCCAGGGGGTGCTCAAAAAGAAGACCGCCATGTGCGGTCTTTTTTCCTGGACGAACCGTCTGCGGAAACACCCCCTCTTGCAATCCAGAAAGCCCCCCGCAAATGCATGGCTCGGCACCTGCCTGTCCCAACCTGCGACGCCCTGCGGAATTACCCTCGGAAGCAGACAGACAACAGCAGACCTCCCTACAATTTTGCTCATGGCTGCATCCAATCCAACCCCTCCAGATGACGGCGGCGCTGTCGTCGTTGAACGCCAGACGCTGCGGCTGAAGCCGCCGTCGATGTATCAGGTCATCCTGCTCAACGACAACTTCACGCCCATGGAATTCGTGGTTGTCGTGATTCAGCACTTTTTCAATAAAGACCGCGAAACGGCGACGCAAATCATGTTAAAAGTGCACCAGGATGGACGCGGCGTTTGCGGGGTCTATACCCGCGACATCGCGGCCACCAAGGTGGAGCAGGTGATCGGTGCGGCCCGTCAGGCCGGTCACCCCTTGCAGTGTGTGATGGAAGCCATTTAGGAGGCTCGTGATGATTGCGCAAGAACTGGAAGTCAGCCTGCACATGGCTTTTGTCGAGGCGCGCCAACAGCGCCACGAATTCATTACCGTCGAGCATCTGCTGCTTGCACTGCTCGACAACCCCTCTGCTGCCGAGGTGCTGCGCGCGTGTTCGGCCAATCTGGACGACCTGCGCAAGAGTCTCACCGCGTTCATCAAGGAAAACACCCCCATCGTGCCGGGCTCGGACGATGTGGACACCCAGCCCACGCTGGGTTTCCAGCGGGTGATCCAGCGCGCCATCATGCATGTGCAATCCACCTCCAACGGCAAGAAAGAGGTGACCGGCGCCAATGTGCTGGTGGCCATCTTCAGCGAAAAGGATTCGCACGCCGTCTATTACCTGCACCAGCAGGGCGTCACGCGGCTGGATGTGGTGAACTTTCTCTCGCATGGCATCCGCAAGTCCGAGCCGGTGGAGCCGGCCAAGTCGGCCTCGTCGCCCAGTGATGATGCGGATGAGAAAGAGGGCAAGGAATCACCACTCGACCAGTTCACGCAGAACCTCAATCTGCTGGCGCAGCAAGGCAAGATCGATCCGCTCATCGGCCGGGAGCATGAGGTGGAGCGTGTGATCCAGGTTCTGTGCCGTCGCCGCAAGAACAACCCGCTGCTGGTGGGAGAGGCTGGCGTGGGCAAGACCGCCATTGCCGAGGGCCTGGCCTGGCGCATCACTCAGGGGCAGGTGCCTGCCATTCTCGAGAACGCCGTGGTCTATTCACTCGACATGGGCGCGTTGCTGGCTGGCACCAAGTACCGGGGTGACTTTGAGCAGCGACTGAAGGCCGTGCTCAAGCAACTCAGGGAAAAGCCGCACGCGGTGCTGTTCATCGACGAGATTCACACCCTCATCGGCGCAGGATCGGCCTCTGGCGGCACGCTCGATGCCAGCAATCTGCTCAAACCCGCGTTGTCTTCGGGGCAGTTGCGGTGCATCGGCGCCACCACCTTCACCGAGTATCGTGGCATTTTCGAAAAAGACGCCGCGCTGTCGCGCCGCTTCCAGAAGATCGACGTGGTCGAGCCCAGTGTGCAGCAGACCGTTGAAATCCTGCGCGGCCTCAAGTCGCGGTTTGAAGAGCATCACGGGGTGAAGTATTCACCCGGTGCGCTGTCTGCTGCGGCCGAACTCTCCGCCAAGTACATCAACGACCGCCACCTGCCCGATAAGGCCATCGACGTCATCGACGAGGCTGGTGCGGCGCAGCGTATTCTGCCCAAGAGCAAGCAGAAGAAGACCATCGGCAAGATCGAGATCGAGGAAATCATCTCCAAGATCGCCCGCGTGCCGGTGCACAGCGTGACCACCGACGACCGCTCCAAGCTCAGGAATCTCGACCGCGATCTGAAAAACGTCGTGTTTGGACAAGAAGCTGCCATCGACGCGCTGGCCGCCGCCATCAAGATGGCCCGTTCCGGCCTGGGCAAGCCTGACAAGCCCATCGGCGCCTTCCTGTTCAGCGGCCCGACTGGCGTCGGCAAAACCGAGGTCGCCAAGCAGCTCGCGTTCACCCTGGGCGTCGATCTCATCCGCTTCGACATGTCCGAGTACATGGAGCGGCACACCGTATCGCGCCTGATCGGCGCGCCGCCGGGCTATGTGGGCTTCGACCAGGGCGGCCTGCTCACCGAGGCCGTGACCAAGAAGCCGCATGCCGTGCTGCTTCTCGATGAAATCGAGAAAGCGCATCCCGATGTGTTCAACGTGCTGCTGCAGGTCATGGACAACGGCACCCTCACCGACAACAACGGGCGCAAGGCCGATTTCCGCAACATCATTCTGATCATGACCACGAATGCCGGTGCGGAAGCCATGCAGAAATCCACCATCGGCTTCACGACCAAGCGCGAGCAGGGCGACGAGATGGCCGATATCAAGCGGCTGTTCACTCCGGAGTTCCGCAACCGGCTCGATGCAACCATCAGCTTCAAGCCGCTGGACGAAACCATCATCCTGCGCGTGGTCGACAAGTTCCTGCTCCAGCTCGAAGGACAGCTGGCCGAGAAGAAGGTGGACATCACGTTCTCCGACGCCCTGCGCAAGCATTTGGCCAAGGCCGGGTTCGACCCGCTCATGGGCGCCCGTCCGATGCAGCGTCTCATCCAGGACACCCTGCGCCGCGCGCTGGCCGACGAACTCCTGTTCGGCCGTCTGGTCGATGGCGGCCGGGTGTCGGTCGATATCGACGAAACCGCAGCCGAGAAAGAGAAGATCAAGCTCGACATCACCCCGCCCGAACCACGGGCGAAGAGGAAAGAGGCAGAAGACGCCGCAGTGTGAGGGTTGTTTGTGCCGATTGAATTTGACGCGAGTCAAATTTCATTCGGCACAGGCAAACCACGTTTCACTGCGTGAACAGCTCTGTATCCTCCCGCCTTGCGGCGTGGGTTGTGCAGACCGTCTCCAGGCCGTAGGCCGCTGATGCGCATCCAATCGGGCAGGGCCAGTTCCATAGCCACGGCGCGGAGCCGTCATGCCGGGCTGCGCGCAACTGGGTTCAGCCGCTGTGGGCGCGCAGGTAGTCGATGGAGGCAGCGGTTTCGGCGCTCAGGCCCTGAGCGTTCTGCGACAGCAGGGCGTTCTCGATTTTCGTTGCCAGGGTCTTGCCCAGTTCCACTCCCCACTGGTCAAAGGGGTTGATGCCGTAGAGCCAGCCCTCAACGACGGTGCGGTGCTCGTACAGCGCCAGCAGAGCGCCCAGGTGATAGGCGCTCAGGCGTTCCATCCAGATGAAGGTGGAGGGGCGGCCCCCAGGGCAGGCGCGGTGGTGGGCGGCGCGCGCGGCGGCTTCCTGGCTCATGCCTTGCGACATGAGTTCGACCTGCCAGCTGGAGGCGTCCTTTCCGTTCCACAGCGCATCGGCCTGACCGAGCGCATTGGCCAGCAGCGCGAGGTGCTCGCGCAGATGTTTATGCCACGGATGCGCGACGGCGACGATTTCGTGGAACACCGGCACAGCCGCCTGGTGCAACAGCTGGAAATAGGTGTGCTGCACCGGAGTGCCCACGCCGCTGATCACCGCCGGGCCGCTGACGTGGACCGGCTGCATGCCGTCGGCGCTGGTGGATTTACCCAGCGATTCCATCAGCAGTTGCTGCAGGTACAGCGGCATGCGCGAGAAGGCATCGCCATACAGGCCGATGGACAGCAGCGGCAGACCGAATCGCACGCGGTAGGCGTGCGACAGCCCGGCCATGAGGCCCGGCGCGCTGCGCTCCAGCGGGGTGTTGAGGAAGTGGGCATCCATCGCATGCGCGCCGGCGTGGAGCTGGGTGACCGTCTCGCGACCAAAGGCCAGCAGCAACACCATGCCGTGGGTACTCCACAACGAGAAGCGGCCACCGATCTCCGGCATGGAGCGGAAGATCTGATCGGCGGGCAGGCCAAAGCGCTGCAGCGCCAGCTCGGCGTTGGCGGTCAGCGCCACCAGCCGCCCGCGGGCCTTGTCGGCACCGATCGCGTCTCCAAGCCAGCGCTGGGCAATATCGGCGTTGCGCATCACTTCCTGGGTGCGGAAGGACTTGCTGTTGATGAGGATCCAGGTGCGTTCGGGAACTGCTGCAGCCAGCGCGGCGTCGATGGTGGCACCGTCGAGATTGGCCACCCAGTGCACACGGCAGCGGGGTGTCTGCAGCACCGACAGCGCGGTGTGGAGCGCGAGCATCGGGGTTTCGGAGCCGCCGGCGCCCAGGTGAATGATGTCCAGCCCCTGCGGTCCAGCTGCCTCGACCTGTGCATCGACCCAATCGGCCATGCGGGTGAATTCGCCGTGCAGAAAATCGGCTGCAGCCTGCGAGGGCGCGTCCATGCCTTGGCTGCCCAGACGCGACAGGACGTGCCAGGCTGGCCGGTTTTCGCTGCCGTTGAGCACCGTCTTGTTCACCAGATCCTGCGGCTTGTTGGGCAGCGCGGCGAGGGTCTTGAGCGCGGTGGCCAGCGCCTGTTCGCCGTGACGGGTGAACTCAAGCCGCAGGCCGGCGGTGTCGATGGTCTTGGGTGTGGGCATATGCGTTGAAAAGCCGTTGGGTTGACGTGACGGAAGAGGCTTCAGCTTAGCAAGGGCTTGGTGTGCCAGATCTGCTCGGCGTATTCGGCGATGGTGCGGTCGGAGGAGAACGGACCCATGCCGGCCACATTGGTGAGTGCCTTTTTCGCCCATTCATCGGGTTTGCGGTAGAGTGCATCGACCTTGCCCTGCGTGGCGATGTAGCTGGCATAGTCGGCCAGCAGCATGTAGTGGTCGCCCCAGTTGACCAGCAGGTCGTAGATGCTCTGGTAGCGATGCGGTTCCTCGGGGCTGAAGCGGCCATCGCGAATCGCGTCGAGCACGCGGGCGAGTTCCGGATTGCCGCTGACGATGGCCTGGGGCTGGTAGCCGGTCATGCGCAGGTCGGTCACTTCGCCTGCGGTCATGCCGAAGATGAAAATGTTGTCGGCGCCGACGTTTTCCTGGATTTCCACGTTCGCACCGTCGAGGGTGCCGATGGTCAGCGCGCCGTTGACGGCCAGTTTCATGTTGCCGGTGCCCGAGGCCTCGGTGCCCGCAGTGGAAATCTGCTCGGACAGATCGGCCGCGGGGATGATGACTTCGGCCGCGCTCACGCTGTAGTTCGGTACGAACACCACCTTGAGCAAGTCGCCCACGCGGTCGTCGTTGTTGATGGTCCTGGACACATCGTTGATGAGCTGGATGATGAGCTTGGCCATGTGATAGGCCGAGGCCGCCTTGCCGGCGAAGATCACCACGCGCGGCACGGTCACGCTGCCGGGCTGCTCGAGGATGCGCAGGTAGCGGGTGATGACGTGCAGCACATTGAGCAACTGGCGCTTGTATTCGTGGATGCGCTTGACCTGCACGTCGTATAGCGCGTCCACCGGAATGGTCATGTTGTGATGCGTTTTGAGCCACGCGGCGAACCGCACCTTGTTGCTGCGCTTGGCGGCCTGGAACCTGTGGATGAGTTGCGCGTCGCCCAGCATGGGGCGGAGCTTGGCCAGTTCGGACAGATCGCGTCGCCAATGGGCGCCAATCGTCTCGTCGAGCAGCGCGGCCAGCGGCGGATTGGCCAGCGCCAGCCAGCGGCGCTGGGTGATGCCGTTGGTCTTGTTGTTGAAGCGGTTGGGCCAGATCTTGGCGAAGTCGGCAAAGATGGACTGCTGCATCAGTTCGGAATGCAGCGCCGACACACCGTTGACCGAGTGGCTGGCGAGCACGGCCAGGTAGGCCATTCGGACCGAGCGCGTGCCCGATTCGTTGACCAGCGACACATGGCGCATCAGGTTCACGTCGTGCCCGTGCTTTTGCGTGAGGCGGGCGAGGAAGTAGGCGTTGATGTCGAGAATGATCTGCAGGTGGCGGGGCAGCACCCGGCCCAGCATGTCGATCGGCCAGGTTTCCAGCGCCTCCGACATGAGGGTGTGGTTGGTGTAGGAAAACACGCCCTGGCAAATGCGCCAGGCGTCGTTGAACGGTAGGTGATGCACGTCGAGAAACAGACGCATCAATTCGGGAATGGCGAGCACCGGATGGGTGTCGTTGAGATGAATGGATACCTTGTCGGCGAACTGGTCGAAGGTGGTGTGCGTCTGCAGATAGCGACGCACCAGGTCCTGCACGCTGGCGCTGCAGAAAAAGTATTCCTGGTGCAGCCGCAGTTCGCGTCCGGCGTCGGTCGAGTCGTCGGGATAGAGCACGCGCGAGACGTTTTCGGAGTGGTTCTTCTGCTCGACCGCGCCAAAATAATCACCGCGGTTGAAGGCGCCCAGATCGATCTCCTTGGTGGCCTTGGCCGACCACAGCCGCAGGGTGTTGGTGGTCGAGGTGTCATAGCCGGGAATGATGGTGTCGTAGGCCATGGCCTCGACATCATGCGTGTCCACCCAGCGGGCGCGGTCGCCTTCCTTGATGACATGGCCACCGAACTGCACGCGGTACACCACTTCAGGGCGTGGAAATTCCCAGGGGTTGCCGGCGGTGAGCCAGTAGTCGGGCGTCTCCACCTGGCGGCCATCGACAATGGTCTGGCGGAACATGCCGTAGTCGTAGCGGATGCCGTAGCCGGTGCCGGGAATGCCCAGCGTGGCCATGCTGTCGAGAAAGCAGGCCGCCAGTCGGCCCAGGCCGCCGTTGCCCAAGGCCGCGTCGGGTTCGAGGTCGGCAATGGCGTCCATGTCCACACCGAGTTCGGCCAGCGCGGCGCGCAGCGACTCCGTGAGTTTGAGCGCAATCAGGGCGTTGCTGAAGGCGCGGCCGATGAGAAACTCCATCGACATGTAGTAGACCTGCTTGGCGTCCTTGGTATTGCGCGTGTGCGTGGTGTCGAACCAGCGCTCCACCATCAGGTCGCGCACCGCATGCGAGGCTGCGTGCAGCCAGTCGATCGGCTGGGCGGAACCCGGATCTTTGCCGATCAGGAACATCAGCTTGTTGGAAATGGCGCGCTTGAGCGCTGCAACGTCGTGTGGCGGCGTGTCGTGGACGAAGGGGATGGCGGCGGCTTCGGGGATGGGCGGGTTGGGTTCGGGAGTCATGTTGATGCGCGAGAAAGATCGGGGAGGGCGGCGATGTACACCGCGCGGTAATGCTGGGCCGCTTGCGTCCAGCTGAAATTCTGATGCATGCCGGTTTGCCGCACCCGTGCCCGGGCGCGCGGCTGGCCGTACAAGGCCAGGGCGCGACGGACCGCATGACGGTAATCCGCCTCGGAAAAGTTAGCAAAAACGATGCCTGTTGCGGTCGCATCGTCCAGGGTGGCGAGATCGGCGTCGATCACGGTATCAGCCAGACCGCCCACGGCCCGCACCAGCGGCAGACTGCCATAGAGCAGCCCATACATCTGGGTCAGGCCACAGGGCTCGAAACGCGAGGGGACGAGGGTGATGTCGCTGCCGGCAAAGATGCGGTGGGCGAACGGCTCGTCGTAACCCACGCGCAGCGCCACGTGTCCCTTGTGCGACTGCGCGGCGTGGCGGAAGGCGTTTTCGAGCTCGTGATCGCCGCTGCCCAGCACCAGCAGTTGCCCGCCGCCCTGCACGATGGTCTCGATACCGGCGAGAACCAGATTGAGCCCTTTTTGCTCGGTGAGGCGACTGACCACGGTGAACAGCGGCGCGTCCTTGGTCACCTCCAGCTCGGCTTCGTCCTGCAGGGCGGCCTTGCATTTGGCCTTGCCGGCCAGATGATCGGCGGCGTAATGATGGGGAATGTGGATGTCGGTTGCGGGGTTCCACACCTGGGTGTCGACCGCGTTGAGAATGCCGGTCAGGTCGCTACGGCGGGTCCGCAGCAGGCCGTCGAGGCCGAAGCCCTGCTCGGCGGTCTGGACTTCGCGTGCATAGGTGGGACTGACGGTGGTGATCTTGTCGGCGTAGAACAGCCCGGCCTTCATGAAGGAGATCTGGCCGTGAAATTCCAACCCGTCCACCTGAAAGGCCGACGGCGGCAGCCCCAGATCGCCGAATACATCGGCGGAAAAAATGCCCTGATACGCCAGGTTGTGCACCGTGAATACGCAGGGCACGTGCTTGCCCGCGGTGAGTTTCAGGCAGGCCGGAACCAGCCCGGCATGCCAGTCGTGGCCGTGGACGACTTGCGGCGCCCAGTCTGGGTCGAAGTCGCGTGCCAGCCGCGCCGCGCCCCAGGCCAGTGCGGCGAAGCGGCGATGGTTGTCGGCGTAGGGGCGGCGCTGCGCGTCTTCGTAGGGGTTGCCGGGACGGTCGTACAGACCGGGTGCCTCCAGGACATACGCGCGCACCGCAGCGCCCTCGGCACCCTGCACGGCAGGAAGCGCGCCCGACAGCACCCTGACGGACTCGCCCCAGGGCAGTGAAAACTGGCCGATGGCGGTGGCGTCCTGCAATCCGGCAACGATGGCGGGAAAGCCGGGCAGCAGCACACGCACATCACATGCTGC
>ERZ1669248.1052-NODE-1052-length-10898-cov-2.953334_pt1 | contig 10898 bp, 7 predicted proteins | sample MGYA00579296_ERZ1669248 | MGnify/ENA primary metagenome ERZ1669248 (study PRJEB41166, sample SAMN08046057) | hot springs metagenome | biome: hot spring; feature: neutral hot spring; material: thermophilic sediment; isolation source: thermophilic sediment from...
GGCTACACACTCTGGTCATACATTCGTTTCCTCCAAACAGTGTATATAAGTGTGGGCTCTGGGCTTCCGAGGGCTGGTTTTCTTGTCGTCTTCGAGGAAGAGGGGTTTCGCGCACGAGCGCGACTTAGTCAAGAAGCTGTGGAACCACGGCTTTGCAGTCGTGAGGGCCCCCGCTAGTGGCAGCAAGGCCAGGCACGTAGTATACCCCGATGTCATCGCGCTTTACAAGGGCAAGGTCATTGTCGCAGAGGTAAAAACCGCGTCTAAGCCCAGACCCATTTATATCGAGGAAGAAAAAGTGAATAGACTAGTGGAGTTCGCGGAGAGAGCTGGTGGAGAAGCCTACGTTGCCGTGAAGGTCATAGGCACGGGCGATTGGGTCTTTATTCCAGTAAGCAAGCTCACCAAGTCTGGAGGCAAGTACAGGGTCTCGAGAGAAGCCATCGCTGAAGGAGTTAAGCTCGAGGCCCTGGTCTCGCTGGTAAAGGGAGTTAAGAAGCTTACCGAGTTTACTGCTAGTAGTGGCAGGCGCGAGCCTACTTAACCTCAACCCTGAACTGCGCACCTGCCTTCTCAGCCAGTTTCTTGAACCTGCTGAGCTTCCTCCTGTAAGTCCTCAACATGTCCCTGCCTATTTCGACTACTAAGCCGTCTTCGTTGATGCGCACTGCGCACCCCGGTATGGCGTTTCTTATCCTCTCGGCAAGCTCCTCCCACGCTGCAGAGGGGGTTCTTTTCATTTTCTTGACCGGCACGACAACTGTCTGCTCGCCGAACGTATAGATTTCGTACTCCAGCTCTCCGGTCAGAAAGTCCCTTACTTCTACTACGGGTCTCGAGAGCTCTGCTTCTTTAAGTCCTGTTGGGAGCTTAACAGTCATTCTAATTTCGTAGACTTTTTCAACCCTGCCGTTCTTTATGAAGATCACTGTGTCTACTATTGAGGGTATCATGCCCAGGTCTACTCTCCCAATAAACCTCTGCACAGCATCTATTGGGCTCGTGGCGTGGACGACTCCGACCATTCCAATGCCCGCAAGCCTGAGGTCTGCGTAGAGCTTAAAGTCTTCGTCTGTTCTCATTTCGTCGAAAACCGTGTAGTCGGGCCTCGAGAGTAGCAATATGTCGTGGAGCTCTCCCATACTAGCATAGTGCTTGCTGTACTGAGTAATTTCAGGTGGAAGAATCATGTCTCTCGGAGACTCCACGGTCTTAACTACTTTGCCCATTTTCATGTAGTACTCGGCGAGTGCCTGGGCAAACGTAGTCTTGCCCATGCCAGGAGCTCCAGCTATTAGTATGCCCTCTGCTCTCTCGCTCAGCCTCCTAATGAGCTCTGGTGGTAGGTTGTAGTCTTCTAGCTTTAACCTCTTCACGGGTCTCGTGATCGTCACCTCCCAGCCGTCGCTCAGAGGGGGCCTAACAATTATTATTCTGTATTCTCCGAGCTGCACTATTGTAGACCCCGTTCTGTCTATTTCAATAAACGCGTCGCTTCTCCTCCGCGCTTCTTCTATAATCTCGGTTGCTATGCCCTCTACCTCGGTCCTTGTGAGCGGCTTATCACCGAGCTTTACGTACTTCCAGTCACCAGGTCTGCCCACTTTAGCAACGGGCACAGTGTTCTCTTTGAGGTGGACGCTCATAGTGTTCTCGTCGAAGTACTTCTCGAACGCCAGCTTTTCCCTCTTCACCTTTTCAACTAGCATGGCTTTTAGTCCAAGTGCTCTGCAGACTTCGTAGGCCACGGGGTCTCCTGTTATCAAAATGCCGCCAGTGCTGAGAGCTAGTTCTCTCACCGCGCTATTCACTTCAATTACTGCTTGTTCGAGGTCATCTAGTAAGGTTGTCCTGCCCTTATCACCAGCATACTCCACTACTAGCTCGCCCTGCTCGTGCAACTTCCTCAGGTTTTTGAGCTCTTCGAGGCCCGCGTAGCCAACAGCATAGCCTTTAGCAGACATGGCCTCGAGTAAGGCGACTATCAGCCGGTGAACCACTACTCTGCCAGATATCTTGTCGTCTTTAGCGAGCTTGCTGACAGAGCCCTGGACTATGGCCGAAAAGTCAGGTACGTATAGTGCTTCACCAGCTACTATCAAAACGTTTTGCACCCTGCCTTGGGTAAAAAGAGAGTTGTGCTCTTTTAAGCGCGAAACGGGGTTTTTAGCTAGATCAGCTTCTTCCTTCCTTTCTCGAGGAAGATGTCAACGTAATCCCTGATTGTAGGGCCTTCGAGCACTTGCAGTCTAAAGGAAACTCTCACAACTGGCTTATTCACTCTAATGAGCCTCGTAATGTCCGAAGGCGTTGCGAGAATCACTGCATCAGCAGGTACGTTGTTGAGCGTTTTCTCGAGCTCTCTCAGCTGCTCGGGCGTGTAGCCTGTGCTGGGCAGCACGGGCCCCATGTGCGGGTACTCAGCGTAGATTTTCTTGAAGAAGCTCGTAGCGTAGGGCCTTGGATCCACGATTTCAGCACCATACTTTTTCGCCGCGACGTAGCCAGCCGCGTAAGGCAGCCCTCCGTGAGTTACCGTTGGCGCATCTTCAACGACCACGACCCTCTTGCCCTCAACGAGTGCCGGCTTGTCGACCTCTACAACGCTTGCCGCAACGGTTACGTAAGCCCTTGGGTTTCTAGAGTGGATGTTCTTCTTAATGGTTTCAATAGCACCGGGTTTTGCCTGGTCGGCCTTGTTTATAATTACGGCATCCGCCCTGCGCAGGTTAATCTCGCCGGGGTACGCATTGACTTCTATTCCAGGCCTCATAGCGTCTGCTACTACAATTGAGAAGTCTGGTCTGTAAAATGGCCAGTCATTGTTACCACCATCCCACAATATGACGTCGCTCTCTCTTTCTACTACTTGGAGGAGCCTTCCGTAGTCCACTCCGGCGTAGACGCTAAAGCCTTCTCTGAGGTACGGCTCGTATTCCTCTCTTTCTTCAATGGTTGCTTGATACTTGTCGAGGTCTTCGAGAGCTCTGAATGCTTGAACAGCCTGCTTTTCGAGGTCGCCATATGGCATGGGGTGCCTCACGATGCCTACTTTTAGCCCCCTGCTCTTCAGCTCACGCGCCACTTCTCTCGATACCGTACTCTTACCCACGCCAGTCTTTACTCCAAGCACTGCTATCGTCGGCTTTGACACCTCGAGCATGGTTTCGTTAGGTCCAAGTATCCTGAAGGATAAGCCTAGTGCTATGAGCCTCGACAACACGTGTCCCAGTTCTTCGTAAGTTAAGTCGCTGTATGCCAGCACAGCTTCTTCAACGCCGTACTCTCTCACAACGTCTTCTAAGGACTCAAGGCTAATTACCGGTATTCCATCCGGGTAGTAGGGGCCTGCTAGTGATGGAGGATACCTCCTACCAGAAATTCCCGGTATTTGAGTCTGCAGAAAAGCAACGACTCTGTACTCGGGGTTGTTTCTAAAGACTACGTTGAAGTTGTGAAAGTCCCTTCCACTAGCCCCAATTATCACTACCCTACGCATATCGCGCACCTCACTTAATTACATGAGTATTGACGTATATGTATCATATATACTAGGATATAAGTGTATACCGGCTCTCCTACTCCTAGAGGCATCCCATATACAGAACGGGCTACAAGAAGTATTTACAGCCGAGTCGGGCGATTTACTCGCGGAGTGGGGGGCGGGAAAAAGCTGTAGTAGGGTACTATGAAGGGGGCCTAGCTAAAGAGTGTTCAGTTTTTCTAGTAGCTTTTCTAGTCTTTCTAGCATGATCTTTCTCTCAATGCTTGCCACGAGTCTTCTTGTTGGTATAACGGCGTCTGGGTTGACGCTAACGCTGTCAATGCCCTCGCGTACTAGGAACTCTACAATTTCTGGATAGACACTCGGGGCTTGTCCACAAATGCTTACTGTTGCGCCCTTCTTGTGAGCTCCTCTAATAATCATGCTAATGGCCTTTAGTACTGCTGGGTCTCGCTCGTCGAAGTAGCCCATTTCAGCTAGTATGTTGCTGTCTCTATCAGCACCGAGCACTAATTGCGTTAAGTCATTGCTGCCAATGCTGAAGCCGTCTACCAGCTCTGCGAAGTCTTCTACGAGCAGTGCCACGCTTGGAACTTCCGCCATGATCCAGACCTTGAAGTCCTTGCTTCTCTTGAGGCCTTCTTCTTCCATTACTTTCAGTACTCTCTTGACTTCCCAAATGGTCCTCACGAATGGCAGCATTACCCAGACATTTATCAGCCCGTACTCTTCTCTCACTTTCCTGATTGCCCTGACTTCCAGCCTAAATCCTGGCTCGTAGCCTGGGTGAATATACCTAGATACTCCTCTCCAGCCAATCATTGGGTTTCTCTCTTCGGGCTCGTACTTCTCGCCTCCCTTCAAGCCTCTGTACTCGTTTGTCTTGAAGTCGCTGAACCTCACTACAATAGGCCTTGGATAAATAGCCTGAGCTACTCTTGCAATGCCCTCCGCCAGCTTATTGACAAATAGGTCTGCCTGGCCTACTTCAACTAGGTACATTGGGTGGTACTGAACCCAGTCGCTAATAATGAACTCTATTCTCATCAAGCCTATGCCGTCGAATGGCAAGTCCTTGTACTTATCAATGGCGTCTGGCTCGCCGAGGTTCATGTAAATCTTTGTTGCTGTTACTGGGTAAAGTGGTAGTAGCTGCTCAGGGCTTATGCCAACAGCTGCCACCACGCTTGGAGCAGCAGCGGGAACGGCCTCAGCTCTCGGCTTGACGAGCTCTTCAACTATCCCCTCGTATACTATGCCTCTACTAGCATCTACTGTTACCTCGGGGTTTCCAGCCAGCGCCTTCGTAGCGTTGCCTGTTCCGACAATACATGGTATTCCAAGTTCTCTGCTAACTATTGCAGCGTGGCTCGTCATTCCACCTTCGTCGGTGATTATTGCGGCTGCCTTCTTCATTAGTGGTACCCAGTCTGGGTCCGTCATCTTCGTGACTAGGATGTCGCCTTCCTTGAACTCCATGGCTTCCTGGCTCTTGGGGTTAAATATGACTCTAGCAACGCCGGCCGCGACGCCGGGGCTTGCGGGGAGTCCCCTCACGAGGACTTTGGCTTCTGCGAGCTTTACTACTTTCTTACCAGCTGCAACAGCCTTTGCCTCCTTGACTTCCTTGGCTTTCTTAACGCTCCACACAGTTTCAGGCCTTGCCTGTACTATGAAGACGCTCTGTGGGAAAGGCAGGTCCATGTCGATTGCCCACTCAACGTCCATATGCTTGCCATAGTGCTTGTATATTAGCTCGCCCAGCTCAGCGAGCCTCTTAACTTCCTCCTCGCTCAAGGCTGGCGCATCCGGCTTCGCTACATTTACAAGAGGTGTTGTGGGTTCTACGCCTTCTTCACTGACCCACTTTTGCTTCTCGTCGTCCCAGCGGAGGTGTATGTTCTTTCCAATAGATGGCTCGAAGGTTATCATGTACGTCTTCTTGTTTATCCTAGTCTCCACTACTTTGAGTGTTTTTCTATCAACAATATACTCGTCTGGTGTTACTTTACCTCCTACTACCGATTCTCCAAGCCCCCAGCCGCCTTCAATTGCAATTACGCTCTCGTCGCCAGTTACCGGGTGCAGAGTGAACAGCACTCCAGCTGCTTTGCTGTTAACCATTTTCTGGACAGTTACGCTCATGTAGGCCTTTTCGTGTGGAATGTTCTGTGCAACTCTGTAGAACGTTGCTCTTGCCGTGAATAGGCTGGCCCAGCACTTCTTAACGTGCTCCACGACGCTGTCGGCTCCATAGACGTTTAAGTATGTTTCCTGCTGCCCTGCGAAGCTCGCCTCCGGTAGGTCTTCCGCCGTAGCGCTGCTCCTAACGGCCACTCGCAGCTTGCTTGGATCTGCGTTGAGCCTCTTGGCAAGCTCGTAGTAGTACTTCTTAATTTCCTCCTCGATTTCGGGGGGCATGGGCTGGGAAAGTATCATCTCTCTTATCTTTCTAGTTGTTTCTTCGAGCTGCTTAGTATTGTTGACATCTAGATTCTTCAGCATGCTGTATATTTTCTCGGCTAATCCCGTCTTTTCGAGAAAGTACCTGTAGGCATATGCAGTTACAGCAAAGCCGGGTGGTACTGGAATGCCTGCTGCTATCATTTCTCCTAAATTCGCGTTTTTACCTCCAACTAGTGGCGTGTCCTCTTTTCTCACTTCCTCGAGCCAGAGAACAAACCTCGTTTCCTTACCACTCGACATCTGGCACCACTTCACCTATGTTATTTCGATACGAATTAAGCGGGAAGCCGGCTTATAAAGTTAGAAGCAGCAGGTTTAGAGCGCGGGTAAGCGAGTAGGCATGTAGGGGCTAGCGTCCTCGAGCTTTCTTGCTCTCTTCACGCCTTAGACTCGCTCTCCGGCTTCCAAATCTAGCTCTCTCAATGCTACTCTTAAGAGCCATGTAGTAGTACCAAGCACTTCTCTTAAGTGATCTCGCACGCTCGCTTTCCAGTACGCGCTTCACTAACCCTGGCTTGTGAAGCAGCGTCTTAGCGCTCTCATCACCTGTTTCGACTAGCGCGACTGCTACAACTGAGTGCAGTAGTGCCTCTTCCACCAGCTTCTCCCTGAAGTACCCCGCTCTCTCTTCTAGGAACCTAGTTGTGTACGTGGCTTGGAGAAACTCGGGCGAGGAAATAACGTGCTTTAATAGCCTCAAATTCGTTGCTATTCCTTCAATGACGTACTCCCCAAGGGCGTTCTCAAGCCTCTTAATAGCTGCTGGCCTGTCAGGTCCCCACGCCACTAGCTTTGACACGAACGAGCCGCCTGCCTCTACAACGTTGGATCCCGCGGCAATGCCTGGGTCTACTCTAATCCCGGGTCCCGCTGGCTCGGAGTACGCTGTTACTTTGCCCAGCGAGGGCTCGCCTGTATATGGATTTTCCGCGTAGATTTTCACCTCGATGGCGTGGCCCCTGAGCTCAACATCACTCTGCTTCAGGTCTAGGGTCTTGAATAGCGCTATTTCAACTTGCTTTTTGACCACGTCTACTCCGGTAATCATTTCCGTGACCGAGTGCTCGGGCTGGAGCCTTACACTCATTTCTATGAAGTAGAACTCTCTCTTCTCCACATCAAATAAGAACTCGATAGCGCCTACACCAACGTACTTAAGCCTCTCAGCTAAGAGCACTGCGTACTCGTAGATCTTGTTCCTCTCTTCGGGAGTTAGCGAGGGACTTGGTGCTTCTTCAATTATTTTCTGAAACCCCCTTTGCAAGCTACACTCTCTTTCGCCTAAGTGAACTACGTGAGATCCGTCGCCCAGTACTTGAACCTCGATGTGCTTAGCTCTAGGCAAGTAGACCTCGACGTAGAGCCTTGGGTTCTTAAACGCCTTTTCAGCCTCTTTTCGAGCAGACTCGAAAGCTGCTTCTACCTCTCGCTCACTCCACGCAATTCTAAGTCCCGCTCCCCTGCTACCGGCCGCTGGCTTAATTATAACGGGGTATCCGTGAGCACTGGCAAATTCTAAAACGTCCTCTGGCCTCTCGACTTCAGTCCATGGGAGAGTGGGTATATCCATTTTCTCGGCGTAGGTCTTTGAACTAACCTTGTCTCTCGCCGTTTTTATTATGCTAGGGGGAGGCCCTATGAACGTCATACCCTTTCTCAGGACTTCTGAAGCGAAATCCGGGTTTTCGCCTAAGAGGCTGTAACCAGGGTGTACAGCGTCGGCACCTAATTCTGCTGCCGCTCTAACTATGTCCTTTACGTCTAAGTAGCTTGAGACTTCCTTATCTCCTGCGATAAACCTCCTATGTAGAGACTCCCCGTCTTCTTTTGTATAAATACCCAGTGGTATGTAGCCATTGGCTCTCAGTGTTCTTGCAATTCTTACTGCGGCCTCGCCCCTATCTGCTATGAGCACTTTATAGGGCATTTAACCATCCTTGTAGAAGCACTAGACCTAGAATCAACATCTAGCAAAGCTCAGAGTAATAAGTGTTTTGCAAAAGTAGCTGCTAGAACGACGTGCCATGTATCTGCCCCGCATTAGCCGCCGGCAAAGGGCGGCATTACAAGCACTTCATCGCCGTCTTTGAGTAGCTGTTTTTCACTAGCAAACCTGTAGTTCACGAAGACTACGGGCTTAACATGAATGCCTGCTTTTTCAAGCTCCGAAGACAGGATGTTCACGAGGTCTTCTACTGTTGCAGAGTCCTCGAGTTCTAGGACTTTCTCTTTTCCCATCTTCTCGGCGTATATGGAGATGAACTTTACCAGCACCCTCTTCAAGCACTACCCCCCGAATCCTATAGTAGCTGAGTGATTAAACCTTTGAATTAGCCCACTTTCATTGGGTACTACCTACAGATTTACTTAGGTATGTCAAAGTAGTTATATAACTTAGTCCCACAGTGTAGTCTCTAGGGTGGTGTCCTCTGCCACTTGGAGGATACATGGGCAGAGTCCTGCGTGTAGACTTGTGGAGAGAAAGAGTATACGTCGAGCCCCTCCCACCCGAGAGCATCCTCAGGAAGTGGCTTGGTGGTAGGGGGCTTGGAGTATACTACATGCTGAGAGAAGTCGATCCCAAAGTAGACCCCCTTAGCCCGGCTAATAAGGCCATAGTCGCAACAGGCCCTGTGACAGGGGTTGCGGGAATTCCCGCGAGCGGTAGGTGGTGCTCGGTCACTAAGTCTCCCCTAACAAACACCATACACGACTCCCAGAGTGGTGGAAAATTCGGGCCTGAGCTCAAGTTTGCCGGGTTCGACGTAGTCATAATTGAGGGGAAGGCCGAGAGGCCTGTCTACCTCTGGATTTACGATAGCAAGGCAGAGCTCAGAGACGCCAAGCACTTGTGGGGAAAGGACACCCACGATACAACTGACACTATTATAGAAGAACTGGCACCTGTTGTTGGCAGAGACGAGGCTAAGCACATTAAAGTGGCCTGCATAGGACCCGCTGGCGAGAGGCTTGTGAGGTTTGCGTGTATTATCAACGACAAGAGCAGGGCTGCTGGGCGCGGTGGCCACGGCGCTGTCTGGGGAAGCAAGAACTTCAAGGCGATTGCCGTTAGAGGCCACATGAAGCCGCCCATAGCAAAGGAAGAGGCGTTCAGAGAAGTCGTCAAGAAGTCCATGGACTACATTAAGAAGTCTCCCGTAACCTCTGAGGGGCTGCCCAAGTACGGCACTGCAGTGCTCGTAAACATCATCAACGCCCACGGAATATTCCCAACACGCAACTTCCAGACAGGCGTGTTCGCAGAGGCCGAGAAGATAAGTGGAGAAACCATAGCCAAGGAAATAATGGACTGGGAGAAGCAGAAGGAGGAGATATGCTGGGGCTGCCCAATAGGGTGTGCTAGGTACACTAAGATAACTAAGCCGCCATTTACAGGCGAGGGCGGCGGCCCCGAATACGAGACTGTCTGGGCTTTTGGAGCGCAAACCGGAACTTCAGACCTTGTAGCCGTTTCAAAGGCCAATTACTTGTGCAACGAGCTTGGGCTAGACACCATATCTATGGGTCACGTCATTGGGACTTTCCTCGAGCTTGTCGAAAAAGGCAAGATACCGCCGGAGAAGCTACGCGGCTTAAGCGCGAAGTGGGGCAACGGCGAGGTTCTAGTTGAGCTCACTTGGAGGACGGCGTACAGGTCTGGCATCGGAGATGACCTAGCAGAAGGCGCCTCGAGGCTTGCTCAGAAGTACGGCGCACCAGAATTAGCAATGGTTGTTAGAGGACAAGAGCTGCCAGCATACGACCCGCGGGGTGTCCAGGGACACGGGCTGGCATATGCTACTAGCAATAGGGGTGGCTGCCACTTAAGAGCTTACATAATTTCACCTGAGGTGCTCGGAATACCGGTCAAGGCAGACAGGTTCTCGACAGAAGGCAAAGGCAAGCTAGTAAAGGAGGTGCAAGACGTATTCGCAGCTCTAGACTCCATGGTGGTTTGCAAGTTCGTGACCTTCGCGTACTATGTTGACATTCTCGCAGAGCAGGTCTCAGCCGTAACCGGGTGGGATGTAACACCCGAAGAGTTCATGAAGATCGGCGAGAGAATATACAACGCCGAGAGGGCCTTTAACGTGCTGGCATTCGGCGATGGCGAAGAGTATGACACGCTGCCTAAGAGGCTTCTAGAAGAGCCCATGCCTGAGGGGCCGAGCAAGGGACATGTGGTTAAGCTCAAAGAAATGCTACCGGAGTACTATGCTGCTCGCGGCTGGGTCAAGGGCAGGCCAACCAGGGCCAAATTAGAGGAGCTGGACCTCAAGTGGGTTGCAGACAAGCTGGAAGAAGAAGGGCTTCTCCCCGCTTAGCCGACTCAAAATTAAGTCAAGTTTTTTCTCATCCTCCCTTAATATTGTCCTCTGCTCTACTTACTAGCCAGCGTCGGTGGGCTGGTGCCAGTGTCGTTTTCTGTTGGAGATTGGAGCATTAGGCTTGTTGACTACTCACGACCCAGGGAAATAGCGGTAGAAGTGACTACTCGCTGCAATTTATCGTGCATACACTGCTTTAGGTACGCGTCGAGGAGCCTAAAGCTGGTTGATATGAGCTTCGACGCCTACAAGAGGATAGTCGACAATGCTGCTGAAAGCGGAGTTAAAAAGCTCGTGCTAACTGGTTGGGGGGAGCCGACGGCGAACAAGCACTGGCTAGAAATGATTAAGTACGCGAAGTCTAGGGGTATGCAAGTAGTGCTGAACACTAATGGAATGCTCATAGGAGATGCGTGCGAAGATTTGGTGAGCATTGGAGTAGACGAGGTCTATGTGAGCATAGATGCTGCCGATGTTGCCCTATACGAGAAGGTGAGGAGGCTTGGAGACCTCTCGGTGGTTACGAAAAACGTTGCAAGGCTCTCAGAGCTAAAACTGGAGCGCGAAGCCAGAAAGCCCACTCTAAAGACGATATTCAC
>ERZ1669248.1053-NODE-1053-length-10893-cov-33.948976_pt1 | contig 10893 bp, 11 predicted proteins | sample MGYA00579296_ERZ1669248 | MGnify/ENA primary metagenome ERZ1669248 (study PRJEB41166, sample SAMN08046057) | hot springs metagenome | biome: hot spring; feature: neutral hot spring; material: thermophilic sediment; isolation source: thermophilic sediment from...
TATTCAATTTAGATTACCTCCTATTTTAATATTCTTTAAAAGAATAATACTTACAATAAAATATCCTATAAATGATTTTCATCATTCAATGGATAGCTATAAGTATTAGCTTTACTTTAAAACTAAATTCCTATAGACTCGTTCATAAATCATAAATTCTTGAATAGAAGTTAAGATTATGTTATAAAATTTAACAATTTACATAGATGGTTTAGCTTTAAGAATATTATAAAAATGCATTTCTCACTCAAGGTGTATATATATGAGTATAGAAGTTTACAACGACACGAAGATATATATAGCTTGTTCAGCAAATTTCGCTACTGGAGGAACAGAACTACTGCATCAGTTTGGATATCATTTAATAAATGATTTAAACGTACCAGCTTCCATGTATTACTATAACTTTGATAACAGTAAATTTAAAAATCCAGTACATCCAGAGTATGAGATTTATAAAGTTCCATACATAACTGATCAGCAAGCCATTGAAGATGATAGAGTAAACATTTTAATAGTACCTGAGATTTTAGGTGGTCTTATGCAACTTAAAAAATATGAGAAAATCCGCAAGGGTATATGGTTTTTAAGTGTAGACAATTATTATCTTCACAAGCTGATGAAAGAGAAATTATTAAACAAGAAACCATTATTTATTTTTTCTTTGGAAAAATATTTGAATAAATTAGATAAATTAGCGGAAAAATACGATTACAAGAAAGATGATTTGCTAAAACTTGCAGACTTCTATATGGCAAACTCCTTTAGAGTTTTAGAATGGTTTAAGGAGCTGAAGCCTATGTATCATCTACAAGATAATATTCTAAATCCTTTATTCTATTCAGTAAATTTTGAAGATTTTTTGTCCCAAAAAGAAGACATTGTAGTATACAACCCTGCTAAAGGATTAGATTTTACAAGAAAAATCATGTCAAAAGCCAAATATATTAAGTTTGTTCCAATATCAAACATGACCAGAGAAGAGGTTATAAAAACACTATTGAGAGCAAAAGTTTACATAGATTTTGGGCATTTCCCTGGTCCAGAAAGAATACCTAAAGAAGCAGCTATTTTAGGTTGTTGTGTAATAACTGGTAAAAGAGGTTGTGCTGCCTTTTTTGAAGATGTCCCTATTCCTGATGAATATAAGTTTGAAGATAGAGAAGAAAACATACCTAAGATAATAGAAAAAATAAGAGATTGTTTTGAAAACTTTGAAGAAAGATATAAGGACTTTGAATATTATAGGAAGGTAGTCAGGAACGGACCACAAAAATTTGTAGAAGATTTAAGAAAAATTTTTGTGAAGGTAGAAAAGTAATAATGCAATTCTTAAGATTGGTAAAATAGTTTCTTATTAATTATTTATACATACATACCTTAACTTTAGAGCGTTTAGAACAACCGTTACAGAACTGACACTCATAGCTATACCTGCATACATAGGGTTTAAAAGTATTCCAAAAAATGGGTAAAGTAGCCCGCCAGCTATAGGAATACCGATAACGTTGTATATGTAAGCCCAGAATAGGTTTTGTTTTATAGTTTTTAAACCTTTCTGACATAGATTTATAGCTTTCAAAACACCTTTTATATCGCTGTTTAAAAGTATGATACTTCCAGATTCTTTTGCTAAATCTGAAGCTGTTTCTACGGCTATACCTATATCACTTTCCATCATCGCCGGAGCATCGTTAACTCCATCTCCAACAAAAACTACAGTAAAACCTTTTTCTCTTAAAGACTTTATAAAGTTAAACTTATCTATAGGTGATAGGTCGTAGTAGTATTCTTCTATACCAACTTCTTTACTTACTTTTTCAGCAACTTTCTGATTGTCTCCAGTAAGCATAACTACTTTTATACCTTTTCCTTTTAGCTTTTTAACAACTTCTTTACTTTCTGGTTTTACTGTATCTGATATAGAAAAAACTGCTACAACTTTATCATCAACAACTCCAAAAATTACAGTGTTTCCTAAATTTTTATTTTTTTCATAAAACTCTAAAAACTCTTTATCTAAGGAAATACCGTTTTCTTTTAAGAACTGAAAGTTGCACATCATAATCTTTTTGTTATGGTAGTATCCTACTACACCTTTACCAACCACCACTGTTTTATTTTCTACTGTTATATCCGTTGGCACACTTTCCAGATTGAGAAGTGCAAAAGCTATAGGATGGTTTATACCTTTTTCCAAAGCTAAAAGAACCGGAAGATAGTTTTTATCTTTTATTACGTAATCTTCTACGTTCATTTTGCCTTGTGTTAAAGTTCCAGTTTTGTCAAAAACTACGTAGTCTATCTTTTCAGATTTTTCTATAACTTCGGGATTTTTAAACAGCATTCCTTCTTTTGCACCTCTACCGACTACATTTACTATCGTTATTGGAGTTGCAAGTCCAAGGGCACAAGGACACGCTATAACGAGAACCGCTATAGCCGTTGTAATAGAAAAGTTTAAAGGATAACCAAGAAAATACCATAAATCAAAAATAAATATTGAAAATATCAAAACAGCCGGAACAAAGTAAGCCGTGATTTTATCTGCAAGCCTTCCTATCTGTGGCTTTTTAGACTGAGCTTCCAGAAGAAGTTTTATCACTTGATTTAAAACACTATCTTTAGCATCTTTTACAGCCTTTACTTTTATTACTCCAACTTTGTTTACACTACCACTTAAAACTTCATCACCAACCTTTTTATAAATCAGCTTTGACTCACCAGTTAGAAATGACTGGTCTACTTCAGTCTGACCTTCTATAATAACACCATCAACCGGTATTTTATCACCGGGTCTAACTAAAACTATATCTGACTTTTTAATTGAGATTGCATCTACGATTTCTTCTTTTCCATCAACTATTTTTATTGCTTTATCAGGTTTTAAGGATAGTAGCTTTTTCATAAATTCAGTTGCATTTTGTCTTGTTTTTAACTCTAAGTATCTTCCAAGTAAAACAAAAGTTATAACTGCAGAGGAACCTTCAAAATAAACGTTTCTCATATCTGATGGAAAAAAATCTCCAAAAATTAAAACAGCAAGTGAATAAAAATATGCTGCAAAGGTCCCTATAGTTACTAAAAGGTTCATATCTGCTATTCTGTTTTTCAAAGATTTTAAAGAAGACTTATAAAACTCCTGACCGGCGTAAAACTGAATTATGGTTGCAAGTATAAACTGAATATACTCATGATACTTAAAATGGATAAACATAGATAAAAGTATAGGTATAAAAAGAACTACAGAAACGATTACTTTTTTTCTAAGATTGTTTAACTCTTCTAACTTTTTTTTTCGAAACTTTCTAAGTCTATAGAAGCATCGTAACCAAGTTCTTTTATCTTGGCTATTATATCATCTTTTTTTACTTTTGATGGGTCGTATACAAACTCTCCTTTTGATGTCGCAAAGTTAACAGAAGCAGACTTTACTCCTTCCATCAACTTCATCGTAGCTTCTATACCGGCTGCACATCCTGCACAGTGCATACCTGAAATATTCACTTCTAACTTTTCAAACTCTCCAGATTGACTGTTTTCTTCGTCTTTCTTTTTATCTTTAGAGAAGAAAAACCAACTTATACCAGATATTAAAGTTAAAGAGCTTATCAAAACTGCTAAATCTTTCATTATTAATGCTCCTTCTTCTCTTCTCCTTCGTGACTCTTAGATAAAAAGTAAATAGCAGCCGCTATTAAAAATATGCCAATTGATAAGTATAGCAAATCTAAAACGCCTTGATACTTAAAACTTACTCCATGTTTAAAAAATGTAACTATAAGAACCATTACTATAACCTTGGCTAACTTGTCTTTTAATTGGTCTAAGGAATGAACTATAAGTATTCTTGAAGACCTTACATCGTTTTCTGCATAATCTATTTTACTTATAAAAAGTTCATATATACCAATACCAAATATAAGTAAAACGGTTGATATAAGGTAAGAGTCTATCGCACTTATGATATGAGTTATAGCATCTTTGTGGAATACTTCGTATGCAGAACTATCAGATATTACGTGTAAAAACTCAGATACTACGAGAATTATATCGTATGTACCCATCAAAGCCAAAACAAGTGAAGCCACTATAGAAGCTACTACTGCCAAAATTACAAGTAATCTTGACTCCCAAAGTATCCTTTCGAATATCTGCTCTAACTTGTGCAAATTATCTTGCCTCTTTTAAGTGTGAAATTTTAATAATATTTTATCACAGAAAAGAACTTTAGATTATATCTGACAGGAGTTTTTTAGCTTCTTGAAGAAGTTTTTCTTCTTGTTGTTTGTCTTTAAGAATTTTTATAGTTTCTTCCATTTTTGTTTTTAGAACGTTATTTATAACCTCTATTTTTTCTAATAAAATCAAAGCTTCTTCCCTATCAATAACATTTGAATTCATAAACTCCTGAACTTCAAAAGATAAATTTTGGAGTGATTCTATAAAGACTTCCCTTGGAACTGACTCACTTAAAACAATTGTATCTTCAATCTTCTTTATAAGCTGGTTTAAAGTTTCTGAGCTAATTCTTCCCAACCGCCTTTTAAAGTATTCAGAATGTTTATAACATCTTCAAGTCGTTTTTTATCATTTTTTAGATTTGCAAGTTGTATTTCTCTTATACAAAAAGAGTATAATTGAGAAAGGTTTTGAGCTATCTCTCCACCTTTCTCAAAATCAAGTCCATAAAATAAAGTGTTCAGTATATCCAAAGCTTTTGATATATGTTGTATCTTACCTTTTATATCTCCTTTATCTATGTTTTCTATAGCACCTTTTAGTTCTAAAATTATTCGGTCGTAGCCTTTTGCAATAAGACTAGGTAGTGAAAGCGTTTCAAGTTCTGTTTTAATATAGCTTTCATAAGGGTTATTCATCTAATCTCCTACTGTTTATTTTGCTGTAATCCAAACGTTGCTTGAATTCTTGCACTTATATCGTTAAATTGAGCTTGTAACATCTGCATACGGACAAACTGATTTTTTAGTGTTTCTATTTCTGTGTTTATTCTTTGTGTTTGTAAATCTATCATATTTTGAAGGTTTTTTACCTGCTTGTCGTAAGCTTTTATGTTTTGGTCTAAAATTCCGTTGTAATCTGTGTAAGGTTTAAGGTAGTTTGTGATTTTATCTTTTGTAGTTGAAAGTATATTTTGTAGAGTAGATAAGTTATTGTTGTACATATCATCAAATTTAGATGTATTAATCGAAATATGTCCAGTGTCTTTATCGAATTTTATTAGACCATTTTTAAAAAGTTCATCCATTTGTCTAAAAATACCGTTTACTACTGATACTAAACTATACTCTCCGCTTAACCTTCCACCTTTTCCAGTTTCTTTTTTTACAGTATCTACAAGATTATTGTAAGCATTTACTAAATTTTTTAATGTATCCAATAAAGGACCTTTATCTTTGTTTACAGTTATTGTTGCTGTCCCTGTTTGACTTACTGTAAAGGAAAGACCTTCAACACTTGTAAACGTGTTTGTATCACTTTCAACATCAACACCGTTTATAGAAGCTGTTGCATTGTAAGCGTTCTGTATTGAATTTATACCTAAGGTAGACACAAGGTCTCCAGTATCACTAATAGTAAAAGAGTTAGCACTTCCAGTTTTTGTTCCAGATATAACCAATTTGTAACTTGGATTAGAAGATGTTCCAGCATTTATTATAGAGGCTCTAAAGTTTCCGTTAAATGTAGTAGCAGTTTTATTAATCTCATCAGCTATAATTTGTAAAGAGTATGACTGGTCATAGACTACTATGTAATCTAATCCATTCATAGTGATTGTTAATCTTGTTTTTTTGTCAGGGTCTTCATCTGGATCAGAACCTAATCCTAAAGGTGCGTTTTTATCACTAACTCCGTTTGTTGAAGCATATATCTGGTTAGTAGCCAGTTGAGTAACGTTTACGTTATAAACACCTTCCTGTAGCTTTACAGGGTCTGTAACTGTTGCAGTTAATACATTTGGATTAGATACCGTAACACTTTTTGCGTTAACTGTGTTTGAATCTGTAAAGTTTGTAATGGAAGTCTGAAGGTTCTTTAAAAGGTTTGCAATATCAGAAACAGCTACCTTTTTATCAGATATTTTTTGTTGCTGACTTTGGAGAAGAAGTATTTGTTTACTTTTAATAGCCTGTATCTGAGCAAGGACTGCATTCATATCAAAGCCATTTACAAGTCCTGTTACGTTTAATTCACCTGCCATGACTAATCACCGCCTTTTAAATTTTTTCGTTAAGCAATGCTCCAAGCATCTTGTTTATATTCTTAATTATGTTCACCACGTAATCTGGTGGTATTTGTCTTATCACTCTGTTAGTATCGACTTCTATTATTTTTATTATTGGTTCATTTATATCCTTATCAATTTCTATCTTTAAGGATTTGTTAAGATAACTAATTTTATTTTGAAGTTCTTCTATTAATTTCTTTAACTCATCTGAATTTTTAAGATTCATTTCTAAATTTTTAGTATCATCAGTTACGATGGCAGTCTTTGTTTGAGACATATCTTCCTGTTTTATAGGAGATTTTTCAATCTGGACTGTATTTAGCTGAAAATCTTGTATTATAGACTTATCTACTGGATTTACATTCATGGCATCTCACCTGCCATAGTTTTTAAGAAGGGGGGTTAATCTCCCCCTTCTATAGATTAATTATATTATCTTAAGAGTTGTAATACAAGTTGGTTTTTAGCATTGGCTTGAGCAAGCATAGCTGTACCAGATTGCATTAAGATTTGTAGTCTTGTAAAGTTTGCCATTTCGTTTGCCATATCTACATTTCTGATTCTGCTTTCAGCTTCAGAAGTGTTTACTCTTGCAATTTCGTTGTTGGCAATTATTTTCTCAAGCTCTATTTGGTAAGAACCAAACTTAGCAGCCATATCATCAACTGCTTTAATTAATGCGTCTACAGTGCTAACAGTTTCGTTAGCTAATTCTTGGCTTGTTACGTCTATTTTGTAAGAATTTGCACCTATTACAACTGTAGATGCTTCGTTAGTTGCTGTACCAGCTGTTGCACCTGCTATATCTGTTACTATTGCTAACTCTTGGTTTGTTCTTCCGCCGTAGTGGATTGTAAATATAGTTGGAGCTGCATCGCTAAATAGATTTAAACCGTTAAACTCAGTGCTTGTAAATATTTTTGAAATAGCATCTACTAACTTGTTGATATCCTGCTGGATTTGACCTCTTGAAGTATCATCAGAAGTGTTAGAAGCTTGGATAGCTTTACTTTTAATGTCGTTTAGTATGTTGTAAACCTGTTGCAATGCACCTTGAGCTATTTGAGCTATGCTTATACCGTCGTTTGCGTTTCTTGTTGCTTGCTCAAGAGAAATTGCGTAAGTTTTTAACTGGTCTGAGATGAAGTATCCTGCCGCGTCGTCAGCTGCTCTGTTGATTCTAAATCCTGTAGAAAGTCTTTCTAAAGATTTGTTAAGAGCACGCTCTGTGTTGTTTAAGTTCACGAGCGTAAAATCTGATGAGTAGTTGTAGTTAATTCTCATTGCCATAGCTGTTTACCTCCTTTAGAGATTTTTTTCAATTTTATTATCGAAGGTTTTTAAAAATTTTTTAGCAGATTTTACACTTTTATTTTTTCTTTTATATGGAAAAATTTTTCTTTAAGGTTATTATCATTCAAGTGTTCAACAATGTTTTCAAGCTGTGTCAAGAAAGATACATCCCCACTTAGAGAGATATACTTCATTCCAAAGAAAAATGCTTTTTCGTAGTCTCCAAGAGATTCGTATATTCTACTTAAATACATGTTTGCCTTTGGGTTTGAAGAGTTTACTTCTATAGCTTTAAGAAGATTTTTTAAGGCTTCTTCTGTTTTTTCGTTCTTGTAAAAATACTCTCCTAAATCTGCATAAGCATCGTCAGAATTATAAAGTATAGCTAACTTTTTGATTATTTTTTCAGATTCTTTTGGATTTTTATTCTCCAATATTCTAAAAAGTAATCTACCTATGTTTTCACCTTTATACGTTTTCCATAGTGTTTTTATCTCTTCTTCAAATTTTTCTTTGTTTTCTGAAGAGATTATTTTTTGGTAAAGTTCCTCTATAACTTTGTTTTTATAAACTAAGGAATCAGAAATAAGTCCGTATGTGTTTGTATTCTTATCTAAACTTACAAGGTAGTTTATACCATACTCTATAGCTTTTTCTAAATCTTTCTTATTCTTATAAATCTCGAATAAAAGATAGTTATAGTCTGGATAAAATTGGTCTATGTTTAATGCTTTTTCTAAAATTTCTACAGCTTCATCGTATTTTTCAAGTTGTGCAAATATCCTACCTGCATAAACATAAAAATGTTTTTTAAACGTGCTTGTGTTTGGTATGTTGTCAGCGTAATTTAAAAAACTACTGATGTATCTTAGACTTTTTTTTAGATATTTTTTATCGGAAAGAGATAAAGCGTTGTAAGATTGAACTATATAAAACACATAAACATAATAGTAATAATCTTTGTTTTTCATATTTCTTAATTCTTCGAATATAAGTTTAAGGTTTCTTTTTGCTTTACACATTTGAGTTTGAAAATCTGCGTATCCATAATGTAAAACACTTACTTTATAAGGTGGAATGTTTATTGTATCCGTTTTTTTGTTTACAACTCTTTCGTGGATTTTTCCTTCCCAAACTAAATCTGGATGTTTTCTGTGAATATGGACTGTTGAAGATAAAGCTTTTACTTGTCCGTTTGGTCCCAAGTTTTTATAGACTACTCCTATCCCTTCAATCGTTGGATTATCATTTACCGTTAGAAGTATTCTTTTAAATTTTTGGTATTCTTCCTCTTCCAGCTCACAGTCTGCATCAAAAAACCATATCCAATCACCGGTTGCCATGTCTACGGCATACTGACGGGCATCTGCAAAACCTTGCCACTCTCTATGGTAAACTTTTGCTCCATACTGCTTTGCTATATCAACAGTTTTATCTGTAGAACCTGTATCTACCAAGACTATTTCATCAAACTTTCCTTTTATACTTTCTAAAAGTCTTGGTAAGTTATGCTCTTCGTTTTTTGCTATTATACAGGCAGATACTTTTGTATCTTTAGCCATCTTTATCTCCGTAGTTTAAAAGTCTTTTAAAAAGTTCATTGTTTCTTGGATTTTTCATGCAAGAGATATAAAGCTCATCTAAACTGTCTTCCGGCTTAAAAGATTTTATTATACTTTTATAGTCAAAGTTATTTCTTCTACCAACTTTACCTTTTTTAAAATCATAAACGGCAGTTATAATTGCGTAAAGCAACTCTTTATCGTGTATTTTATTATGGTATACGGTTAACGTAACTTTTTCTGCAATTGATACATCATTAAAATTTTTTTTCAGAAATAAAAAGTGATTTCTTATTATATAGTAGAGTGTAAAAGGATTTGAATAAGAGTCTCTTGTTTTTACAGAAGCTCCTAATTTATGGTATATGTAAGTGTAAGGTGTATAAACTATTTTTTTACCAGCTTTTTTAAGTCTGTACTGCATATCGTTATCATCAAAATAGTAAAAATACTCTTCGTCCCATAGACCAACTTCTTTGTAAATGTTAGCTTTTGAAAAAACGTTAGCACCTGACAGGAAAATAGGCTCTTTTATCTGGTCTGGATAGTCTGGTATAAGTGTTATGTAAACTTTGCCACCGTTATACTGGACTAAATCTTTTTCATAGTAATCTTTTATCTTACAGGTTGCTACATCACTGTTTGTAGTTATAAGTGTATAAATCAATGTTTCTACTGTGTTTTCTGGAATATAAGTATCATTATTTAAAACCCATATAAAGTCTGTTTGATTTTTCAAAGCTAAGTTTATAGCTAAGTTGTTTCCGCCAGAAAACCCTCTGTTAAAAGATGACTTTAGTATTATTATGTCTTTGTTAAAGCTTAACTGTGTATCATTTAAAAGAGTTTCATCTATCACATTTGCCGATGGAAAGAAATTCTTTAACTTTTCTATCTGATTTTCATCTTCAGAGTTATCTACTATAACGATGGATATTTTTTCATAGTTTTGAGATAGAAGGGATTTTACCATTTCAGCAGTATCTTCAGCATTTTTGTAGTTTATAGTGGAAACTGCTACTTTGTAGTTAAAAATTTCATGTTTTTTATCAAAAATATAAATTTCTTTCGGTAGAGTTTTTTTTGCTCTTAGTAAAAACTGTTCTACATTAGCATCTTGTATAAAGTAATCAACGGCTAAGTTTAAATCTTTTAAATTTTTAAGTGCTTCTAAAAATTCTTTGAAAGTTTGACTATAATTTGCTTTTAAAATCTCTATTTTAAGTCCGTTTTCTTCAAGTAAAGAAATCAAACTTTTTCTTGTGAAAAATCTTAGATGGGTTTTATCTAATATTCCTGCTTCCGTGTATTTAAACTCTCCTTTGAGAAGTTCGTATAAAACAGTCCAATTTGCCACATTCGGCATAGATATTATTATCTCTCCATCTTCTCTTAGTTTATTTTTTAGCTCTTTTAATACTTCCCACGGATTAGATAGGTGTTCCAACACATCAGCACAGATAATAGTATCAAAGTATCCGTCTGGTAAAAGATTTAGAGATTCTTCTATAGGAAGGTTTATAACTTTGTCTAACTTTTTAACTGCTTTCTCAAAAGCGGGCTTGTAGATTTCTACTCCCCAACATTCTGCATTTAATTTTTGTTTTAGCTCAAAAGAGAGATTACCTTCTCCACATCCAACATCAAGTATTCTCTTAGATGAAGGACTTACCAACTCTTGGACTTCAGGTCTACTACTGGAATAGTAACTCATTTATACTCCTCTTTCAGTCTCATATCTCAAAAACCCTTTTAAAAAGACCTTTTACATCTTCCTGCTTTCCAAGT
>ERZ1669248.1054-NODE-1054-length-10865-cov-3.586031_pt1 | contig 10865 bp, 10 predicted proteins | sample MGYA00579296_ERZ1669248 | MGnify/ENA primary metagenome ERZ1669248 (study PRJEB41166, sample SAMN08046057) | hot springs metagenome | biome: hot spring; feature: neutral hot spring; material: thermophilic sediment; isolation source: thermophilic sediment from...
CGAGGGCGATGTGATCGGCCGCATCGGCGGCGAGGAATTTGCCGTGTTTCTGCCTGCGACCCACACCCGGGCCGCCACCGCACTCGCCGAGCGCATGCGCGAACTGGTGGCGCGCCATGCGCTGCGCATCCACGGCCTGCGCGTGCCGATGACCCTGAGCATCGGCGTCACCCGCCTGCAGCCCGGAGAAAACACGCTGGACGCCGCACTCCGCCGTGCCGATGCCGCGATGTATCAGGCCAAGCAGCGCGGGCGCAACCGGGTCGAGGTGGCCGCGGTGTCGGCGCCATGACGCCCGGCATCAACCGCCGGTCGCCCCGAGCGTCTTGAGCAAGCCGCGCGCCTCGGTTTCATACGCCCGGATGTCCTCCAGCGTCGCCTGCAGGTCGGCCATGCGGCTCTCGATGTCGGCGCGGTGCGCGGTCAGCACCTCCAGATAGCGTCGCAACTGCGGCACGGTGTCGCGCGGCGACTCGTACATCATCACCAGTTCCTTGATCTCGGCCAGGCTCAGCCCGAGCCGCTTGCCGCGTTGCGTGAGCTTGAGCCGCGTGCGGTCGCCCTGGGGATAGATGCGTCGCCGCCCCTTGCGCTGCGGGCACAGCAGCCCGGCTTCCTCGTAAAAGCGGATGGCGCGGGTGGTCAGGTCGAACTCGCGGGCGAGTTCGCCAATGGTGTAGGTGCGTGCGGCGGGAGCGACAGCGGCGTTTTTCATGCGTGCCTATACTCGACTGCGAGTTGACGTTAACGTCAAGTGTAGTTTCCAGCCCCCTTCACGACCCACGCCATGTCCGACACATCTGCCGCCGATCCCATCCACTACCCCTTCGGCGACGATGTGCCGACGCTGGGCACCAGCATCGAACTCGCACCCGGCCTGCGCTGGTTGCGCATGGGCCTGCCGTTCGCGCTGAACCACATCAACCTCTGGCTGCTCGACGACACGCTGGACGGCGTGCGCGGCTGGACCCTCATCGACTGCGGCATCGACTCCGCACCCACCCGCGCCGCGTGGGAACAGGTGTTCGCCACCCAGCTCGAAGGACGTCCAGTGCTGCGCGTGGTGGTCACGCACATGCACCCCGACCATGTCGGGCTGGCGCACTGGCTGACCGCGCGCTGGAATTGCCTGCTGTGGATGAGCGCCACCGACTACGCGGTGTCGTGCATGGCCGCGCGCGGCTGCATGACCATCGGCGGCGAGCCAATGGCTGCGCACTTTGCCGCGCACGGCCTGCACGATGCCGACACCCTGGCCGCCATCCGCAGGCGCACCGACTACTACACCGGCCTGGTCCCCGCCATGCCCGCGCAGTTCAGGCGCCTTCAGCACGGTGATGTGCTGCACATCGGCGGGCGCGACTGGCGCTGCGTGGCGGGCTACGGCCATGCGCCCGAGCACATCAGCCTGCTGTGCGAGCGCGACGCGCTGTTCATTGCAGGCGACATGCTGCTGCCGCGCATTTCCACCAACATCAGCGTGAACGACAACGAGCCGCTGGCCAACCCGCTGCAGCAGTTTCTCGACAGTCTGACGCACTTTGCCGCGCTGCTGCCCGCGCACACCCTGGTGTTTCCCTCGCACGGCCTGCCGTTTCGCGGCGCGCACGCGCGCATCGCGCAGCTGCAGCAGCATCACCGCGAGCGCCTGACCGAGGTGATGCAGGCCTGCGCCACACCGCAGACCGCCGCCGACCTGCTGCCGGTTCTGTTCAAGCGGCCACTGGACGTGCACCAGATGACCTTCGCGATGGGCGAGTCCGTCGCGCATCTGCACAAGCTCTGGTTCGACGGCGCGCTGCGCCGACTGCAGCAGGACGGGGTGTACCGCTTCGTGCGCTGATCATCATGCTGCAAGCCGGCACGCGTGCGGCCTGGTGACGCGTCGTGATCCGCATTGCGCATAATGCGTGTCCATGCTCAATGTGTTCACCCTCAAGAATGGCCGCCTGGTGCAGCAGGAGGTGGTCGATTCGCAGGCGCTCGCCGGGTTGCAGCCAGTGTGGGTCGATCTGGAGTCGGCCACGCCGCGCGAACTGGGCTGGGTCAAGGCGCGCTTTGGCCTGATCATCCCGGCCGATGTGCTCGACCAGGATCTGGAGGAATCTGCCCGGTTCTACGAGGAGGAGGATGAGAACCAGCTCCACCTGCGCTCGGACTTTCTGATCAGCGACGAGGAGCGGCCGCGCAACGAGCGCGTGGCCTTCATCATCCACGGCAGTGTGCTGTTTTCCATCCACACCCACGACCTCAGCGTGTTCCGCCTGCTGCGGCTGCGGGCGCGGCGCATGCCGGGGTTGATCGAAAACGCCACCGACGTGCTGCTCGCGCTCTACCTGACCGACGCCGAGTATTCCGCCGACACGCTGGAAGGCATCTACGACGATCTGGAGGCCATCGGCGCGCACATCCTCAAGCCGCGCCCCAGCGACCAGGACGCTTCCGAGGCACTGACCGGCATTGCGCTGCAGGAAGACCTGAACGGCCGCATCCGCCGCAATGTGATGGACACGCGCCGGGCGCTGAGCTTTCTGCTGCGCAGCCGCCACCTCAGCGCCGAGCAGTCGCAGGAAGCGCGGCAAATCCTGCGCGACCTCGACTCGCTCGACGGCCACACCGCGTTTCTGTTCGACAAGATCAACTTCCTGATGGATGCCACCGTGGGCTTCATCAACATCAACCAGAACAAGGTCATCAAGATCTTTTCGGTGGCCTCGGTCGCGATGCTGCCACCCACGCTGATCGCGAGCATCTACGGCATGAACTTCAAGGCCATGCCCGAACTCGACTGGGCCTATGGCTATCCGTTCGCGCTGGGGCTGATGGTGCTCACCGTCATCGCGCCGTTCTGGTATTTCCGCAAGAAGGGCTGGCTGAACTGATTCAGCTCGCCGCGGCTTTTTTCAGCCGACGCACCACGGCACCGAGCAAGGGGACGGTGGCGTAGAAATCGCAGGCATCCCAATAGTCGCGGTGGTCGATCACCAGGCCCTGCGCATCGAGCGCAAACCGCGTTGCCCCCGGGATGGTGTGCGCCGGCGCCCCGGAGCGCAGCGCGAAATGGAAATCCCAGGTCATCCAGCCCACCTCGGCCTGCGCCGTCACCTCGCGCACCGCAAAGCGCGGGGCATGCAGCTTGGCATACATGTGCGCAAACTGCGCGGTGATCGCATCCAGCCCCTGCACGCGGTTGAACGGGTCCTGGAAGGTGGCATGCGGGGCGTAGATCTGCGCGAGCACGTCCAGCCGGTCGGCGCTGAGTTGCTCGAACAGGCGGGCGATGCGTTGCAGGCTGGCGGTGGTGTCCATGGGATGCGGCGAATCAAGGGATGTCACGCATCTTAGGCAGGCAGCGCCTGCGGCGCAGCGCGCGGGTCAAAGCCAGCGCGGCAGCAGCACCGCGGCCCAGACCAGCACGCACAGCAGCAGGGTGAGCAGCACTGCGGCACTGCCCAGGTCCTTGGCGGTCTTGCTCAGGTCGTGTCGCTCCAGCGACACGCGGTCCACCGTGTATTCGATCGCGGTGTTGAGCAGTTCGACGATCAGCACCAGCAACACGCTGCCCGCAAGCAGCGCGCGCTCGGTCCAGGTCTGGCCCAGCCACAGCGCCAGTGGCAGCAGGAGGACCGCCAGGGTGAGTTCCTGGCGGAAGGCCGACTCGGTCTGCCATGCCGCGTGCAGGCCGCTGATCGAGTTGATGCCGGCGTGATAGATACGCGACAGACCGGTGCGCGTCTTGTACGGATTGGGGGCCGCGTCCGGCTTGGAGGCAGGCGCGCGCTCGCGCTGCTGGGCCATGTGCTCAGTGCCCCGCGTGCGCCGCCGCGCTTTCGCGCACCGCCTTGCGCAGGTGGTCGAGAAACTGTTTCGACGCGGCTTCCCAGGTGAACTTGCGCGCGTGCGCCAGCGCCACGCTGCGCGGAATCTGCAGGGCGCGCAGACAGGCGGCTTTCAGATCGTGGTCGAGTGCGCCGGCCGGGCTGTCGCCGATCACGTCCAGCGGGCCGGTCACGGGATAGGCGGCCACCGGGCAGCCGCAGGCCAGGGCTTCGATCAACACCAGACCGAAGGTGTCGGTCTTGCTCGGAAACACGAACACGTCGGCGCCGGAGTAGACCCGGGCCAATTCATCTTGTGTGAGCACACCGAGAAAGCGCACGTCGGGGTATTGCCGACGGATGCGTTCGAGCTCCGGCCCTTCGCCCACCACCCACTTGGTACCGGGCAGGTCGAGCTGCAGAAAGGCGTCGATGTTCTTCTCCACCGCCACCCGGCCCACATACAGAAAGATCGGCGGCTTGCCGTCCAGCCGCTCGCCTTCACGCGGGTAGAACATGCGGTGATCGACCCCGCGCGACCACAAGCGCACATTGCGGAAGCCGCGCTCCTGCAGGTCGCGCTGCACCACCTGCGTGGGCACGAGCACCGCGCGCCCGGCGTTGTGGAAACGCCGCAGGTAGGCATAGGTCCAGCTCAGCGGCACACGAAACCGGGCCTGCACATACTCGGGGAAACGGGTGTGATAGGCCGTGGTCAGCGGAATGTCCAGCCGGTGCGCCACCTTGCGCGCCGCCTGTCCCAGCGGGCCTTCAGTGGCCACATGCACCACATCGGGCATGAAGGCGGTGATGCGCTGCATGATCTGCGCCCGCGGTCGCAGGCTGAGGCGGATTTCGGGGTAGGTCGGGCAGGGAATGGTGCGGAAGCCGCCCGGCTCGATCACCTCGACCTCCTGGCCCATGTCGCGCAACTGGCCGATGGTGGTCTTGAGGGTGCGCACCACGCCGTTGACCTGCGGCTCCCAGGCGTCGGTGACGATGAGAATGCGCAGCGGTGGCGTGCCTGCTGCGGCAGGCCAGGGCTTTTCGGCGGCTGCAGCCGCGCCGGGTGTCACGGTCGACGCGATCATGCGGGCACCACCTGCGCGCTGACGGACTGCGGCACGTGCTGTGCCGGCGACTGCGGAGGCAGCTCGGCCAGCACGCGCAGCCCGACGTTCCAGTGCAGCAGCTTGAGGCGTCCGTCGAAGTCTTCCACCAGGGCGGTGAGGCTTTCCACCCAGTCGCCGCAGTTGGCGTAGATCTGCTGTTCCTCGCTGCGCAGCTCGGCGCGGTGGATGTGGCCGCACACCACACCGTCGCACTGCTGGCGCCGCGCCTCGTCGCTGAGCAGGGTTTCAAAACTGGAGATGGTGTTCACCGCCGCCTTGACCTTGTGCTTGAGGTATTGCGACAGCGACCAGTACGGCAGGCCGAGCTTGAGCCGCGCGTGGTTGAGCCAGCGGTTGAGCTTGAGGCTGAACATGTAGGCGGCGTCGCCCAGATGCGCGAGCCATTTGGCATAGAGCACCACGCTGTCGAACTGGTCGCCGTGCACGATCAGCAGCGTGCGGCCGTCGGCGGTGACATGCCGCACCTGGTTGATCACCTCGATACCGCCGAAGTGCAGGCCGTCATACGGCCGGGCGAACTCGTCGTGGTTGCCCGGAACGAACACCACCCGCGTGCCTTTGCGCGCCTTGCGCAGCAGCTTCTGCACCACATCGTTGTGCGCCTGCGGCCAGTAGATGCCTTTTTTCTTGAGCTGCCAGCCGTCGATGATGTCGCCGACCAGATAGATGGTGTCGGCGCTGCAATGGCGCAGAAATTCGAGCAGCTGCGGCGCCTTGCAATCGCGCGTGCCCAGATGGATGTCCGACAGCCACAGAGTGCGCCATCTCACCTCGGGCTCGGCGTCGCCGCCACCCTGAGATGGTTCCGCCTGAAAGGCAGCCGCTGCAGCTTTGCTGGCCTTGAGGTCTTCCGGGAACGCTGCGCTGCTTCGCATCAGTCGGGACAGGGTGTCGGTAGCCATGCCGCGCATTGCATCGCGTCAATATGTCATCCGCGTGACCGTCACAGAGAAATTGCTCACCCTGCTTGACGCAGCCGCTTGTGCCACGCCCTGCGACCGGTTCAAATCGGGCGCATCGTCTTTCGAACACCTTCAGCCATGAGCCAGGAACGCGAACTCAAATTCCGACTCGACCCCGCCCTGCACGACGCGGTACGCACACACCCGGTCTTGCTCGCCCTGGCACGCCCGCCTCAGGTGCACGCGCTGCAAAGCTGGTACTTCGACACCACGGAGCACACTCTGCGCAAGGCGGGGATGGCGCTGCGTGTGCGTCACACGGGGGACGGCCGGCGCATCCTCACGCTCAAGAGCAGCCCGGCCCAGGGCCTGCAACTCACCCGTGGCGAATGGGAGTTCGACATCGACAGCGACGCGCCCAACGCCGCGGCTCTGGAACGCCTGCACCACACCCGCCTCGCCACACTGGGAGACGCCGATGTGCTGGCGCACAGTCTGCGCGCCGTGCTGGGCACCCGGGTCCAGCGTACCGTCTGGCATCTCGACTGGCAGGGCACTCGGCTCGAAGTCTGCCTCGATGACGGGCAGGCGCTCGGCGGCATCGCCGCAGACGCACCCAGCCTGCCGATCAGCGAACTGGAAATCGAACTGCTCGACGGCCACTGGCCGCACGCCTTCGACCTTGCCTGGACGCTGGCACAGGACCTGCCGCTGCTGCTCTCCCCCATCAGCAAGATGCAGGTGGCCGCGCATGCCGCCGGGCTGAGCACGCTGCAGCTGCCGCCGCTGGCGCGTGAGCTCGCGCCGCTTCCAGAGGGCGGGCAGGCGATGGCGGGCGCTTTGCAGCAATCGGCCGCCGTGCTGGCCGTGGGCGCGGAGCTGTTGCAAACCCGTCCGCAGCCAGAGACCGTGCACCAGATGCGCCTGCAACTGCGCCGCCTGCGCGTGTTGCTGCAGCTGCTGCAAACCACCGGGCCGTCCTCACAGCGCGCTGCCTGCCGCTGGCTGCGCAGCGAATGGCGCTGGGCGGGACAACTGCTGGGCGCCGTGCGCGATGTGGATGTCTGCCTGGAACAGGCTCTGGCCATGCAGCAGCACCCGGATGCCAGCGCGCTGCGGCCCCACCACCTGCAGCAAAAGCGCAGCGCGCATCTGCTGGCGCTGCTGGGCTATCTGCGCAGCGCCCGCTTCGGCCGCGCGCTGCTGGCGCAGGCACGCTGGGCGGAATGCTGGAGCAGCGGTCAGGTCATTGCCGCCGATCAGTCCACCGATCAACTGGCGCGCCGCCTGCTGCGCTTTGACCGCAGCGACCTGCAACTGCACCCGCAGCGCTGGGCCGAGCTGCTGGCCATCTGGGACGGTCAGGCCGCAGCCCCGCTCGACGCGCCGTGGAGCGCGCTGCACACGCTGCGGCTCAAGGCCAAGCAGTTGCGCTACGCGCTGGAATGGCTCGCCCCCTGGACGGAAGACGTTCTGGGCAAGCAGGGCAAGGCCTGGCTCAAGCTCACCAGCGCCCTGCAGACCGATCTGGGCGAAGCGCTCGACACCCTGCGGCTGGCACGCTGGCTGGGCGAGACCGCCGCAGCCGCAGACCCGGACGCGGCAACCCAGTCCGCAGCGGGCGTGCAGCAGGCCTTCGATCAGGTGCGCAGCAGCCTGCAGCGCGCCTTGCAGGCTGCACGCCAGGCGGATTGAGCAGCGCTCAGACAGCCGGTTTTGCGTCGCGCCGGGTCTTGGTGAGATACGCCACCAGCAGCATGATGGCCACCAGGAACAGCGCGCTGGTTCCCATCGTCCCCAGGCCGAGGCCGCCTTCGCTGCCAGGCTTGGACAGCCAGTCGCCGAAGGTCGCACCCAGCGGACGGGTGAGGATGTAGGCGATCCAGAACGTGGTCACCGCGCTGGCCTTGAACAGATAGAAGGCTGCTGCCGCCGCGGCGATGGCGCCGCCGAAAAGCAGCGCAGACAGGACGTAGCCGAGCTGCAGGCGCTCGGCGGCCAGATCGCCCCCGGCCGTGCCCAGCGCAAATGTGAACAGGATGGCAGCCCAGTAGAACGCCTCGCGCCGCGGGGTGTCGATGCTGTGGATCGACAGGGTGCGTTCGCTCGCCCACCAGCCCACGAACGTTGCCGCCAGCGCCAGCGCGAACAGCACGGTACTGACCGGCAGCGGCACGCCCAGATGGTCGGTGAGGTTGTCGGTGATCAGCGTGCCGACCACGCTGATGAGGGTCACGGTCAACCAGTACAGCCAGGGAACGTAGCGGCTCGCACGCATCTGCGCGGTCAGCACACCGAGGAACAACACCGTCATCACCACCGTGGTACCGACCAGTCCGACATGCAGATCGACCGAGAGAAAGTCGGCGGCGGTTTCGCCCACCGTGGTGGCCATGATCTTGATCAACCAGAAGTAGAGGGTGATGACGACCGGAACCTTGATCGCCTGCGCCCAGTCGGGCTGCGCTGCCAGTGCGGTGTGTTGCATGAGAAACTCCCTGAATGCCGTTTGGTGTTGTTGTGTGGCCGCGTGGTGTGCGGCAACGGCATTCTGGGGATGCAGACTTAGGGCAGGGTGAGCGCAGAGGCCCACTGCTGGGGTCGCGCGGCTCAACCGCTCTTGCGCAGATTGGCCGGGGCGATGCGCAGCGCCTCGCGGTATTTCGCCACGGTGCGGCGCGCCACCTGCACGCCCTGCTGGGTGAGGCGCTCGGCCAGTTCGCTGTCGGACAGGGGCTTGGTGCTGTCTTCCTCGGACACCAGACGGCGGATGAGTTCGCGCACGGCGGTCGATGAGGTGTTGCCGCCGGCCTCGGTGCTCAGGCCGGAGCCGAAAAAGTATTTCAGCTCCACCGTGCCAAACGGCGTGAGCATGAATTTCTGCGTGGTCACGCGCGAGATGGTGGATTCGTGCAGCCCGAGTTCATCAGCGATTTCACGCAGCACCATCGGACGCATGGCCACGGGGCCGAAGTCGAAAAAACGCTGCTGGCGCTCGACAATGGTCTGCGCCACGCGCTCGATGGTCTCGAAGCGCTGCTGCACGTTCTTGACGAACCAGCGCGCCTCCTGCAACTGGCCCTGCATCGCGGTGCCGCTGTCGCGGGCGCGGCGCAGGGCATCGGCGTAAATCTGGTTGACCCGCAGCCTGGGCATGACCTCGGGATTGAGTTGGGCCGTCCAGCCCCGCGCGGTCTTGCGGGCGATGACATCGGGCGTGACCGCCTGCGCTGCGTCGCTGCGAAAGGCGCCGCCCGGATGCGGTTCGAGCTGGGCGATGCGTTGCTGCGCGAGGCGCAACATGGCCTCGTCGGCACCGAGCTGACGTTCGAGCTTGCGCCAGTCGCGACGCGCCAGCAGGTCGAGATGGCCGTCCCGGCAAATCTGCAAGGCCATGTCGCGCACCGGACAGGGCGGCTGGCGCTGCAGTTGCAGGCACAGGCACTCGGGCAAATCGTGTGCAGCAACGCCCGGCGGATCGAAGCTCTGGATCAGCCGCATTGCGGTGGTCAGCGCATCGGCGAGGTCTTGGAGTTGGTCCTCCCCGGCTTCGGGTGCGAGCGCCTGCGCCAGCTCCAGCATGGTCTCGGGCAGATAGCCGTTGTCATCGAGCGAGTCGATGATGGCCTCGGCAGCGGCGCGGTCGGTGGCGCTCAGCGCCAGCCCGGCGAGCTGACTGCGCAGGTGATCACGCAGACCGACATGCTCGGAAGCCCGGTCGATGGCGCTGAATTCGTCGTCGTCCCCGCCGCCGGAGGACTGCCCCGAGCTGACCCAGGAATCGGCATCGGCATCGGTGTCGGCGCCGTGATCGGTCTCGCCGCTGCTGGCCGTCCAGTCCTGCGTCTCCAGTTGCAGCTCGGCGGCGGGTTCGGTGGCGAACTCGGCAGCAGACTCATGCCCTTCATTGGCAAGCGGGGTGGGCAAGTCTGGCTGCAGCGGCGCGGACTGCTCGGCAGTGGGCGCGGCCGCGGTGCCGTCATCCGTCTCCTCGTTTTCAAGAAAGGGATTGGATTCGAGCAGACCCTCGATTTCCTGCGTGAGCTCCAGGGTGGAGAGCTGCAGCAGGCGGATGGATTGCTGCAGCTGGGGGGTGAGCGCCAGATGCTGGGACAGGCGCAGATTCAGCGACGGCTTCATCGCGAACTACATGCGGAAGTTTTCACCGAGGTACACCTTGCGCACCGCGGGGTTGTCGATGATGGATTGCGGATCACCCTGGGCCAGCACCTGCCCTTCGCTGATGATGCAGGCCGCGTCGCAGATGCCCAGGGTTTCGCGCACATTGTGGTCGGTGATCAGCACGCCGATGCCCTGCTCCTTGAGGAACTGGACGATGCGCTGGATTTCGATCACCGCGATCGGGTCGATGCCGGCAAACGGCTCGTCGAGCAGAATGAAACGCGGCTGCGTGGCCAACGCACGGGCGATTTCCACCCGCCGCCGCTCGCCCCCCGACAGCGCCGGCGCGGGGCTGTCGCGCAAGTGCTCGACATGCAGCTCGCGCAGCAAGTGCTCCTCGCGCGCGCGGATCTCGTCCTTGCCGAGGCGCCGCCCCTGCGCGTCGCGCTGCAGTTCGAGCACCGCGCGCACATTCTCGGCCACGGTCATGCGGCGGAAGATCGACGCTTCCTGCGGCAGGTAGGACAGCCCCATGCGGGCACGACGGTGCATGGGTAAATCGGTGACATCCTGGCCGTCGATGTGAATGCGACCGGCATCGGGCCGCACCAGGCCGACGATCATGTAGAACGATGTGGTCTTGCCCGCACCGTTTGGCCCCAGCAGACCGACCACCTCGCCGCAGCGCACGCTGAAGCTCACGTCGCGCACGACCTGTCGGCCGGCGTAGCGCTTTTGCAGATGCTGCACATCCAGTTCGGGACCCGTTTGGGGCCGGGCTTCGCGTCCGTGCCGGTCAGGCGCGACGGCAACCGGCTCCAGCCCACCGCGCACCGGAGTCTGCGGCGAGACACTCGGCCTGTCTCTTATACACATCTGACGCTGCCGAC
>ERZ1669248.1055-NODE-1055-length-10862-cov-3.983622_pt1 | contig 10862 bp, 5 predicted proteins | sample MGYA00579296_ERZ1669248 | MGnify/ENA primary metagenome ERZ1669248 (study PRJEB41166, sample SAMN08046057) | hot springs metagenome | biome: hot spring; feature: neutral hot spring; material: thermophilic sediment; isolation source: thermophilic sediment from...
AGTCTCGTGGGCTCGGAGATGTGTATAAGAGACAGGCATTGGGCAATACCGCGTAGCGCAGCGTCAGCAGCCCCAGGCCGAGCACGAAATACACCGTCAGCACGAGCAGAACAGCCGCTTCCCAGATGCGGGTGGCGGCGCGCAGCGAGAGATGGAGCCAGGACAAGGGAAGCGGGGCGCGGAGCAGGGAAGAATGACGCCTTCGATGGTAGTCAATCGCCTGCATCCCGCTGCCATGAAACGGCGCAGATTGCTGGTCGTCACGGATTCCAGCGCGTCGGCGTCAAACTCTCCCTCAAGCCAGTGCAGCCCCAGCAGGGCTGGAATATGCTGCGCCATCTTTTGCAGTGGTCAGGTCGAGTCGATGGAGTTGCCGCAGTTTTCCCGTTTTTATCGCCGCCATGCCGGTCGGTTCGACGATGTGCTGGCGTTGTGGCCGCAGGGCATCCCGGGCCGCGCCGCGCTCGATGCCGCCACTGCCGCGCTGCAGCAGTCGGGTGCGGCTTTGCCCACCGCGCTGCGCCGGGTGCGCAACGCGCTGATGCTGCGGCTGATCGAGGCCGATCTGGCCGGGGCGCCGCTCGAGGCCATCTGCATCGGCATCAGCGATCTGGCCGAAAGCGTGGTGGCCGCCGGGCTGCGCGCGGCGCATGCCGAGTTGCAGCCGCGCTTTGGCGTGCCACGCACCGCGGGGGGCGAGGTGGCTCAGTTCCTCGTGGTCGGCATGGGCAAGCTGGGCGGGCGCGAGCTCAATGTGTCGTCCGACATCGATCTGGTGTTCGTGTATGACGACGACGGCGAGACCGACGGCCCGGTCTCCCTGAGCAACCGCGAGTATTTCGGCCGCGTGGTGCGCGCCTTCGTGCCGCTGCTGTCCGATGTCACGGCAGACGGCTTCGTGTTTCGCGTGGATCCCCGCCTGCGGCCCAATGGCGACAGTGGCCCGCCGGTGGTCAGCCTGGCCATGCTCGAGGAATACTTTCTGGTGCAGGGGCGCGAATGGGAGCGGTTTGCCTGGCTGAAGTCGCGCGTGGTCTCGCCGCTGGACACCCCGGCTGCCGCACGCGCGGCGCAGGCGCTCGAAGGCGTGGTGGAGCCGTTTGTCTGGCGGCGCTATCTCGACTTCGGCATGCTCGAGGCGCTGCGCGCGCTGCACCGGCAGATTCGCGCAGAGGCGACCAAACGCGCCGCCGCACGGCCCGACAAGGCCAACGATGTCAAGCTCGGCCGCGGCGGCATCCGCGAAATCGAGTTCACCGTGCAACTGCTGCAGGTGGTGCGCGGCGGGCGCATGCCGCAGATCCGCGAGCGCGCCACCTTGCCCGCGCTCGCGCTGCTGGTGCGAAACGGCCTGCTGCAGGCCGAATCCGCCGAGCGGCTGGCCGCCAGCTACCGCTTCCTGCGGCGGCTGGAGCATCGCATCCAGTATCTCGACGATGCACAGACCCACAGCATGCCGTCCGAGGATGCCGATCTGCAGGCACTGGCCTGGGCCATGGGCTTCGTCGACGATGCCGCCGGGCAACGCACCGGCTGCCCCCGGGGATGCAAGCTGCTGCGCGAACTCGACAATGTGCGCGAATTCGTCGCCAGCGAGTTCGACGCCCTGCTGCACAACGGCCCGCAGTGCACCGGCTGCAGCAAGCCGCCGGAGACCATGGACGCGGTGCGCCATCGTCTGGCCAAGGCCGGGCTGGCGCACGACACCATCGTCGCGCGGCTCAAGGCGCTCGAAGCCTCGCCGCGCTATGGCGCGCTGAGCGAAACCGGGCGGTTGCGGCTGCTGCGCGTGCTCGACCGTGTGATCGGCATGGCCGCCGAGCGCCCCACTGCCGAGGTGTGCCTGAGTCGCATCATCGACCTGCTGGAGGCCATCGGTCGGCGCGAAACCTATCTGGCGTTTTTCGCCGAGCAGCCGGCCGCGCTGGCACGACTGTGCAATGTGCTCGAAACCTCGGCCTGGGCGGCGGACTACATCAAGCGCCATCCGGCCGTGGTCGACGAGCTCATCAGCCCGGCGAGCGAGCGCTTCAACGCCGCAGCCTATCGCCTGGAACTGCTGCGGCATCACGCGCAGCTGAGCGAGCGCGGACGCTGGGACGCGGGCGAGGGCATGGACCTGCTGCGGCAGAGTTTTCATGCCGAGATGTTCCGCACCCTGTCGCGCGATCTGGCCGGGCTGATCAAGGTCGAGCAGGTGGCCGATGAGCTCTCCGCGCTGGCCGACGCCACGGTGCAGCTCGCGCTGGAGTGGTGCTGGAAGGAACTGCCGCAGCGTCACCGCGAGCAGCCCGCGTTCGCGGTCATCGCCTACGGCAAGCTCGGCGGCAAGGAGCTGGGCTACGGCAGCGACCTCGACATCGTCTTCCTCCACGACGACCCGGCAGATAACGCGCAGGACATCTACGCCACCTTCGCCCGCAAGCTGGTGTGGTGGCTCACCGCGCATACGGCGGCTGGTCGGCTGTTCGAGATCGATACCCGGCTGCGGCCCAACGGCAACGCCGGGCTGCTGGTCACCAGCCTGGACGCGTTCGACGCCTACCAGCGCGGTCGCGGCAGCAATACCGCGTGGACCTGGGAGCACCAGGCGCTGACCCGCGCCCGCTGCTGCGCCGGCGATCTGGCCATTGGCGCGCGCTTCGAGGCCATCCGCACTGCGGTGCTCACCACCCGGCGCGACCGCGACGCGCTGCGCAGCGAAATTCTGGCCATGCGGCAGAAGGTGGCCGACGGCCATCCCAACCGCAGCGGGCTGTTCGATGTCAAGCACGACCCAGGCGGCATGGTCGATGTCGAATTTGCCGTGCAGTATCTGGTGCTGGCGCATGCCGCCGACTATCCCCAGCTCACCGCGGACCTGGGCAATATCGCGCTGATCGGCATGGCCGAGGCGCTGGGCCTGTTGCCCGCGGGAGTGGGGCGGCCCGCAGCCGACGCCTACCGCGAACTGCGCCGCATCCAGCACCGCGAACGTCTGGCCGGGGCCGAGGCGGCGCGCGTGGCGGCAGACAGCCTGCAGCCCGAACGCGCCGCAGTGCGGGCGCTCACCCGCGCCGTGTTTGGCGAGCTGGGCGTGGAGCAAGCGCCGCAGGCGCAGGCGCTGGGCAGCTGATTCATCCGCGTGCGCTGCGCGCCCCGGGCCATTGGGCGCCAGTTGCGGACCTCCCCTGGTCGTCACGACTCAGACGCTGCGGCAGCAAGCCGCACCGCGTCGAGCCGCACGGCGCTGGGTGGGGAATCGAAAATGATTCAGTCATTCTGAACTCGAAAACAGAATTTATCAATTTTGCTGATCTAGCGCGGCAGATAGCATGCACGTTGCCCTTGTCCAGTTGCCTTGGTGAGCGGCACCGGAGCTGCAGGGTGGCGTGGTCGCGCCCTGTGGTGTCTCTTTCGCAGACTTCCACTCAGTGAGCCCCAAGCCCGATGAACTGGATCGATCTAGCCGTCCTGGCCTTGCCCCTGCTGCCTTTGCTGTCGGCCACGTTCGTGCCCATGTTCTGCGCAGGCCACAGGCGCCGCGCCGCGCGGTGGAGCATCGCGTTCATCGTCATCACCCTGATGGCGGCGGCCGTGCTGCTGGCCCATCACCTGCGTCAGGGGCTGGACGCGCCAGCGGTGTTCGTCGGCATCGGCCAGATGGGGCTGCTGCTCGATCCGTTGAGCATGGCCATGGCGGTGCTGGTGGCCAGCATCAGCCTCATCGTTCACGTCTATTCGTTCAATTACATGGCCGAGGAGCCTGGCTATGTGCGCTTTTATGCGCTGCTCGACCTGATGACGGCCGCCATCCTGCTGATGATCAGCGCAGGCGATCTCGTCACCCTGCTGGTGGCGTGGTTCGCAGTCGGGCAGTTGCTTTACTTCCTGCTGGGGCACAACACCGAACGGCCCGCTGCGGGGCGCTACGCCTTCTGGACCTACATCACCTATCGCCTGGGTGACCTGGCGCTGGTGGGGGCCGCGCTGTTGCTCGTGCAGGGATATGGCGCGTGGGACTTGCCCACGTTGTTCGAGCGCATCGGCGCCAATCCGCATGTGGCGCTGGGCGGTGTGGCGGTGGTGCCGCTCGCAGCCTTGCTGGCAGCGCTGGCGGCGTTTGCGCGCTCGGCGCAGTTCCCGCTGCACACCTGGCTGCCCTACACCATGGATGGCCCGACTCCGGTGTCCGCATTGATGCATGCGGGCATCGTCAATGCCGGGGGGTTTCTGTTCAATCGACTGTCTCCGGTGTTCATTCATGCGCCCGACGTGCTGCATCTGGCCTTTGTCGTGGGCCTGATCACGGCCTTGCTCGGCTCGGCGCTGATGCTCACGCAGAACGACATCAAGAAGTCGCTGGGCTATTCGACCATGGGGCAGATGGGCTTCATGATCATGGAGTGCGGTCTGGGGGCGTTTTCGCTGGCGGTCTATCACCTCATTGCGCACGGGCTGTTCAAGGCCACGCTCTTCCTCAGCTCGGGCAATGTGATCGGTGACACCCGCAAGGACGACAGCGTTCCGCCCGACGACATCTACACCTTCGTCGCCGAGCGCCGCCCGACGCGCACGGTCAAGGTGCCCTGGCTGCTGGCCGCGCTGATCACCGTGCTGGTGCCTGCTGTGGTGCTCGGGCTGTCGCACTGGCTGGTGGCGGCCAATTTCTTCAACAAGCAGGGCGCGGTGATCCTGCTGTTCTTCGGCTGGGTGACCGGCGCACAGGTGTTCTTCTCCATCCACAAGCTGCCGAGCGAAAACCCCTGGCGGTCGCTCACGCTGATCTTCCTGTCCTTCCTCATCGTGGTGGTGGGCTACACCCTGATCGCACACGGCTTCGAAGCCTTCCTCTACCCGAACCCGGTGCTGCGTGACGCGGGCTATGCCGCAGCGGGCATCAATCTGCTGGCGTTCGACATCCTGGTCGTGTTCCTCACCGTGGTGCTGGTGGGGGCGTGGCTGGTGACGTTCTATGCGCACTCGCTCAATCTGGAGGGGCGTCCAGGCAGTCTGTGGAATGCGGCCTATCTCAATCTCTACACCCTGTTTTCGCGCGAGTTCTATCTCTCGGACGTGTATGTCCAGACCGCGCGCGGCGCGGTGAACTGGGCCAAGCGCATCAACGTCTGGCTGCGCTGGGTCTGACCGCAGGACGCATCATGATCGAACTCCTCATCGCCCTGGTGCTTTTGCCTCTTTTTCCCCTGAGCCTGCTGGTCAACGCCGCCCTCCAGGTCCTGCCGGTGTGGCTGCGCATTCCCGTGTTGCTGGCGCTGCCGGTGATTGGCGCCGTGGCGCTGGGCATGACACCCGCGCCAGGCGGACCACTGGCGCTGGGGCTGAGCGTTCTCGCTGGCTTCACTGCGCTGCTGTACGCCTGGCGGCTGCTCGCGGTGCGCGAAGTCTTCATCTGGGCGCGCTTGCAGGCCACATCGGCCTGGCCGCTGGTCTGGATGGCCTGGCTGCATGGCATGTCCCCCGACAAGCTCGTGGCCGTGGCGCTGGCCGTGACGGTGCCCGCAGCCGTGCTCATGCTCATGGCCTGCGCCCTGCGCCGGCGTCTGGGTGCGGCGTATGTGGGGCTGGTCGGACGCATGGGGCCGGCCTACCCCAGGCTGACCGGCGCCTGGGTGGTGGCCTTGCTGGCGGCGCTTGCGGCGCCGCCGTTTCCGGGTTTCTTCGCCCTGCTGGCGGTGATGCATCAAATTTCTGCAGGGTTGGTGGTGGTCGTTCTGGCGGTGTGGCTGCTGTGGAGCTGGGCTGCCGCGGTGCTGTGGCAGCATGGCCTGTTCGGGCCGGAGTTTGCGCGTGCCACTGGAACGGCCGACCTGTCCCTGACGGGTTCCACGGCCTGGCTCATGCTCGCTGCGGCTGGGGTGGTGTTCGGTCTGATCGGAGGGTGGGCATGGTGGATGCACTGAACCTGGGCCGGCGTCTGCGGGTGCGCTCGACCGCCTATGTGGCGGGTGAGCCCGTGCCGTATTTCTGGCCGATGCGCACCTTCATTCACCACAATCCGCTGTACGGTCTGGAGCACATGCCGTTCGAGCAGGCCGTGCAGCGCGCGAAGGGCTTGTTTCACGCGCGGATGTTCTTGCCGCGCAGCAACTATCAGCACTGGCAGCGTGAAGGCAAGGTCAGTGAGGTTGCGCTCGAGCAGGAGCTGGCAAGACGCAGCCAGTCCCTGCCTGCCCTCGCAGGGATCGACTGGCCGAGGTGGTTGCGGGCGGTCATGCAGTCCGGCTCGGACCAGGACCCGGTCGATGCGCAGGCGCGCCCCGCCGACGTGCACGCCGTGCTGCACTCTGCCGCCTTGCCCGAAAGCGCCAGCGATGCGCACGCATGGCTGGAGCCCTTGCAGCAGCGCCTGCGCAGGCACACCATGCCCGAGGCGGTGGACGCGCTTTGGGGCACGCAGATCGCGGGCGAGCTCGATGAGCTGGTGATCAAGAGCTGCCTGGACTTTTTCGACGAGGATCAGTCGTCCTGGCGCATGCCGGGGCGCGAACGCGGTCTGTTCGCGGCCTGGAGCGAGATTGCCCGCCGCAACGCCCGGATGTTTCTGCGCGGGCTCAATGTGCGCCGCATCCTGGACGCCGTCCAGGACGCCGAAGGCGCGGTGGTGCACGTCATGGGCGCGCTGGGGATCGAGCCGGACGACTGGTCGGGTTATTTCACCCGCGAGCTCACCCGTCTGCATGGCTGGACCGGCTTCATCCGCTGGCGTTCCTCGGCCAAGCATTACTACTGGGCGCAGCGCTATCCGGCCGACATCGTCGACCTGCTGGCGATTCGCCTGGTCGTGGGCCTGGCGCTGGTGCAGGAGAGTGCGCGCCAGCATGGCACCCCTGCCAATCGCAGCCAGCTCGACGCCCTGCTGCGCGAGCGCACGGCCGAATGTGTGCTGCGTCTGGCGCTGCACAGTGGCGAGGTGTTGCCGGCCTGGGCGCACCGCGTCGATGATGCGCTGGCCCGGGGCAACTGCGCGCGTTGCGAAGCCTTGCTGCAGGACTACGCGCCGCAGGCCCGGCTGGCACGGGCGCAGGCGCAGGCCGTGGCGCTGCGCGAGCTGGCGCAAGCGGCTGGCGCCTCCGCCGCACTGGAGCAACTGGACGCCGAGGGCATGGCGCAACTCCTGCAGGGGCTGCAAGCCTTTGCCGATCAGGAAGGCATGGTGTGGACATTGGCCATGGAGGCACAGTCCATCGACCACCTGCTGGCCAACATTCAAGTGCCGCAGGATCTGCCGGCGGGCAAGCGGCCATTTGCCCAGGCCATGTTCTGCATCGACGTGCGCTCCGAGCCCATTCGCCGTCACCTCGAGCGCGTGGGCGACTACCAGACCTTCGGCATCGCCGGGTTCTTCGGCGTGCCGGTGGGCTTTCTCGGCTACGGCAAGGGCAGCGAAGAGCATTTCTGCCCGGCAGTGGTCACGCCGAAAAACCTGGTGCTGGAACTGCCGGCCGCGCTCGACCCCAGCGACGAAGACTTTGTCAGCACCCTGGGCCACGTGCTGCACGACCTCAAGAGCTCGGTGCTGTCGCCGTACGTGACGGTGGAAGCCGTGGGCATGCTGTTCGGGCTGGATCTGTTCGGCAAGACCCTGGCGCCGCTGGGCTACAGCCGCTGGCGCAGCCGCATCGATGCGCCCAAGCCGGTCACGCGCCTGCTGCTCGACAAGCTCACCCGCGAGCAGGCCGACTCGATCATCCGCACCTTGCAGCGCGCGATGATCGTCAAGGCGCTGCGCGCCGAACTGCGCATCGAACGCGAGCGCGTGGACGATGCGCTGGTCCGCGAGCTGCGCGAGACCGCGTTGCGCCACCGAGACGGCCCGACCCGGCTGCAGGCGGATTTCGGCGTCAACGCCAAGCAGGAAGCCGAGTTCATCGAGACCCTGCGCGAGGTGTACCGCGTCGATCCCGACTACGCCAATTACCAGCTCGTGCGTCTGGGGCGCATCGGCTACTCGCTCGACGAGCAGATCAATTACGTCCACACGGCCTTGACCATGATCGGCCTGACACAGACGTTTTCGCGCTTTGTGCTGATCGTCGGTCACAACGGACAGACCGAAAACAACCCCTACGAGTCTGCGCTGGATTGCGGCGCCTGCGGCGGCGGCTCGGGGCTGGTGAATGCGCGCGTGCTGTCACAGATGGCCAACAAGACATCGGTGCGCGAAGGGCTGCGCGAGAAGGGAATTTCCATCCCCGAAGACACCTGGTTCCTGCCCGCATTGCACACCACCACCACCGATGCGCTCGATCTGCTCGATCTCGATCTGCTGCCGCCGCGCCTGCTGGTTTACCTGGAGCGCCTGCGCAATGGCCTGCGTGCAGCGTCACGGCTGGCCGCCGCCGAGCGCATGCCCAAACTGCTGGCAGAGGGTCGGCCGATGACGCCCGCCGAGGCCTACCGCATGTCGCATCGCCTGGCCGTGGATTGGGCGCAACCGCGGCCGGAGTGGGGGCTGTCGAAGAACGTGTACGGCATCATCGGCCGACGCAGCATGTCGCAGGCCGCCGATCTGGAAGGTCGTCCCTTCCTGCTGTCCTACGACTGGCGCTGCGATCCCAAGGGGCGGCTGCTGGAAAACCTGCTGGCCGCGCCCGTGGTGGTGGGCGAGTGGATCAACCTCGAGCACTTCTTTTCCACCGTGGACAATGCCCACATGGGCAGCGGCAGCAAGGTCTATCACAATGTGGCCGGGCGTTTTGGCGTGATGACCGGCAATCTTGGCGATCTGCGCACCGGGCTGCCGCTGCAGACGGTGATGCGGGATGGCAGGCCGTATCACGAGCCCATGCGCCTGATCGCGCTCATCGAGGCGCCGCTGGACTTCGCCGCGCGGGCGTTGGAGGGGGTGGTCAAGGTCAAGAGTCTGGTGCTGGGCGGGTGGATTCGCGCCATCGTCATCGACCCGACCCAGGGCTACAAACCCTATGTCTACAACAACGGGCAGTGGGAAGAGCGCGCGCCGCTCGTTCCGTTGCCGCACGAGGAACTCGCCACATGAACGCCATCAAGCTGCATCCGCTGAAGAAGCTGGAAATCATTCTGGAAGGTGTGCACAAAGAATTCGCCACCGACCTGCTCGACCACGCCGGAGTCAAGGGCTACACCATCATCAACAACATCTCGGGCAAGGGAAGCCACGGCTTCTATGAAGGCCATCTGATGTTCAACGAGGACGATGCGCTGCTGATGATCATCGTCGCAGTGCCCGAGGAGCTTGTTGGCCCCTTGCTGGAGGGTTTTCAGGCGTTTTTCGAGGTGCACTCCGGCGTGGTGTTCGTCTCCGACATCCAGGTTGGGCGGCTGGTCAAATTCCGCGATTGATGGGGCATCAGGCGCGCAAAATCGTTCAGACATTCTGAATGAATGTGTTGCCGATATAAATTGATTCTTATGTGAGCTGGCAAGTATCCTACGGTTTCTTTTCGGGCATCGGTGGGTTGTTCCAGAGGGCTGGAGCCCGCGCAGAGGCTGAAAAGGCAGGGCACGCAAGGTCGCAGCCGACAGGCCGCACAGGGCGTTGCATGCAAGCTGAGGCAGATTTCGGGTGGCCGCCCTTGTGAAACGGTCAAACATTGAATTTTTTGTTGCGTTTTATCGCTAAGGAGTGATCGATATGGCAGTCAAGACCTATCAGGCCGGCGTCAAGGAGTACCGGCAAACCTACTGGATGCCGGAGTACACGCCTCTGGACACCGATCTACTGGCCTGCTTCAAGATCACCCCGCAAGCGGGCGTGGATCGCGAAGAAGCCGCCGCCGCCGTGGCCGCCGAGTCCTCGACCGGAACCTGGACGACCGTCTGGACCGACCTGCTGACGGACATGGACTACTACAAGGGCCGCGCCTATCGCATCGAAGACGTGCCCGGCGACGACACCTGCTTCTACGCCTTCATCGCCTACCCCATCGACCTGTTCGAAGAGGGCTCGGTGGTCAACGTGTTCACTTCGCTGGTGGGCAACGTGTTCGGCTTCAAGGCCATCCGCGCCCTGCGCCTCGAAGACATCCGCTTCCCCATCGCCTACGTCAAGACCTGCAACGGCCCGCCCAACGGCATCCAGGTCGAGCGCGACGTCATGAACAAGTATGGCCGTCCGCTGCTGGGCTGCACCATCAAGCCCAAGCTGGGTCTGTCGGGCAAGAACTACGGCCGCGCCGTGTACGAGTGCCTGCGCGGCGGTCTGGACTTCACCAAGGACGACGAAAACATCAACTCCCAGCCGTTCATGCGCTGGAAGCAGCGTTTCGACTTCGTGCAGGAAGCCACGCTGAAGGCCGAAGCCGAAACCGGCGAGCGCAAGGGCCACTACCTGAACGTCACCGCGCCGACCCCCGACGAGATGTTCAAGCGTGCCGAGTACGCCAAGGAAATCGGCGCGCCCATCATCATGCACGACTACATCACCGGCGGCTTCTGCGCCAACACCGGCCTGGCCCAATGGTGTCGTGACAACGGCATGCTGCTGCACATCCACCGCGCCATGCACGCCGTGCTCGACCGCAACCCGCACCACGGCATTCACTTCCGCGTGCTGACCAAGATCCTGCGTCTGTCGGGTGGTGACCACCTGCACACCGGCACCGTGGTCGGCAAGCTCGAAGGCGACCGCGCCTCCACGCTGGGCTGGATCGACCTGCTGCGTGAATCGTATGTGCCGGAAGACCGCAGCCGCGGCCTGTTCTTCGACCAGGACTGGGGCTCCATGCCTGGCGCCTTCGCCGTGGCCTCCGGTGGCATTCACGTCTGGCACATGCCCGCGCTGGTCACCATCTTCGGTGACGACTCCGTGCTGCAGTTCGGCGGCGGCACCCTGGGCCACCCCTGGGGCAATGCGGCCGGCGCTGCGGCCAACCGTGTCG
>ERZ1669248.1059-NODE-1059-length-10835-cov-59.728850_pt1 | contig 10835 bp, 8 predicted proteins | sample MGYA00579296_ERZ1669248 | MGnify/ENA primary metagenome ERZ1669248 (study PRJEB41166, sample SAMN08046057) | hot springs metagenome | biome: hot spring; feature: neutral hot spring; material: thermophilic sediment; isolation source: thermophilic sediment from...
CATAACCTAGATCCATTGATTCTATCAGTACCTATACACACGTTCTCTAGATAATAATCTCTCGACACCTAATGATATCATTGTTAAACTATAGACTATTACTGTTATTAATAGACCCGCTGGAACAAAAGTCCACCAAGCCCCCGAGGCTAGTGCCGCGGTTCTTCTAGCGTAGAATAATATTGTTCCTAGACTTATTGTGGAGGGGTCTCCTAGGCCTAAGAAGCTTAAACCAGCCTCTAACAGAATTGCTCCACGCACGCTAGTAACCATGTTAGCGAGTATTATTGGTAGAGATGCGGGCACGACATGTTTAATAGCTATATGCTTAAGACCTGCTCCAAGAGATTTGGCTGCGTCTATATAGCCTGATGAAAGGATCTGTAGAATATGTGCTCTAACTACTCTAGAGACACCTGGCCAACTAGTTACTGCTAGAACAAGAACTATATTCCATATACTTGGTTTGAGGATAGCGACGAGGATCATTGCTAGAACAAGTGAGGGTGTAGCTAGTAAGAAATCAACTATTCTCATAATAATAGCATCTAATACTCCTCCGTAGAGAGCTGCTACTAATCCAATTAATAATCCTATTAACGTGGTTGTTGCCGCTGCCACTAAACCTATGAATAATGAGGTTAATACACCTCTGCTTAGTAGAGCAAGTATATCTCTCCCAAGATCATCTGTTCCCAAAAGATGATTGCTTGAAGGTGGCTGAAGGATATCTCCGCGACTCTCCAGCGGGTTCCACGGAGTGACTAATACACCAGCTAGTGAGAATACGAGGACCGCAACTATAATTAATAATCCGACTCTTAGTGATATCTCGTGAAAAATTGCTTCTGGAATAATTTTCTTCATCGCAGACCTCTCTTGATCCTTGGGTCAATAAAGTAGTAAGCCACGTCAGCAAGTAAATTAGCGATAACCACCACTGTGATTGTTAGGAGAAAGATCCCTTGTAGAACCGGGTAATCAGTCTTTAAAATAGATTCATAGAGTAGTCTCCCAATACCATTCCAACCAAAAACAGTTTCTGTGAATACTGCGCCACTTACTAGTAGAGGAGATTGATTAGTTGTTATAGTGATGGTGTGTATAGCTACGTGCCTAAAAATATGATTTCTAAGAATTCTCCACTCACTCAGCCCCAGAGCCTTGAGGGTCGAGACAAAATCCTCTGATCTTATGTCAGCAACAACATTTCTTATATATATGAAGTAGCTTGGTACAAAGAATATTGATAATGTTAATAATGGACCAATCATGTGTCTGGCGTAATCGAGTGCGTATGTGATGAGATCTACCTCAGCACCTATGTATGAGGAGGTTCCGCTTATAGGGATCAGCTTATATTGGTAGCCTAAATAGAATTGTATTATGAGTGCAGTCCAGAAAACAGGTGCTGAGAAGAACATATATATAGATCCTGTCAAGATCCTATCTAGTAAACTGCCGGCTCTCCAACCAATGAATAAACCCATTAAAGTACCAATAACTGCTGATAGTGCTAAACCAGAGGACATCAAAATTAGAGTATTTACTAGTCTTGGTCCGAATATGATGTCTACTACTCTGTAGCCAACGAAACTAAATGAGTAGCCCAGATCACCTCTCAATAAATTCCTTAGATAGAGAATAAATTGCTCGTAGAGAGGCTTATCTAATCCAAAGCTCCTAAGTATCTCATTTCTAGCCTCAGGATCTAATCTAGGATCCAACATAGATAAAGTAGGATCCCCAGGGAGAAGTCTAAATATAAAGAAAGAAACAATAGATGCTAAAAAAATAACAATTACTACTTGGAGAAGTTTATATAAAAAATAAATTATGAATCTCATTTCATTTAATCATCTCTTTTTCCTCATGAATATATAAACCACTAGCACAGCGATGATAATTATAACCGCAACAGCGATGTATATTGTCTCTAGGGCTACACCAGCTTGAGGTGTTGTGGTTGGGGAAGCTGGTGTTGAGGGAATAGTGGTCTCCACAGTAGTTTTTGTGGGAATTGGTGTTGTCTGAGGTGTTGTGGTTGTTGCGGATATTTGTGGTGGTGTTGTCGATGGTGGTTTTCCTGTGTATACTCTTATTCCATCTGGTCCAATACTCCATCCTGCTTCTTCTAATATCTTCTTCGCTTTCTCTGGATCATATGTGTATTTAATGTTTGTATTAGCAAAATCTTTGTGCCATATCTCATTCAGAACTGTGTATACTGGGATACCGTATCCACCCGCTGCTTTCTCTATGATCTCAGTTCTGTTAATTGCGTAATTTATTGCTTCAAAGATTCTTGTGTCATTATATCTTCTATAGTTAAAAGCTATATAAACCAGCCATATGTCTGGTGTTATAACTACTTTTAGATTAGGATCTTTCATAGCGTCTTTGATCAATGTGAAGCTAGTAGCGTATCTCTCGGTATCAACATCACCATTTTTGATAGAGTAGTATCTTGTCTCAGCCTCAGGAATAACTCTCATAATAACTTTAGTAATCTTAGGTGTGCCTGGGATATGATAATCCTCATTCTTAACAAGAACTATACTTTCACCGGGTGTTCTACTACTGAATTTAAAGGGTCCTGAACCTACTGGGTTAGGATTACTCCATGTAATATTCTGATTCTCCCAGATCTTCTTAGGAACAATAAATTGAAAACTTGTTGCTAAGCTTGTTAAGAAGAATACTGATGGTTTCTTAAGAACGAATCTAACAGTGTAATTATCCACTTTCTCTATCTTATCCACTAATTGCGAGACTGTGCCTAGGAATCGAGGAGCTTTATTCTTTATACCAAACTCATATGTGAAGACTACATCATCAGCTGTTAACTCTGATCCATCGTGGAATTTAACTCCTTTCTTGAGATAAAATGTGTATACTAAGCCATCGGGTGAAACAGTCCAATTCTCCGCTAGCCACGGAACAATCTTGAGATCTGGGCTTAACGCCACTAGTGGCTCATAGATTAACCCAAGGATCCATATACTCCTCAGATCTGTCGCCATAAATGGATTTAGAGTAAGTATATCTGCTGAAAAAGCTATTCTGAAGACATTTTCCTCTGGTTTATCAGATTTATACATGTAGAGAATACTCCATCTATTATATGCCTCAAGTATACCACCCGGCATCAATGTATAGTTTTTCCACTCAGCACGTATAACTTGTGTATTTTGGCTAATGTATAGAGGTATGAAGGGTCCGGTGGCCAAGATCTCCTGAACTCTCCATGCAAGTCTCTTTGCTTCATCAATATTATTTGATGAGAGTATTTGATCTATTAATTTATCAACCTCTGAATTATTATATCCCCAATAATTAGAGCCCCCAGGAATAGCATTTATGCTATGGAAAGCATTTAGCATACCAGTTGGATCAGGGCTCTGTGAAACAGCTAATGCAAATGAGTCATAGTCAAATGTATTCATTATCCTAGGATACATAGCCGAAGACTCTAACTTAACGATCTTAACCTCTATACCAACCTTCCTAAGTTGCTCCGCAACAACTTCTGCAGCTTTATCTGATAAAGAGAACCATGATAAAGATAACATCTCAAAGCTGAGTCTCGTCCCAGGTGTAGGCCACTGCTCAGCTTTCGCAATATTTACTTGAGTGTTTGGCACCACTAGTATTGATCCTATGACTATTGCTATTAATAAAATGATTGATGCAAAGAATCTGGAGCTCAACATTTCTTCACCACACATTTTTCTTAAGATTAATTAACGAATAAAACTATTTATTGTTTAATATTTTCTAATTACTAAACTATAGTACTGGTTCTTCATTATTAATCCTATATATATCGATTATATTATCTCGCCTCGTGAATTTAAAAATATTCATAATTAAATTTATTAGGTGATTATTATTCTCGTTATATCTAAAAAAGAAATCGAGAGAAGAATTCAAAGAATCACTTATGAGATGAGTAGAAAGGGTCTAGATGCCTTATATCTAGCTTCTGCATCAAATATTGCTTATGTAACTAACTTCTTTCATATTCCTACTGAGAGACCTATTGCCGCATTGATTCTCTCCAATGGTGAGAAGATTCTTTTTGTTCCTAGGCTAGAGCATGAGCATGCTGAGAAATACTCCTACGCTGATAAAATATATAGCTACCCCGAGTATCCGGATGAGAAGCATCCTATGCTAGTTATAGCAGATTACATGAAGCAACTCGGGTTAGAGAGTAAGAGAATTGGTTTTGATACTGATGGATATGGTCACGTCTTCGGCTACAGAGGTCCTAGGCTCAGTGAGGTTCTGAAGGCTTCATACAGTTATGAGAGAGATCTCGTCGAGAGACTCAGGATGATTAAGTCTGAAGAGGAGATTAGACTTCTCAGAGAAAGTGCTAAATGGGCTGCACTAGCTCATAGACTTCTACAAGAATATGCTAGACCAGGTGTTTTGGAGGATGAGGTATCTATGCTTGCTTCTATGGAGGCCACATTAGCAATGGCTAGAGCTCTCAAAGATATCTATAGACCAGCTGGCTGGAACTCAGGCGCTAGAGCTGGTTTTAGAGGTCAAGTGGGTAAACACTCTTACTACCCACATTCCCTAACTATTCATGCAGTAATTAAGAAAGGAGATGTCTTGGTTACAGGAGCAACAGCTAATGTAAGTGGCTACGGTGCCGAGTTAGAGAGAACATTAATTGTTGGTGAACCAACGCCTGAGCAAGAGAAATTCTTTAAGTTAATGCTTGAGGCGAGAAAAACAGCTTTTGACAAAATAAGAGCAGGTGTTAAGTGTAATGAGGTTGATAGAGAGGTCAGGAGATTCTTTAAGGAGAAGGGGTTAATTGATTACTGGAGACATCATACTGGGCATGGCATAGGACTTGATTATCATGAGGCACCATTCTTTGATATTGGAGACGAGACAGTTCTTGAGGAGGGTATGGTTATGACTGTTGAACCAGGTATATACGTCAGAGACTTGGGAGGATTCAGACACTCAGACACTATATTAGTCACTAGAGACGGATTTGAGTTCATAACACATTATCCAGATCAGTTGGAGGATTTAATTATTTACGTCTAGTGAATATAGTTACTGACCGTAGCATTGATTCAGGAAAATAATCTCTCTCCTTGTTAATTCCTTAAATAATTTACTCTTTATCTGTGCTCTCTCAATATCTGTGAAACATATGTAACCATGGATCACAGCATAAATAATTTCTTCACCCTCGGGCTCCAAAACCACTTGTTTAACCTCCTCATTCTCATAAGCATAATCTAATCCATCAGCTATTCTCAAGATAGATAATGCCTCTAGCATCTCTCTACTCAAAGGATCTCTAATCTCTTGGTCACCATGAAACCTCGCTAAATAAGCAATTTTCTCGGCAAATCCCTCGCCCAGAGCCTTATCTATCTCGTTTCTTCTTGATAGAACTATCTCGTAGCTCTTCTCCCAGTGATTAAGAGGATCCTCTGCTTTACCCACGTCGTGTAGAATTGCTGATGCATAGAGTGTTTTCTCCAGATCTTTGCTTAAAACAATTATATCGAGTTGATTTAATTGTGTATAGATCTCAATCGATAACTCAAGCACCTTAGATACGTGTCTTAGACCATATTCACTATCTCCACTAAATGAGTATTCAGAAGCAATTTTCAGTAATTCATTTAATTCCTCTCTGGAAAATGTCTCAAGTAACTTACTATATAAAGCAAGTATTCTCTCTTGAGTAAAACTCTCAACGAAACGAGGATCAATTGATCTAGTGATTCGCAGAGCCTCCTCGTATCTTAATCTCTCTATGAGCATTAGATAAGCTGTGGCTATTGTGCCAGATCTCCCTATACCACCATAGCAGTGAACTAAAACTGGTTTAGGAGATCTATAGATCTCCTCAAGTAGCATATGTGTAGCGAGTAGCTGAGGAGCATCAATATCTGGGGTTGGTAATCTAATCACTTTTACTCCTCTGGAGATCAGTTCTCCAGGATCGTATTCTAACTCGTGATCTTCTACTAAATTAACGACAGTTCTAAAATTATCTGATATGTAGCGGAGATCCTCGATTGAAGGCATCGATGATACAGCTAATTCATTATTGATAATCCATTTAACACGCAAAGAATACACCTCAGAGATAAGTTTATTATTATCTGCCTTTGAGTTCCTCTATAAATTCCCTGATCCTATTTATTCCAACCACTATTCTCTCGGGGCTCTCAAAAGTGAAGTTTAGTCTAATACTACGCTTAACAGTTTCTCCAAAGAATTCTCCTGGGATCACTGCCACAGCTTTCTCTTCCAAGAGCTTCTCAGAGAATACTTTCGCGCTAATATTAGTCTCATCCAGCACTTTACCTAGATCTACTAATAAAAACATTCCTCCGGAGGGTTTCACGAATCTAATATCTCTAATATTCCCCAGCTCCCTAATCATAAGATCTCTCTTCTCGGCACTGACTCTCTTCACATACTCAATATGTCTCTTTCTCAGCTCCCTATCTCTGAGATATTGAATTGCTAGATACTGAGCCACACTCGGTGGGTTATAGGTTATTGCCTCAACAATCATATTTATCTTCTTAACCACTTCTCTCGGGCCATATACGTAGCCAAGTCTCCAACCGGGTATTCCAGGGTCTTTAGAGAACGTGTTTAGAGCAATTGTGTTTTCAGGAGCTAGCTTATACATGTAGACATGTTCTCCTTCGTAAACAAGTGTTCTGTATGGTTCATCATATATTATCCAGAGATCGTTGTCAATAGCTATTTCAGCAATATCTCTCGCAATATTCCAATTAATAACTCTACCAGTTGGGTTATCAGGATTAACTAGTATAATAGCCTTTGTTTTGCCCCGGTTAATTCTTTCATTTATTTGATTAGGGTCAGGCATATAGTTACTCTCAATTGAGACTGGCACAAAGATTTTCTTGATCCTCATGTAGCTAAGTAAATTAGTGTAGCCGAAGAATGTAGGATCAATCAATATAACCTCATCTCTCTCAGAGAGTGTCGCAGATAGAACTGAGAACATTGCTGACTGCCCACCTGTTGTCGCGGTTATCTGATCAATTGAGACTTCCACTCCGCCGAGATCCCTTAGATCTTCAGCAATAGCCTCCTTAAGCTCTCTCAAACCAGATGAGGGAGTATACGAGTATAATCTCGCGGAGTCCTCTAGTAAGAACTTAGCTAGCCACTCCCTAACTTCTCTAGGGGGCGGGATCCCAGGCTCTCCAGCAGAGAATCTTATCACATCTCTTCCTTCACTTCTTAATTTCTCGAATATTTTATCAAATGCTCTTGTCGGGCTCTCGATCAAGAGATCTACTTGAGGATTAAGATTAGGCATCTCAATCACTTAAGCATAGTTAATAAAAATTAAAAAATATTAGCCTGAAACACCACTAACCAAAGATTCTCCAGAGAAACAGTACCACTACAGTAGCCAGAGGGATAGTTATATTATCATCTACACCCTCTAGCTTCTCTATTAATGAAGCAACCACACCAGCCACTAAGCCTCCTAATCCAGCAAACGCGTAGCCTATTGGCGAGATAACAGCCATCATAGCGAAGTTACCGTACCAAGACTTAGTTCTCTTCTTATATATGAGATTTCTGACTATCCCAGTCACGCCGTCACCAATAGACATAAAAACCGCGGGAATCACGGACATAAACATATTGTGAGTAAATAGATACATAAGATATATTGAGAGACCCCATAGAATTGTGAAATGAACCTCGTAAGTATTCTCTGGAACCTGGAACCAGTACATTAATTTATTCATTCTCCTGGGAATGTAGGTCACGGCTCCAAAGAATAATCCTAGGACAAAGGGTATTAATGGATCCTTGTATATGAAGGGGACGAGAAAAGCCACTAAACCAGCGGCGGCTATATGAATAATTTTCCTATTGTAGTACACAACCACATTATGTGGATACCTCCTCGAGATCATGTAATGATATATTTTCTTTGTCAAGTAGGCTGTTACGAAGAATACCCACAGCGTCAGGATTATGGTATATATGTAAACAAGAAGATCCTCATTGAGAAACATTTTATCACACTATCATTATTAGGAATCTAGTTAAAGGTATAAATAATTTTGTGCATAACACTAATTTATCATAGGTGGTATAAGCTAAATATTCCTGGGAGAGGAGATTTTTGAGTAAGGATTTGTATGACGAAGTAGCTGAATTATTAATTACGAAGAGATCAGCCGTTGCTTTAACAGGTGCTGGAGCTTCGGCTGAGAGTGGGGTCCCCACCTTCAGAGGTTCTGGCGGTCTATGGACAATCTTTAGACCAGAAGATATAGCAACGCCAGAGGCTTTCTTCAGAGATCCTGAGAACGTGTGGAGATGGTACAAGTGGAGACTAGAAAAGTTATTCGAAGCAAAACCTAATCCGGGTCATTATGCATTAGCTGAGATGGAGAGATTAAATATTTTGCGGTGCGTAATTACACAGAATGTTGATGAGCTACATAGAGTTGCCGGTAGTAAGTGTTTAATTGAGCTTCACGGAAGCATTAGAAGAATGAGATGTGTCTCGTGTGGATACACCGAGAGAATCGATGATTTATCTAGGTTAGAGACCCTGCCTCCCAAGTGTCCGAGATGCGGATCTATTATGAGGCCAGATGTAGTATTATTCGGCGAGCCTATTCCAATGATTGAGTGGACAAGAGCTCTTTCAGAGACTTACAAGGCTAAAATAATGCTTGTTGTAGGGACTAGTGGTAGTGTTTATCCTGCAGCTCTTCTACCTCACATAGCTAAGGAGAGAGGAAGCATTATTATAGAAATTAATCCTGAGGAGACTGAATTATCAGATATTGCTGATATAATAATCAGAGCTAAATCTGGTGAGGCTCTGCCCAAGATCCTCGAGAGAATCAAAAAATTACTTTAAATGAAAATGAAAGTTATTAGGAAACTACTTTACTATCTTTACTATCAGTGATTAATCACTGACTTCAATATCTACAAATACTCCTTTAGTAGTATCTACGAGACCTCTATCACTTATTCTGAGCTCTGGTAAAACAGTTAACGCTAATATTGAGAATGTCATGAATGGAGACTCAATAGATGAACCAAGATCTCTCCAAGCCTTCTTTAACTTATTAACCTTCTCCGCAACAATCTCGACAGGTTCGTCAGAGAGTAATCCTGCTATTGGGAGCTCAACTAGTGCTAGTACCTCTCTATTTCTGACAGCAATCATCCCCCCACCTACTTCAGCTAATTTATTGCCTGCATGCGCCATATCTTCTCTATCTACTCCTGCAATAATCATATTATGACTATCATGAGCAACAGTGCTCGCAACAGCCCCTTCTCTTATTCCAAAACCTTTGACAAAGCCTAGTCCAATATTTCCTGTGGCTCTATGTCTCTCGACAACAGCTACTCTAATAATATCCTTCTCTACTGAAGGCATGATCTCTCCCTCCATCACTTCTAGCTCCTCAATGATGTGTTTATTCGGTACTGATCCCTCGAAGACATGCATTACACGAACTTTGGTGACACCATTTCTCATTTTTTTACTCATAATCTTGAAGTCATTGGGTTGTAGAGGCTTTCTTAGTCTAATTGTTTTTCTAAAGTGCTCAGGGTATTTAAATGATGGTAGATCTATGAGAAGCTTTTTGTCATTAGCAACTACTTTGCCAGATGCTATAACTAATTTGGGATCTACCTTAGTTAGTGATTTAAGTAGAACTATATCAGCGTATTTTCCAGGGGCGATCCCTCCCACATGATCGGATACTTTATAACATTCAGCGATATTTATAGTGACCATCTGAATAGCTGTGACCGGGTCAACACCTTCTTCAATAGCTCTTCTCACAGCCCAATTCAAGTGTCCTTTCGATAAAAGATCCTCTGGATGAATATCATCTGTTATAATTGTGAGTTTACGAGAATCAATTTTAGTCTCAGTTAATGCCTTAATTATATGAGGAAGATCATGCCACGCGGAACCATATCTAAGCTTAGCACACATACCTAATCTAACTCTATACAAAACCTCTTCCTTGGTAGTTGCTTCGTGACACGTATGAACACCCGCCGCCGCATAAGCCGCAAGTTCTTTGTAGCCTAGACCGGCTGCATGTCCAGTTACTATTTTCCCATATTTCAGTGTGGCCTGGATCTTTTTATGGACTTCTTTATCTCCCTCTAGTAGTCCATAGTAATTCATCATTTCTCCTAATCCATAGATCTCTGGTAACTTCATTAACTCCTCGACATCCCTCGAATCAATAGTGGCGCCGGCGGTCTCCAGATGATTTGTTGTAGGCACACAGGATGGGACAGTCCAGAATATTTTTAGTGGAAGATTTCTTGACTCCTCAATGAATATCTTAATTCCCTCAACACCTAATACATTACCTATCTCATGAGGATCGGGGAAAACACCTGTTGTACCCCAAGGAAGAACAGCTCTAGCAAATTGCGTTGGTGTGATCATGCTACTCTCAATGTGCATATGACCATCTAAGAATCCCGGAACAGCATATAATCCCTTACCATTAATAATAGTGGTGTTTGAGCCAATAACATGGTCAGCTTTTTCACCTACGTAAGCTACTCTATCTTCTTTAATTGCTATATCAATATTATCAAGGATCTCGCCAGAGTATACATTTACCAAAGTGGTGTCTTTAATTACTAAATCAGCTTTTACCCTACCCAGAGCTGTCCATGCAAGAATTTTTGTATCGTATAATCTAGAGATAGTCATATGAACCCCCAAAAGACTTCTCATTTGCGTAATTACGTAAAAAATCTTAAAAGACACAAGAAAT
>ERZ1669248.1060-NODE-1060-length-10826-cov-14.325132_pt1 | contig 10826 bp, 11 predicted proteins | sample MGYA00579296_ERZ1669248 | MGnify/ENA primary metagenome ERZ1669248 (study PRJEB41166, sample SAMN08046057) | hot springs metagenome | biome: hot spring; feature: neutral hot spring; material: thermophilic sediment; isolation source: thermophilic sediment from...
TCAACCTGCAAGGAGGGATGTAGCATGAAGCGGAGTTGGTTGTCATGCCAAACTTTGCTCAGGTCGCGTGGTGGCTTCACCCTCATTGAGTTGCTGGTGGTGATAGCCATCATTGCGATCCTGGCGGCAATCCTGTTCCCCGTGTTCAGCCAAGCGCGGGAGAAGGCTCGGCAGGCTTCTTGCCTGTCCAACATGAGGCAGCAGTCTCTCGCCTATGCCCAGTATGTGACGGATTACGACGAGGTCATTCCGTTCGGTTTTTGCTACCCGCACGGTCTTCTCCCTGCCCGCACGGACATCCCTCACTGTTCACCTTTCTACACGCTTCTTCCTGACCACCTTGAGCCCTATGTTCGCAATGCTGGTATCTGGGTTTGCCCATCGCAGCGAATTGTTCGGTTCTCCGATCCTAATCACCCACTTCGTGGCGGCAACCAGTATGGACCGCCTGCACCGCCAGGCGAGGGACCTCTTAAGGCGGTTTTGCCTTGGTCTTACGGCGTCAACCACACTTGGCGTCCACCTTACTGGCGACAAGTAGTTGGCGAAACGACGATGCGTTACACGACTCCGGTGCGGAATTTAGCCCAATTCCAAGAGCCAGCAATGGCAATAGTGTCCATGGATGTCGCCCAAAACTGGCAAGTTTTCGTGGAAGGTTGGCCAAACTGGTATGAATGCTGCGTTGACTGCTACGGCGTCCAATATTGGGACTGGGGACACGATTACACATGTGCGGCTGACATTGACGGTGATGGCGTCCCTGGTCGGATGACGCCCAACGGTCCTCAAGCAGGCTTTGTTGCAACTCGCCATCAGAACGGCGCAACTTATTTCTTCATGGACGGACATGCTAAGTGGTATCGCGCCGGGCGAACTAACCCGCGCATGTGGCTTGCCATCAATGCATTAGGCGTTCCGTTGGAGAGTTGGTAAAGTTGGGCTGAAAGGTGGGGAGGGCAAACCAAATTGCCCTCCCCAATTAAACTCTGTGAAGGAGGCGAAAGACCGTGAAGAAGGAAGTGCCAATTTGGATTGCCGTGGTCGTAATTATCGTAGCCATCGCGATTGTTGGCGCTATCTTTTGGCGGGCAACGAAATCGCAACCAGAGATTCGTGAGACCCCCGAGATGGAGCAACAGATGGGAGAAGCGATGCGAAGAGCCTTTGAGTTGAAAGAACCACCCGAAAAATACGGGAGCAAAATTGTCCCATCGCCTTACGCTCCGAAGAAGGGACAGCAAGGGCAATGAGTTTGGATGGAAAGGGTGAGAGCGAAACGAAACGGGGAGAGCGACCAACTTTAGCCGATGTCGCCAAATTGGCTGGTGTCTCGCCGACGACAGTGTCGCGGGTTTTGCGTGGGGCTTATAACCCGCGCCCCGTCAGCGAGGAAGTGCAAAGGCGGGTGTTGGAGGCAGCGGCGAAATTGGGCTATCAGCCCAACCCAATCGCTCAAGCCCTCAGCACCCGCCGCACTCACATTTTAGGCTTGGTGCTTTTGAGTCCTACCCAATTGACGCACCCTTACACTGCCGCCATCGTCCAAGGCGCTTTGGAAGTCGCCCACCAACACGGTTACCATGTCACCCTCATCCCGACGGAGCAATGGCGAGGTTCTCTGTCCCGTGACCAACGCATCTTGACAATGACCGATGGACTCATCATCACGACCCGTCGCAGCATCGTCCCTGACGATTTGGCAAAAGTGAGCGAACAAGTTCCCGTCGTCTTGGTTCAATTTCGCTTCCCCGACAACGCAATGCCTTCCGTCCACGCCGATTACCGCCTTGCGGCTCAACTGATTGCCGAGCACTTGCGACAGCGGTCGGTGAAGGAAGTCGGTGTCCTTTGGGCAAGAGGGATTTCTCCCCACCCGACGAAACCCGTTTTGCGCTCCGTCTTTGAGGAGGACTTTTTGCCTCATTTCCAGAAGTTGCTCAATGAGGCAGGCATCCTTTTTGACCCCACCGTTGACATCCGCTCCGTCCTTGTCAGCACCGATGTTGCCGCCATCCGAAAGGAAGTTCGTCAATGGCTGAAAATTGCCCAACGACCAGCGGCATTGTGCGTCGCCGATGATTTCGTCGCTGGTGCGGTCTTGCAAGTAGCAGCGGAAAAGGGATTGCATGTCCCTGAAGATTTGGCAGTCATTTCGTTGAACGATTTGGGCATCGCCGAGAAGTTGCTCCCGCCTGTGACGGCTTTGCACATCGCTCCAGACGAATTGGGACGGCACGCTGCGAAGTTGCTCATTGAGCGCCTTGACAACGACATTGTTCCCTCCGAAACCGACATCGCCATCCCACCACGCCTCATCGCCCGCAATTCATCGTGAAAGCAACCTACAGAGGGTAAGGCTTTTCCGAACCGAAATGGTTGGCAAATCGTGAGTTGGGCAGTTTGTCAGGTCGGATAAAAATTTGGCTCATGCCAATCCTCTTGCCCACTTGCCCGCCAATGAATTGGCGGGCTACGCTTACAAAGCCCTCTGAAGGGGGCTACTTTCAGTCGGCTTCAGCCGACTTCGTTAGAGTAGCCCAGCATTTTAATGGTGGGCAAGGATGTTTTGGGAGGGCGAGGCTCCTGCCGAGCCTAACTTCTGTAGGGCACGGGTTTATCCCGTGCCGACGGAAAAATGTCGGCGCGGTTTAAAACCGCGCCCTACAAAAGACCTTGATTTTCGGCTCACTGGGAAGTTCGCCTCCCTTAGACATCAAATTTCCGAGCATCCTTTACCCGATTTGACGGAAATGGGCATAAGGCACAAACTTTTTGCTGAGGTGAAAGGTCATGGCATCCGTGCAAGCCGATTGGGTTTTGGAGGAACTTGAGAAACTCTCAAAGGTGCAACCTGAAATGGTAAACAGCGCCTTGGAAAAACTCCTCCAAGAGCATCCCGATTTGCGTTGGGCAATCGTGGTCGGGGCATACCTTGACGGGCACATCAACTTGGGTAAGGCTGCTGAGTTGCTTGGCATGCACCGATTAGCACTCCTAAAGGAATTTCTGCACAAGGGCATTCCTATCCGCCTCGGTCCAGAGACTGTGGAAGAAGCAAAAGCGGAGGTGGAAGCGTGGTCAAAAATTTCAAGCAGCGGAGGTGTTGAAGTGTGAGAGGTTTATTTGTTGCGACGGTCACGGGTTTGTTGGTTCTCTCGGTGGCGGCTCAAACGCCAAAGCCAATCACTGATTGGCTCGTTTGTGGTCCGTTTCCTTTTGAGCGCGAGTTGCCTCAGTTTTTTGCCGACCATCTGACTGAACACGGTGGCGAGGCGAAAATTCAACCGAAGGAAGGAATGGCACACAATGTCAAGGGGTTAGGCAAAGTCACTTGGCAACGACACCGTGCGCCCGAAGGAATTTTGGATTTCGTGACGCTGATGGCAAAGCAAGTTGGCGAGGAACGACCAAAGTTTTGGCAACTTCGCTACGGGCTCGCCTACGCTTACACGGAAATCCAAAGCGACCGACCGCAACGGGCGTTGCTTTTGCTCGGCAGTGAGGATTGGCTCGCTGTTTGGCTCAACGGCGAACTCGTGCATGAAAGTTTCGTTTACCGCCATCTCGTTCCCAACAAAGATGCCGTGCTCGTCAACTTGCGCAAAGGGAAAAATCGGCTGCTCGTCAAAGTTGCCCGCATCGCTGGCGGTTGGGGTGTTTCGGCGAAAATCGTGGTGCCCATCAAACGCAAGTTGTTCGTCAAAACGGAACGCTATGACCGTTGCCCACCTGATGGCAACATGTTCGTGCCTGAAATCCGTGAGGGGGAAACCGTCCCTGTCTGGGGCTACTTGACCGTTGTGAACATGAGCGAACAAACTTTGCCGTCGGTGACAATTCGGGTTCGCGAAAACGATTGGTTTGCCGAAACGAGCGAGCAAATCGGCGAATTGACTTCGGGCGAAAGTTCCCAGTTGCCTTTCCTCATTGCACCAAAACGCCCGCTTAAACCCGACGAGAAGCCGCGCCTGCATTTGGTCATCAGCACAATCGGTGAGCAACAAGAGTTTGATTTGCCCGTGACGGTTCGGCGCAAGGATGAGCCCTTTTTCACGACCCACCGTTCCCGCATTGATGGCTCAGTTCAACCGATGACTTTGCTCGTTCCGCCAAGTTATGACCCGCAGCGCACATATCCGTTGGTCGTTGCGTTGCATGGTGCAAAGGGTTGCCTGATTGGTCATGCCTTTTCTGTCAAGCCTGACTTCATCATCGTCGCACCGCACGGGCGAGGGCAAACGGGTTACCGAGATTTCGGCGAGGTAGACATTTTTGAGGCGATAGACGAGGTTCGCAAACGCTACCGTATTGACGAAGACCGAATTTACCTGACGGGTCACTCAATGGGCGGTGGCGGGACTTTCAGGTTGGCGGTTCGCTACCCGCACCTTTGGGCTGCCGTTGCGCCGATGGCTTCGGCGGGCGCAAGACCGTTTGAATGGCTTCGCAATTTGCTTCACATCCCGACGCTCTTTTATCACGGCAGCGAAGACGAAGTTGTGCCCGTTCAAATGGCTCGCGAGGCAGCCAATTACATCCGCCAACTCGGCTACAACTTCCGCTACGAGGAAGTTGAGGGCAAACCGCACTGGTGGGGCGTTGACTTTCCCGAAATGTTCGCTTTCTTCGCCCAACATCGCCGAGTGAAATCGCCCGACCGAATTGTCTTTTGGACAAACGACCCAAGAGCCAACCGAGCCTATTGGCTGGAAATCGCCGACTTTGATGACTACACAAAACCTGCAAGTGTGGAGGTCGGGACGAGGGACGAGGGACGGGGGACGCGAGCGATATTGACGACGGAGAATGTGAGGGAAGTGGTAGTGCATTTGAGCGAAGCGCCAGAGGGTTTGAGGCAGTTGCCGTTGGTTGTTGAATGGAACGGGAAAAAGGTCGTCGTGGCGAAGATGGCAAGGGCAGACGAAATGCGGTTGAGGCTCAAAGAGCCGATTGTCGGCGTTTTGGTTGACGAGAACGAGACTACCCGCTTTTGGCAATGGCAGCAAGATGGCGTTGCGATAAGCATCACAGCAGAAGTCAAGGCTCAAGCACCAACGCAAAAGACGCCGAGCCGATGTGGTCCCATCACAGATGTTTTCACCGCACCTTTCCTTGTCGTTTACGATGCTGAAAGCGAAGGGGCAAAGTGGGCGGCAAAGCAATTTCAGCATTGGTGGCGAAACTACGCCCTCGGCGTTTGCTCATTGACAGAATTTCGCAATGAAGACGAACTGCAAGGGTTGATGCGGACTGCGAAAAAGCACTTGGTCGTGTTCAGGAAAGTGAAGGCGGGTTCGCAATACGGCAGCATCACTTTTGAACGGGATGGGGTGCGAGTTGGCAAGCGGCTTTTGAAGGGCAAATCAATTGCAGCCAGAACTTTGCTCCCAAATCCCTTTGACCCGCAGCATTACTTGCTCGTCAACGCCAGCGTGACCGATGAAGGGTTGAAATTGCTGGCTCGGCTTCCAATGGATATTGGGCGACCACACGATTACTTGGTCGTTGATGAGCGTTTCTTGAGCGAAGGGGTCAAAGGCATCTTGGCGGTTGGGCAATGGTCTCGCGATTGGCGTTGAGAGAATCGCCCTTTACAACAAACACTGTTGGTGTGCGGACAAATGTAGGGGCAGGTGAAACCTGCCCGAAAAATCCACTCGTGCGGGGATATGAGCCTTTAACGGCTTTGCTAACTTGTTCTTTGTCGGCGTAAGCGGTGCTTGCGACCTACAGGTTTTTCATGCGCATTTTATGTGCCCCTACAAGAGCCGAAATTTTTTGGCAGTCCCAAAGCACGCTTTGTGAATGTTTGCGCTACATTTTCAAGCAGGTGAGCGTTTTCCCGCTCCTTCGGCTTCTCACTTACGATAAGGAGGCGGTGAAGAATGGCGGAGCGAAAACTGAGAGTGGGTGTTGTGAGTTTGGAGCATGTCCATGCGCCGGGGTTGATTCGCACTTTCCAAGAGCACCCGAAAACGGAAGTTGTAGCCATCGCCCATGAAAACTTGGATGAGGCTCAAAGGGCGTCGGAGCAGTTTCAAATCCCCCGTGTTTACTTGAGCCTTGAGACCATGCTTGACAAAGAGCCCCTTGATGCCGTCTTGTGTTGCGCTGCCAACTCAAAACATGCAACCATTGCCGAACTCGTTTTGGCTAAGGGTTTGCCGATGATGGTTGAAAAGCCGATGAGCGCAACGGTCGCTGAAGCGAGGCGGATGTTGCTTGCTGCCCAAAAGTCAAATGCGATTTTGATGGTCAACTACCCGAGCACTTGGAACCCCGCAATTCACAAAGTCAAACAACTGCTTGACGACGGTGCAGTCGGGCAGCCTGTTTACTTCCGTTGGCGAGCGGGACACAGAGGTCCGCTTGCTGGGTTGCCGATAGAGCAGCAAGCGAAATCTTGGTGGCACCAAAGGTTGCTTGGCGGTGGGGCATTGCTTGACTTTTGCTGCTACGGGGCAAACATCTCCCTTTGGTGGTTCGGGCAAATGCCTTTGAGCGTGATAGGCGTCGCCGATAAGTTAGCGAAACCCTTCGGCGATGCGGAAGACAACGCCGTCCTCGTCGCACGATACCCAAATGCCTTTGCCGTCATGGAAGCGTCTTGGAGTCAAGGAGGTTCAGTGCCAAGCGGTCCGCTCGTGATTGGGACTGAGGGAGCGTTGACAATTACTCAGCGGGAAGGTCAGCCGGGCGTTTTACTTACGCGCAATGGCAAGGAGGAGTTTATTGCGGCTGACCCGTTACCTGAGCATTTCAAGAGCGGCGTGGCTCACTTTGTCTCTGCATTGCTTGAAGGGACGCCGTTGCACGAAACAGTCTCGCCCGAATTCAATGTCGGCGTTCAAGCGATTTTGGAGGCAGGCATAATAGCAGCGAGGACAGGAACGGCTGTCAACCCGAGGTTGTTGTGATGGTGTGAGGGGCTAATTGCGAGGTTAACTGCGGGTAGGCGGGAAAATGGGATTAAAGCAGGCGGACGGGCAGATAGGCGGTAGCGCTCAATCCGTAATGCCGAACACGCAACCTTTTAAAGGGCGGGTGATGCGAAAATGGTGAGGCGAGCCTTAGTTGCAGGTTTGTTTTACGCAGGCGACCCAAACGGTCTCAAAAAGCAACTGCAGGAGTGCTTCCTTCACCGCCTCGGTCCAGGCTACATTCCCAAACCGAACGAACAGGGTCAAAGGCGCATAATCGGTTTAGTTGCTCCGCATGCGGGTTATGTGTATTCAGGCATGACGGCAGCGAGAGCATACACAGCATTAGCGGAAGACGGCATCCCGCAAGTGGCGATAATTCTCGCTCCCGCCCACTACAACCCGGGTGCTCCCTTCGCCGTCTGGACAAGAGGTCAATGGGAGACACCGCTTGGCGGCTTGACAGTTGATGAGGAACTTGCAACTGAGTTGGCGAAATCTGGGGGCGGTTTCAAGGAAGATTTTGAACCGCACATGGGCGGCTACGGTCGCTTTGGTCGTTCCGCCTTCGGGCACGGCGAACACTCAATTGAGGTTCAACTACCGTTCCTGAAATTCGTTTTCGGCGACAAAGCACCAGCCATTGTCCCCATTTGCGTCTCAAGTCACGATTTCCATCAACTTCGCAAGGCTGGGGAAATCATCGCCAACTTGGTCTCCCGATTGCAGCGCGATGCCGTCATCATCGCCAGTTGCGACTTCACCCACTACGAGCCTCACGCCGTCGCAGAGGTTCATGACCGAGAAGCGTTGAACCACATCATCTCACTTGACAGTAACGGTTTGTGGCAAACTATCAAGCGCTACCCAACTCAGTCGGATGTCTTGGTCGCAATTCCGATGCTTGAGGCGTGCAAATCTCTCGGTGCGACGAAGGGCGAACTTCTCGGTTACAGCACTTCAGGTAGCGTCACAGGCGACTTGGCTCAAGTTGTCGGTTACGGTGCAGCGGCAATCTTTCGCGAGTGATAAGGAGGGACAGGCAAGATGAGATGGCTAATTTGTGTTGGGGCGATTTTGCTTTTGCTCGTCGCAGGTTGCGAGAGGATCAAGAGGGGCGAGGTTCAGGTTGCCGTTCAACCAATGGAAGAGCCGATAGCAAAAGTTAAGCCGAGGAAGGTCAAACCCTCCCAACCCGAAGTGGAAGCGAAAGAGCAACTGCCTGCAACTGAAACTGCCGCCCCAGAAACCCTACCAACCCAAACTGCAGCGCCCGAAACCGCAGCAACCCCACAACCAACAACGGCTCAACCGACCACAACTCAACCAACTCCAACCCAACCAACCCCCAAACCCGAAGCCGTTCAGCCGACAGCACCTGCAGCAGCGGAAGCAGTAGCAATGAGTTTCGCTGACGAGGCGAGGAGCATCAGAGCGAGCGCCGACGCTTTGCACAGCCAATTTGACCGTTTGCCTGTCGGCGAAATCAGGGCGAGGCTTTTGCTCCTGAACCAAGCAGTGAGTGAACTTGAAGTTCGGTCGCCTGCTTTGGTTCTTTGGCGAACGGCATTGAGGTTGGACATCACCAGCAAAGCGCCTTATCCTGATGTCGCAGCGGCAAGGGCTTGGATTGCAAGGGCTCGGACAATCCTCGCAGAGCAAAAAGTTGGATTGACGGCGTTGGCAAACTCTGAAGCGGCGCTGAAAAATGGCGATTGGAAAGGCGCTACCTCCGCATTGAGGGATGCAGCAACGAGGTTGAAAGCAACGGAGCAAGCGGAAGCATTGACGCAAGCGAGGGTTTGCTTGCTGAACGCAATGGAAGCGCTGGAGCGGCAAAAGAGCAGCGTCGCAAAAGCGGAAGTCGGCGAGGCAGTCAAAGCCCTTGACAAGTTGATTTCCATCCTGCCGTGAAAGAGGGGAAAGGATGAAGGTCGTAACGGTGACCCTCAACCCTGCGGTTGACAAAACTGTCATCGTCCCCAACTTCCGACCCGAAAGGGTCGTCCGCGTGAAGGAGGTTTTCATCTATCCTTCGGGCAAAGGCATCAATGTCGCAAGGGTTTTGGTCAGGCTTGGCATTCGTGCCATCTGTCTTGGCTTCGTGGGCGGTCACTTCGGGTCGTTTCTGGTTGAGGGTTTGACCCGTGAGGGAATTGAGCACGATTTCACCACTGTCTCCGACGAGACCCGCATCAACTTGACAATTCGTGACCCTAAGGCTGGCTTGGAAGTTCACTTGGTTGAGCCGGGCTCAAAGGTCACTGGCGAGGATTGGCAAAGGTTCATTGCCACTTACGAGCGGCATCTGAGCGACGCAAGTTGGGTCGTCCTTTGCGGTTCGTTACCGCCTGGCGCACCGATTGACGCTTACTCTCAACTTATCCGCATTGCAAACGAGAAAGGCGTCCCTTGTGCTCTTGACACGAGCGGGGATGCCTTGCGCAAGGGCGTTGAGGCGAAGCCGAAACTCATCAAACCAAATCGGCAGGAGTTGGCGGAATTGGTCGGCAGCGAATTGGACTGCGACGAAAAATTGCGCTCGGCTGTCTCCAAAGTTCACGAACTCGGCGTTGATGTCGTTGTGGTCTCGCTCGGTAAGGAAGGCGCCTTGGGGAGCGACAGGAAGAACTTGTGGAAAGCGACACCGCCACCAGTGAAAGTCGTCAACACCATCGGTTCAGGAGACGCCCTTTTGGGCGGCTTGATTTTTGCCCTGCTCAAAAACATGCCCTTTGACGAAGCCGTTAAGTTCGCCGTCGCTGTAGGAACAGCAAACACGCTCGTTGACGGACCAGGCTACATTGACTTGCGAGACCTTAACGAAATTTGGAGCGAAACATCGGTGCGAAAGTTGTGAGGGTTTCAGGAAGGGAGGCTGATTGAATCGTGGAAGCCAACGAGCGAATTATCGTCGCCCTTGACTTTGATGACCGAGAGAGCACCTTTTCGTTGGTTGACAAGTTGGGCGATTTGGCTGTCCGCTACAAAATCGGATACAGGTTGCTGACAAGCGTCGGGTTTGATGCCCTTGATGAAATTGTCGGGATGGGCAAGTGGGTTTTTTGCGATGTCAAATTGCACGACATCCCTGCCACTGTTGCTGGCTCAGTCAAAAACCTTGCAGCGAGAAGGGTTGGTTCAATTTCCCTTCACGCTTCCGGCGGAAGTGCAATGCTCAAAGCAGCCGTTCAAGCAATTCATGACCTTGCCCATCGCCCGCAACTTTGGGGCGTGACGGTTTTGACGAGCCTTGACGATTATGCAGTTCAGAACGAACTTCTCGTCAACGCATCCGCACAAGATTTCGCTGTCCACCTTGCTCGCATTGCACGGTTTTGCGGTTGCGACGGAGTTATTGCATCGGGGAACGAGATTGAGCGGATCAAGGAAAGTTGCGGCGAGGATTTCGCCGTCGTGGTGCCCGGGGTGCGACCTTCATGGGCGGAGCAACACGACCAAAAACGCATCATTACGCCGAAAGAGGCAATAAGGCGAGGTGCCGACTTCATTGTCGTCGGGCGAGCCATCACGGAAGCCGATGACCCAGTAAGCGCTTTTTTGAAAATTGCCGACGAAATGTTTTAATCCCACTTGTTTTAATCCCACTGTGGTGCGATTGCGACTCTATGATGCTTTCAAGGTGCTCAAAAGGGGTTAGGTTGACGACAAGTATAGCGCAACTGATGCGTCAACGCAAGACCAGTGTGTGTTTGAAAAGCCTTCTGAACGGCTTTTCCACGAGTGGAATCATCCTCTAAGAGGGCGAGGCTACCACCGAGCCAAAAGCAAGGGAGGGCAAGGCTCCTGCCGAGCCAAAACTTTCGGCAGGTCGTGAGATGAGCAATTCGGCAGGTCGGGAAAAATCTGGGCTCACCAGGAGGTTCGCCCTCCCATTAGATT
>ERZ1669248.1062-NODE-1062-length-10818-cov-10.351203_pt1 | contig 10818 bp, 16 predicted proteins | sample MGYA00579296_ERZ1669248 | MGnify/ENA primary metagenome ERZ1669248 (study PRJEB41166, sample SAMN08046057) | hot springs metagenome | biome: hot spring; feature: neutral hot spring; material: thermophilic sediment; isolation source: thermophilic sediment from...
TCACTTAGCTCTACATGCTCTAATAGATGCTAAGAGATGCTTAACAAGAGAAGATTCAGAAATAGATGAAAAGATCCAGAAATGTGTAAATGAGTTGAAATGGAATAAAGGTAAACGCCATATACCATGGTAGTTTTTCTCCTCTACATAGGGGTGACACTTTGATTTGCATATGATTTCTCTTCCTATGAGATGGCTTTATATTCGTCGTCCTTCCTAAAGATTTTGGAAGTAGAATTGGGATATGTTCGTTTGAAAGCTAGAGTTTCGAATCCGATTGATAGGAGTAAGTATATTGATGTTGAGCTGCTGGCAGATACTAGAGCATTATAACCGCTGTCCCAAGTAGTCTATTACGAAAGATGGGAATCGCGGAATCAAGTGTTAGGAGGTTTAAGTTAGCTGATGGAAGGCTTAAGGAGTATCCAGTTGGAGAAGCATATATTGAAATAGAAGGAAATGGCGTGACAACACTCATTATTTTTCTCCCCGAAGATGCAACTCCTATCTTGGGTGTGACAACTCTAGAGCTCCTAGGACTCCAAGTAGACCCATTAACAGGTAAACTTAAACCATTAGAACTATATTTACTATAAGCGTGATTCACTGATTATGTAGAACTCGAAAGGGTAATCTATGTATTTACGTTTAAGGAAAACTTTCACCTTATCGATCACATCAATATCATTAACATCAGTTATGACAAGGAGATCTATATCGCTTAATGCAGTGAATCTACCTTTAGTAGAAGAGCCGAAGAGATAGACTTCAGAGTCTGGCAGTAGCAACTCTACATCATGCTTAACTTCTTCAACAATATCCATCAGCTTACTGAATAGATAGCTTAAACGTTTCCGTTCTGTCTGAGCGTTAACTTGCGTTACGCTCTTCATTCTTCCCTCCTCGTTTCATGGGAGGGTTTTCGGGGGTGAACGGTTGAAGCCCCATGGTGGGGGGATCTTGACATGGTCTCAGCCCCTATAGGCCTCTCCCCTACCTCCCAGAGCAGAAGCCTGGGGGTTGCCCCCGGAGTATCATATTCTCGCCAGGGGGTTACCTCCACAGAAACCATTCTAGAGGATAAGACATGTGTAGGGGGATGGGTGTGGATATGTCTGAGCCGAAGAACCTTCTATGTAGTATTGGCTTTATTCTCGTCGACGGTTAACCTACATCACCTGCGACCGATACCTTCACGGACTCCTGATCGCAAGCTCATTCATAATTCTAGGAGTCCAACTAACAATATTTTCTCAAGGTTGAATATATTTCTTGGGGACTATTCTGCCTAGGGGGCTTGTCAACTTAAGCATCTCATCAAACTTCTTATCGCGTTGTATATGTTCATGTATGTTTTCAGGAATGTTATAATGCTTCTTATGGTTGTTTTATAGGGGAGGTTGTTATAGAATCTTCTAAGCCTCTGTTTAAGCTTTGCGAAACCATGATTCTATCATGTTTCTCGGTCCTCTACTCTTCTCCTCGAAGCTCAACCCAAGCTTCTTGGGTATCTCAGAATACCAAGGCCCCTTATCTATTATGAAGTGTGGTCTATTAGTAGGTACAGCTAGAGCATCTTTTATTACTAGTAGAGCGTCCTGGCTCCTCTTCCTTAGAGTAGCTCTAACAGCTACTATTTCCCCGGATTCTAAGTCTCTAGCAGCCCACACATAAATGACCCTCCCACAAAGCTTAACCTTTGTTTCATCGACCGCTATGAGCTTCCTCTCTCTAAGCTCTGGTTTTGGAAGAATACTACCTATTATCCTGAACCACTTTCTAACACTCTCCCTACTATACCCTATCACCGACTCGACATCTCTTAATGAGAGACCGGAATAATACAGTATAGTTGCTAATACTTTAACTCTTAATGGAACCCTCTCTCTAGAGAATTGGTAAACAGACTTAACACACCCCACCAAAACATCGAAGAGATACATGATCCAACAAGAACAACCTAGGCCATAAACATTCTTAAGTTGACAAGCCCCCGTTAGAAACTACTTTTAGCCCCTCCTCTACGTAAATATCGAATTCAGATTCTTTCAACAAGAGGTTTCACTATTTCAATAACGTATCTAAGCATCCTTCCATCTACATGTTATTATACCTTCTAGGAAGATAGCTTGAACCAACATAAGCATCCCCAATCTTTGTTAGTATTAGTAAATGCTCCCCTTTCTCAAAGAGGAAATAAACCGCTGTAACTAGTTTTGAGAATTCGCTTACGAGTCTTGTAGGAGAATGCGTTCTCGGATAAGTTCCCGTCTTAGTGAGAAGCTTATACTTTAATATTAATTGACAATATTGGTCTATGTTAAATGCTGCAGGATCGTAAACTCCATTTTCTATTAGATGTTTCGCGTTTTCTAAAAACATTCCGCCCTTTGCTTAAGCAGTTCAAGGTCTTCAAAGCTCAACTTGTTCGGTTAAGATACTAGTGTAAGCGGGATATATACTCTCTGCATTGTGAACCATTCTACGACTATGGAAACAGAGACTCACTATTTACATTGGGAAACTAAATTAATCCAAGAGAAGTTAAAAGGAATAGTTATATCCATCTAATCACAGATTGTTCTAGGTGTTTTCTTTGAAGGTTGTAGCCGTTGTTGGTCATAAGAAGTCTGGTAAGACTAGGCTTGCAACAATGTTGATAAGGAGTTTGAGAGAGATGGGTCACAGTGTTGCAAGTGCTAAGCATGTTCATCATGCTGATTTCAGCATAGACCAAGCTGGTAAAGATAGCTGGTGGCATAGTGAGGCCGGAGCAAATCCTAACATAATCATTTCACCAAGGGAGACCGCGGTAATTTGGAGAAATAAGAGCATCAATTCTATGGAAGAATTATTCAACATTGTTAAAGGAGATGCCGACTTCTTAATCTTAGAAGGATTCTACAGTATTGTTAAAAAATATAATGAGGCCTTCATAATAGTGCTCGTGAAGAATATGGAAGATCTGACTGATCTAAAAGGTGATATTTTCGCATCTTTCGAGAACATCGACCATCCTGAAGTATTGAAGCTTCCTGAACAGTATCCACAATTGCTAAAGATAATTATTGAATCAAAGAAATGATTGGAATAATCAACAATTCATTATTTTGTATAAATTATTGAGTAACATTATAGACAGACGGGTAGATAACTTGAGCAAGTCTAGATAACTAGTATAGTGATGATTAATGTTGATGATTTCTTAAGATTATATGAGGATTGTTTGAACATTTTCTGTAGATGCTACTTGTGCCTGTTTATGGTCTGCCGTTAATAATGTGAATCTATTCTTCTTTGCAACTGCAATATATAGTGAATCATAAATTGTTGTCTTTTGTCTGAGAGAGATCTCGAAAGCTTCATCCATATATGGTAACTCTTCTTCAAATCTGAGAGCTTTTCCGAGAATTTCTTTCATGGCTCTGTACATTACTTTAGCTTCTTCATATGTGACCTCATTTCGTACAAGCCTCCTCAATATTGAATTGGCAACTTCTTTGATGATATAGTCAATTGAGATAACTCCTCTCTTTAGAACTTCAGCAACTTCCTCCCAACCTTCTTCTTTGAAGATAAGCTTAGCCAATGCTGAGGCATCAATGACTATCACGGTCTTCCCTCACGAACTTCTCAGCAGTTCCTTTTGGGGCTGGATGAATAGACTTTAACAAGTCTATTGCAGCCTCAACAGATTTCATTCTTTCAATCTCTTCAATTTTCCCTATTATAAATTTTCTAATCTCCTCAGGCCAATCTATTTCTTGGCTAAACATCTTCATCTTCTCTTTAACCCATTCCGGAACCTTAACGCTCACAACCGCCATAGCCGTCTCCTACGATAACATGGTAAACCATATAATAAACCTATTTGGTAAACCAACAAGATATAATGGTAGAGATTCACGGAATAAGAAGGATTGTTCAGAATGTTAAGGTCTTTCACAGTTCATAGCTCATGTGCATTATTATCGTTATAGGTGCGAATGTTAGTGCTGCTTTCAGATTGTGCTCCGGTAAGCTATGCTTCATCCTCCTTCTCCCAATGTCCAGTGGTATACTATCTATGAATATGTTATGAATATGTTTAGATTCTTTATCCTGGGTCTGTTAACTTGGTATTACTCAATCTTTATCACTTCTGTTAGTCTTCTTAGCATGTTTATTATTTGTTCTTCTTTGAAGAGTGTTCTTAGCTTCATCCAGCTCCATACATGTTCTAGGTTACAGTTCCTCCTACATGGGAAGTAGTATTCAAATATTCTAGATACATATTATGCTCTCTAATACTTCATGCATCCAGCTTCCGAAACTGTATACTCTATGGTCTAGGCCTAGGCTCTTACATGAAGCAGCATAGTAGTATCCTCCATCAATGTATACTGGATGTTTGCCAAGCCTCCCTATAAGCTCACCTAGAAACTTCTCAGCTACCAGCTGGTTCTTAGTCGATGAGAGCTACATGCCTAGGAGCTTCTTCTCAAACGGCTCATAAGCTATGAAGACCCAGACGCTACCACCACCAACCCTAACCTTAGTATCATCTATTAAGAATACTGAGACCCTGCATCTAGAGGTGAAGACGTTCCTGAAGCCTCTAAGCTTCTTCTCCCAACGCCAAACAGCAACATGAGTCCTAGCAGTGAAGAACTCTATTGCTTTAGGAACCTTCCTAAGACTATCCCCCAAGAACCTAAGATATAGAGCATAGAAGACTATGGGGAGAGGAGTCCTAAGACCAGCAAAGAGACCTACACAAGAAGAGAAGAAGAACCAGACCATAAAGAAAAACATAAAAACAACTTAACGGACCCATTAATAAGAACCAGAACTTTTATTCAACTGCTTATCACTACAAATTAATCTTCTTGTTAATAATTTACATTACAGAGACATTATTAAGAAAACCTTCGAGGTCTGGTCTTTAGTGCAAGATGATGCTAAGCTCCTAAGTTTTAAATGAGACATTCCAAACTGAACTTGTAAGGTAAGATTTCTGGTCTGAATAAGGAGTTTAAATATTCTAGTGAGGGGCTGCTCCCGCCTTTACAGGCAATACCCAAAACATCTATAACTTAGGAATACTTATCCCGACACTACCCTGAATGTTAGGATGTGTTTAAATATGGGAAAACCTTGTTTACCCAAGGATGAACGAAGTTTGACAGTTAAGATAAAAGTACGTAAGAAGGGCGTTGTAATCTTGCCTAAAACTATTCGTGATGCTGTTGGATTAGAAGAAGGAGACGAAGTAATCTATGTACCGAGAATAAAATACGGTGTCCCCTACAAAATTACAATGGAATTCCTTGAAAAAACAGTTACAGCATACGTCTCTATCCTAGAATTAGCTAAATAGGTAAAGAAGAATATGAATATGCTGTGAAAATACTTACTGATCATAACATAAAACCTTCAGATACTCTTCATATTGGAGCCATGCGTACTGATGAGATAACAATGATAGTCAGTGAAGATACGGAATATGATAAAATACCCCTAGTTAAAAGAATATAGATGGAGAAAACCTAATTTTCCTAATATTTTTGAATACTTCAGAATCTATCATATTCTGATCATCATTAATAGGATACAATCTATATTATAGATTGCTCAATGTTTAGAGTGAGTTGAAGCAAAGCCTTTTGAGATTGAATTCGTATGAGAAGGCTGCTATTGTTACTCCGTAAAAATATACTGTTTTATCTTGAGCTGAATTGAGTATTTCTCCTATGGTATTGTTGACAAGCGTGGATCCTGTTGCAAGGACTACGTCTGCCCATCTTATTACTTCTGAGTTTCTCGTGTAGGGTTCAATGACTATTCCATAGTATTCTCTACCGATGTTTTCTTCATCCATATCTGTAGTCCTGAGATCATGAAATTTCTCAGATAGATGATGTAGTATGGCTGGCTGGAACCCTATCATGCATATCTTCGAGTCTCCATATTGTTGATATAGGTAGTCTGAAATCTTCCTTGCACATTGTTCTGGACCATCATCTCTACAATGTCTCGTGCCCTCAATTAACCCTAATAATTTATAGGTGGCGTTTATCCCCGCTACTAGTAATGCTCTCTCAGAATTCTTTTGAATATCCAGTCTTTTCAGTTCTTCTAGAGTGCCTTCAAATGTTGTTGGTTCATCTGTGAATGCTTGACCAACTGCTCCATCTATCTCTGCCTGTATCATAACTTCTCTTCCTTTAAGTAGTGGATACTCCCTTCTAGCTGGGTGACCTATCGCTTCTTCAGGTTTCAGGGTCTTCATCTCTACGAGAACCTTTCTGGATTGAAGATCATTCTCAACGACTCTGGTCCACCATCTTTTTCGGAGTTCTTCAAGATACTTCATTTCTCCCACTTGACCCTCCAGTATCCATTAAATAATTCTTACTGCTCTAGGTCTTATCGTTATAAAAACTTTCTCTCCTACTCTTAGATTCATGAGTCTATACACTTCTAATGGAAGTTCAGATATGAACACGACATCGTTAATCCTAAGCTTTAGATGCGCATAGCTTATTTTTTCAGATATTTCCTCCAAGACCCCCTCAAATACATTAAACATCTTCACAGGTTCCCTGGATATAACAATGTCTTGTGGACGTATTAGGATCTTTCTAACCTCTGCCTCTTCTCCATCATATAATGTTAACAGTCTAACTCCTTGGAATTCTACTTCAATGAAGCCGCCGTCAACTTTGACAACTTCACATTCAAAGACGTTCTGGAGACCTAGTAAATTAATAACGTTATCGGTCTTTGGAGAAGAGAGGATTTCTTTAAGTTTCCCAACTTGTTCAAGTATTCCATTATAGAGTATCCCGACTCTATCACCTAATTCTTCTACTTCACTGATATCATGTGTAACCCATAGAGTAGTTATTCCAAGTTCTTTAATGACTGATTGAAGCCATCTCTTAACGTATTTGCTAGTAGCTGGGTCGAGATTGCTTAATGGTTCATCTAGTAAGAGAACTCTAGGCTGTATAGCTAACGCTCTAGCAATAGCTACACGTTGTCTCTCTCCACCACTCAGATCCTTGGGATAACGATTACGTAAGCTCCGTAGACCGAATATATCTAGTAGTTCTTCAACCCTTGAGTGAATTCTTGAAGAAGCTTTACAGACTCTTAATCCGTAAGCAATATTCTGTTCGACGGTCATGTGAGGGAATAGAGTAAAGTCTTGGGGGACATAGCCAACTTTTCTCTCTTCTGGTGGAAGATGATCTATTGGTTCCCCGTCGAAAAATATGCTTCCTTCGTAACTCACTAATCCTGCGATTGTTTTAAGTAGCGTTGTTTTACCTGCACCTGACGGTCCGAGCACTATGAATAATTCTTTACTCGATATCGTTAGATTGATCTTTTTTAGAATGTATTTGTTGCTTACGTCTTTCAGCTGGATCTCAGTCATTTTTACCGCCATTTAACAATCTTGTTCTCAAGCCATATGAGCAACTTTTCTGAAGATAGAGTCATTAATGCGAGGACTCCTAAGCATACCATGATTACATCAACTCTAATCAAGTATTGTGAAGTTATCATTAAAGCTCCTATACCGACTGGGATAGCTATCATCTCTGCTGCTACTATCGTCCTCCAAGCCATGCCTGCCTCCAATCTTAACCCTGTAAATACGGAGGGGAGGGCGAGAGGGATAACGATATCGAAGAAAGCTTTCCTCGAAGAGACTCCTAAACTTCTCGCCATATCAAGATATCCTCTATCAATACTCCTTATCCCTGAAACAGTATTATAGAGTACTGGAAAGAAAGAGCATATGAAAACAAGCAGGACCGGTAGAGCTTCATTCACTCCAATCCATAGGATTAATAATGGAAGCCAGCCGAGAGCTGGGATAGGCATCAACAAACTAAATATCGGATGTAATGCTTTATAGACTGATTCTTTATAGCCCATTAAGATTCCTAGAGATATACCCATAAATGTGCCGATTAGAAATCCTACTATAACTCTTGTAAAGCTTGCTAATAGGTTAATCAATAAAATGCCGTCTCTAGCTAAGATGTATCCTGACAGTAGTGTCTTAGTGAAGGATGGGAATAAGTATTCTGGAAAGATGTTAAGCCGTGCTATTAGCTCCCAAGAAGATAGGAGAAGTATGAGTGGTGTCAGCCAACTTAATCTATCTATCGATTTTTTCGATGACATAGGTTACGACCTCCTCAACCGATAAAATGCTTATCCACGACCTTGCTTACATTGAAAGTCTTCTCTATGTATCCCAGCTTATACAATGTTTCTATATATTTTTCTATTGAGCTACTGTTCAACTCAACATTATAATCTAGGTTATCCATGGATTTACGTATAATCTCTAGGGAGAGAAGTTGTGATGTCTTACTGATAAGATCTGGCTCAACACCTAGAGGAGAAGCTTTGCTTAATTCTTCTAAGAGAATCTTTGCAGCTTCATTTCTGTTATTCTCAATGTAATCGATGCCTTTCTCCGTTATCTTTACTAGCTTTTCCACAATCTCAGGCTTCTTCTCTAATAATTCTCTTTTAACAATAAGTACGCTTCCCTGCATTTCAGGCCAGATATCCTGACTCCTGAGTAAGACGTGGAAACCTTTAGAGGATGCTGCTAGAGTAGCCCAATGTTCTGGAACAACTATTGCATCTAACTGTTTTGTTAATAGTAAAGTAATCAGTAATGGAGGGTTCCCTCTTCTAATATCTATCTTACCCTTATCTAAACCATATTTATCGATTGCTAGATTGAAGAGTATGTCTGCATTTGATCCCACCTCGACTACTCCGACTTTCCTCCCTTCAAGCTGTCTTGGAGTTGTTATCTCCTCTGTTGATACGATAGAATATCCATGAAAATGGGTTCCAGCAACTATCACAATATCTACGCCTCTTGAATAAGAGAGAAGCGCTGGTCCTAGACATATATAGGCTGCATCTACATCCCCTCTAGCAAGCGCATTCGCTAAAGCTACACCTGTAACATAGGAGTTAAAAGTCGTAACATTGAGTCCTTCTTCTGAAAACCAATTGAAGTGTTTAGCTATGTACGCGGGAGCAGCATGATTATTGAATTCCACTGCTAGCCTTACTGCTTCATAGGTCTTCCCCCTGGAAGCGATGAATGGATACAATATAGTAGAAAAGATTAAAACAAAGATTATTCCTACTGCTCCACCGAGTATGAATAAAGATGTTTTCTTCAACATGCTTAAGACATGAGTCTAGACATTCATAAGCCTACGTAACTATATCCCGTTACAATAGCTTTTAGTAGATAAGCTTTCGTAACTATTTTCTGTTACCTATGCATGACTGTTAGAGAGCGCTAGCATCTTCGATCAGTATCTCTATTATCTCTCTATCATGTTGAATATATGGACCCAATATCTTTCCAAATCCTCTATAGAAATCTGTATCTGCGCTTTCTTCAATATCTTTTGCCAATTTAGGCACCCACTGAGAGAGATGTTTCTCCAAGAAGTCTTTCTGCATCTTAAGATATTTCAAGACATCCTCTTTATTATTCTGTTGAAGTGCTTCTTGAGCTTTCCTACATAAGTATGACATGAATTGGAGCTCTATAGCTATGTGGTCTGCAGGTTCCTTGAATTCTTTAACGACATTTACTCCCGCATCCCAATAAGCGTGAAGTACTTCCTCATAGGGTTCTTGCATGAGGAGACCGGTCTTGTAAACTGATTCTGAAGGGTGGGGAGGCTTCTTCTTCACACCTAGGAAGATGTTAGCATAATCTACCGCTAACTCTAGTTCTACTTCCTTTAGATCACGTTTAATAGCATACTCAACGTATTTCCTCATGGTGTTCAAGCCTTCTTTAATCTCTTCACTTGGAATATCTAATGAAGAATCAATCTTTAAAATAGGGTTATTCTCACTCATTAACTCTTCCAGAAAATCGCCTTTAATCTCTTTCTCACATATTCTTGACAGAAACCAATAGATTAGACGTCTACTGGATAAAGCTGTTAATAATTCTTCTTTAGAAAACATGGACGATTCAACATTTAGTTATAGAAGAATTTAATAAAGTTTCGCTAGTAAGGTCGTCACGGCTTCGGGCTAGACTTCTCTTCTAACAGATATACAAATAACTATGAAGAATATGGATAAGTAATGAATTTTTAAATTTACGGGTATGATGATTCTTAAATACCCGATTATAGTGTGTAGTAATTGACGCATTTTGAATGTGGATAAAGCTGTGAAAACTGTTAGGCCCTTCTTAACTAAGAGGCAGATGGAAGTATTAAAGTTGAGGATGAAAGGTTTAACTCAAGACCAAGTTGCTGAAATATTGAAGACAACTAGAGAGAATGTGGCAAACCTTGAGAATAGAGCTTACATAAACATTATGAGAGCAAGGATCACGCTTAAATTGTTAGATGAATTGAATCCTCAAAACGAGATCGTAATCCCAGCGGGGACGCCTATAACCGATGTACCCAGAATAATATTAGATAGAGCAGACATGTTAGGAATAAAAATAGTATTCGGTGCAGAGACAATTTATCAATATGTTAAGAAGAAAGCTAAAAAGAGGAGAGACCATCTCACCGCACCACTGAGAGTGAGGATCCTCCCATCGGGAAAGATAAAACTAACAATATGATATTCAACCCCATACACTTTAAATCATAATAACATTCTATATAGGAATCTTATATTCTCTATTAATCCTTCCCTAACTTAGTATATACATGGTCTATATCAGCTAAAACTCTTACATTACCGTTCTTGGCGCTGTAACCTTAAGCTTAGGGGAGAGCCCTATCCTCTTAATGAGTTATCAGT
>ERZ1669248.1066-NODE-1066-length-10791-cov-60.961438_pt1 | contig 10791 bp, 8 predicted proteins | sample MGYA00579296_ERZ1669248 | MGnify/ENA primary metagenome ERZ1669248 (study PRJEB41166, sample SAMN08046057) | hot springs metagenome | biome: hot spring; feature: neutral hot spring; material: thermophilic sediment; isolation source: thermophilic sediment from...
GTAAGTAATTCGTAATATTTCCACATAAGGGCATCAGGTATAGACATAAGTTTGCCAAACATCTCCTTTGGTGGTTCCATGATACCTACATAATTTCCAAGACTTTTACTCATCTTTTGAACACCATCTAAACCTTCAAGGAGTGGTAAAGTAATAATTACCTGAGGCTCCTGACCATATTCTCTTTGGATGTCCCTGCCGATAAGTAGATTGAAGAGTTGGTCTGTCCCCCCAAGCTCAACATCTGCCTCTAGGGCAACAGAGTCATAGGCCTGAAATAGGGGATATATAAGCTCATGCAGGGCAATAGGAAGCCCACTTTCAAAGCGTTTTTTAAAATCCTCTCTTTCAAGAATTCGAGCCACGGTATACTTGGCACAAAGCCTAATAATATCTTCTGCCTTCATTTGAGAAAACCAAGCACTATTGAACACTACCTTGGTTTTTTTCTCATCAAGAATTTTGAAAACTTGCTCTTTATAGGTTTTAGCATTTTCAAGGACTTGCTCCTTCGTTAGGGCAGGTCTTGTTTCAGATCGCCCTGTAGGATCACCAATCATAGCCGTAAAATCACCAATTAAAAAATAAACCTCATGCCCCAAATCCTGAAAGTGTTTTAACTTTCTAAGTAAAACAGTGTGCCCAAGGTGAAGGTCAGGAGCTGTGGGATCAAAACCCGCTTTAATTTTTAAAGGCTTTCCTGTCCTATAATATCTCTCAAGTTTTTGAATAAGCTCTGCCTCTTCAATAAGATCAACTATTCCCCTCTTTATAATTTCAAGATCTCTTTTGATTTCCTCTCGCATGGGGATTTCTCCTTTCATGCTTGATAGTATTTAATTAAAGCCTCAACAAGGCCTGGTATAGTATATTCTTTGGCCTCCACTGTAGGAGAATATCCAAATTTTCTTAAAGTAGAGGAGGTAACAGGGCCGATCGAGGCAAAAACTACCCCATGAGGAAGACTAACCCCAGCCTCCTTAAGAAGCTCAAAAAAATTCTCTACCGTTGAGGAGCTTGTAAAAGTAATGGCATCTATTCTTTCGGATAAGGATTTTTTAAGAAGCTCAACCGATTCCTCAGGCTTGAGGGTTTCATAAATGGGTAAAATTTCAACCTCTGCCCCTCTCCTCTTTAAGTGTTCCGGGAGAACCTCTCTTGCCACCTTGGCTCTAACAAGAAGAATTTTCTTCCCCGAAAGGGGAATCCCCTGAAAGGCCTCTATAAGACCCTCTTGGGTATAGTTTTTTTCAGGGAAAAGATCTGCCTTAAGGCCCCATTTTTTTAAGGCCTCAAGGGTTGCAGGGCCTATAACAGCAATTTTTGATCCACCAAGGACTCTTACGTCTAAACCCTCATTGAAAAGTCCTTCAAAAAAGAAACGAATTCCATTTTCAGAAGTAAAAACTAGCCAATCAAAGTTTGAAAGTTTTTTAAAATAGCTTCTTGTGGTCTCATTGTAAAGTGGTTTTACTTCGATAGTTGGGATTTCAATAACCTCTGCCCCATTTTCATAAAGAGCCTCTCTTAGTTTGCTTGCCTGTTCTCTTGTTCTTGTAATAATAATTCTTTTTCCGAAAAGAGGTTTCCTCTCAAACCAATTAAATTGCTTTCGCAATTTTACAACCTCACCTACTATAATGATTGCAGGAGCAGTAAGTCCCCTCTTTTTTACTTCATCAAGAATAGTTCCAAGAGTCCCTTCTGCAGTTTTTTGTTTGGGAGTAGTTCCCCACTGAATAACTGCACAGGGAGTATCTGGACTTTTTCCCTCTTTGATTAGGTTTTCCACTATATGAGGAAGATTTTTTACACCCATAAAAAAAACTAGGGTACCAATTCGGGACAAAGCTTTAAAATCAATCCGACTTTCTTCTTTTCCTTCTGCCTCATGCCCAGTAATTAAAGCAAGGGTTGAAGTATAATCCCGATGAGTAACAGGTATTCCTGCATAGGCTGGAACAGCTATACCTGAAGTTATCCCTGGAACAACTTCAAAGGGTATACCTTCCTTCACAAGGGCTTCTAATTCCTCTCCACCTCTTCCAAATAAAAAGGGATCTCCTCCTTTTAGCCTTACAACAATTTTTCCCTCCTTAGCTTTAGTTACTAGAAGTTTATTTATTTCCTCTTGGGGCATAGTATGAGCCCCACCCTTTTTACCTACATAGATTAATTCACAATTCTTTCGGCAAAAGTTTAAAAGTTCAGGATTAGCAAGATAGTCATAAACTACAACTTCTGCCTTCTCAAGAAGGGCTTTTCCTTTCAAGGTGAAAAGATAGGGATCACCTGGCCCTGCCCCAACAAGATAAACCTTTCCAATGGGAGCCATAGGTTTATTCTCCATAGAGTTCTTCTAATATCTCTTTTCCGCCTCTTTTTAAAAGTTCTTGAGCAAGATTAACTCCAAGCTTTTCAGCCTCTAAAGAAGCCCCTTTAACACTGTGTTTATAAAATCTTTCTCCCTCAAGGTCAGAAATAAATCCAGTAATGACAAGGTCTCCGTTCTGAAAAAAGGCATAGGCTCCAAGAGGAACCTGACACCCCCCTTCCAGGGTTCTCAAAAAAGCACGCTCTGCCCTCACTGCCAAGGCAGTTTTCTCTGAATGAAGAACCTTTAAAATCTCTTTCACTTCTTCATCTTCTTTTCTCAATTCAATCCCAAGAGCACCCTGCCCTACTGCAGGGATCATCTCTTCAAGAGAAAACCTGCGATATTTTATTTCTATTCCAAGTCTTTTTAAACCTGCCTCAGCAAGCACTATACCCTCATACTTTCCCTCTCTCCACTTTCGCAAACGAGTATCTACATTTCCTCGCAAAGGCTCTATAACTAAATCCTTGCGAAGCCTCTTGATTTGAGAAAATCTTCTCAAACTACTTGTTCCCACTTTACTAAACTCTGGTAGCCTCTCTAAGCTCTCAAAGTTAGAAATCCAAACATCAAAAGGTGATTCCCTCTCAGGAATAATAGAAACCTCTAAACCATTGGGGACCTGAGAAGGCACATCCTTCATACTATGTACAGCAAAATCTATCTCCCCTCTCAAAAGAGCTTCTTCAATCTCTTTAACAAAAAGCCCCTTTCCTCCTATTTTACTTAAAGGGGCATCAAGAATTTTATCCCCGGTAGTTTTGATAATTATCTTTTCAATTTCAAGTTCGGGATAATGTTTTTTAAGTTGAGTTATTACCCAATCTGTTTGAGCAAGAGCAAGCTTGCTTCCCCTTGTCCCAACTCTTAGAAGGGTCTTTTTCATTTATTCTTAAATAAAGGACATATTTTTATAATAAATTAATTTTAAACTCAATGGCAGGAGCTACAGGTTCCTCCCTTGCAGGAGCTACAGCTAGATCCACTGCTTGCAACAAATTTCCCTCCGGATTTGTAAGCTACTTGGGAAATCAATTTATGTACCTTTGAACTTTTACATTTTTTGCATCTTATATTTTCAAAGTTAGAATTAAAAAGGAGTTCCTCAAAGATTTCTCCACACTCTTCGCACTGAAATTCAAAAATAGGCATTTTCAATTCCCTCCTTTTTTGAATTCTTTTAGTGTTCTTGTTCTATAATAAAAAAACTTTTATTCTTTGTAAGTGTTATAACTTTCTCTTCTATGATATTTCTATAATATTAACTCTTTTTCTAGCCTTTCCAGCCAGTAAAGAATTTCATCAACTTCCTCAATTCCTTCAACTACTCAGGCTACCTCCTAAAAACCTTCAAAATAGCTATAAAAATTCTAAAAGAGTATTTTTCAGCCTCTTTTGCAATCTCTTCAGAAAATCAAAAAGGGGCTATTTCTTCACTATTTTTTCCTCAATTTATAAAAAACTTTCTTTTTAGTATAATTCAGCTTCCAGAAAATAAAAGTATTTTCTGAAAAAACTAAGGTCAGTGTCTAAGTTTTCTTCGGGCATATTTTTTGTATTAGTATAAAAAAAACCTCAAGGAGTAAAGGATGTTAACAGTTCAAGCTAAAGTAAAGATGACTCTTAATTTCAATGGTTATCACTTTGATTTAAAGCCAGGGGATAAGCTTCTTTTCGCCAATGATGTTTTTGCTTCACTTCCTGAGGAGCTTCAAAGGGCTTTTGAAAAAACTAATAGTGTTTTACCTCCTTTCTATGAGGGGGAACCTTTAAATGGAAAAACCCTCTTTGTCTTTATGCAAGGGGCTATTGGAGATGTACTCTGTTCCACGGTGGCTTTAAGGGAGGTTAAAAGAAGATATCCTGATTGCAAACTCTGGGTTTCTGTTTCAGGAAGGGCACGCCCGGTCTTGGAAAAACTTCCCTATATTGATAAACTTTTTCCCCATCCTGCCCCTATAAAAGAAGTAGTGAAAGCTCATTACTTTATCAAAGCGGTTGAAATGGTAAATACTCCTGCCTTTGATAATCTAAATATGGTTAAGTGGTTTCTTTGGAAATTTAGGCTTTATTTTGCAGAAGATGAAACGCCTGACGTAGTGGTTGATGAAGAGATAGTCAAAGAATTAACACCAATTTTTGAAGAAGTCAAAAAATTGTCAGGAAAATCTAAGGTTCTTCTTTTTCACTATCTGGCCTCTTCGATACATAGAACCCTTCCTCCCAAACTTTTAAAGGAGATTGAAGACTTAGTATGGAAAGATTATGTGCCCATTATTTGTAGTCTACCTGAAGAGGATTTAACGGTAGAGGTTGCCCTTGAGGCATATGGAATTAGAGCTGCCAATCTGTCCTATCTGATGAAGGATCTCCGCTATCTTATTGCCGCGGTTTATCTTTCTGATGCTGTAATTACAGCGGATACAGCCACTTTACATATTGCAGGAGGTTTGAAAAAACCAACGGTTTTTATAACAGGTCCCATTGAAGCAAGTTTGCGCTCTGATACTTATCCAACAGTTATTCCTGTAAGACCAAATTATATAGGAAAAATTTGTAAATCTCCTTGTAGTATTCATGCGACAAGTGAGCCCTGCCCTGAAGCTAAGATTAGACATCAATTCTATAGCCCTTGTCTTGAAAGTATCCCTCCAAAGGTAATTTATTTTGCCCTAAAAGACGCAGAGCTTCTCTGCGAAAAAGATTATCCAAAACCCGAAAAATGCCCTCTTTGTGGATTTACAGGTACTTTTAGCCTCTTTGAGGTTATTAATCAGCATAGAATTTTTGAATGCCCAAGTTGTGGGCTTCAGTTTCCCTATCCTGTCAAGGCCATGGATTACGATGAGGCATATAAGGGAGAGGATTCCGAAGAAACTTTGTTTCAATTTACTAAAGCTTATAAAGTTTATACTTCCTATAAAAGCTTAGATGAAGAGGAAAAAGAAAGAAAAAAATGGGAAAGACTACCAAGATTTAATATTCTTTTACCTATTCTTACTATCCTACCTAAGGGTAAACTCTTAGATATAGGGTGTGCAACTGGAAATTTTCTTTTAATAGCTAAAAAATTTGGCTATGAAGTTTATGGAATGGAGGCTGCTAAAGAAGCAGTTGAATTAGGAAGAAAAAAATACAAGCTTAATATAGCACAAGCCCTAACCTTAGAAGAACTTCCAGAGGATTTTAGAGGTCCCTATAAAGTAATCACTGCCTTTGAGGTAATTGAGCATGTAGAAAGGCCCTTTGAGTTTTTAAAGGGAATTTATGAATTATTAGAAGATAAGGGATTTGTGATATTGAGTTGTCCTCCCTATTTCAAGTTTGAAAACCTTGCCTTGAGTTATCGCAAATACAAATGGTGGTATGGAGATTTCCCTCCTAATCATCTTAATCGCTTCAAACCCTGGACCCTCTATTATGGGCTTAAACTTGCTGGCTTTGAGGAGGTCGTAGTCTTTACGGAGCCTCTACTTACTGGCACTGTCCTTGAAGGAATAACACCTAAAGGAATAGATTTAAAGCAAGATAATGGACAAGTTATTCACTTACCAACGGAAGTCACAACCTTTATTATTCTTGATACCATGAAACCTCTTTATGTAAATGCGCGTTATCTTGGAAATTTTATGTTTGCTATAGGTGTTAAGGGAAAAAGTGGAATTAATTGGGAAAGGGTCTTAAGAGATGCCATTGCCATTTCTGCTGCAGATATTATGTGGAGAGACGATAAAATTTAATTTTTCCTCAAATTAGGTCAAAAAGTTTAAAATTTCTAACGCTAAAATAGATAGAATATATAATGGGCAAATAACCAGAAGTGTTTAAAAAATAAAGTTTTTCTGGTTGAATTTTAGAAAGAGCCTCTATATTAGCAATCAAGACCCTTTTAAAATATGCTTTTCCATATTTGCAGGATATCTCAAAGTCAATCAATCTTAAAAGATTTAACTTGACAATTTCTTGAGTAAATTCGTAAACACGCTGGAAATCAACGGCAAGATCTGTCAGTTCCTTTTTTATGGTTTTTAAATATTCTGTCTCATTTCCATTTTCTTCGAAAAGCCTAAAACCTCTTTCACTCTCACAGGCTTTATCTACTATAACTAACCATTCTTCTGTCTCCCCTTCTTTTTTTCTAACTACCCCGAAGGGATAATTTAACACGGTTTTAGGAATTACCTCCACCTTGAAAAATCCGTCTTCCTTCAAATAGACATTTTTTCCGTTAATACCAAGCACGGCAAAGGGAAAAATTTCACCTTCAAAACTTCCAAACATAACTGGATAATACATAGAAACAGAAAGAAGCTCGGAAAAAGTTAAAGGAACAATCTCAACCTCTTTCATAAAAGTGTAATCCTCTGGCTTAGTAATCTTTAAATCTTTATGCTCTGTTTCTTCTAAAATAATAGGATCTCTAAAGGCTTTAAATGGTGAGATCATTTTTTTTTCCTCCTTACTTTATACACTATAAGTATTGCTATCAACTTTTCGTATTTTAAAGATTTCTTAAAAAAAAACAAGGCTTCTGCAAGATCTAAACCACAGATCCCCTTTCGTACCTTACAAAGGATGAAATGAAAAATAAAATCTATGTCGAATAGATTTTTATGTAAGGCTATAAGCAGGCAAGATGCATACCATCTTCAATGACCCACTATAAAAGCCCCACATGTTTTAAGACTTCAGCCACATTGGGGTCTTTTTTTGCAAGCTCTTTTAAGGCTATCTCTATCTTTTCTTCTCTTTCTTCAAGCTCTTTATTCTTCCTTATAGCAGGGGCAAGGGCGGTTCTTCTATCCCAGATGACAAAACCTATCAGGGCAATCATGCCACCAATAACTACATAGATTAAATCCCTCAGGTCATCAACCCTTCTATTCGTATCATCAATCCTTTTGCCCAGGTCATCAATCCTCTGGTTAAGTGCCTTCTGACCCTCTTCTACTTTTATCTCAATCCTTATGAGCCTCTCTCTATCCTCCTGGGTAAAGGGGACCTCCTTAGCAAAGGAAAGGGTGACAAAACCTAAGAATAGACCTGTGATTATTATGAACAAAACCCTAACTGTTACTTTCGCCACAAACTTCATACCTCTTTTTATACTACCTCTTATCTGTGTTGTCAAGGCTTCTACAAGATTTAAACCACAGATCCCCTTTCGTACCTTACAAAGGATGAAATGAAAAATAAAATCTATGTCGAATAGATTTTTATGTGAGGCTATAAGCAAGGGAGGGGGTTGGACCCTCCCTTTAGGGGAAATTTATGGGAGGCCTAAGGGCCCCCCGGAGGATAAATTATCTCAAAAGCTGAAGGACAAGTTGGGGAAGTGTATTAGCCTGGCCAAGCATAGCTATTGTTGCCTGCATACGGATCTGGTAAGTGGTAAATTCAGCCATCTCTTTAGCATAGTCTGTATTGCGAATAACAGATTCAGCCTCTTTGGTATTGTCGTAAGCCACTTTCTGAGAGTCAAAGATGGACTGAAGATTATTCATGGTAGCTCCAATCTGAGCACGAATCTTATCTACTGTTCTTAAGGCTATCTGAGAAGTAAGCATAGCAATCTCTGCTCCCTGATTTTGAGTAACATCAATTCCATAGAGATTCTTGAACTCTGAATTGGTGTCTGAACCTACAACATATTTTCCAAACTGAGTTTCATTAATTCCAGACTGAGTAAAGGCCCTGTCATTAGCAACATAGAGCTGTCCAACTTTTACAGCAGAAGCTTTGGTTCCAGTTTGTGATGATACACCTTGAATTAATTGATCTAAATTAATAGTTGCAGCAGTAGTACCAGATAATGCCACTTCAACTCCTATGGTATACCCTTTAGAAGAGGTAAGAACAAGTCTTCCAGCGTCAACTGAAGCTGAAAGGTCAGCCCCAGCAGTTCCAGCAGCCTCATTTATCATATTCACTAAGTTGTCAAGGGTAACAGTGGTTGCGGCAGTAATAGAGAAACTCTTATCACCTACATAAAAGGTTAAAGTGGCAGTATCATTAACATTGGCAATGGCAGTATAGGGATTAGCTCTACTTACATTAACAGCCTTAGCCACAAATCCCACATCAGATAGACCTGTATTAACCTGTTCAGCCACATTCCCTGCATCATAGATATAGTTTGTACCATTTTGAATAGTAGCATTTATTACTCTTCCACCAATTTGGGCGGTTACATTGGTAGTGGATACATAACTAGTCAAACTTGTAAAACTACCAGTAGCAGAGGCAGCTGTACCAGCAGTTGCCAACATATGGGCACCAATGGATTGAGCTCTAATATCACTGATTGAAACATAAACCGTTTGTTCCATCCTTGGTCCGTAGTGGATATACTTATCTTTGAAAGTTCCGTCAAGGAGTTTGATTCCGTTATACTCAGTATCTGTTCCGATCTTTTGAATGGCATCGACAAAGTTTCTGATTTCCTGCTGGAGAGCTTGACGAGCTATAGGGTCATTGATATCATTAGCTGCATTTTGGGCTCTCACATAAATTTCCTGAAGCTTATTATAAATCTGTCCAGCTGAGGCTTCAGCAATCTGGAGAGCTGAAATTCCTGTCTGGATATTACGATTGCCTTGGTCATAGGCCTTAGCTACTGTTCCAAGCATATCCGCAATGAAAAGACCTGCAGAGTCATCAGCAGCATTGAGAATGCGCATTCCTGTGGAAAGTCTTAACAAGCTTTTGGTCATGGCGCGCTCATTTTGGATGAGCGCAGTGTGGGTTTGGGCTGATGCTTCGTTAAAGTTAATTTTTACTGCCATGGCTCACACCTCCTTTGTTTTTTCTTTTTTTCTTTTGTATAAATATATCGGATAAGAATTGAAAAACTTTAACGAAAGAGAATTAACTTTAAAAAGAAAAGGGTTGAAAGATATAAAAAGAGATATAAAACAAAGGAAATCACCAAGCTTTTATAAAGCAGAATTTGGAGAGTTAAAGATATTGAGGACAGCAAAAGAAAAAGAAGTAAGACCTTTAAAAGAATCCCTCCATATTTCTCAGGAGTGTATTCCTTTAAATAAAACCAGAGGGGTATAATTCCAAGGATGAATCCTAAAAAAAGGTAAAAGAGGCGGTTTAAGATTTCTGCCAGGACTTCTGTTTGAGGCTTTCCTATTTTTCTGAGAAAATTTAAGCGCTGTTTTAACTCATTAAAAGTAGCAAATTTTACTGATTTTTCTATGGTAACAAAGGTTTTAGGTTTTATAGGTAGTCTCTCCCTCAAGGTTTTAAAAAGATGGGGCCTAAAGTCTTCTCCTCTTTCCTGAAGAATAGCTTCTTCAAATTCCCAGAGGTTGTCTCCCTTATATAAGGCCTTTTTGGCAATAATAAGCCTCTCTGGGATCCCCTCTTTAAGGATAAAAAGGGAAAAATCAGCAAGATATTCTCCCTTTGGCTCAAGGGGAGTTGCCACAAGAAAGAAATTCTCCCCTTCAAAAAAGAGGGTATTTCCAAAAATAAGTTGCTCAGCTTTCCTTCCTTCAATTTTGGTTTCCCAAATATAAAGAGCCCTATAAAAAGAATAGGGATAGAAGTAATTCCAAAACAGCCCACCTAAAAGGGAAAAAAGAAAGAGCAAAAGAAGATATTTCCTGTAAATTTCCTTTTTCGTTATCCCAAGGCTTATTAAAGCAAGGAGCTCTCTTGACCTTGAGAGGAAAAATAGGGAAAAAAGCGCAGAAAGGACAACAGAATAGGGGTAGATTTGATAAAGACTTGAGGGAGCCTTCCAAAAAAGATATTCCAAAAAATAAGAGAAAGGAACTCCTTTTTTTAAAAAAGAGGGTAGTTTCTCAAAAAAGTCTATCACAACAAAAAAGAAAAGGAAAAGCAAGAGAAAAAGAACAAGGATTTTTACATATTCTTTAAATAGATAGCGTAAAAGGAGACTCATAAGAAGTTTAACCCCTTTTTTTTCAGAAGGGTGAATTCAAACAAGAGAAAAAGGAATAAAAGCCCATTGAAATAGAGGTGGCTGTATGAAGGAAAGAGTTTTCCGTTTTCTCCAAGAGAAATAAAAAAGTTATAAAGAAAGTAAAAGAGGAGATAAAAGCTAAGGCCTATAAGAAAGAGTAAAAAGCGACTTTGTGGTTTAAAAATAAAACTAAGTACTAAAGCCTGAAGGAGTAAAGGGAAAACTGCAGAGGCATAAAAAATTCGATGATAGTACTCTGAGAGATAACGGTAGTATCTCTCACTGTGAGGCTTAGTTTTTTTTATCTCCTCTTTTAGCTCTGAAAGGCTCATCTCCCCTCTTTTTATATATAAATCCGGCTTTTTAAGAGATTCCTTTGAGATATTAAAAGAATATTCTCTAAACTTAAGAATTTCTGTATCTCGATATTTGGAATGGATAAAGCAAAAACCATCCTTAAGAAGAAAAAAACCGT
>ERZ1669248.1068-NODE-1068-length-10772-cov-5.205001_pt1 | contig 10772 bp, 8 predicted proteins | sample MGYA00579296_ERZ1669248 | MGnify/ENA primary metagenome ERZ1669248 (study PRJEB41166, sample SAMN08046057) | hot springs metagenome | biome: hot spring; feature: neutral hot spring; material: thermophilic sediment; isolation source: thermophilic sediment from...
GCCAGATATTCGTCTGCACTGTCACCTCACCGCCAGCGGCCATGCCACGTTATCGCTTGAGCTTTCCAACGGCTCGCTGCATCGTCGCGGTTATCGGGTGGACGGCGGTTTGGCTCCTTTAAGAGAAACCTTGGCCGCCGGCGTGCTGTGGCGCGCACGCTGGCCGCACTTAGCAAGCTTAATGCCCGATACCGAGGTCGGCTTATTTGATCCCATGTGCGGATCGGGCACACTCGTGATTGAAGCGGCACTGCGGCTTATAGGTTTACCCCCAGTGCTGCGCCAACAGCGCATTGGCTCACAAGGCTGGCTTGGCCACGATCTGGCAGCTCGCCAGCGGGCGCTCAACACAGCACCTACCGGGGTCTTAAACGTTGACCCCGCACAATTTGCAGGCAAACTTATCGGGCAAGATATTGATATTGAACAAATTTTAGCCGCAAAAGCGAATGCCGAGCGTGCTGGGGTGGCGCACTTAGTGCACTTTCGTGAAGCCGATGCCTGGGCAGAACCCTGCCCCAAAGCCTTTGAAGGCATCACGCACGGGTTATTAGTGAGCAATTTACCCTATGGCCATCGCCTCGATATCGCCGGTACCAATGCCTATGGCGCGCAAGATAGCGCGCCCGATTTTTCAACCCTAACCGATCAATGGCAAGTCTGCTTAAACGGCTGGCATTGGGCCGTGCTCTTGGCTGAAGGCGAAGGCAAAAATTGGCCGCTGCGCTATGAGCGCGCGTTTCCCATGGATCAAAGCGGCATTGCCATTGATATGATTCGCGGCAACTTCGATGGCAAAGGCCGCCGTGAAGCACCAGGTCCCATCGGTTTAGCTAATCGCCTAAGCACCGCGGCAGCCACCGCCGCCGAGCTTGTCGATGCCGAACCATTTACTAACCGCTTGCGAAAAAATTTCGCCCACCTCAAGAAAATAATCGGGCGTGAAGGTGGCTGCTGTTATCGCGTGTACGACGCCGATCTGCCCGATTTCAATCTCGCCATTGATCTCTACCACGATGAAATAGGCGAGACTTGGGCCGATATTCAAGAATACCGCGCGCCCAACACCATCGACCCGAAACTCGCTCGCGCGCGGCTCTCGATTGCCGTCAATCAAACCATCACCGGCTTAGATTTAGCCCCCAACCACAGCGTGGTGCGCCAGCGCAAACGGCAAACGGGCAGCGAGCAATATCAAAAAATCACGCAAGAACGACTTGAGCGCGTGGTGCGAGAAGGCGGCACCCGCCTTTTGATTAACTTAACCGACTACTTAGATACCGGACTTTTTCTCGATCATCGATACGTACGGGATTTAGTGGCCGAACTATCGCGCGGCAAAAGCCTGCTTAATTTATTTTGCTATACCGCCACGGCGTCGGTGCGTGCCGCCCACAAGGGGGCTGCCCGCACGTTATCGATCGATTTATCGCATACCTATTTAGACTGGGCAGAGCGCAATTTCGCCCTCAATAAAATTAAAGTGGGCACCGAACATAAGCTCGTGCGCGCCGACGTGCTCGAATGGCTAGATCAGCGCCAAAACAGCGTTTACCAGCCCGAACGGTTCGACGTGATTTTTTGCGATCCGCCGACTTTTTCCAACTCTAAGTCCATGCAAGACACCCTAGATATTCAGCGCGATCATGAACACATGATTGAAATTTGCATGCATTTGTTAGCTAACGAAGGAATTTTAATCTTTTCAAATAACTTAAAAGGATTTAAATTGTCGTCACTTTTAACGGAAGAATTCTTAATCAATGACTTATCGAGAAAGACTCTGCCGCCCGATTTCGCTCGAACACCGCACCGACGCAGTGTGTATGAAATCCGGCACCGCCCCCGCGACTAATCCCCGCGTAAACCCCATAGGCTTGCTGGCGCTCATCCTGGCCGCCGCGCTGAGTTTAGGCGGCTGCGCCAGCTTGCCCACTGCCGGCTCGGGCAATACGGCGGCGCAAGCCAATACGCAATTTGGCGAATTTAATGATGGCGCGCAAACGCAAGCCCGTAATGAAGCCTTAGATGATACTTATGGCTTTCAAAACGAAAGCCTAAACAGGAGGCTGCCCAGAAACCCGCTTAAAGCTATCGACCCAAAAGGTATTCCCAACTCCTCTGCCGGCGAGGCGCTGATTATGGCCATGGCGCAGCTCGGTGTGGCCTATCAGCGCGGGGGATCCTCGCTATCCAGCGGGTTTGATTGCAGTGGCCTGACAAGCTATGTGTACAAAAAAGCCGACATCACCCTGCCGCGCACAGCGCGCGATCAGTACGCGTTCACCGAACGTGTGGCCAAGGCCAATCTAAAACCGGGTGATTTACTGTTCTTTAAAATCCGCAGCCGAAAAATCGATCATGTGGCTATTTATGTGGGCGAAGACACCTTCATTCATGCACCTAAACCCGGTGAGCGGGTCGCCTATGCCAAGCTCAACGATGCATACTGGCGCAAGCATTATGTGGGCGCTGGCCGAGTGCCAGGTTCCCATCATATTGATGTAGCCAGAAACAATCGGTAGCCCTTGCGCGCGCGCAAGGCAAGGCGGGCGCTGCGGGCTATTTTCCGCCGCTAATAACCCAGCCGGTAATTCCGGTGAAGGCCATTAAAAAACCGGCCGGCGCCAACATGAGTAAATCCATAAAAGGTGAATCACTCCCATCTTTCATCAAAAACATGGCACTAAATCCACCCACCACACCAATCAGCACTAAAATTGCGCCAAAAATAAGCAAAAACTTAGAAATCCGTCCTAAATTTGAGGGCCTAAATCTTGGCTCATAGCGGTAGGGATTGTGGGCGCCGGGCTCAAATTCTTCTTTATCATCTTGCGGGTTCATATAAATTCCTGATAGGTCAGCAATAAGTGCGCTTGAGATTAAGATAACATCTCGGATCGTATTCGGCATTCGATGTTTTTATTACAGCCATAGGAATACCCGCTTATCGACCTGTAGCGTTCTGATAGAATCACGAGCGAGTTTTAGTTAATCCTTAGGAGATTTGCTGTGTTGGAGTTTTCTGTTAAAAGTGGCGCGCCCGAAAAACAACGCTCATCGTGCTTAATTGTAGGCGTATTTGAAGCGCGCAAATTATCCGACGCAGCACTCACTATTGATGAAGTCAGCGAAGGGCACCTAGGCGCTATAACACGCCGTGGTGATATGGAAGGGGAACTGGGCGACACGCTGTTGATTCACGGTGTGCCCCATATTCAAGCCGAGCGCGTGCTGCTCGTCGGTTTAGGTAAAGAGCGAGACTTTGATTTACCCGCCTTAATCAAAGCCACCACGGCGGCGGTTAAAGCATTGCATTATCGCGGCACAACCGAGTGCGTGAGCCATTTAACTGAGCTTGACATCAAAGGCGTAGAGTTTGAACAAATTATCCGCCAAAGCGTGCTCGCCATTGATGCCGCCGTGTATCGGTTCGATCAACTGAAATCCACGCCCGAACCCAGCCCGCGCCGCCCACTGCGCAAGGTCACGTTTATTACCCCCAGCCGCCGTGGTTTGCTCGATGCCGAGGCCAGCGTGCGCGAAGCCATGGCCATTAGTTCAGGCATCCACCTCACCAAGAACCTGGCCAATCTGCCGCCCAATTTATGTACCCCTACAACGCTGGCTGACCATGCCCGCAAGCTAACCGAAACCCACCCAGCGCTCACCGTTGAGGTGTTGGATCAATCCCGCATGGAAGCCCTCGGCATGAATGCGCTGCTGGCTGTCGCCAAGGGCAGCATTGAGCCACCGAAATTGATTGTGATGGAACATATGGGCGGCAACGCGGATGACGCGCCGATTGTGCTGGTGGGCAAAGGGGTGACCTTCGATTCGGGCGGCATATCGCTCAAACCCGGTCTTGATATGGATCAAATGAAATATGACATGGCGGGCGCCGCCGCCGTCATCGGCCTGATTTCCATCGTGGCGGAGTTACGCCTACCCATTAATGTCGTGGGTATTGTGCCCTCGGTTGAAAACATGCCCGATGGCAAGGCCATGAAACCCGGCGATATCATCAAAAGCATGTCTGGGCAAACCATCGAAGTGCTGAATACCGATGCCGAAGGTCGCCTGATTTTGTGTGATGCACTCACCTACGCCAAACGCTTCAAACCAGAGCTTGTGATTGACATGGCCACCTTAACCGGTGCCTGTGTGATTGCGCTGGGGCGCGTGCCAAGTGGCTTGTTCAGCAACCATAAATCGCTCGCCCAAGAGCTGATTAAAGCCGGCGAAGCCAGCGCGGATCGCGTTTGGGAGCTCCCACTTTGGGATGACTATCAACCTTTACTCAAAAGCAACTTTGCCGATATGGCCAATATCGGCGGCCGTGAAGGCGGCGCACTCACGGCGGCTGCGTTTTTATCAAGGTTTACCAAAGACTACCGTTGGGCGCACTTAGATATTGCCGGCACCGCGTGGCAAACCGGCGAGAACAAAGGCGCCACCGGTCGCCCGGTTGCGCTGATTGCAGAGTTTTTACTCAAGCGAGCCAACAAAGCCAGCAGCCCAGCGTAAGTGGGTTTGAGCGTTAATGGATAGGCCTAAGCCCGAGCAATGCCTCCTTGGCTAACGCGCTCATTTCCAAGGAAATTGTTCCCGAGCTGGGGCTCGCGTTTGAATTAACGCGCAAACCCATCAAGCGCGCCTACCTGCGCGTGCGCCCGCCCGATGGCCAAATCACCGTGAATGCCCCGCTTAACCTGCCCATGAGCATGATTCATGCGCTGATTCGGCAAAACCTCGCTTGGATTCGCAAAAATCAAAGCCGGCTGGCAGAGCAAGCCGCATCAATCACGCAGGCACCCCTTGCGCACGGGCAAACGCTGCCTATTTTTGGCGAGCCGCACACCCTCAACATTCAGCCCCACGCGCCGCACAATCAGGTGATTTGCCACGCGGGGGTGATGCATATTACGAGCAAAACCTCGCTTGAACCTGAGGAGCTCCAAGCCCGCATCCATGCCCACTTGCGCGATGCGCTGGCGCGCGTGTTGCAGGAGCGGCTGCCTTTCTGGTCGAAAAAAATGGGGGTTAGCGCGCATTTCATTGGCATTAGGCACATGAAAACGCGCTGGGGCAGCTGCAACATTAAAGATAAGCGCATCTGGATTAACCTAGCGCTCGCCAAAATGCCTAAAGCCTGCATTGAGTTAGTGCTGGTGCATGAATTAACGCACCTTTTGGAGCGCGGCCATAACGCCCGCTTTTATAGCTTTATGGATCAATTTTTGCCTGATTGGCGCACGTACCAAGCCGAACTTAAACGCCGGGGCATATGCGGCCTTTAACCCCCGTTCACTGCGCTGAGGGCGCGTAACACCTCGTAACAAAACCGAAATAGACGCGCAACGCGTGCAAGGCAAACTGCCTGTATTCCCCATCACGCCAGAGGCGCGCCGAATGCACCCATTGCAAAAAATTCTTCTCAGCGGCTTTATCCTATCAATCAGCACGCTAAGCTTTGCTGAAACAACACCGCTGCAATCCACCTACCAAGAGCGCATCCAAACGCAAACTCGGCAATCACCTACCGCAGCAGATTTTGAACGCTTAAATAGCCAAAACCGCAGCCGAACCGAATCCGGCATGGGCGCAAGCGCAGGCCAACGCAACATGGGCAATGCATCGGGCAACCACTCAGGCGGCAGTTCTGGCGCAGGTTTGCAACGGCGGTATGGCGGTGGGCGCTAAGCCCCTTAATGGGGGAGGCATATGCGCTAAACCTTGTTTATCCTAGGGGGCTGGGAGCTGCTTGAATTAGGTTTGCCTGGTTAAGCAAAAAATCTTTAAACGCTTGGGCAATCGGCGATAGGAGTTTATTGCTGCGGTGCACCACATACCAATGCCGCATAATCGGAAAGCCTACAACCGGTAGCACAATCAGCCGGTTAAGCATCAGCTCCATTTCAAGCGTCTGCTTAGAGATAATGCCTAAGCCCAATTTGGCTTGCACCGCCATTTTAATCGCTTCATTGCTATCCATCACCATGCTTGTTTTTATTTTCAAATGCTTAGCAGCGAAAAATCGCTCCATCGCACCTTGCGTACCCGAGCCTGTTTCGCGCTCAACAAACGGCTCGTCCGCCAAGGCTTGAATCGGAATTTTACTTTTGTGCGCCCAACGGTGATCCGGCGGGGCAATCACCACCAGCGGGTTTTCCATAAAGCGAGTCGCCGTCAAACCCAACCCCTCTGGCACCTGCCCCATCAGGGCTAAATCAATTTCGTTTTCTGCCAGTAACGCCAATACTTCGGCGCGATTAGACACTTGCAGATGAATCGAAACCTTGGGATGCTCCCCCCTAAACCCCGCCAAAATGCCGGTGGCCACCGCGTTAACCGTTGAGGTAACGGCAATTCGAAACAAGCCTTCTTCGGCGCCTTTAAGATGCGTTAAGGCGTGGCCTAAATCATTGAGCTGCGCCGCAATATTTTTGCTGGCATGAAACACAATGCGCCCCGCCTCGGTAAGAAAAATCCTTTTCCCGACTTGCTCGGTGAGTGGCAAGCCGATAAATGACTCAATTTGTCGCACCTGCATCGATACGGCAGGCTGGCTTAAATGCAGCTCTAATGCCGCTTTGCTAAAAGATAAATGCCTTGCGACTGCTTCAAAAACCACTAACTGACGCATCGTTAAACGGCGCATAACATATAAGCCTCAACTTATGTCAACTCTAAAAACTATTGATTTTTTATTATACCTACCCCGCATTAAAGTAGCTGCGCTGTATTCAGGAACCCCCTGAAATGTTCAACCCAACTGGGAGCCCCCTCATGGATCAATCCAATCGTTACGCCGATTTAAGCCTGAAAGAAGCAGACCTGATCGCTGCTGGCAAACATATTCTTGTCGCCTACAAAATGAAGCCCAAAGCCGGTCATGGCTATTTGGAGGCTGCTGCGCACTTCGCGGCAGAGTCTTCCACCGGAACCAATGTTGAAGTATCCACCACCGACGACTTCACCAAGGGTGTGGACGCGCTGGTGTACTACATCGACGAAGCCACCGAAGACATGCGCATTGCCTACCCGATTGAGTTGTTTGACCGCAACCTAACCGATGGCCGCTTCATGATTGTCTCGTTCTTGACCCTCGTCATCGGCAACAACCAAGGCATGGGCGATATTGAATACGGTCAAATGATTGACTTCTACGTGCCCGAGCGCTGCATTCAGATGTTCGACGGCCCTGCGACCGACATCTCCAACCTGTGGCGCATTCTGGGTCGTCCGATCCAAAATGGCGGCTACATCGCCGGCACCATCATCAAACCCAAACTCGGCCTGCGCCCCGAGCCGTTCGCGCAAGCGGCCTATCAGTTCTGGCTGGGTGGCGATTTCATCAAGAACGATGAACCGCAAGGCAACCAAGTGTTCTGCCCACTGAAAAAAGTGCTGCCGCTGGTTTATGACGCCATGAAGCGCGCGCAAGATGAAACCGGACAGGCTAAGCTGTTCTCCATGAACATCACCGCCGACGACCACTATGAAATGCTGGCGCGTGCGGATTACGCGCTGGAAGTGTTCGGTCCGGATGCCGACAAACTCGCCTTCTTGGTAGATGGCTTTGTGGGCGGCCCTGGCATGATTACCACCGCCCGCCGTCAATACCCAAGCCAATACCTGCATTACCACCGTGCGGGCCACGGCATGATTACCTCGCCCTCATCCAAGCGTGGCTACACCGCGTTTGTACTGGCGAAAATGAGCCGCCTGCAAGGGGCCTCTGGCATTCATGTGGGCACCATGGGCTACGGCAAAATGGAAGGCGAAGGCGACGACCGTAACATTGCTTACATGATTGAGCGTGATGAAGCACAAGGCCCGGTCTACTTCCAGAAATGGTACGGCATGAAGCCCACTACACCGATTATCTCCGGCGGCATGAACGCGCTGCGCTTGCCCGGCTTCTTTGAGAACTTAGGCCACGGCAACGTCATCAACACCGCGGGCGGTGGCTCTTATGGCCATATCGATAGCCCAGCGGCGGGCGCCATCTCGCTGCGTCAATCGTACGAGTGCTGGAAAGCGGGTGCCGACCCGATCGAGTTTGCCAAAGAACACAAGGAATTTGCCCGCGCCTTTGAATCTTTCCCCAAAGATGCCGACAAGCTCTATCCGGGCTGGCGCGAGAAACTCGGTGTGCATAAATAATTGATACCGTAGCTTTTTTTATTCCCCCTTCAATGGGAAGGCCGCCTCCTCCTTTACCCAAAGGCGTTAGCGTACTTCCTCCCCCTTTGGAAAAGGGGGTTAGCTGCTTCCTCCCTCTATGCAAAAAAGGGATCTTCTTCCTTCCCCCTTTGTAAAAGGGGGATCGAGGGGGATTTGAGGGGGATTGTTCAACCCGCCCGCTTGGCCATACGCATCATTGGGTGCTTATCGCCAAGCATGTCCATCAGGAACCTAATCATGGTCGATAAAGATCAATACCGCGTCCCGCACGAACCCTTCTACCGGCAACAAGGCAACGAAGTCGCGTTGTATGAGGCCGCCTACCGCAACAAACTCCCGGTCATGGTCAAAGGCCCGACCGGCTGCGGCAAATCGCGCTTTATTGAATACATGGCCTGGAAATTGGGCAAACCCTTGATTACCGTGGCGTGCAACGAAGACATGACCGCCTCCGACTTGGTTGGCCGTTATCTTCTGGATGCCAATGGCACACGCTGGCTGGATGGCCCTTTGACCACCGCCGCCCGCATCGGTGCGATTTGCTATTTGGATGAAATTGTCGAAGCACGCCAAGACACCACCGTGGTGATTCACCCGCTCACCGACCACCGCCGCACCCTGCCGCTGGACAAAAAAGGCGAGCTGATTGCCGCGCACCCCGACTTTCAGCTCGTGATTTCCTACAACCCCGGCTATCAAAATCTGATGAAGGATTTGAAACAATCCACCAAGCAACGCTTCACCGGCTTTGCCTTCGACTACCCCGCAGCGGAGCTGGAAACCGCCATTCTCGCCAAAGAAACTGGCTTGGATGAAGCCCGCAGCGCCAAATTGGTAAAAATCGGCCACACCGCGCGCAATCTGAAAGGTCATGGCTTAGACGAAGGCATTTCCACTCGTTTGTTGGTTTACGCGGCCACCCTGATTAAAGACGGCATCCACCCGCATGACGCTTGCCGCATGGCGCTAGTGCAACCGATTACCGACGATGCCGACATCCGCGCCACGCTGGAGCACGCCATTGATGTGAGCTTTGCCTAAGGCATGAGCGTCCGCACAGCAGAACAACTGACCGCCTACCGCGTCAAACTCGACACCCGTTTTGCCGAGGTTGATGGCGTGTTTGCTGCCTGCATGGCCGAAGCCATGAGCAGCTTAAGCACACGCGGCATCGACGCCTACCTCGATGCCGCACGCATCTTGGGCAAGCTCGGGCGCGGTGCTGCGCCCATGCTGATTTTTTTGGAAGAATGGCCTTCAGTGGCCGCCATCGTGGGCGAAGACAGCCTGCCCGAAGTAATGCAGCAAGTCAGCAAACTGCAACGCTCGCCCAACAGCCGCGCCATCGCGCCGTTGCTGCAAAACCTAGCCGCCGTCGCGCGCCGCCTGCCATCTGCCGAGCAACTCAATGATTTTCTGATCCTTGTGCAGGATTTAACCGCGCGCACCACCGGCTCCATCCACGGCCACCACACCACCTTCCCCAGCCCCGGCTTGCCCGAGTTCCTCGCCCAAGCACCGCGCCTTTTAAACCAGCTTAGCCTTGCCGGGGTCAAAAACTGGGTGGACTACGGTATCCGCAACTACCAACACCACCCGGAGCGTCAGGCCGAATACTTCAGCCTGCAATCGGCCGACAGCCGCGCCGTGATGCAGCGCGAGCGCCACGGCACCCTGTTTGTCGATGTCGAGCGCCAGCTTGATCTCTACCTGCGCGGCCTGTGGAATGACACCGAACAGCTCGTACCCTACTCCACTGCCTTCGACGAGCTGCGCAAGCCGATACCGTATTACGACAAGCTCGGCATCCGCGTACCCGATGTGCAAGAAGACGCGGGCAGCATCAAAGCCATCGACCGCTACCGCGCCACCCTCGCCCACATCGTCGGCCACCGGCGCTTCAGCCTGCCGCAAATCGCCGACAACTGGAGCCCATTTCAACGCATGGCCGTTGAATTCTTCGAAGACTGCCGCATTGAAACCCTCTTGATGCGCGAATATCCCGGCCTGCGCCGCATCTTCCTCGGCCTGCACCCCAAGCCGATTGAAAATGCCTGCGACCCGGCAAACACCTCTTGCCTGCGTCACCGCCTCGCCATGCTTTCCCGCGCCCTGCTCGACCCTGAGCACGGCTACACCGATGCCGACCTTTTGGTCTTTACGCAACGCTTCCACGCGATGATGGCCGCCGGTGAATCATCGACCCGCGAAATCGCCGGACTGGCGCTTTCCTACGTCACCAAAACCCGCCGCCCAAGCGACCAGCTCGCCCGCGTGCATTTCGATAACACCGTCATCGACTACCGCGACGACAACCGCCAACTGTGGCAATTCATCGAACCCGGCGACGAAGAAGAAGCCTTTGACGAAAAGCGCAAAATCGAACCCGACATCAACATTACCGGCCTGCTGCCGCGCCACTACCCCGAATGGGACTACCACAGCCAAAGCTTCCGCCCGGACTGGGTCAGCGTGTTTGAGGCTCTGCACCCGAGCGGCAATGCCGCCGACATCGACAAGCTACTGCAAAAAAACGCCGGCACAGCCAAACAACTCAAGCGCATTCTTGATTTACTCAAACC
>ERZ1669248.1069-NODE-1069-length-10760-cov-23.537506_pt1 | contig 10760 bp, 12 predicted proteins | sample MGYA00579296_ERZ1669248 | MGnify/ENA primary metagenome ERZ1669248 (study PRJEB41166, sample SAMN08046057) | hot springs metagenome | biome: hot spring; feature: neutral hot spring; material: thermophilic sediment; isolation source: thermophilic sediment from...
ATCTAAATCTAGTGAGGTGTGCCGATGTTCAAGCTTGAGGACGTACATGCAGGCTATGCCGGTGTCATAGTAAGGGATGTGAATATATCAGTGAATCCAGGAGAAGTTCATGCACTGCTTGGCCCTAACGGATCCGGAAAGTCCACGCTGCTTAGATCTGCCGCTGGAGTCATACCTCCCTTCAAGGGAAGAATTCTACTTGATGGAATTGACATATTCAGGAACCCTCACATTAAGAGGAGAATAGGATATATGCCGGAGGGAGAGGCTATTTTCAGGGGATTTACTGTCGAGAGATTGATTAAAGTAATGTGCCGGCTATATGAAGCCAAAATTAATGAGAGAGTTTTTGAGGAAACTAGAATAAAGGAGATAATGAATAAAACTATAGGCTCTCTCAGCATGGGTCAGAAGCGAAGAGTTCTCCTCTCCTTAGCTCTAGTTCACGATCCTGATGTCCTTATACTGGATGAGCCCACTGCAAATCTAGACTTCACGACGGCAGATGAGATGAGAAGACTTATAAAACAGCTTGCTAAGGAGGGAAGGGCTATCTTCATGGCATCTCATAACATACCGGAGGTGCAGGAACTTGCATCTCATGTTGAGGTGATATTCAGGGGATCTATTGTGTTTCAAGATCTTATATCTAATGTGGAGAAGCACATAAAGAGCATGGTCTCTGTTAGAATTAGGTGCACGGGAGATCCATCTGCTTGCCTGAGAGAGCTCGGCTATGGCGTAATACAGGAGGGAGATAGCTATATAATAGCGGTGAGGAATTTTGATGAGGAGATGCCTAAAATAACTGCCTACCTTGGATCTAAAGGATTAAACATAAAAGAGGTAGCGAAAGCAGGAAACCCTCTAGGTGAACTTCTCAGGGAGAAGCTGGAGGAGGGATCCTGATGAGGAAGATCATAGCAGTTGCAATGCTTTATCTCAACAAGGTGGTGGGGAGCAGGAGCACAATCGTGATGAGCGTGATAGGAATCTTGATGGCTGGGCTCTTTCCTTTTATTCCATTTCTCGGAGTTCCATTCACCCCAATAACAGAGTCCGCTTTGATGAGCCAGATCAGACTTATCGGGATAAATGCAACACGTGAGATACCAAAAAATGTGCTGCTCGGAGTTGTTTTTGTCTACACGCAAGCACCTGCTCTTGTCACCTTATTCTCGAGCTTAGCTGCCCTCTCTTATATCTCTTACTCTGTAGGAGAGGACAGGTTGACAAGGGCATTTGAGCTCCTGCTTGCAGCTCCAGTAAGCGACCTTGAGATATTGTATGGCATTCTCCTAGCTGGATTGTCTTACAGCATGATTATCTGGATGATCTCTGCTTCTATTTTTGTGATGGGATCCTCCTTTGCCATCATGTACTATCTGGGCTCTATTCCATCACCTCCATGGTCCTATCAAGTCCAACTTTACGTTTTATCGCCCCTGATGGTGTTTCTTGTATGCGTTCTGTCGATCAGCATTGCTATATTCATGCCTAAGATTGTTAGAGGTCCATCAATACAGCTCGGCACAACAAACCCCTTCACGCTGATTTCCCTCCTTCCTCTTTTAATCTATGTAATGCTAATGAGCATACCCGGTATAGATATGGGAGCCCTTGCTACATATGCTGCATTCGCCTGTGCTATCTGCTTGTCCGCACTTACTTTATTATGCCATAAACTCTTCGACAGAAGGCGCCTTATATCTGTATAACAAAATAATGAGGAGAGTTAAATTTTCGGGCCTCTCATCTAGGCATCATTCTGATATCCTCTTTCTCATCAGATAACCGTTTTTACCAGGACCGTAGTAGGAGGGAAGGAAGAAAACCGTGGTGTATCCAAGGCTTTCGTACATTTTTATCGCCCTCTTGTTATCAGCCCTGACCTCAAGTTCCATGATCTTTGCTCCAGCATTCCTCATTATTGTCTCTATTTCCTTCATTAGGGCCTTTCCTATTCCCTTCCCCTGATGTTCAGGGTGGACATTTATCGTATATACATACCCCTTTAGACCTCTTGCCTCAGCCGCCACAAAGCCCACTATCCTATCATCTATCTCTGCCACCACAAATGCGATATCCCTCCTCAACAGAAGAGATCTATAGGTCTCCCTGCTAAATCTCTCTGAGGGCCTAAAGCAGAGCTCCTCTATCCTCATTATCTCATCTAAATCCTCCAGTTTTGCCCTCCTGAAGTTCACCTTGTAGAAAGACAGTCCAAATTATATAAAAATTTCCTAAGCTTATTTGGAATCTCCCTCAAAATAAGGGCTGGAAGAACCGAACCCCCTTTAGATATACTTCAAATCCCTCAAAACTCTGAGAAATCTTCTAAGAGCAAGTCCCCTATGTGAGAATAAATCCTTTCTCTCACCAAGTTCCCCGAAAGTTAGGCCTCCAGCCCCATCAGGCTCAAATATTGGATCAAAACCCCATCCACCTCCTCTCTCCCCCTCGGCTATTCTTCCCCTCACAGTTCCCTCCACTAATATCTCCTTTCCGTCTATAAACGCAGCAATAACTGAGGTGAAGTACGCCCTCCTGTCCTCAATATCCTCCATCAGCTTAAGTATTCCTTTACAACCTATTTTTTTAAAAGTATAGGAGGAATAAGGCCCTGGAAAACCGTTAAGGGCATCTATGTACAGACCAGAGTCCTCTAGGAAAAACGGATCCTTCACCATCCCTTTAAGCTCTCTTAGAGATTGAATGGCAACCTCCCTATTTGTATCAGCTTGTACTTCCCTATATTCCATTCTCTCCCATACTAAATCCACCCCATTGAGTATTCTTTTGGCTTCCTCAAACTTACCCCTATTGCTTGTGACAAACCTGATCATGATATCACCCGCTTTCAACCCTATATCTTCCTCTTTTTTCTATCTCCTTCACCCTCCCCAAGACGTTCTCATAATCAGGCAGGATAGAATACCCTGAGAAGAAATCCTTTACGATGCCCTCTTTTTCAGGTACAGAAGCCCTTAAGGACTTTAACAACACGAATATGTCCACAGCTCTGTCCTCTAAACTTCTTGAGAACTCCCCTAGGCCGAAATCTATTATGTACACCTTTTTTCCGACTATTATGTTCACAACTGTGAGGTCATTATGAACAACACCAGAGATGTGCATTTTTGCAACTTGTTCTCCAAGCTCCTTCATTACTCTTTTCTCTTCTCCTTCATTCTCCTTTAGAAAGACATCCAGTCTTTTGCCCTCAACAAACTCCATTACCAGCTGATCTTCATGTACATCTATCACAGCGGGCGCATTAACCCCTCCCATTCTTGCTGTATGAATCAGTCTTGCTTCCTTCCTAGTTCTGCTTCTTCTCAGCTTTTCATCAAGCTCGCTTACTCTGTATCCTTTTCTCGGTCTGATCTTTCTTATTAGTTTTCTTCCCATTAGCTCCTCTATGTATATCACTGCTTCAGCTCCTGATGAGAGAAGCATGAGAAAAATGCCCAGGATATAAAAATCAACATCTTCTAGAATTTACCATCAACAAATAGAGAGGTCATGAGAGCTAATCATCTCCTGTCAAATCCCCACTCTCCTCTCAGAGGAACAAATGCAACGTCGGTCACATATCTCCTGGCGATTTCTCCATTTCTTTTTTCCACAACGAGAAGCTTCTGCGGAAAAACTCCGACTGGTATGACCATCTTCCCTCCATCTTTAAGGAGCTCTAAGAGGGGATGTGGAACATCTGGTGCTGCTGCAGTAACTAATATCCTGTCTGGCTTCTCTCTAAGCCTCAGTTTCACCCCATCGCACGCTATCACAGCAACTCTATCTGAATATCCAGCTTTATTTAGATTTTTCCAAGCAAAAAAAGCTAGATCTCTCACTATCTCCGTTGTTATAACCTTTCCTTCTCCCATTATCTCAGCTATTGTTGCAGCATGATATCCGCTTCCAGTTCCAACTTCATAAACAAGCATCCCCTCCCTCAGGTCCAAGAGCTCGTCCATGAGAAACACCATATGAGGCGCGCTTATCGTCTGCCCATACCCTATTGATAGGGGCATATCCTCGTATGCATATTTCCTCTCGCTTTCTGGGACGAAATCTTCTCTCCTAACTTTTAAAGCTGCTCTTTTCACTTTCTCACTTCTTATTATTCCCTCCGCAACAAGTAGCTCTACAAGTCTCCTTCTTGCCTCCTCTAGGTCCATCATATTTTTCTTCTATCTGAGAAGTTAAAACCTTATGGAGTTCGTTGTGAGGTTCACAGGACATGAAAATATAACTGCAAGACATAAGACAACATTAGAGATAACCAAAGATGAGAATATAACAAGAAGAGCAGATTGTATCATAGGAGTTAGGGCTGATAAGGCTGTATCTGATATTCCAGACTGGCTTAAGTCCCATCTTTTATCAGGAGGGATGATAGAGATAGAGCTTGTCGTGGGAGGTTTCTCCCTTGAGATACATGGGCTTGGCTCCCCAGATCTAATCTTAAGTAGCAGGAGAGAGATAGTTGTGAGAAAAAGCAGTTATATAGATGATAGAACTATTGCGATAATGGCTGATAAGGCTGCTGCTGATCTGCCGAGGGAGATTGTGGACCTTCTGAGAGAAGATAAGTTTTATGAAGCAAGAATAGTTCCTGTGTAGAGCTGAAACAGTGGAAATAATGCTGTGTCATCTCCGTTTCGTCTATGAGAACAGAGAATGATGAAATCTGGTGATCTTCTTTGGCTTTTTATATAGAATGCACATTTTTATTTCCCCTTTTCCGAAAATATTGGGGATTAGACTTGGAATACATGCACATAAGGGAGGCAGGGCATAGGCTGATAAAGGACAGAAGGATACTTCATGATTCATTTGTCCCAAGAAAACTTCCTGGAAGGGAGGAAGAGATAAAGAAGTTTTCATCTCTTTTATCTCCTCTTATAGGAAATGAACCATCAGTTAATGTTGTTTTTCTCGGGAAACCGGGAACTGGAAAAACTGCTGTGGCAAAGAGGGTTATACAGGACTTCTCCGAGCTTTATCCCTCTGCTCCCATAAGATACATATATATAAACTGTTCTAGAGCTAACACCTCCTACAGAGTCCTCTACAACCTGAACAAGGAGTTCGGCATGTTGATACCGCCGAGCGGCTACCCATATGATGAGCTCTACAACAACTTTCTGGATGCTTTTAACAGGATGAGGAGCTGGCTTGTCTTAATACTAGATGAGGTCGATCTTCTTGTGAAGAGAGATGGAGATAGGCTTTTGTACTCACTTTCGAGACTTGAGGGAGGAGAAAAGGGTATAATGATAGTTGGCATATCAAATGCCCCTAATTTCTTGGATAGATTAGATCCAAGAACTTTGAGCAGTTTTAGCCCAGAAACAATAATATTCAGCCCTTACAGGGCTCATCAGCTCTTTGAAATACTGAAACAGAGGGCTGAGATGGGTCTTAATGAGGGAAGCTATGAGGATGGAGCTCTAAGCCTGATAGCAGCCAGGATAGCTGAGGAAAGCGGAGATGCAAGAAGAGCCATAGATGTTCTTAGAATGGCAGCAGAGCTTGCTGAGAGGGAGAACTACCAGAAGATAAATGAGGAAATAGTTATGAGAGCCTTTAGACATGTGGACGAGGAGGAGGTCATGATAACAATAAGATCTCTCCCCCTTCATCATAAGCTGGTTTTATTAGCTGCTACAAGGCTCTTGGCTAAGGGAGATCCAAGGCCAGGAACAGGAAAGGTCTACTATCAGTATAAGAGGATAGTTAAGGAATACCTGACGAAACCCCTGACGATGAGAAGAGTTAGCGGAATCCTCAGGGAGCTTGAGTCAATGGGGTTGCTTGAGATAAAGATGGATTATGGTGGTTCTCATGGAAACACGAAGGTTATAGGTAGCCTTGTGATGCCTCCGGATGAAATGAGCAGGATATTGGAGAAGATGGGCTTCTCTTAAGCTCAACTGACACCCTCATTCGGGATATCAGTTTAAAGCTTCCCCTGAGAGATAGCATATGGAGGGATTGATTGTAATAGGACCTGCTGGCTCAGGAAAATCTACTTTAATAGGAGCTCTATCCAAATGGATGACAAGGTTTACAGTTATTAAAACAGCAAGGATAAACATGGATCCAGGGGCAGACATACTCCCCTATAAGCCAGATTTTGATGTAAGATCTATTGTTAGAGCTGAGGATGTGATGAAAAATGAGAAGCTCGGCCCAAATGGCGCGATGATACGGTCAATGGAGATTGTAGAGGAAAAACTGGACGATATAATTAGTTATATAAAATCCTTGAATGCTGATTATTATTTGATCGATACTCCCGGCCAAATGGATGCATTTGTCTTCAGAAAACCTGGAAGAATCATAGTGGAGAGGATATCCTCAGAAATAAGGACTGCAGGAGTGTATCTATCTGACTGCGAAAGAGAAATAGAGGACTTTATTACAGCCATTATAATGGGAAAGATCGCTGAATTGAGGTTAAACATAAGGATAATACCTGTTTTAAACAAGATTGATTTAGGAGGTGAGGATTTAAGAAGTCTGTGGGAGGATATAGTTAGAGGGAATTTGAGACCATTGGAGATGCACAAGGGGGTTGAATCTGAAGCCCTTATGGAGCTGATAAAGTCCATTTCCTTGTTTTCAACACCAGTGGAGGTGATAGGTGTATCTGCTTTGAGGATGAAGGGGTTGGAAAATTTGTTCTCAAAGCTAAATGAGGTCTGGTGTTCATGCGGGGATATGACTTAACATTATCTTCCAGGAGGGTTCAGCAATGGATGAGAGGGAGATAGTAAGAATAATGCTCTCCCATGGCTTAAATCTCACACCTGATGCTTTTGATATCATCAAGGGGTTTTCAGAAGATCAATTCAATGAGCTTTTAAGGAGGATATCTGAGAAATTTCCTGATGCTGCTGTCGTCACAAGAGAGATGGTAGAACCGGAAGAAATAGAAGAACTTGAGGAGATGCTGTCGGTGGAGTTTCAAGCATCAGCAAATCCTGTTGACGGAACGCTAGAGGAATTTCTCAGGTATATGAGGGACAGATTCAGCAGGATTCAAGGGCTTATACTCTCTAGGACTGGATTGAAGGCGATGGAAATTGCTGCTGTTAAGAGGATGAGCCCAGGGGAAAGTGTTACAGTAATTGGCATGGTTAGAGAAAAGAAAAAGACAAAACAAGGAGGAGAAATGATGCTGATAGAGGATATTTCGGGGGAAATACCCTGTTTCCTGCAGAATGGTGCCCTAAAAGAGAGATATGATAGAGTTGTCAGGGACTCCGTTGTCGCTGTAAATGGCACCATAACCAAGAACGGTGGGATAAATGTGAGAAACATAATCTTTCCGGATGTTCCACAGAGGGATAAGAAGTCCATAAGAGCAGAGGGAAAAATAGCCTTCATAAGCGATATACACATAGGGAGCAAGTACTTCAACAGAAAAGCCTTCTCCTCCTTCATAGAATGGGCCTCAGATCAGGATGATCTAAAGTATATAATCCTGTGTGGAGATCTAGTAGATGGCGTTGGAGTGTACCCAGGGCAGGAGACAGAGCTTGAGGTGTCAAACGTATGGGAGCAGTACAAGCTGGCATCAGAATTTCTAACTCACATATCAAAAAGGAAAAAAATAGTATACATACCTGGAAATCATGAACCTGTGAGACAATCCGAGCCTCAACCTCCTGTTCCCGACAAATATTCAATGTTTCTTCCGGAAAACTCAGTGAAATTGAGCAATCCCTCGATTATAGGAATAGGTGGGGTGAGAATAATGATCTATCATGGAAGAAGCCTTAACTCCGTATTCAAATACATTCCAGGCATGCAGCCAGTGAGCCCATCCTCAGTAGTTAAGGCAATGGAGACCCTTTTAGTGCTGAGACATCTTGCTCCAATATACGGGGAGCATCCAATAGCTCCAGGAGACAGAGATGAACTTGTGATCGAGGAAGTCCCTGATGTGCTTTGCATGGGTCATATACATGTGTATGGAGTGGGAGAGTACAAAGGAGTTAAGCTGATAAATCCCGGAACATTTCAGGAGGAGACTCCATATATAAGAAAGATGGGAATTGAGGTCACACCGGGCACTGTTCCTGTTCTGGATCTTAAGACGATGAACATCTCTATTGAAAGGTTTTAAACTTTTAGCTTAAGTTTTAAGTTTACGCCCCTATTCTCAATTCATCTTCCTTATCCTATAGTTTCTTTGAGTTACGTAAGCTCTGATGAACACTATGGATGAGAGAAATGCACCCTCTGCCAGTCCAATGGAGAAGGAGAGGATAAAATAGGATATGTCCGGTCTTAGATTACCTATTTTACAAACCTCCCGGTTTCGTTCCTGCATACCTTCTCGCCAGAGGTTCCTTTTTACACTATATCATAGTTAGCTATATAAACTATAGCATCTAAATATGTTCCTTTACTAAGTACTGCGATATGGATTGAGAAATCTGCTCATCACATTAAATCCCTATTTGATGCCTTTTCATACTATTTATAATTCTTACTGCTGGTTAGTATATTTTTACTGAAAATGAGCTATGGTTCTATAGAAATTTTCTGTAAAGTATTGAAATATTTCAATTTAAATTATATTAAGACATGATAGTCCTCGTAACTCTTCTCATCCACTCCTCTTTCTTTGACTCGATGTAGATCCTTATCTTTGGCTCTGTTCCGCTCTTTCTCACTAAAACCCAAGAATCACCGGAGATGAACTTTATTCCGTCCGTCTCATCTATGTCATCTATCTCGCCTGAAAGCTCATTCCTTATCCTGTACACTAACCTCTCATAATCCTTCTCCTCCCTAATGGGCATGCTCAGTCTCTTCTGATAATAAACTGGTACCTCAGAAATCAGAGAGTCGAGGGATCCCCACTCATTTATAGCAGATAGAAGGAGAAGTGCTGCTCTAATTCCATCAAAAAACGGCCCCCATTTAGGATCCATTATCTTCCATGGCTCAGTTACCATGTCCGCCTCTATCTCAAGAAGTTTAGAATGCAGATCCCCTAATTTCCACACCAGAACCTCCCCTCCCTGCTTTTCCACAACCTCCTTAAGTCCATTTCCCATGTCCACTGATGTTATAACTTTTTTAGCTCTGAGGTACATCGCTACAATGGATGAAATAACGTACTGAGGGACAAATTTTCCATTTTTGTCTATTACAGCTATTCTGTCCGCATCCCCATCCCAAGCTATTCCTAGGTCTGCCCTCTCAGACTTAACAACCTTTGAAAGCTTTTCAAGATTCTCCTCTGTTGGTTCAGGTTTTCTCCCGGGAAAGAAGCCATCGATATTCGAGTTTATTGATATAGAATTAACATTAAAGTAATTTAGAATTTTTATTCCTATATAAGAAGCAGTTCCATTTGCTGGATCTATTACAATTTTCAGCTCAGCTGGGCTGAGCCTCTCATCCCTCTTTATGTCTGAGATGTAATCATCTTGCGTGTATTTTGGACTCATTATGTTGCCTGCTCTGTCTCCTTTTAATTCAGCTGACCCAATAATCTGCTCAAGAGCCACCTGCTCATCATATAAGAGCTCCATCCCGTTGTCCCTGAAGCCCTTTATCCCATTGTATTCAGGCGGATTGTGAGATGCTGTTATGTAAATCCCCGGACTTCTCGTGGCCATACATGTTCTTGCTATCACAGGATAGGGAACAACGCCCAGCTGACAGATGTCCAGGCCTCCTTGCATCACTCCTGCCATTGAGGCATATGCAAGAAGTCTGCTTGTGGTCCTACAGTCCCACCCGATGTTCACCATTCTACTTGAGAAATTCTCCTTTGAGAGAAGGGAAAAGGAGTACCCAAATATCAGGGAGAGCCTTGCATCTACTTCCCCGAAAACTCCCCTTATTCCAGCTGTGCCGAAGATCCTCCTGGACATTAGGAAAGCAGAGGATATGGTGGGAAAAACCTTGATTATTTTTAAATGCAATAAAGTTTTTTTTGTTGTTGTTATAGTATCCCCTGTGAAGCTTACAAGAAGGAAGTTCATTGCATCAACGCTGATTGGCATCTGCACTGCTATCACAGCAAACGACTCAACATTTCCAGAGGTAAGGGAGGTGAAGATAGATTTTGGACTTGGCATGACGATAATGGTGATAACAGATCTTCATCTGCACGGATGGGGATGGAAAGAGGATATGTTGTGTGATCTGCTGAGGAATACCGCTGAAAGGGTAGATATAGCTTTAGTATTGGGCGATAGCTACGATAGCAGCACATCCGATCTGGATATGGTCAAAAGGATGCTTAGCCAGGTCAAAATACCAAAAATAGGGGTCCTCGGAAACCATGAGCACTGGGCCAGCGACAGAATACCCCTGAATGAGGGAATTAGAGCATATGAGGAGGCTGGAGTGATTCTCCTGATGAACCAAAGGTTTGTTTTTAGGGGAACAACATTCGGGGGAATAGACTGGTATCACGATGAAGCGGGAATAGGCAGGTCTTACCTGGAGAAGCTGGGTGAAGTGGACATTCTTCTTTCCCATACACCAGATGTAATCGGGCTATCCCCCAAAGCAAGGCTTGTTGTATCAGGGCACACTCATGGAGGCCAGATCTGCATCCCTTTCTTAGGTCCTCTCTGGACACCAAGCAGATATGGAAACAGGTTTGCAAGCGGCCTTTTTAATGTAAACGGGACATATTTGTACGTGAGCAGGGGATTGGGGGAAACGATAGCACCAGTGAGGTTCAACTGCAGGAGAGAGCTCACTTTAATTCATAT
>ERZ1669248.1075-NODE-1075-length-10706-cov-4.418928_pt1 | contig 10706 bp, 10 predicted proteins | sample MGYA00579296_ERZ1669248 | MGnify/ENA primary metagenome ERZ1669248 (study PRJEB41166, sample SAMN08046057) | hot springs metagenome | biome: hot spring; feature: neutral hot spring; material: thermophilic sediment; isolation source: thermophilic sediment from...
ATCATGCCTAGTCTCGTGGGCTCGGAGATGTGTATAAGAGACAGGTTGCCAACGACTATGGTTTCGACCATGTGTTCGCCAAGCAGGTGCGTGCGCTCGGGCTGCCCGGTGACGTGCTGGTGGCGTTCAGTACCAGCGGCAATTCTTCGAGCATCGTTGAAGCCGTGCGTGCTGCGCAATCGCGCGAGATGATCGTGCTGGCGCTGACCGGGCGCACCGGCGGGCGGGTGGCAGGTCTGCTGCGCGATGCCGACGTGCACATTGCCGTACCCAATGACCGCACCGCGCGCATCCAGGAGGTGCATCTGCTGACCCTGCACTGTCTTTGCGATGGCTTAGACTGGGTCTTGATGGGTGAACCGGAGTCCACGGAATGACACAGTTGAATGCACACAATCCTTCCCGATCTGTTCCTGCTGCAGCCGCGCCGCGCAGAGGGCGCGGCATGTGGCGTGCGGCGAGTCTGCTGGCCGTCGTGCTCGCGGCCACGCAGTTGCAGGGATGTTTCGTCCTCGGACTGGGCGCGGTGGGCACGACCGCGTACGTGGCCACCGACCGGCGCACGGCGGGCTCGATCCTCGAGGACAACACGATTCAACTCAAGGCAGACAACCGCATCAGCACGGCGCTGGGTGGATACTCCAATGTCCGCGCCGTGAGCTACAACCAGCAGGTGCTGCTGGTGGGGCAGGTGCCGACCGAGGCCGACAAGCTCAAGGCCGCAGAAGTTGTACAGGGCGTGCCCAATGTCAAGGCGGTGCTCAATGAGATCGATGTCGGACCGGTGGCCGATCTGAACCGCAGCGCCACCGATACCCTCATCACCACCAAGGTGCGCGCCCGTCTGATCGACGCGCACGATATTTTCGGCAACGCCTTCAAGGTCACCACGTCGAACAGCGTGGTCTACCTGATGGGGATCGTCACCCAGCGCGAGGCGGACCGCGCCGTGGAGATTGCGCGCAGCACGACTGGCGTGTCCAAGGTCGTGACCATGTTCAACATCATCAGCGAGCAGCAGTTGCAGCAGATCGAAAACCCGCAGAAGACCAACGCGCCGCCACCCGAGCCGCGCGGCAACAATCCTGCCTGATCGCCCCCTCCGCCCTTTTCCCCATTCCCAACTTCGAGAGGACTGTGTATGAGTTTGCGTGACGTTCCCGCTGGCAAGAGCCTGCCCGATGATTTCAATGTGGTCATCGAAATTCCCGCCCATGCCCCGCCGGTGAAGTATGAGGTGGACAAGGCCAGCGGCGCCTTGTTCGTCGACCGCTTCATGTCCACCGCGATGCACTATCCGTGCAACTACGGCTACATCCCGCAGACCCTGTCGGAAGACGGCGACCCGGTGGACGTGCTGGTGGTCACCACCATTCCTCTGGTGCATGGCTGTGTGGTGCGCTGCCGCCCCATCGGCATGCTGCGCATGACCGATGAAGCCGGGGTGGACGCCAAGCTGATCGCCGTGCCGGTGGACAAGTTGCTGCCGCAATACCGCAACATCCACAAGCCCGAAGACCTGCCCGCCGAACTGCTGGGGCAGATCGAGCATTTCTTCAACCATTACAAAGACCTCGAGGCGGGCAAATGGGTGAAGACCGAGGGCTGGGCCGGCGTGGACGCCGCCCGCGCAGAAATCACCGCCAGCGCAGCGCGTTACACCGCCAAGTAAGCCCGCTGTCAAGGAAAAAGGCTGCCATCAGGCGGCCTTTTTTGCTGCGCGCTATTTTGTGCCGGACGTGTTCAGCACAGCCCAATCCACAGGGTGGGCAAAATACTGCACGCTGCCCTTGCCGCCCTCCTGCCAGGCGCCTTTGTGGTCCTCAAAGCCATGCGCCGTGGAGATGCGCAGGGCGTTGAGATGTCCGGCCATGGTCAGTTCGGGGCCGTGCAGGCGCAGATCCGTGGTGCTTTGCTCGCTGGGACGCACGATGGCAATATGCCCCGATCGCCTCGGGTCGGGATTGGCCCAGGCCGCGAGCAAAAACTGGCCCTGATTCGCCAAGGACTGCGCCTGCTGCATGTCGACAGCCACCCAACCCTCCCGCTTGCCGATGCTGCCGAGCCAATGGGCCTGCGGCGTGGCCAGCATGCCGGCGCGGCGCTGAGGGGGACGCAACAAGGGCACGCCCAGCCGCACCGACATGGCCGCGACGTAGGCGCTGCAATGGGTGGCATGGCGCGATCTGCCAGGGCGGCGCAGATCGGGCTCGCCACTGAGCCAGTGCACATGCACCTGCGGCAACCAGAGATGCTCGACTCCAGATTGATCCAGGACATTCAGCAATTTCTGCCCCTGTGCCGTGATCGGACCGCAACAGTCTGGCTCGGAGGCGCGAGAGGTCTGCGGCCAGATCAGCGCCAATGCCAGGATCAGCCAGAGGGCGAAGGCAGGAGTGCGGCATATGTTGTGCATGTTCGGGTTGCGACTGGAGCGTGCGTGCGCGGGGTTTGAACCGCCGGGATTCATGCGGCTTCGACGACAGCACCGCATTGAAGTTCTGGATGCAATTGCTGCGCAGCTTGCCAGGCGGCATCGACGCTGGGCGTCACGCCGTCTCCGCCGAGGGTACGTGCCAGATCGGGGGAAGTCGGGGTGAACAGTTCCGGCCCGGTGCTGACGAACAGTCCGACCACCGGGCGGCGCAGCGCAGCGGCCAGATGGGTGAAGCCGGTATCGACGCCGATGACCAGACTGCTCTGCGCGATGACAGGCAGCATGTCGAGCAGGCTGCGGCGGTCGAGCAAGTGTGCGGCTTCCCCGGGCAGGCGGGCGATGATGGCTTGCGCGCGCTCGCGCTCCTGCGCGTTGCCCCAGGTCAGCTGCAGTTGCATGCCGCCTTCCACCAGCCTTGCAGCGATCTGCTGCCAGTGCTCCAGCGGCCAGAGCTTTTCGGGCTTGGACGCACCATGGGCGAGAAATACGGTGGCCGTCGCTGCGGGCATGTGGGGGAAGCGCTGATCCATGGCGTAGTCCACCGGGCGCGTGGGATCGGTGTCGAGCACCGCCTGGGCAAACACCCGCCGTCCCTCGGTGCCGTGTACCCCGGCGGGACGGGCGAAGTGCAGGTGATAGGCGCGTGCGGCCAGCGGTTCGCCGCCACAGTCTTGCGCCCGGTAACCCACCCGCAGCGGGCTGCGCGCCAGGCGGGAAACCATGGCGCTCTTGAGCACGCTGTGCGGATCCCACACCAGATCGTAGGGTTCGGTACGCAGGGCGCTGACGACCGACCACAGCGCGCGCACCCCGGCGATGCTGCGCTGCTGCTGGGCGGACTTGAGCGGCAGCGCAAACACCCGGCGCACGGCGGGATGCAGACGCGGAATGTCGGCGAAGCGCGCGTCCACCGCCCAATCGATGGCGATGCCGGGCCAGCGCGCCGCAATATCGGACACGGCCGGCAAGGTCTGCACCTGATCGCCCATGGCGGAAATCTGGACCAGCAGGATGCGGCGCGGAGCTGCCGGCAGGCCGTTTTGTCCCCACTGCAGCGGCAGGGCGAGACGCGTCATGCGGCGGGCAGCAGGGCCTTGCCGAGCATGTCTTCCAGCACCCTGAGCGGTGCGGTGTGGGGATAGAGCTGATGCGCGGGCTCGAGGTAGAAGGTCTGCTCCATCATGTATTGCCCGCTCATCACGGCGTGCAGCACCTGATCGGAAAACACGACCCAGGTGGTTCCGGGAGCGAAATCCACGTCGCGCTGCGGCCCGTTCTTCTGATAGGCCAGATCGGCCTTCATCTTGTCATGCAGTTGCAGCATGTAGTGGTCGTACGCCGTGCGCTGCGATTTGGTGATCTTCAGCGCCCGCATCACCGCTGCGGAGCCAGGAACGGGCGGTGTGAGCCGTGGCGCGAAACGCTGCAGAAAATCGGGGAAGGGCTCGCCCACGCGCCATTTGCGCGGCGCGCCAGCCGGGTTGAGGTTGGTGAACACGCGCAGCAGCCGCACCCCGTGCACCGGATTGGACGGAAAGGCATCGACATGCAGCCGGGTGTCGTCCTTGCGCCAGCTGGTGTCGCGGCCTTCGACCTGCATCGGACGATACGAGGCCTTGGCTGCACGCAGCTTGCCGCGGTAGTGCGGAAACAGGCGCTCGACCAGGTGTTGCGCCTGATTGGAAAAGCGCTGGATCATGTCGCGCAGTTCGCTCTGGTCTTTGGCAGTGCCGCTGGCACCGCGAATGCTGCCGTCGTCGCGCAGGCTGATGTTCTTGGCCTTGCCGTCGCTGATCGCGGGAGTGAGAAAGCGCTGTTCCTGCTCGGACAAGGCAAACGCCAGATGGGGAAAGCACAGCACATGCCCGCCTTCGAGCAGATGCTCCACATGGGTGGTCGGCGCGCGCTCCGAGGGGGCAGCGCTCCAGTCGGTGTCGGGGAAATTGCGGACGATATCGTCGAGAGCGGCCATGGGGGTTCTCCTGCGAAAAAGATCAGCCTACCCCGCTCAGTGGCTGTCTGCCTTGATGCCAGACAGTCTGTCCATCAGCGCGAACATCACGCCGGAGAACACCAGCACGAGGTGGATACTGATGGCCCACAGCATGTCGTCGCGATTGGCCTCGCGCACATTGATGAAGTACTTGAGCAATTCCACGCCGGAAATGGCCACGATGGAGCCGATGAGCTTGAGCTTGAGGTCGGAAAACGTGACATGGCCCATCCAGCCCGGGCGATCTTCGCTGTCGCCAGTGTTGATCTTGGAGACGAAGTTCTCGTAGCCGGCAAAGATGATGATCAGCAGCAGATTGGACACCAGTGCAATGTCCACCAGAGACAGGATGGCCAGCATGGCCTCGCCGCCCGTGCCCGAAAACACCACGGACACCGCACCGACGAAGGTCTTGACAAACTTCACCAGCAGCAAAAGGATGCCCAGCACCAGTCCGAGGTAGAACGGCGCCAGCAGCCAGCGGCTGCTGAAAATCAGAAATTCCAAAGCATGTTCAACACGTTTCATGGCGATCGGGGCATGGGTCAAGGGAGCGCGATGGTGTCGCGGACAAATCAACGCACCCGCATGCCGGGCTGGGCACCGGCGTGGGGTTCGAGGATGTAGAGGCCGGGCTGAGCCTTTTCGTCTGCGCTGCTGGCGGCCAGCACCATGCCTTCGCTGAGGCCGAATTTCATTTTGCGTGGCGCGAGGTTGGCCACCAGCACGGTGAGCTTGCCGATCAGATCCTCGGGCTTGTAGGCGCTGGAAATACCCGAGAACACATTGCGGGTGCGTGGCTGGCCGTCGGGCGTGGTTTCGCCCACGTCGAGGGTCAGGCGCAGCAGCTTGGTGGAACCTTCCACGGCTTCGGCATGCTGGATGCGGGCAATGCGCAGGTCGATCTTGGCGAAATCGTCGATGCTGATGAAGGGCTCTTGCCCGGTGGGTTCCGTTGCAGGGGACATGGGTTTGCCGTTGGCCGCGGCGGCAGCCGGGCTGGCTGGCGTGGTGGTTGGCGAATCGACCTCGAACAACTGGTCGAGGAACTTGGGGTCGATGCGCTGCATCAGGTGCTGGTAAGGGGCGACATGCTGCGGCAGCTCGGCGGCGTCAAGCCAGAGGAAATCACGGTCGAGGCCAAACAGCTCGCGCGCCACGCGGGCCGTGACTGCAGGCAGCACCGGTGTGAGCATGATCGACAGCAGCCAGAACCCGGCCAGCGCGCGCGAGCAGGCGTCCTGCAGTTCGGCGCGGCGAGACGCATCCTTGGCGGCAATCCAGGGCTGGGCGGCGTCGAACGCGGTGTTGATCTGGTCGGCGTAGGCCATGATCTCGCGCAGTGCGCGGGCGTATTCGCGCGCCTCGAAGTCTGCGGCGACGTCGTCGGCCAGGGCGCGGGCAGCGTCGCGCAAGGGGCCGGTCGGTTCGGTGTAGCCCAGCTTGCCGTCGAAGTATTGGCTGATGAACTTGGCGGCACGGCTGGCGATGTTGACATACTTGCCGATGAGGTCACTGTTGACTCGGGCAACGAAGTCTTCCGGGGTGAAATCCACGTCTTCCACCCGCGCCGACAGCTTGGCGGCGAGGTAGTAGCGCAGCCACTCGGGGTTGAGGCCGAGGTCGAGATATTTCAGCGGCGAGATGCCGGTGCCACGGCTCTTGCTCATTTTCTCGCCGCCCACGGTGACAAAGCCGTGGACGTTGATCTGGCTGGGGGTCTTGCGGCCGGAGAAGTGCAGGGTGGCGGGCCAGAACAGGGTGTGGAAGTAGACGATGTCCTTGCCGATGAAGTGCACCTGTTCCACCTGCGGATCGGCGACGAAGGCATCGAAACTCTGCGTGGTGCGCGACGGCACGTGCCAGTGCTGCGCGGCCTGGCCTTTGTCGAAGTGGTTTTTCAGACTGGCGAGATAGCCGATCGGCGCGTCGAGCCAGACGTAGAAGTATTTGCCGGGGGCATCCGGAATCTCGATGCCGAAGTAGGGCGCGTCGCGCGAAATGTCCCAGTCGGCCAGGCCGCCGTGACCGTTTTCGTCGGTGGTGAACCACTCGCGCACCTTGTTCAGCACCTCGGTCTGCAGATGGGGCTGACCGTGGGCATTGCTGGCCTGCGTCCAGTCGCGCAGAAATTCGGCGCAGCGGTCGGACGAGAGCTGGAAGAAGTAATGCTCGCTCTTGCGCAGCTCGGGGGTGGCACCGGACAGCGCGGAGTAAGGATGCTTCAGTTCGGTGGGGGCATAGACCGCGCCGCAGACTTCGCAGGCGTCGCCGAACTGGTCTGCCGCGCCGCATTTTGGGCACTGGCCCTTGATGTAGCGGTCGGGCAGGAACATGCCCTTGACCGGATCGAAGAACTGCTCGATCTCGCGCACCGCGATCAGGCCGTTCTTGCGCAGTGCGCGGTAGATGTCCTGTGCCAGCTGATGATTTTCAGGGCCGTCGGTGTTGTGCCAGTTGTCGAAGCGGATGTGAAAGCCGTCGAGGTATTGCCGGCGCCCGGCGGCGATGTCGGCGACGAATTGCTGCGGCGTCTTGCCAGCCTTTTCGGCGGCAATCATGATGGGAGCGCCGTGTGCATCATCTGCGCCGACGAAATGCACCTCGTTGCCCTGCATGCGCTGGAACCGCACCCAGATGTCGGCCTGGATGTATTCCATGATGTGGCCGATGTGGAACGGGCCATTGGCGTAGGGCAGTGCGGTGGTGACGAACAGACGGCGCTTGGAAGTCATGGTGAGCGAAAAGGGAGTGGCACGGCAGAAAGAGGAGACGAACTTGTCCGCGCGAGCGGACACTGCCGGTCAAACTGGTATTTTAGGTGCCCGCGGGCGACAGGAGCTGCCGCGACAGGCGGGCCATGGTGCGTGCCTCGGCCTCGACCTCGCGCAGGCGACGCTCGACTGGATTGTCCACCGGACCGGTTGGGGCTGCATCGGCGCAGGCCAGGTTGCTGCCCGGGGTCAGACAGTGCGCGATCCGGTCGAGCGTGATGCGCAGCCGTTCGCGTTCTGGCGCAGGGAGCACGCGGTCGCCGCGCTGCGCCCGCAACACGCGCAGGGTGGCCAAGTGGGCGCTGAACACGTCGCTGTGGGCAATGAAGTCGGCAAGTTCGCGCCGCATGCGCTGATGCTGACGCGGCTCTTCCAGCATGCGCGCGTGCAGTCCGCCCACGGCGGCGAGGGTGTCCTGAATGCGCTTGCGCTCGCGCCGGTAGTTCAGATCGCTGACCTGTTGCGGGTCGAGCACGGCTTTGGCGTAGCCCAGCGCGGCGCGCTGCAGGGCATCCACCTGGCGGCGCAGATCGTTGGCTTCCCAGCGGGGCAGCACGTAGCTGAAGGCCCAGGCCAGCGCGGCGCCGAGCAGGGTGTCCTGCAGACGCAGCGTCACCAGAAACTGGCTCCCCGGCTCCAGCAGGGCCACCAGCAACAGGGCATTGACACTGGCGAACAGCGCGGTGAAACGGTAGTTGAGGGTGATGAAGGTGCGTGCCAGGGCCAGGGAGACAAACACGCACAGGGTCATCACTGCCAGTGATGGACGCAGGCTCAGCAGCGCTGCCACCATGGCGCAGCCCAGCAGTGTGCCCAGGACCCGGTCCTTGATGCGCTGGCGGGTGACGCTGTAGTTGGGCCGGAGAATGACGCCAATGGTCAGCAGCACCCAATAGTCATGCGGGTGGTAGGGCAGGGCGCGCAGCAGCAGTTCGCCTGCCAGCATGGCCAGCGCCAGACGAATGGCATAGCGCAGGATGGGCGATTCCCAGCGGATCGACCGCCACAGCGTTTTCGGGTCGTAGTGCAGCGGGCTGAGGAAGGCCTGCAGATCCATGCCCTGCAGCGGGTCGGCTTCGGCAGTGGCATGAGTCTGCGGCAGTTGTCCCAGCAGATCGGTGATGCGCTGCAGCTTGTCCGCGGTGGCACGCAGGGCCATGCGGGCCTGATCGAAGACGGCGCTGGGTTGGCTGGGCTGCAAGGTCTCGAGCGCATGGGCGATGGTTTGCGAGCAGGGCAGCCGGGTGGGCAGTGTGCTGGCCTGCGTGCCGCGCAGCAACGCATCGGCGCGCTGATCGAGTGCGTCGCCGATGGTGGTTGCCCAGTCATGCAGGGCATCCGGCACGGTGGTGGCATCGAACTGGCTGCGGATCAGTTCGACATCGGTCTGGCTGGCCAGCAGCGCCTCATTGACCTCCAGCAGCAGGATGAGGCGGGCCGCCAGCGCACGGTCGGCCTCGGAGTTCACATCGCGCAACACAATGTCGCGGGTGTTCTGCAGGGTGTCGTTGATCGCGGTGAGATGGGCTACGGCGTCGTTCACATTGCTGGAGCGCGCGCTGAAACTGTTGGCCAGCCAGTGGGCAAACTGGCCGAGCTGGGCCAGCAACTCGGCCAGCGCCTGCTGCTTGGTGCGTCGCCGCAGCCAGTGCGCCAGCAGCAGGGCGTAAGCGGTGTAGAGCAGCGCCCCGAACAGAAACAGCGCCACGGCGGCGGCAAGCTGAGCCAGGCTTTGCATGGCAGGTGAGCCCAGGGTGATGACCGAGATGAACAGCACACTGAAACTCGCAGCCAGCGCCCGCTTGCCCCATGCCGCGATCAGCCCGCTGAAAAAACCCAGGAGCGGAATCAGGCCAATCTGCACCGGCGGCCACCACAGGCTGGCACTGACCAGCGCAAACGCCACCGTGCTGGCCACACTGGTGAACAGCAGTTCCACGCGCTTGACCCGTGTGGGGGCCGGATTGTCGGCAAAGCACACGGTGAGCGCACCGCTGCCCAGCGCAATGGCCGGGCCCAGGCCAGCCAGCGCGTAGGTGAGCAGACCGAGAACGGCCACGCCCACGGCAGACACCAGCCCGCTGGTGAAGTAGCGGCCGTGGACGAGGATGAGAACCTGGCGGGGCGTCAGCATGGCGGGTGTCGGCATGCTATTGTCCTTGGCAGATGGCAAGCCGCACACTCAGCGGCGCACGGGCGACAGACAAAACTGGAACAACAGATGGCAAGACCCTGGAAGATCGTGGTGGTGGGCGCGGGCGCCGTGGGAGGCACCCTGGCGGTGAAGCTGGCGGCGGCCGGTCATGCGGGGGGTGTGCTGGCGCGCGGGGCGCATCTGCAAGCCATTGCGCGCGCCGGGCTGTGCCTGGAAGACCCCAACGAACGCCTCTGTGTCGATCTGCCGGCCAGCGACGATCTGGCCACTTTCGGCCCGCAGGATCTGGTCATTCTGGGGGTGAAGGCGCATCAGATTGCCCCGTTGCTGCCGCAATTGCGTCCCCTTCTCCGTCCAGATACCGTGGTGCTGCCTGCGATCAACGGTGTGCCCTGGTGGTATTTCCATGGAGATTCCAGCGCCTATGCAAAGACCATGGACGGCCGCACGGCGCATCTGCGAAGCATCGACCCCGACGGGCGCATGCTGACCGATCTCGAGCCCGCGCATCTGATCGGTTGTGTGGTGCACGCCAGCGCCGAGGTGGTCAGCCCCGGCGTGATCCACGGCAACGGGCAGTACCGCTATGTGGTGGGCGAGCCCACGCACCGGATCACGGAGCGCGTTCAGGCGCTCGGCGACTTGCTTGGCGCCGCAGGCTGCGACCCGCAGGTGACCCCGCGCATCCGCGACGCGATCTGGATGAAGCTGGTCGGCAACGCGACCTTCAACCCGGTGGCCGGCCTGACCCGGGCGCGCATGAACGCCATCTGCGACAACCCGGAACTGATCGACCTGATTCGCTCCGGCATGGCAGAGATCATGGGCCTGGCGCGTGCCTATGACTGTGATCCGCTGGTGAGCATCGATCAGCGTCTGGATATCGCTCGCGGTATTGGCCCGGTGAAGATTTCCACCCTGCAGGACCTGGAACGGGGCCGTGCGCTGGAAATCGCCGCGCTGCTCCATGCCCCGCTGGAAATGGCAAGCCGCGCTCACCACCCCATGCCCACCCTGCACGTGCTGAGCGCCCTGCTCGGTGAACTCGATCGCCAGGTCTGTACGCACTGAGAACTCCCAAAAACCTCCCAAAAACTCCCAAAAAAAAAGCCGGTCAGAAGACCGGCTGGAAGGGTACCTTTGGGGTACCGAGGAGACAACTTGTTGGCAGTCACGGCGGTTTTGAGCGTCCGTTGGGGTCGACTCGCCGACTTGCCCTGTGAGGTTCAAACGCGGAGCATCATCAAAAAGATGACACGCCGCGCTGCAGGATTTGATGCGTTCAGGCTGCAGTGCGCTTGGCAGCGGCACGGGTGGACTGCGCTGCCTTCATGGCCGTGCTGGTGA
>ERZ1669248.1077-NODE-1077-length-10690-cov-4.515468_pt1 | contig 10690 bp, 10 predicted proteins | sample MGYA00579296_ERZ1669248 | MGnify/ENA primary metagenome ERZ1669248 (study PRJEB41166, sample SAMN08046057) | hot springs metagenome | biome: hot spring; feature: neutral hot spring; material: thermophilic sediment; isolation source: thermophilic sediment from...
GAGCGTTCAAACGCAACTGGATATCATTGGCATAGGCTTGAGCAACACGCGCCACTGACTGGGACACCGCTTGCTGCGCTTGTTGCCACTCGGTTTGCTCGACCCAAGCCATCCAGCCTATGAGCACCGCGATGGGTAATACAAAAGTCGCCAAGCCGAGCCCTCTTCGATACGCGCGTGGGATGGGTTTGGTTGGCTCAATGGGGGTGGGCGGCATTATGTGTATTCGTCCAATACGGGGTCATCTCAGAAAAAGGAATCTAAACGCTAAGATCAATTTCGCGGTGTTGTGTAGGTTTTATAGACCGAGCTCGCTATGCGATCCGATCCGCACCAATTCCAGTACGTCGTCATTTGGCATCCGGTAGATCAGCACTAGGTTAGGTTTGATTTGGCAATCCCGATGGTCTTTCCAGTCCCCCGTCAGTGCGTGATCTTGATATTTCGTAGCTAATTGTTCATCGTTACCAAGCGCTTGTACAATCTCGATGAAGTCCTTCGCCAGTGTCATGCGGTGCGAGCCTTTGGCCTCGCGTTTCAGATCACGCTTGAATTGCCCAGATTGCTTAATCGTTCGCATCAAGTGCCGCTTGGAGTTCGCTGATCGTCACGGTTTCTAGATTTCCACGACGAGCCTCTCTCATTGCCGCAATGGTGGTTGCATTGGGGGTCAGTGGGTCAAAGGGTAAAGCGTGCTCACGGGCAACCTTAGTCAGCATGAGCCGCACCGCATCAGAGACCGTGAGACCCATGGCGGCCAGTACGGCGGCGGCTTCTTCTTTGATCGCGCCATCAATACGAGCCTGTACAAGTTGGTTTGCAGCCATGATCGATTTCCTTGTGTGAATTTGGATTACATTGTAATTCACGCAGCATGAGGAGGTAAGGTGTGTTGTGTCAAATTGAAGTGCGCTTTAAGTATACATAGGCCGACCGCTCTGCATAAGCAGGCCAGTATCCGGCAACTCAATGAGATTGCTGGACGACGAAGAAATGGTATCTGAGTTCTCATTCGCGTGCACGGCAACTCAAACTTTTTGGCAACTACCGTCACTGTAACTAGAAGCCACGCTTCGCAGATGTGGTGATATGTTAAACGGATGTGCGCAAATAACTATTGTTTGTTCCGTCGTTTTCCATTGTTTGCTTGGTCAATTGACGGGCTTTAATCCGGCATCCGGCGGTTTTTTGAGTGGCGCCTGATTCAAACCAGTTCGATTTATACTTTTCGCCCCACAAGGGCGGCGGCACGCTGCAAGGTTGAGAGCGTGACGCCTTGATGCGGATCAAGTAAACGGTTGACCTGGGTTCGACTGGTTTTAAGCAAGACCGCAAGGCCAGATTTGGTGATGGCTTGGCTTTTCATGGCCTCAAGCAACTGCCAAGCAACAACCTCCTTAATCGCCAGCGCCTGAGCCTCTTCAAAAACACCTTCCTCCTTGAGGAAGTCATCGAGGCTTGAGCCGATTCGGTTGTGATTCATGAGGTCATCTCCTTTTGGCGTTGCCGCGCTAAGTTGAGTTCGTTAATCGGGTGTCGATTCGGTTTTCTTGATAAAGCCATACAGCGCGATTAGGAGCTCTTCGCTTAGGCATTAAAGGCCTGCCTGCTTTGCGCTAATATCGAGGTGCATATTTTGCGATTCGGGGTGCAGATTTACACCAAACTTGCGCATCAAATATCTGGGTGCAGATGTGGCGGCGTGCGTAACTAACTCAATAAAGCCTGACTAACTTCACGACTCAATCATGAGCAAGAATTTTCAGACCGGTAACCATGGGCGGCGGGGAAGCTCATTCCCACACCGCCCATGAAAAAAGTTGCATCAAAATCTGCATCACTGAGCCGCAGCAAACCACAATAAATCACAAAAAAAAGCCACACTAGGTGGCTTTGGTTTGGTTTCTGGTTTTGATTGATTTGATTTAAATCAATCACTTATTTGGTGCGCCCGACTGGATTCGAACCAGTGACCCCAGCCTTCGGAGGGCTGTACTCTATCCATCTGAGCTACGGGCGCAATTTTTGTGGGCGCATCATAGCCGTTTGGTTTTGGGCTGTCCACCGATGTGACGGGGTTGGTTTTTAGGATCAAAGTAACTAAGTTTAATCAGATCAATAACCTAGGGTGGAATCTCAATTCATCTGTCTTGAGCCTGGGCGCGTGCTACATTGGTGTTCTGGTTTTTTATTGGAGTTCATGATGCCTGCCCCTGCGTTGCCTTTGATGCTTGCCCAATTAATCGCGACCCCGTCGGTGAGTAGTGTGTCGCCGCAGTTTGATATGGGAAACCGATCGGTGATTGATTTGCTGGCCGGCTGGCTTGAGTCGGCGGGGTTTGTCGTTGAAATTTTACCTTTGGAAAATCAACCGGATAAAGCCAATTTAATCGCGGTGCTGGGCGATGTGGCGGCAACCGATGGGCTGATTTTGGCAGGTCATACCGATACGGTGCCCATGGATGAGTCGCGCTGGCGGTTTGATCCGTTTCGCTGGACGGAATCGGGCGGGCGGGGTTATGGTTTGGGTTCGGCGGATATGAAAAGTTTTTTGGCGTTGGCGATTGAGGCGGCGCGTGTTTTTCGGGCGGGGGATTTGCGTCGGCCGTTGATGATTGTGGCCACCGCCGATGAGGAAAGCAGTATGGATGGAGCGCGCTTGCTGGCGCGTCTTGGGCGGCCGAAGGCGCGGTTTTGTGTGATTGGTGAGCCGACGAATTTGACTCCGGTGCATTTGCACAAGGGGGTGATGATGGAGGCGGTGACGGTGATTGGGCACAGTGGCCATTCGAGTGATCCAGATAAGGGGTTAAATGCGATTGATGGCATGGCGCGGGTGCTTTCTGCGCTGGATGCGTGGCGGGTTTCGTTGAAATTGCAAAAAAATGAGGCCTTTTTGGTGCCGTACACCACGGTGAATTTCGGCCATATTTGTGGCGGCGATAATCCGAACCGCATTTGCCCGCAATGCGCGTTGCATTTTGATGTGCGCCCGTTGCCGGGGATGGATGGGGCGGCTTTGCGTTATGCCTTGCGCGAGCGGGTGCAGGCGGCGCTGAAAGATACGGATTTTTCGTTTGAAATCCACACGCTCTCGCCGGGGGTTGAGCCATTTGCGAGCGGTTCAAATTCGCTTTTAACGGCCTATTTAGGTGAGATTAGTGGTAAAGCGCCGAAGGCGGTGGCTTTTGGCACGGAAGCGCCGTTTTATCAAGCCTTGGGCTGCGATACGGTGGTATTTGGCCCCGGGCGGATTGATGAGGCGCATCAACCTGATGAGTATATTGAGTTATCAGCGCTTGATGACACGGTGCGGATGTTGCGGGCGTTAATCGCGCGTTGTTGCTTGTGAGGGGTTTGCCAAGTGCAGTGCGAGCTCTGCGAGTGAATCCAAGGCGCCGGTTTGGCCTAAATGCGGGGCGATGGCATTTAAGCAGGCACGCTGTGTGGGTTGGGTTTTTGTCATCAAGTGATTTATTTCAGCTTGAATGGCCGGGGGGGTGGCCTCGTCTTGGATGAGTTCTGGCACGCAATCTTGCCCCAGTACGATATTGGGCAGGCCGATGCGCGCGACGTTCACCCAATGGCGGGCAATGCGGTAGGTGATGGGGTGGGTTTTATAAATCAACACCATCGGGGTGCCGATGAGTGCGGCTTCAAGCGTGGCGGTGCCTGAGGCAATAATTAACGCATCGGCGGCAGCCATCACGGTGCGCGCTTGGCCTTGCGTGATGGTGAGCGCTTGCATTAGGGCGGGGCTGGGTAAACTCATTTGCAGCAGAGCATTAAACCAGTCTTTTGGGATGGATGCGGCCAAGGGCAAAAGAAAGCGCCAATCGGGATGTTCTTCCCGCAAGCGTTGTGCGGTGGCCAAGAGCACGGGCAGCAGCCGGGACAGTTCACTTTGGCGGCTGCCCGGCAGCAAGCCGATTATGATGCCTTGGGGCGGCAGGTTTAGGCTTTGCCGCGCTTGGGTTTGAATCTGCAAGCTTGTGGCGGGTGTTTTGCAACACTCACTGGGAATTAAATCGCGCAGGGGGTGGCCTACATGGGTGGTGGGTAGGCCATATTTTGCAAACAGGGGGACTTCAAAATCGAACAATACCGCTAAATGATCGGCCACCTCGGCAAATTTGGCGGCGCGTTTGGGACGCCATGCCCACACTTGCGGTGCCACAAAAAACAGCACTTTAATGCCGCGCTTGCGGGCGGCTTTGGCGAGGCGCTGGTTAAATTCCTGAAAATCAATGGCGATCAGTAAATCGGGCTGGAACGCAGCCATCGCCTCAATTAAGGTGTTAAGGGTTCGTTTAAGTGCCCGGTAGTGCTTGAGCACTTCAACTAAACCCATCACCGACACGGTTTGTAAATCCACCACGGTATGAATGCCGGCGGTGCGGCTTTCCGCGCCGCCGAGCCCTTGTGCCACACAGGCGGGATACTGGGTTTTGATGCGGGAGAAAAGTTCGGCGGCATAATGATCGCCTGATGCCTCGCCCGCCGCGAAAAAAAAGCGCAGCGGCGGCGTTGGGGCAGGGTGAGATTCGATTAACTCGGTCATTGATGGCTCGAAGAACATAAAGAGGGCAGTATGCCGCAATTAGCCTTATTTGAAATGCCGGATGCCAATGCCTGCTATGCCGGGGTGGATGAAGCCGGGCGCGGGCCTTTGGCCGGATCGGTGGTAGCAGCGGCGGTGATTTTAGATGCCAGTCGGCCGATTATCGGCGTAAACGATTCTAAAAAATTAAGTGCCGCCGCGCGCGAGCGCCTGTTTGTTGAAATTACCGAAAAAGCCACGGCGTTTGCGATTAGTGAGGCCAGCGTGGCTGAAATTGATGCGATTAATATCCTGCAAGCCTCGCTTTTAGCCATGCGGCGGGCGGTTGAGCGGTTGCTTGAACAAGGGCATGCGTTGCAGCGGATTCATGTGGATGGCAAGCACTGCCCCAAAATGGATGCCGCGCGGTGGGGGAATCGAACCTGTATTGCGATGGTTGGCGGCGATGGCCGTGATGCGGCGATTGCCAGCGCTTCAATTTTGGCGAAAGTAACGCGCGATCGGCAGATGTTGGCCTTAGATGCCTGTTATCCGCAGTATGAATTTGCCCAGCACAAAGGTTATCCCACGGCGCGGCATCGGGCACTGCTGCGTGAATTGGGCGCTTGCCCGGAACACCGGGTGAGCTTTGCGCCGGTGCGCGCCGTGCTGAAATAGGGTTTATCTCATGCCGCGCGTGGCTGCCCATTGGCTTGTCCAATCGTGCAGCAGGGCATCGATGGTGGCCGTTTCATCGAATATCGCCAAATTCAAATAATGGGCGGCGGCAATTAAATTTTGGCGCGCGCAGCGGCTATCGAGTGGCACGGCATGATTGGTTTTGCTGAGTTTGCGCCCATCTTCTCCGAGCACCAGCGGCAAATGCCCATAGCGCGGTGGGCGGGTGTGGGGATAAAGCATTTGCTGGAGCGCTACGTGCAATGGGGTTAAGGGCGCTAAATCCGCGCCACGCACCACATCGGTAATGCCCATCGTTTGATTATCGACCACCTCGGCTAAATGATAGGCAAACACGCCATCGGAGCGCATAAGCAGGGGATCGCCCAGCGTGTGTGGCAAAGATTGAGTTAACTCGCCCAAAAAACGATCGGTGAGGCGGAGCGTGCCACTCGGCACAATCAAGCGCCAACCGGCCGCTTGCCCAATGGCGGGCGGGTTGTGCCGGCAAGTACCCGGATAAATCGGCCCGGCTAGGCCTTCTAAGAGCAGGCCAGCTGAAGCGGCAGCGCGCAGGGTACTGCGGCTGCATTGGCAGCGATACACCACCCCCAGCGCCTGCAAGTGCGCCAATGCCGCATGGTAGTGCGAGGCTTGCGTGCTTTGCCAAACAATTGCGTCATCGGCCAAGAGCCCGTGATCGGCTAATTGCTGCACAATCTGGCTGGCCGTAGCAGGCCGGCTGCGGGCGGCATCTAAATCATCAATCCGCAATCGCCACAGCCCGCCGTGGGCGCGGGCATCAAGATAACTGCCGAGCGCCGCCACCAGCGAGCCTAAATGCAACGCACCCGATGGTGTGGGCGCAAATCGGCCAATATACGGTGTAGATTGAGGGGCGGTGGGTTGTCGTAGGGTATCGCTCATGGTTTGGTTATGATAATCAACCTCATCCCTCTTGACGGAATTTCCGGTAATGCACGCACGACCTTCATCTTGGCAAAATGGCTTGAAATACCGGCACGGGTTGCTGCTCGTGGCTTTATGTTGCAGTACTCAATCACTTGTGGCCTTGGCCGATAGCCCGCTTTTGGCGGCACAAAACCCAGCCCAAGTGCCAACCGAGGCACCCGCCCACACGATTAATCAAGCGCCCAGCACTTGGCCGGTGCCGCCTGCGTTTTTGGCGGGCATGGCGGCCATTGCAGCTGGCGATAACGCTATGGTGCAAACGGCTATCACGGCCTTGGGCGATCATCCTTTGGCAACGTATCTGCGCTTTCGCTACCTGATGGATGTGGCGGGACAAAACCCGGCCGCCGTCACGGAATTTTTGCAAGCTAACCCCGATTACCCCTTCAGCCAAAATCTCAAGGCGCGCATGCTCAGCATTCTGTATCGCCAGAATAAATTTGCGGATTATCAAGCCCTTGAGGCACTGCCTCCGGTTTTAAAAACCTCATCGACACGGCTCTGTCAAAGCTGGCAGGCCGCCGCCGCAACCAAAACCATCACCCCCGAGCAAACCCGCGCCGCTCTGGAATTTTGGGCGCAAGGGCGCAGCCAACCTGCCGCCTGCACCCCCATTTTTAGCTGGTTGCAAGCACAGGGCGAGCTCACGGCCAATCGGTATCGCCAACGCCTGCTCGCCACATTAAGCGAAGGCAATTTCTCGCTGGCCAATGCGTTGGTTCGTGAGGCAAAAAAACAAAAAATTACCGGCTTAGATGCCTTAATAACGCCTTGGAAGGCCGCTTTAGATGACCCCGAAGCGCTGCTCCGCGCGGCGCTGGCACACAATCCCGCGGGTGAGGCAAAGGGGGAAAGTCAGCAAGCGCTGTGGACGCAAGCCTTTCTCTGGCTGGCCAAAAGCGATCCGCAAACCGCGCACGATTTATGGATTGCCAACCCCGCCCAGTGGGGGCTACCGCCCGAGGCGCAAGCCAAAATCACCCAGCGCATGGCGCTAAAGGCCGCCTACGCCCGCCTGCCTCAGGCGTATGATTGGCTTATGGCCTTGCCTGCCGCCGCGCAAAATCAAGAAACCCAAACTTGGGCTGCCCGCACGGCCTTGCGCCAAGAAGACTGGCCGAAGCTTAAAGCGGCGATTGCTGCGATGCCGGTGGATCTGGCGCAAATCCCCGAATGGCAATATTGGTGGGCGCGCGCCGATGCCGAGCTTGGCGATACCGATGGTGCGACCGCCCGCTGGCAGGCGCTTACCTTAACTCCAGATTACTATGGCTTTTTAGCCGCTGATCGTTTGGGTATTCGCTATCCTTGGCCGAAAATCCCGCCCTTGCCGCCGCTTGATACCCGCGAAGCTAAGCAAAACCCTATGGTTGAGCTTGCGTTCACCCTGCGCGCCGCCGATTTACCTGATGACGCTCGCCGGGCATTTTCAGCCGCACTAGATGCACTGCCCGCCGCGCAAATTCCGGCCTTAACCTTGCTGGCGGAACAAGCCGGCTGGCACGATCGGGTATCGATCGCAATTGCTCGCATGAAAAAGCAAGATGATCCCACCTGGTTTGCCGCGCGCTACCCCACCCCGTGGCAATCGATCGTGGATGCCAAAGCACAAGCGCAAGGCGTAGCGCCCAACTGGCTGTATGCCGTGATTCGGCGGGAGAGTTTATTTATGAGCGATGTTGGCTCCGATGCCGGCGCCCAAGGATTAATGCAACTCATGCCCAGCACCGCTCGCTGGATTAATCGCAAGGCGGATTTAGGCCTTGCAAGCTTTGATCTGCACGATCCTGAAACCAGCATCACCCTAGGCTCTGCCTATTTGGCCTACCTGAACGACCGCTACGCCGGCCAAATGCCGCTGGCCATTGCCGCCTACAATGCAGGCCCCGGGCGGGTAAAACAATGGTTGCCTGAACAACGCCCGCTGCCGGGCGATGTGTGGGTGGATACCATCTTGTTTGATGAAACCCGCAATTACGTGCGAGCCGTGCTGTCGGCCACCTTAATATACGCTTGGCGTGAGGCAGCGACGCCGTTGAAGCCTGCCGCCGCCTCGGCAGATAACCTTTTGGCCATGCTCGGCCCCGTGGCACCCCTAAATCCCCCGCCCGCCACCGCGAGCGCGCAGCCCGAAGCCGATGAAAAACCCACCCTGCCTGAGCTGCAAGCGAAATCAGATCCCGCAGCGGTGCCCGCGGCCAGCACCCAATCGGCAGATAGCCCGTAAGGCATTCACCCAGCGTAGGCGGTATTTGGCATGAGTTTTTTGTTTTATGACTTTGAAACCACCGGGGCGGATCCGCGCTGTGATCGTCCCATGCAATTTGCCGCCCTGCGCACCAATGGAGCCTTTGAGCCCATCGCGCCGCCCATCACCTTATACGCCACGCTCTCGCCTGAGGTATTGCCGCACCCCCAAGCTGTGCTGATTACCGGAATTTTGCCGCAAACTTCAGTTAGTGCCGGCGGCACCACTGAGGCCGAATTTGCCGCACGCATCCACCGCGAGCTCAGTGTGCCCGGCACCTGTGCTGCGGGCTTTAATAGCCTGCGTTTTGATGCGGAACTGCTGCGGTTTATGTTTTGGCGCAACTTGCGCGATGCCTACGCCCACGAGTGGCAAAACGGCAATAGCCGCTTTGATGTGTTAGATGCCGCCCGCGCGTTCCGCTTGTTGCGCCCTGAGGGCATTTCTTGGCCTGTTGATGAGGCTGGCAAGCCCACCTTGCGGCTCACCGCGTTAACAAAAACCAACGGCATTAGCCACGATAATGCCCACGATGCCTTAAGCGATGTGATGGCGACTATTGAGGTGGCGCGCCTGCTTCAGGCGCAATCGCCCAAATTATTCAACTACCTTTTGAATTTGCGCAGCAAAACCGCTGTGGCTGAGTTTGTAGATGCGCCCGAGCGCGCCGCGTTTGTGCATATCTCGGGGCGTATTGCAGGCGAGCAGGGCAGTGCCTCAGTGTTTGCCAACCTAGGCCAAGTGAACGGAGTAGGCACCCAGCGGTTGTTGTGGGATTTACGCTTTGACCCCACTCAAGTGCTGGATGAATCCCTTGACCACTTAAGTGCGCGGCGTTTTTTGCGCGATGCGGATGCCACGGCGGGCGAAATAAGGCTACCCATCAAGCTATTGCATATTAATCGGGCGCCGGTTGTGGTTTCGACGGCGATTTTGAACGAACGCGGCATTGTTGATCGCATGCGACTTGAACCCCAAGCCGTGCAACGCCACGGCCAACTTCTTAGCCAGCATCATCGGGAAATTGCCGAAAAGCTGCATGCGGTATTAGCCAAACAAACCGAATTTACCGCACAAGACCCCGAGTGCGCTTTGTATGGGGGGTTTATTCCCGCCGCCGATCGAAGCCGGCTCAATGCGTTTAATCGACTTTTTGACCAAGCACTGGATGCCGCGCCCACCGCCGCAGGCGTGATGCACACCGACAAAATAACCGCTGCGCTTTTGCGTTTGCACGCGCACCCTTGGCAAGATGCCCGCGTGCAGACCCTCGTGCTGCGCTTTATTGCCCGCGCCCAACCCGCGCTTCTTAATGAGGCAGAGCACACCCAATGGCAAGCTTGGGTGCATGCGTGCTTGTACCCCGCCACTGATGGCCAAAACCCGCCGCCAAGCGGGCGGCCGGGTTTAAGTTTTGCGCAATTTTTTGCCGCCATTGATGCGCTGCAAAAAGGCCAAGAGCCGCTGGCACCGCTTGAGCAAACCTTGCTGGCTGAACTTCGCGCATGGGGGCTTAAGCAGGCCGAGTTGTACCCGCCAGAGGGATCTGTGGTATGAGCTTTGTTTTATTTGGTCCCGGCATTAGCGATCATTTAACCCTTGATCAAGCGCTGGCGCAGCCGGTGTGGCAAGCAGCGCCGCGCGCGATTGATCCTATTGCAAGAACCCGCGCCATAACCCAAAGTGAACCAGATGCGCGCGGGCAGAGCACCGTGCCGCGCGCCCCCGAGCCTGCGCCACCTTTTGCGGCCGAAGTTGAAGCTTACCAAACAGTTAAACGGGCACAGCATGAGGTGGGGCCGGTGCAGGTAGCCGAGCAAATCATGACATCAAAGGTGGTAAGCCTTTTGCCCGAGGCGCCAATTTCGGCGCTGCGCCAGTTATTTGATGAAAGAAAAATCGGCCTTGTGCCCTTAATCAATCAAGAAAACCAATTGGTTGGTGTGGTAACCAAAGGAGATTTAACCCGCCAACGGGTGCGTTTTACCGACTTAGCGCCGCGCGCGGTGGCCACCATCGCCAACCATAGCGTGCTCACCGCCACCCCACAAACCAACATCCGCGAACTGGCACGGGTGCTGCTCGCGCAAGATATTCGCGGGTTGCCGATTGTGGATGCACCAAATGACGATGCCCAAAAAGTCGTGGTGGGCATCGTGACGCGGGGCGATATTCTGCAGGCGCTGGTCAATTACGCGCCGCTGGAGCTCTGGCTTTAGCTCGCCCGCCACGCGCTATGCACGCGGCGGGCG
>ERZ1669248.1080-NODE-1080-length-10672-cov-15.439201_pt1 | contig 10672 bp, 7 predicted proteins | sample MGYA00579296_ERZ1669248 | MGnify/ENA primary metagenome ERZ1669248 (study PRJEB41166, sample SAMN08046057) | hot springs metagenome | biome: hot spring; feature: neutral hot spring; material: thermophilic sediment; isolation source: thermophilic sediment from...
GGCTCGGCAGGAGCCTCGCCCTCCCTTGCTTTTGGCTCGGCAAAAGCCTCGCCTTTCCAGAGGCTGATTTCACTGTCAACCTAAACTGTAGGGGCGGATGAAATCCGCCAGCAGAAATTTTTGGACAGGCTTTGCCTGTCCCTATATTGCGGATGAAATCCTTCCACAAGTTTTCAGGCAGGTTTCACCTGCCCTTACAGTTGCACTTGCACCAACGATGTTTTAGCAAAGAGCGTTGTGGATTTAACTCAGGGCGAAATTTAACGGAACACTGCCCTTAGCCCGATGCGCATTCCAATTAGCCCAGCAATTGCTGTAACTCCGCCGCCGAGCAACCAATTTGGCTGCAGAAGCAACAACCCGCCCAATGCCACCAAGCCACCGTAAATCAAAGCAACTCCGCCAATCCATCCAAGCAACCACTGCCAGTTGATGGGCTCTGAAGGCAAACCTGCCACTTCCGCAATTGGCTGCCACCAGCCCGGCGGGCGAACTTTTCGGTAGAAAGCGACGAGTTTCTCTGTTGGCTCTGGTGGCGTGAATTTGGTCACAAGCAACCACGCCACTTGAACAAATGCGATGATGATGAGCAATCGGTAAGGGAAGCCCTCCGTTGTGGTGAGGTAAGAGGCTGTTGGGTTGCCAAGCCAAGCGAGGGCGTAAATTGCGCTGTTGACAATTAATGCAGTTGCCATTGCGCTAATTTCGCTCCAAGCGTTCACCCGCCACCAAAGCCATCGTAGGACAGAAACCAAACCAATTCCAGCGTTCAGACCTGCAAGCAACTTCCATGCCGCTTCTACCCGTTCGGTCACCAACGCCGTTGCAACACCAAGGGCGAGGATGAAAATCGTTGCAATTCGCCCGATAAGGACATAATGACGCTCATCAGCGTTCGGTCTGATGAAAGGGCGATAGAAGTCGTTGACGAGGTAACTGGCAGCCCAGTTGAGGTGAGTGTCCATAGTGCTCATGAAGGCGGCAAGCATCGCAGCGACCATTATGCCCAAAGCCCCCGAAGGCAAAAGTTGAACCATCATCGCAGGATATGCGCCTTCGTCGCCGAGGGGTTTCTGCATTTTCGGCATCAGCAATAACGATGCCAAAGCGACAACCATCCACCACCAAGGTCGCAAAACATAGTGAGCGAACGAAAACCACAGAAACGAAAGAACCGCATTGCGCTCATCCTTCGTTGCGAGGATGCGTTGGGCGATATAACCTTCACCATCGGGTCTCCCAACTGCCCACCACTGGACAAAAATGTAGGTTAGGAAAGCAACCCAAAGTTCGTGGTTTGCGGGTGAAGGGATGAAAGCCAACTTGTCCGTTAAGCCTTGCTCAGTCAACTTTTGAACCAGCATCGCCCCGCCGCCAATTGCGCTTAAAGATACGACTGCCAACCAAATTGCCCCTGTCATCGCCAAAACGAATTGCAGCAAATCTGTCAACACCACACCCCACAAACCCGAAAGGATGGTGTAGAAGAAGGTGACGAAGATGAGGACAGCGATGGCTGTTTTGGGTTCCCAACCGAAAGTCGTTTGGACAATTTTCACCATCGCTGCAATGACCCATCCCATCACGATGGAGTTTGAAATCAGGCTACTGTAGAGGACTCGGAAACCTCTCAAGAAGTTTGCAGGAGCGCCGTGATAGCGTAGTGAAATGAACTCCAAATCCGTCAAGGCTTCGCTTCGCCGCCACAAAGGTGCGAAAAAGAAAGTCCCAAGCATGTTCGCAAATGCCCCACTCCACCAAAACCAATTTCCTGAAATGCCTTGTGTTCGGACAATTCCCGTCACCGCTAAGGGCGTGTCCGATGCAAAAGTCGTCGCTACCATGCTCGTTCCAGCAAGCCACCAAGGGAGTTCACGACCGGCAGCGAAATACTGGGCGATGTTCTGAGCAGCCCTACGAGCCAAAGCCACACCCACTCCCATCGCAAAAACGATGTAACCCACAACAATCGCGTAATCAAGCGCCGTCAACTTCGCTTCCATTGCAACCACCTCGCTCTCAAACTCATCACACATTGCAGATTAAGGGCTACATCCTTACCTTCATGTTCGCTCTCTGCCTTAAGTCAACTCGCAGTTATTTTCGCCCACAGCGCAAATTTTTCTGCCGAGCCAAAAGGTTACCCAGTGAAATCACCGATAAATTTGCCGCTCATTTGTCCTACCATCAACCCATGACTGAAATCAACGGCATGGGTGACTATGCACTTGGCGACTTTCCGAGTGAGGATTGATTGCGCTAAAACTGAAGGGAAAAGTTTTGATGGTGAAGCAACGGAAGTGCATGGGGTAAATTGTGGGTCGGGAATTTGCATGGAGAGACTGGTGCGACAAAGGGGGAGAAAAGGATGAGAACATTTGTAGCGAAAATTTCGGCGATATTGGTTTTGCTGGGGCTGTCGCTTCTCTGGGCGACAAAACATCAAACAGGTCAGGAAAATGTCTTGACCTACACTACCCACTGGGTCGGCAACACTTTTGAAGGGGCAGGTCCCAATGGCTATGGGCGATGGGTTCAAGACTATGTAGACGAAATTGAAGTCACACCTGATGGGGCAGTTATCACTGCCTCAGCGTGGGATGAGGCGGGGCGTTGCACAGGCATCTATAAAGATGGCGATGTCAACAGAGACTTGCTGAAGCAATACAACGGTCAAGGGGGGCACAAGGCATGGGGTTGGGGCACTGCCAGCGAAGCCGTCGCCGTTGAAGGGAATTTCATCTTCATTGCCAACACAGTCAACGAACTGCTTCGCTTTCGCTGGAACCCCAACAACATCCACGAATACGCCTATATTGACCAGACGAACCTCGGTGGCGACGAAAAGGATAATGCCATTGCGATGGCGGCTCGTAACGGGGTTTTAGTGCTTATCCGAAAAAGTGGAGAAGTGCAGGTGCGCAAAACCGCAGACTTGTCGCTGGTTCGCACCTTCCGCATTGACAACGCCCGTGATGTCGTCATCGCTCGTGACGGGGCGCTTTGGGTCATCGTCGGCAACCGCATTGAGCGCTACTCTCCCGACGGGATGAGGTTACAAGGCGCTATCACCGATGTGGAAAAGCCCAGCGCCGTCGCTCTCGGAAACGACAAAGGGCAGTTGATCGTTTGTGACGACGGGGCAAGACAGCAAGTGTTGTTTTACGACATCACTAACCCGCAAACGCCTAAGTTGGTGCGGGTCTTCGGCGAAAAAGGTGGATTGCGCTCGGGGATTCCGGGCGAAGTAAAGCCGCTAAAACTTTTTGCCTTGAGGGGAGCAGGCACTGATGCGCAGGGGAACATCTATGTTGCAATGGGCATGACTATGGGTGAAACGATCATCCGAAAGTTCACGCCTCAGGGCGGACTCGTCTGGGAGGTAATGAACCTCGCCTTCGTGGATTGTTTTGATGCCCTTGAAGTTGCGCCGGGCAAGTTTGAGATTTACGGACAGGCAGAAATCCTCGGTTTTGACCCAACAAAACCGCCGGGCAGAAATTGGTGGCTGAAAGCGATAACTCGCGACCATATTCGCTACCCCGATGACCCGCGTAACAAAGACCCTTGGGGTGGCGCACTCATTCGCGTGTTGCAGGGGCGAAGGGTTCTTTTCACGACGCCACAAATGGGCGGTGGCTTTCGCGTCTTCGTCTTTGAACCCGCACCGAGCCAAATCGCTCGCTATGTGGGTGAAATTACGCTGCCCAATGTTGAACTTTGGGCGCGCAATGTGGACAGCCGAGGCAATATTTGGCTCAGCGACGGGCGGAAAATCTATCGCTACCGATTCAAAGGCTTTGACGCCAAGGGCACTCCCATCTACGACCTGAACGCTCCCGACACATGGCAAGCGCCGGAGCCGTTCACCGAAATCATGCGGCTCAAATACATTCCCGAGACCGACACCCTTTACATCGGCGGCTACACTCAGGAAGTCCAGCCGCCCTCTTGGGGGCTAATGGGTGGCGTTTTGGCTCGCTACGATAACTGGGTGAAAGGCAACCGAAAAGCAAAGTATGCGATTTTGATGCCGAGGGACGACGACAACCTGTTCCCGAAGGAGTTTGATGTCGCTGGCGATTACATTTTCGCCGTCATGGTCAAGCCGACGAAAGGTGTCCCTGCGATGGTGCATGTTTTTCGCGCTGACACAGGTGAAAAGGTCGGCATCATGTTTCCCGGTCCAGAAGTTGGCGGCAACAGTGGATGGATTGACATGGTTCACGGGATTCATGCCCTCAAAACTTCGGCGGGCGATTACCTTGTCATCGTGGAAGAAGACTGGCGGGGCAAAAATTTGGTCTACCATTGGCGCCCCGCAGGACATTGACAAAACCGCCTTATTCAATCCCTCAGAGGGAACAGGGGCGTCAACGGGGCTACCAGCGCTTGCAAGCGTTGATGTTCCTCGTTTATGGCGCAAAGGGATGGCAAGCAAGTGAGGCGCATCACTATGGCAAGGCGTCCGAAGGAAGCGCCGAAACAAAGAGAGCAATCCCTGTCCCCTTGGGTGCAGGGATTGGCAATCGCATGGATGATTGGCACGCTTGTCTGGTTTTTCACCGACTTCAAAATTCAGCAGTGGTTGGTGATGATGATCGCTGACTTGCTGCGTCGGTGACCAAGGCGCTTTCCCAAAACGCTTTCACGACAGGTGATGCATTGTGGGTGTCAGTGAGCGCTCAAAGGGAACAAGCCGTTTCTTCCTTTTCGGCATGGGCAATCGGCGCAAACTCATCTACCGAGCGGGAAAGTTGATGGATGCTTTCACGGGAGAAGTTCTTCGGCGTTGGAAGGTCATTAGCGAGGCGATTGAGCCTGCCGAGTATTGTGTCCGCCTGCAGACTGCGAACGACTGTGAGGTCACTATTCTGGAAGACGAAGAAGGCGTTTGGCTGATGGAAGGCGAGGATGGCATCCCGCTTTCGCTTTCACCATTGCGGTTGCCCCGCTTTGAAGGTCACCCTTATGCCTGCGACTTACGCCTCCTGCATCACGAGGTCTTGATCAACATCGTGGATGGCAAGCCTTTACCCAACTTGTTCGTCTATCGTCGCCCTTGGCTTCGGGATGCAGCGATGATGGCGATGGTTTTGGAAAAGACGGGCAATGTGGGTTTGTTGGAAGGTTGGGTCATGACGCTTTGCGACCCCTTTGACCGCAACAACAACGGCATCCCCGAACCTGACAACCTCGGTCAAGCCCTCTACCTTGTTTCCCTTTTCGCCGACGCTTCACACCCCCTCGTGGCGAAGGTGCTCGCTGCCGTCCCAGAGTTTCAGCGTGGAAGGCACATTTGTGGGCTCACTGATTTCGCCGAGCATCCCGTCTACCAGACGAAGTGGCTCAAGTATGGCTTGCAACGGTTGGGTTTGCCTGACCCCTTCGTCATCCCTGAAGTCCCCGACAGTTATTCAGCGCTCTTTTGGATGGCGTATCGTGATGCCCATGTCCCGTGCCCAAGGTTCAGCCCTGAGATGGCAGCCCGCTATCCCTATTTGGCGTGGGCGGAAGCCCACTTTTATGGTGACGACCCGCCAATGCACTTAAAGGGCGACAATTACCCCCTCAGTTGGGAGGCACAGGCAAGTCAGGCGGATTACGAGGGGATGCGAATTTTGGGAGACGAATGGGTGACAAACCGCACCGCTGTCCCCCACGCTTGGCATGCTGCCGAGATGTTTCTTTACCTGCTGGAGCGGAAGAACCCTTCCGTTAACGGATGCCGATAAGTGTCGCAAAGTTTGCGGCGAGGGAAAAGCCATGTTGGTTGCTTTCACGGAAGACAGAGGTGACGGAAAGATGAGGCGGAGAGAGTTTTTGGAGATTTTGACGGGCGTTGGTGCTTTAGCGAGCGTTGCAAATTCACAAAGGGGGTTGACGAGGATGGGCAGCAAACTTCCGCACTTGAAAGTTTTTGACGACCCCAAACATCCAAACAGCCGCCGATTTATCGTCACGGAGAAGGGAGAACCTTTCTTCTACCTCGGCGATACTGCTTGGGAACTTTTTCACAGACTGACAAAGGAGGAAGCGGAAACTTACCTCCGCAACAGGGCAGCGAAAGGGTTCACAGTCATTCAAGCGGTCGTTCTCGCCGAGTTTGACGGTCTCAACACGCCCAACGCTTACGGTCAAAAACCCCTTCACAACAACGACCCAACTCAGCCAAATGAGGCTTACTATGAGTTTGTTGACTGGGTAGTGGAGAAGGCGAATGAGTTGGGGCTATACATTGGGATGTTGCCGACATGGGGCGACAAGGTGAACAAGAAGTGGGGAGTTGGACCTGAGATTTTCACCCCTGAGAACGCAAAGGTTTACGGCGAGTTTTTGGGGAGAAGGTATCGTGGCAAGGGGATTATCTGGATTTTGGGAGGCGACAGACCGATTGAGAACGAGAGGCACTTGCAGATTTGGAGGGCGATGGCTGAAGGATTGCGGAAGGGAGACGATGGGGAGCATCTCATCACCTACCACCCAATGGGAGGACAGTCTTCGTCTCAATGGCTCCACAACGAACCTTGGCTTGACTTCAACATGCTCCAGTCCGGTCACCACGCAAGGCACATCGCCAATTACGCAATGATTGAACGAGATTACAACCTCAAACCTGTCAAGCCTTGCATGGACGGAGAACCCCGCTATGAAGACCATCCCATCAACTGGAATCCGAAAAACGGCTGGTTCAACGACTACGATGTCAGACAAGCAGCGTATTGGGCTTTGCTTGCGGGCGCTCACGGGCACACTTACGGTTGCCACGACATCTGGCAGTTTTATGACCCTGAAAGGAGGCAACCGGTTTCCCACGCAAGGACACCTTGGCAAAAGGCTTTGAATTTACCGGGAGCATCACAGATGCGGCATGTGAAAGCGCTTATGCTTTCTCGCCCCATGTTGCTTAGAATTCCAGACCAAACTTTGCTTGCATCGGACCCCGGAACAGGCGCAGCACATGTCAGGGCAGCGAGGGCAATTGACGGAAGTTACGCTTTCATCTACATTCCCGTTCCCAAGCCAGTCAAAATTCACCTTGACAAACTTTCGGGTCGTGAACTCATCGCGTGGTGGTATGATCCGAGGACAGGTGAGGCTAAGTTGATTGGTGAGTTCAGACGGAACGGTGAGAGGGAATTCAAGCCCGAAGGTTCGGGCGAAACCGATTGGGTTTTGGTTATTGACGATGCAAGCAAAGACTTCCCGCCACCGGGCAAAACTGTCTCAAGTTCACAATGAGGCGTGGAGCATCAGGAAAGCAGCGCAAGGAGAAGGACAGTGTGTCTTTGGCACTTGCAAATGGATGCGAGTGCTAACTTTGAGAGTCCTCAAACTAACCGAGGTGGTGAGAATGCGGGCGGTTTGGTTCGGGGTTTTGTTTGCGTTCAGTTTAGCCTTTGCCGAGCCGCCTCAAATTTGCCGCATTCAAGGTGGCAACACGAAAACGATTTGGGGCGTTGGGTTCGTTGAGGGGCAAACTGAAGTTTACGCTTGGGATGTTCCGTTTGACGAGAAATCGGTTATCTCCGCACTTCAAAGAACGCCCTATCGCCCTGCGGATTTCCTTCCCAAAACTCCCCCGCCCAACGCCCGTAAAGTCCCCATCATCGCTTTTGAACCGAGAGGTTTGGTGATGGCGGTTGAGTGGCATCCGCATTACGATGCCAGTGGATTCTTTGACGCTCTCAACGGTGGTCATGTTTGTTGGGTTCGCAACCAAGATGGGTTTTCCGCCCCCTTCCTTGTCCGCTCGGCTCAACCTTGGTTCGTCTATCCCAAGCGCGCTCATCCCGGCGAGAAAATTCGCATTTTCGGAAGAAACATTGCCGCAAGGTTGGTCGCTTTGAAATCCCGCAAAGACGGCAGGGTCACAATCTTACAAAAGTTCGGCAACGGTCGCCATCCCGTTTACGAGTGCTGGGCGATTTTGCCAGACGATTTGCCTATAGGCGAATATGAACTGTTCGTCCACAACGGCGCCGGCGGCGAGGCGGGTTGGGGTGGCCCTTTGATGTTAACAGTTGAGCAAAAGCCCGAGGCGCAAAAGTTCATTCTGAACGCAAAGGACTTCGGCGCAAAGGGGAACGGCGTTGATGATGACACAGAGGCTTTGCGCAAAGCGCTTGTCAAGGCTGGTGAAATGGGCGGTGGCGTCGTCATCTTGCCACCGGGTCTTTACCCTGTCAGCGCACCGATTTGGGTTCCTTCGGGTGTGACTTTACAAGGCGCTGGTGCTCGCAACTCAATTCTCATCGTGCTGCCGACGAGACCGATGAGGTTTGATGTTCCGCCGGAAATCGCCAATGCAATGCCAACGCACTTTCGCGCCCGCCAGCAGGAAAGCAATCGCGGCGCAATGCTTTGGCTGCGCGACAGAAGCGCCGTCTGCGACATTGGGTTGATAGATGGACCGGGAACGCTGCAGGCGATCTTCGCTTCCCACACCGATTGCCGAATTGAACGATGCTACATCCGTCAAACCTATAGCACTGAACCTGCAGTCATGGTTGAGTGGGGCTCTTACGGTTTCGTTTTGCAAGACTGTGAGATTGAGTCCGCAAGCGGTGGAGTTTTTCTCGTTCACGGTCCGCACAGCCAAGCATACATAGGCAGCAATGTCATCCGAAACATTGCCCCCGGCACTGCCAACAATTTGTTCGTTCGTTCATTCGTTGAGTCGGTGATTGAAAACAACCTGCTCCTTGACGGCGACCGAAACTTTGTTTCGCAGTTGAGTTACAGCAGCGCTTATCATTCAGCGGTCATCGGTAACATTTGGCGCAACAACATCCCACGAAGACACAACTCGGGCGAGAACATGTATGAGTCAGGGCATGCTGTTTGGCACGGTCGCGTTTTGAAAGCGGACCGAAAGACCGTTTGGGTTGAAGGTAAGCCTTTTACACCCGATGAGTTGCGAAAGCGACACCCACAATTGAGCGATTTGAAGCCGACTTTTGCACTCATCCTTGACGGTCGCGGGCTTGGTCAGTATCGGCGAATTGTCGGCAACACTGAAAACTCGTTCACCGTTGAACCTGAATGGGACATCGTTCCCGACAAAACGACTTACATCATGGTCGGCATGGCTTATGTTGAGACGCTTTGGGTTGACAACACCGAGGAGCACACAGCCAACTGGACAGGCTTTTGGGGCAATTGCTTTGGCAATGTAATTGACGGGCACATTTTGCGCGATGGTGAAGGGCTTTACCTTTGGGCGTGGCACGACCGGTTGCCTTCGCCGCTCGCATTCAACGACATCATTGGCTCAAGGGTGATTGGGCGGGGCAACATTGTCCTTCGCGGTCCGCTCGTTTTCGGCAACACAATTCGCTTCTGCGAAGTCGTTAATTTCCGCTACCGACCGAGCATGCACATTCAACCTGTTTGGCTGCAAGGGATGGACCCGAACCAAAGGGCTGGAATCGCCCTTGAACCTATTTGGCAGCGAATTGAGGGGCTACCTGAAACTGCACCGCTGAAAGACTGGAACATCGTTGAAGGCACTCACATTTACGACGGACCAATTGGCATCTTTGTCGCACCTGAAGCCAAATTCACTGTCCTTCGCCAAAACTCCATCACCGTTGACAGGGAAGCGATTGTCAACCAATCGGCAATAACGAAGGGCAAGTAACCCTCTACCTCGCTCTGCTAATCTCACACAAGAGGAAAAAGCACCAAGGGGCTGATCTGGAAAGGAGAACAGCCTTCCAGAGAAGGTTTGGCGAAAACATCGCCGACGGAAAGCACTCAGTGGCTTCCCTTGCAACATCTTGCAACATAATGAATGAGCGACTCGTTTGGAGCAAAGGAGGTGGGTGGGCGTATAAAACGAAGCGCCCAAGCAACATGGCAATGCAGGAATGGCAGGTCAGGGTTGAAAGGAGACCCATTGAAGAAACGGCAAGTGTAACTGTCAAGGCTGCGGTCATTGGCTTTCTGCTCGTTGTCGGGATTTCCGTTGCTGGATGCTATTCCGCTTTCTTGCGTTACGATTTGATTGGGACGGGGCATTTGCCCCGTTGTGCTCTCTTTCCGCTCATGCTTCTCGCCCTCTTCAACCCAATTTGGCGACGCTTCTTCGGCAAACCCCTCTTCAGCCGCACCGAGTTGCTCTTTATCTACTGCATCGTCCTCATCATGACTGGCATCCCCGGGCAGCAATTTTCCAACTACCTCTACTTGGGTTTAGTCGCTCCCGTTTACTTTTCAAGCCCAAGAAACATGCCAGCGCTGCTCCAATACGAGGGCATAAATTGGCTGCAATACATCCCCGATTGGGCTTTGCCTTCAAAAGACCCAAGAAGCGGCGTAATTGCTTGGGTCTTTGAAGGGATGCCAGAGGGTGCGAGAATCCCTTGGCAGCCTTGGGTCTTGCCCCTTGTTCTGTGGACGGTTTTTTACTCGGCTCTCTTCGTTTCACACATCCTCATCGCTGCCATGCTCCGAAAGCAGTGGGTTGAGCACGAGAAACTTGCTTTCCCGTTGGCTCAAGTTCCTGTGGAAGTCGCTGATGAAAGGCGTTTGACAGCGATGGGGCGAAATTTACTCTTCTGGGCAGGCTTCATTATTCCCGTTTTCGTCTACACCTTCCGAGCCTTGCACATTTACTTCCCCTACTTCCCCAACATCAACATCTACCCGAACTGGGGAGCGATTTTTC
>ERZ1669248.1081-NODE-1081-length-10654-cov-4.337202_pt1 | contig 10654 bp, 14 predicted proteins | sample MGYA00579296_ERZ1669248 | MGnify/ENA primary metagenome ERZ1669248 (study PRJEB41166, sample SAMN08046057) | hot springs metagenome | biome: hot spring; feature: neutral hot spring; material: thermophilic sediment; isolation source: thermophilic sediment from...
CTACACGACGCTGGGCGAAGCGCTCCTGGCGGATCTCGTGCTGCTGATCTACGACGCGAGCGAGGGGGTCGCGGAGATCGAGCGGAAGCTGTCGGCGAGCCTGTCGGTGCTGGCGTCCCTGGGCGTGAACAGGTCGAGGGTGCTGGCCGTCGCCAACAAGGTGGATCTGGTGGGGACCGCTGAGGAACTGGAGGGGGCGCTGGAGGTGGCGAGGAGGCGGGGGTTGGACCCCGTGCCCATCTCGGCTCGCTACGGCACGGGCCTCGACAGGCTGAAGCGGGAGATCCTGGCCAGGCTGCCGAACTACTCCACCTTGGAGCTCACGATCCCCGCCGACGACGGGCTCCTGCGCAAGCTGATGGCCGGAGCCTACGTGAGGGAGATCGAGGAACGCGGCGGGCTGCTGCGAGTGGTGGTGGAGGGGAGGGAGGAGTGGCTGAAAGCCGTTCAGGCGAAGCTCTCGGGCGCGTAGGGAGTTTCGAGGTCGTCGTCCTGAGGCTCGGCCACCGCCCCGGCAGGGACAAGCGCATCTCAACGCACGTCGGCCTGGTTGCTAGGGCCTTCGGCGCGCGCGGTGTGATATTCGTCGGCGAGGTGGAGCCGAGCATCGTGGAGAGCCTGAACAAGGTGACGCGGGTGTGGGGCGGCCCCTTCTTCGTAGAGGTGGTGCCATCCTACAGGAGCGTCATCGCCGAGTGGAAGCGCAGCGGTGGTGTGGTCGTTCACCTCACCATGTACGGGGAGAGCATCGAGGGAAGCGACGTCCTGGAGCGAATAAGGGGGAAGGGCAAAAGGATCATGGTGGTCGTGGGAGCCGAGAAGGTCCCGGCCGACGTCTATGAGCTAGCCGACTTCAACGTGGCCATAGGCAACCAGCCCCACAGCGAGGTGGCAGCGCTCGCCGTGTTCCTCGACAGGCTCTTCGGGGGGAGGGAACTCGTGAGGGAGTTCGAGGGCGCCAAGCTGAAGGTGATCCCCTCCCCACGCGGCAAGAGAGTCATCAAGGTGGAGGGCGGGGAGGGTCGACAGGTTGATAAAGCAGGACGCGGAGGATTAGTATCGGCTGGCGGTGGCTGCAATGGGTAGTAGCGAGCGCGTGCTGGCGGTGCTGGCGAAGAAGATCCACGGCGAAGTCGCGGAGAGGGTGGTCGACAGGCTGGCCAAAGTGGGGGAGGCGACCGATGAGCAGCTGTCCCAGGCGCTGGGCATAGAGATAGCGACCATCAGGAGGACGCTAAACGCGCTATACGAGTCCAGGCTAGCAAAGTACCGCCGCGTGAGGGACGAAGAGCGGGGCTGGTACCTCTACTACTGGAGGCTGACGGATGAGTTCCCGAGCAGGGTCCTGGAGGAGCGCAAGCGTAAAGCGCTCGACATCCTGCGGAAGAGGTTGGAGTACGAGCAGGGAAGCTCTTTCTTCTATTGCCCCCGCTGCCGCGTGAGGTACTCCTTCGATGATGTGGTGGAGTTCATGTTCAGGTGCCCGGGGTGCGGCACGGACCTCGAGGCCATCGACAACGGCGTCGTGGTTGAGAAGCTGAGGCAGGCGATAGAGCTCCTGGAGAAGCTCAAGTTCGACTAACGGGACGCGCTAGCCCCCGGGGGTTCGATGGGGCGGGCCTACCGGTACGTAGTTGCCAGGGTGCTGGCGGAGGGCGACCTCGAGGAGCTCCTGAAGAGCTCCGTGAAGGAGCTCTGGGGCCTGAGGGGCCTGGCGGAGGTTCAGCCGAGTGTCGTGGAGCTCGATGAACGCGCGCGGGTGGCGGTGGTCAGGGTCAGGAGGGAGGGACTGCCCCTGCTGAGGGCCGCGCTGGCGGTGCACCCGAGGCCCCTCCTGGAGGTCCTAAAGGTGACGGGAACCCTGAGGAGGGCGAGGAGGGTGGCCGGCTCGCTGGGCCCCAGGCCGCTCCAGGGGGCGGGCGGGCAGCCAAAGCTTTAAAGCTCGCGCCCCCCGCAGCAAGCCGGGGGCCTCATGTTCACACCGCCAAGCGTCGGGTACGACAGGGCGGTAGCCCTGTTCTCACCCGACGGCAGGCTGTTCCAGGTGGAGTACGCTAACGAGGCGGTCAAGAAGGGCTCCCTGACGATAGGGATCAAGGCCTCCGAGGGCGTCGTTCTAGTGGCCGAGAAGCGCCAGTTCTCGAGGCTAGCCGAGAGCGCGGAGAAGATAAAGAAGGTGGACGACCACGTGGGCCTCGCTTTTTCCGGCCTCTTCGGGGACGCCAGAGTGCTCATAGACGACGCCCGCGTCTACGCCCAGGTGTACAGGCTGACCTACGGTGAGAGGATCCCCGTGGAGCTCCTGGCGAAAAGGATATGCGACATCAAGCAGATCTACACGCAGCACGGAGGGGTGAGGCCTTTCGGCGTCGCCTTCCTGATCGTCGGCGTGGACAGGAGGGGCGCCCATCTGATAATGACGGACCCCGGCGGCAGCTACATGGGCTACAAGGCGGCAGCCGTGGGGGCCAACTCTCAGGCGGCGATGGAGATGCTGGAGAAGCTCTACGATGACAAGCTCACGCTGGAGGACGCCACCCTGCTAGCGCTGAGGATCCTCGACAAGAGCGTCGAGGGTGGGATCTCCCCGGCGAAGGCGGAGGTGGGCCTCATAACGATTAAGGAGCAGGTATTCAGGATACTGTCCCAGAGCGAGATAGCAAGCCTGTTTAGCAAGGTGAAGTAGCGGTCCCCCAAGTGGATGGTAGCGAAGAGCTCCCCCCCTCGCCGCACCAGCCTGCGGCCCCATAAGGTGCTCGCGAGGGTAGGGGCCACCCTCTTCTGGTGCGACCGCTGCAACGTACCGCTGCTGACGAGGGTCTGCGGGCTCTGCCGCGGGGAGGGGAGGCCGCTGAAGCTGACGCCGCCGGCGGACGCTCGGCCGTCGCTCGGGCGCGACTACGTCCAGCTCTGGCGGCTGATCGAGAGCGAGCTGGGCGTGCAGCCATTCCCGAGGCGCAGGATCGTGCTGCTAAACAAGATCCCCTACCCCGACTCCGCCGACGAGGTCGTGATCGACGGCTATATCGTCGGCCACCGCTACTTCGACTTGCGCGAGGCGAGGTGGAGGTTCCGGCCGCTCTACGTCGGGGCCTCCGAGCTGGTCAGGCGTCGCGTGGGCCACTACGCCATCGTCGATCTGCCGCACCTGGCGAGAGCGTACGAGGTGCACCGGGACAGGGTCGTGGAGGGCGAAGTGCCGCGCGAGAAGGGTCTGTTCGTGGCGCTGGCGACGCCCACTGGTCACGAGGGCCTGGGGGTGACGGTGGGGAGGGGGAGGGTCAGGGTTCTGAAGGTGTGGAGGGCCAAAACGTACGCATGGAAGCCGGCAAATCCCACGTGGCTAGACGCAGCGAAAGCGAATGAAGCTAGGCTCTCGTTCCTCGAGCAGGAGGCCGTCAGCTACCTCCGCGAGCTGGCGGCCCAGAGTGGGCTGAGGCCGGTCGTGAGCTTCAGCGGGGGCAAGGACAGCCTCGTGGCGTACGCGCTGGCCAGGAAGGCCTTCGGCAGGACCCCCCTCCTCTTCAACGACACGGGGCTCGAGCTGCCGGGGACAGTCGCCTACGTGAAGAGATTCGCCGAGAGGGAGGGCGCGGAGCTGACTGTTGCCGGCGCCGGAGAGGCCTTCTGGAGGTCCCTCAGGGTGATGGGGCCGCCAGCGCGCGACTACAGGTGGTGCTGCAAGGTGTGCAAGCTGGTGCCCACGGCCAGGGCGTTCAGAGAGCGCTTCTCGAGCGGCGCTCTCAGTATTGTGGGCCAGAGGAGGCTTGAGTCAGCAGCGAGGGCTCTGAGCCCCAGGACCCACCGGAACCGCTGGATCCCCAACGTGCTGGTTGCATCGCCGATCCATAACTGGACGGCGCTGGACGTGTGGCTCTACATCTTCCGTGAGCGCCTGCCGGTGAACGAGCTGTACTTCAGGGGTTTCGACAGGCTCGGCTGTTGGCTCTGCCCAGCAATCGAGCTCGGCGAAGCGCAGGCCCTGAGGGAGCTCGACGAGACCCTCTGGGAGGCATGGGAGGACTTCCTCAGGGGCTACGCCGCTGAGCGCGGCCTCTGCGAGGAGTGGGTCAGGCTCGGGCTCTGGCGCTGGCTGGAGCCGCCCGGCGACATCAAGCGCCTGGCCCAGCGGGGGTGCAGCGAGCCGGGAAGGGGGCCGCGCGTCGAGGTCTCCAGCGCTGATGGTGGAAGGCTCTTGATAACGGTGGGCCAGACCGACAGGGGCTACGACGAGTTCCTCCGGAACCTCGCCCAGCTGGCCAAGACGCTTGGGGCGAGCGAGGCGGGCGGCGGGCGGATCAGGCTGGGAGACCTGGAGCTGGAGGTCGCGCGGCGAACTAACGGCTTCGAAGTTGCCCTGAGCGGAGCCGCCGGGGCGAGGCTGCGCGAGGTGGTGTCAGTGGTTATCAGGGCGGCTTACTGCCTGGGCTGCGGGTCGTGCGAGGTCTGGTGCAGCGAGCGCGCCATCAGGGCGGAGGGGGGTATGCTGGAGGTGGATGGGTCCAAGTGCAGGCGGTGCGGGATCTGCAACTCCGTCTGCCCCTTAGTCGAGTACGCGGTGAGGGGTAGGCGGGAGCTGTTGGAGGCCGTCGGCTCAAGCTAGTAGGGAACGAGCTCTGTGAGGCAGATCGGGCACCTGCGCTGCGTTTTGCGGTAGCAAATGGGGCAGTACAGCACGTTGCACTTCGGGCACTGGTACATCTCGTCTCCCTTGTACAGCTTCTTGCCGCATCTCACGCACCGGCCCACCAGCAGCAGCTTGGGAACGTACGCCATGCGCGCGCCCCGCGCTTTTCCACTTTTAAAGCTTGCCTAGGGGCCTCGTTGCGGAGCCGGGCCCGAGCGTGGCCCCCAACTTTTCCTGAGGAGGGTGCCGATGACCTAGCAGCCGCTGAACCGCGGCCGCCCGACGTAGCCCAGGGGCAGCCGGTAATCTCATAAGCTCAAGCCGCCGAGGAGCTGGGAGGAGGCATGACCAAGAAGAGGAAGAGCCGGGGGAGGCATAAGGGCGATAAGGGCAAGGAGCCGATGGTTCAATGCGATGAGTGCGGCGCGCTCGTCCCCCGCTCCAAGATCGTCAAGGTCACCAAGAGGTATGCGCCGATAGACCCCCAGCTGGCGGACGAGCTGCGCAAGAAGGGCGCCCTCATACCCACGTACGAGGTCACCAAGAACCTGTGCATAAGGTGCGCGATCTTCAGGGGGATCATAAGGATCCGGCCCGAGGAGGAGAGGAGGAAGAAGCTGCCGCTCGGCAGGCCGCCCAGCTAGCGCGATGACCGGCTGCGCGAGAGCCTTCGTCGTCAAGGCCTCGCAAGCCTACGTGAGTTGCACGATGGAGCCCCGCGCGCTCGCACCCTACGGCAGGCTCGACGTCGTGGCGAGGGCCGCAATAGCTGCGCTCTCCACGAGGAGGGGTCTGCGGCGCGACACGCGCTTCTACGCAGTGCTCGAAGGCTGCAGACCCGGCCCGCTGACGCTGGAGCTCGACGGCGGCAGCATGGACAGGGTCCTACTAAGCGAGGGCGACTTTGGCGAGCTGGTGCGCGATCTCGCGTGCGGGGTCGCGATACGGGGGGCCGCCCTCTACGAAGGGGGCTTCCGCGAGCTGGTGAACAGGCTCGTGCGCGAGTGGGGCAGGGAGAGGGTCTTCTACATGCACGAGCGGGGGGTGGACGTGTCCGAGGTCGAAATAAGGCCCCCTGCCGCCTTCATCCTCGGGGACCACATGGGCCTGGAGCCGGCGGCGGAGGGCTGGCTGAGGTCTCTGGGAACCGCGTGGGTGAGCGTGGGCGCCACAGCGTACTTCACAGAGCACGTAATCACGTTCATCCACGCGCTGCTGGACGGCCACGTCGCGGTGAGGTGATCCTCCTAGTAGAGGCGGGGCTGGATCTCGAGTTCCATCCCCAGCTTGCGCATCATCCTCTCCAGCTTCCTCCTGGGCTTGCCGACGACGTAATTGTAGTACTCTTCGTCCACTAGGAGCACCACCCTCCCCTCCTCCACCCTCACCTCAACGTCCGCGTTGGGCACGTACTTCCTCACTATCGACACCAGGCGCGCCTTTATCGACTCCTCGGCCCCGTGGAGCCTCTTCACCGGAACGACGAAGGTCCTCTCACCGAACACGTAGAGCTCGTACTCCGGCTCGCCCGTCATGAAGTTCCTGACGACAACGACTGGCCGCGCCAGCTCCTCCTCGCGCAGGCCGTGCGGCACCTTCACCACGGTTTCCAGCTCGTAGACCCTCCTCACCTCACCGTTCTCTATGAAGATGACCGTGTCGACTATCGAGGGTATCATGCCTAGCTCCACCCTCCCAATGAAGCGCTGTATCGCGTCGATGGGGCTCGTCGCGTGCACCACACCCACCATGCCGACGCCTGCCAGCCTGAGGTCGGCGTAAAGCTGAAAGTCCTTCGTGTCCCTCATCTCATCGAATATCGTGTAGTCGGGGCGGGACAGCAGCAGCACGTCGTGGATCTCCTCGGAGGACGCGTAGCTCTTAGAGTACTGCGTCACGTCGGGCGGCAGCTGCATGTCCCTGGGGGACTCGAGCGTCTTTACCACCTTGCCCTTGCGCCGGTAGAACTCCGCCAGGGCCTGGGCGAAAGTCGTCTTACCCATCCCGGGCGCCCCCGCTATCAGGATGCCCTCGGCCTGCCTCTCCAGCCTCGCCAGCAGCTTGGGCGGCAGGTTGTAGTCCTCGAGGGACAGCTTGACCAGCGGCCTCACCGCGGTGATCTCCATCCCGTCGGAGAACGGGGGCCGCGTGATCACGACCCGGTACCTTCCCACCTGAAGGATCGTGGAGCCCGGCCTGTCGATCTCAATGAAGGCCTCGGGAGACCCTTTTGCCCTCTCTATCACCTCGCTGGCGATCCTCTCCAGCTCCTCCCTCGTCATGGGCTCCTCACGGAGGGGCACGAACTGCCACTTGCCGGGTCTGCCGACCTTGGCGTAGGGCCTCGTGCCCTCCTTTAGGTGTATCGAGAGCGCGCCGTCCACGAAGAGCCTGTCGAGGATGAAGCCGTCCTCAGGGAACGGCCTGAGGAACACCACTTCGACGCCCGCCGCGCGGGCTGCGTCGGCCGAGATCGGGTCGGCGGTGACGTATGCGGCCCCCAGGTCGGCTGCTAGCTCACGAAGCACTTCGTCCACGCTGGCATCGCGCGCGGATCGGAGGCCCTCCGGCAGGTCCCTGATGTACTCCACCTCCATCGCCCTCCGCTCGCAGGCCTCACGCACTCTCAACACCTCCCGCAGGCCCACGAGCCCTCTGTACGACCCCTCGCGCGCCAGCCTCTCGAAGTGGGAGACCACAAATGCGTGCAGCACCAGCTTGCCGGCTACCTCACCGCTTTCGATGGCCCTTCGCAGGGCTCCAGTGACTATCGACGAGATGTCGGCTATCAGCAGCTTTTCCTCCATCGAATTCAGCTGCCACGCGTGTCACGCTTTTAAAAGCTTTCGTGGAATCGCGAACCCACCGGTGTTCCCAACGCATTACGCACCTGCTATCGCGCTGTTTCGCTCCGCCCTTGAGGGGCTCTACTATAGCGGCTGGGGGTCGACGGCAACTGTGACCGCTCAGCGCTTCACCCCCGAGGTTTACAGGGATTTCTCCCGCCTGCAGAGAATCGTACTCGTAACCCTAGGGAGGATGATAGCCTCGACCAAGGGCACCATGCTCACGTTCAACGCGAAGAAGCTAGCGAGCGAAGCCGGCCTGCCCACCCACCCGGTCGTCCTCACGCTGATAAAGGAGGTGATCGAGCAGCTGAGGGAGCAGGGCCTGGTGCGAAGGCTGTCGAGGACGGCCCACGGGGTTAAGTACGCGGTGAGCAGGGAGAGCCCGATATGGACGCTGGCGAAGCTAGGCGAGCTGGAGGGGGATCTTGAGGCCCTCTCCGCGAAGATCAAGCCGCTCACGTACCGAGGGGTTTAAGCGGGAGGCCCGCGCATTATCGGGGCCTAATGCGTGCCGCCGGGGAGCGGGATGCCGAGGCCCTGACGAGAGTGAGTAGGAGGGTCCTGCAGCTCGCGGAGGGCCTAGCGGCGTCCAGGGGCCTCAGGACGCCCCCCGTCTACGGCGTCGTGTTCTTCAGGGAGCTCGACGAGCTGGCCGCCGAGGGCCTGGTGAAGGTCTCCGACAGCGTCCTGGTGGGGGAGGGCGTGGTCGCAGTCAAGCACGCTGACGCGCTCCCCCTCCTCGTGGAGAGGATCCTGACCGGCTACTACGCGCTCTGCCTGCTCGCCACGTTCGGGTCCCTGAACGCCTACGAGGCCGGTCGCCTGGCCAGCAGGGATCTGATCACTGTCCTCTCGCTTCTGCCCCAGCCCCCTCCGAGGGCGTCCCCGCCAGGATCTTCGAGATCTCGAGGGGGCTCGTGAGGACCTTCACTTTGTACACTTCGGCCTTCCTTAGGGGGTAAATCTTCCTGGCGGCCGCCTCGATCTCCGCGGCGAGCCTGCCCAGCACGATCTCCTGGACGAACTCATCGAACTTCATCGATGCCGCCTTGGTTGATATCAAGTCGAACATCACCCTCCTGATGGCCCTCTTCTGCGAAGCCTTCACCCTGCTCTGAGTCACCGCCATGCTCATCACCCTTAACCGGATGCCGTCAGCCGTCTCCACGTCGAGTATCGCGTTGATGCGCGAGGTCCCCCTCCTCACCAGGCTCCTCACGTAGTCCCTAGTGAGCTCGATCTGCTTCAGCTGGGTGCGGGCCGTGAGGCCCTCGACGTCGACCACCTGGAACTTGAGCTTTATCGGGAGCTGCGAGATATCCTTAGTGATGTCGTAGAAGCTGATCTCAACGGTGCGGCCAACGAGTGATCGAGCATCGTTGGCTGGCACCGTGGCAACCTCAGCGAAGCCGAAGGCGCTCGGCGCCAGCACCCTGAACCACTCCTTCGCCTCCCACTTGCTACGCGCCTCCCGCGAGACGGTCCGACTCATCGTCACTCGCGCCCGCGCATGCTCCTATAAAAATTCCGCCTGCCGCGGCGACGCTCGCCGGCCGCTTCAGCTGCTCTCCCAGTATCGCTGCGACGAGACCCCCTGAAGGGTTTGGGATAGCCGCCCGCGGGGCTCGAGCTGCCAAACTATTTAAGCGGTGACGAGCCGTGACAGCGTATGGAGCTGCTCTGGGCCCCCTGGAGGATGAAGTACATAGAGTACGCGAGGATGGAGAGAGACGAGGCATGCTTCATATGCAGGGCCGTGGAATCCCAGGACCCCGACCGGGACCTCGTGCTCCACAGGTCGGGGTTGACCGTCGTGCTGATGAACAAGTACCCCTACAACACGGGCCACCTCCTCGTCGCGCCCGCGAGGCACGTCCCCGACCTCTCTGCGCTGTCCCGCGAGGAGATCTGCGAGCTGGGCCTGATGGTGAGGAGGAGCATTGAGATGCTGCGCCGCGCCCTCTCGCCGGATGGGTTCAACATAGGCATCAACCTGGGCAAGGTCGCCGGCGCGGGGCTGGAGGCGCACTTACACGTGCACGTGGTCCCGAGGTGGTTAGGAGATACCAACTTCATGCCTGTAATATCGAATACGAAGGTCATCCCTGAGGCATTGAATGATACATATATGAAACTAAAGAAATACGCGGATTACCTGCGGAAGAACGATGATTGAGTGCGCGCTACGCATTAAAGGTGTGGAGCTCGCGCCCGAGCGTGCAGGAGGGCAGGAGCTGCCGCTACTACTGCGCCACGAGCCAGGGGGTTAGGTGCGTTTTCATGGCCCCTGAGGAGTGGAGGGCGCGGCAACACGCGCTGCGCGAGTACTGCGTGAACGGGGGTAGTGGGTGCAGCGTTAAAGCGCGCTTCCTCTCGAGGATCTCGAAGGGCAGGTTCCTGGGGGAGGCGGCGAGCGGCGCCGGGCGGGGTAGGGTCGGGTGAGGGGCGCGCTCCTCGTCGCGGCGGCGCTCCTGATAGGGTCGGGGGTGGGCCTGCTGGTAGGCGACGCAGTGCCCTTGGCTCGCGACCGGCTGCCCAGCCTGCTGCTAGTGCAGCCCCTCATCGTGCCACTGGCCACCGCGCTCGCGCTGGCCGGGGGGGCCCGGCGCCCCCTAGCGGTAGCTGCCCTCTCCGCCAGCTTTGCCTCGGCCTCCTCTCTCCTCGCACTGCAGGTCGCCCTGCTTCTGCTCAGAGGGCATTATACTATGCTCCCTCCACGCGGGGTCCTGAGCCCGCAGGGCAGCGTGAACGTGGACATGGTGGTTCTGTTAGCTCTCTCTTACGCTATAACCTCAGGCCACGCGCTACTGATCTCCGCCTTCTCCCGAGCGTTGAGCCCCCTCTGGCTCGGCTTAGAGGCCCTGCCGACCCCGCTGGAGGCGCCCCGGGACGCGAGCCCTAGGGCTGCGCTAGCTGGAGCTCCACTCGGCGCGCTCTTGGCCTGGCTCGATGCTCGGCAAGCTCAGACCTTCAGCGGCACCGGCGCACCCCCCTTTGGCCTCGGCCTACTTGCGCTCTTCTCGCTGACCCTGCCGGTGTCCAGCGCCCTGACATTCTCGCTTCACGCGCTCCTCCTGCAGCTTGTGGGGTCAAGCGACTTGACGCAAAGCATTGCGGTGGGCGTGCAGCTGGGAGTCGCGATATCCACGGTCTGTCTCTTATACACATCTGACGCTGC
>ERZ1669248.1082-NODE-1082-length-10653-cov-25.710323_pt1 | contig 10653 bp, 11 predicted proteins | sample MGYA00579296_ERZ1669248 | MGnify/ENA primary metagenome ERZ1669248 (study PRJEB41166, sample SAMN08046057) | hot springs metagenome | biome: hot spring; feature: neutral hot spring; material: thermophilic sediment; isolation source: thermophilic sediment from...
ATAAAGTCGCCAATACTTTTATTGCTAATCGCTCTTTTAACTCTATTTTTCTATTATGAATTAAAAGTTGTTTTATCTACGCCTATTTCTTTTGGAGACGAAGGTTTTCATACAAGCATGGCAAGATATATAGCTAGAAATCTTGAATACCCAAAATACATTCCTTTTGAAGGAAGCGTTTTATCGAGAGATGGATTTTATAGGCCGCCACTTTGGAATTTCTTGCTAGCTTCATTTTTCTTTATATTTGGCATCAATGAAATAATCGCAAAAATCTTAACTTTAATAATAACTTTTTTCTTAGGACTGATTACTTTTGTATTGGTAAAACGAATTAGTAATGAAATTGTGGCATTTTTTGCCTCAATTCTATTAGTAAGCTTTCAAAGCGTGATAACATATACTGTTTTATTTTACTATGCCGATTTGCTTCTTTTCTTTACAACTTCGTCTTTTCTTTCATTCTTAATTTACATAAAAGAATCAAACAAAAGATTCTTAATTCTTTCTGCAATTTTTGCTTCCTTAGGCTTATTGACAAATCAGTTTGCTTTAACATTGTACGCAATCTATTTCATTTATTTCTTATTAGAATTCTTCAGGGAAAAGAAATACTTTAACACAGTTAAAGAGTATTTACCAGCTTTCCTCCTTTTAATTCTAATACCTTCTGGTTATTTAATTAGAAACATCTTAGTTTATAAAACTCCAATTTGCTTTTCAATCCCGATAATTGGTAAAATTTTTAATACTAGTAATTGCAGCTTAAAAGAATTCCAAGGAAAATACAATTTTGTAGGACAAGCAATTCCAATAGGAACCGAAGCATCCGCTTTTTCAATTGGTTTTATGAATTATTTAGATTTTGCTTATGCAAATACATTTCTAACAATTTTGCCATTCTTAGCAAGCTTAGTATTATTTTATCTAAGAAAAGACAAAATATCAACAATAATTTTTATAACACTTTTTATTTTCATTGTTTTGTTATCTGAAATTGGAAAGGGAAGAGCTGAAGATGCTGCAAGATATACGTTAGGTTTTGCTTCATTTGTTGCTTTTGTTTCAGCATTTTTCTATAATGAACTCTATGAATTTTTGTATAAATATCACAAATATTTAGGTTATATTTTAATTTTTGCTATTGTTGTTTTCTCAATTTATACTGTAAGAAACAGATTAGATACTTTATACAATGTGAAAACTTGGGATCCGAGTTTTTTCGAAGCTTGTAAATGGATAAAAGAAAATACATTGCCTAATGAAACAATTTCTACCATTTGGGGACATAATGGTGCTTGGTGCAGCGATAGAAATATGGGACCAGCTTTTGCCGATATTTTATTAAGTTATGATCTGAATTACACACTAAAAATTTTGAAAGAAAATAAAATTGAATATCTTTGGATTCAAAAAGGTAGCATAGATCCGTTTAATAGAGGATATGCAGACAATTATCCAAGCAAATTCATCGAGATGCTTATTAATAATCCTCAATACTTTGTAAAAGTTTACGAAAACGGTCAACCCATAGAGCAATGTTTACAAGGTTGTTATGGGCAAACTATTTATAGAATTAATGTAACTTCTGTGTAACAAAAAGCTTTTAAATTTGTAAAAAACTATAAATTGAGAAACATGGCAGAAGAAGAATGGGATGAAGAAGAGGAAGAAAGCGAAGAAGAGGAAGAGGAAACAGAAGAGGAATGGTAAGTAAAAAACAGTAAAACAAACCTTTTTATTTTTCTTTTTCTTATTTTTTTAATGTCAAAAGTATTGGTAGCACTAAAAGTTTTACCTTCAGATTTAAGCATTGATATAAAACAAATAGAGAAAGGAATAATCTCAAAAATACCAAACAGTTTTATAAGAGAAGAGCCTATTGCTTTCGGTTTAATAGCTTTGCATGTTTCTACATTTGTTGAAGACAAAGAAGGGGAAGTTGAAAGAATAGAAAAATTAATTAAAGAAGTGGATGGAGTTGGAGAAGTGGAAGTTGTAGAAGTTGCAAGAAGTTTATGATTCCAACAAAGGCTTTTATTCTTATCTTTCAAATAATTTTTAGGCAAATTGCCTTACCATAGAAAGAATTCTTTCTATGGTATTAACTGACTCGATGATATGAGAGTCCAATAAAGGAGGTTTGTTTGAATGCCATTTGAAAGAAGAACTTTCGGAAGAAGATTTGAAAAGTTGCCAAAGCCTGTTAAGGTTGGAGAAGAATATGATGTAGAAATAAACGAAGTTGGAAGTAAAGGAGATGGAATTGCTAGAATTAAAAACTTTGTAGTGTTTGTTCCAGGAAGCAAGAAGGGAGATAAGAAACACATAAAAATAAAAGAAGTAAGAGGAAAGTTCGCAATAGGTGAAATCACCGAAAGTTCTGAACCTACAAGCGGAGAAACTGTTTAGAATTGTCTCTCATAAAAATGTTGTTGAAGTAAACGAAAATATACTTTGACTTGATTTTTTCTATCTTTTCTTTTATTTTTTTCAATTCTTCCAAGCTATAATTGTGATAATAATTTATCTTTCCGTTTTTGTAAGAACCATGCAAGCGAAAATATGATATTTCTTTTTTGTATAAAGGAAGCCTTAAATTTATATCACAAACATCAATTAAATCAAATTTCTTACAAAATTTTTTAATTCTTTTTTCATTCCATCCTCTAAGCTCTATGCCTATCTCAAACTTTTCTCTTTCTATATTTCTAAAAAATTTTTCAGCATTTTCCCAATTTTCTTCAGTATCAGTAAAGCTCTCTGGTAGTTGAATTAAAAGAACTTTTGATTCTAAAATTTTCGCATATTCTATCATCTTATTCCAAAAATCGAAAACTTCTTTTGTCGGCTTCAGAAATCCTACTTTATCTTTTATCTTATTAACATCAATGTTAGACCTTTTCCAAGTTTTCGAATAATAAGGATGTGTTATTCCTTGAAAAACTTTAAAATTAAAAACAAAATCTTTTGGTGCCATTCTTTTCCATTTTTCAAGCGTTTTATTTTCCAAGATTTTATAAAAAGTTTGTTGTATTTCAACAGTTTTATAATCTTTAAAATATTTTTTCATGCTTTCTGAAAAACCACAAGTTCCAACAAGAATCATAATTAATTTTAGAAAAAATATAAATATGAGAATAAAGCCATCGATAATATCTGAAATGTTAAATCTGATTTTAATATCTTTAATTGGTATAATTCTTCTACTGCTTTTCATAAGCTTTAAAGTCAATTTATTTACAATAACTCCTCTCTCTATTTTTTCATACGTTTTAATTATAATTGCCTTTATACTGATTGATGAAATTTTAATTAAGTTGCTATATACTTATGAAATTGAAGAAGATGGAATAAGAGAAATTTTTGTTCTTTTTTCAAAAAAAGAAACTTTTATACCATATCCAAACATAATGAAAGTAAATCTATACAAATCTTTTTGGGGAAGATTGCTAAATTATGGCAATATCATAATACATGGCTCTGGAGAAAAAGAGATAGTAATTAGAGGAATTAGAAAGCCTGAAGAAATTTATGAAACTATAAAAAATAAAACAAAAGGAGGCCAAAAAGAATAACTGATGATTTTATGAAAGTTTATTTAGAAACCTACGGTTGTTCTGCTAACAAATCCGATTCAGAAATAATGCTTGGTTTGCTAAAAGAAAACGGATTTGAAATAACTAATAAAAAAGAAGAAGCTGATGTTTTAATAATAAATACTTGTATTGTTAAAACGCCTACAGCCAAAAGAATGGAAAGAAGAATTAGGGAACTATCTTCCTTAAATAGACCATTAATAGTTGCTGGATGTATGGCAAAAGCAGAAAGGGAAAGAATAGAAAAAATTTCTCCAAAAGCAAGTATTGTAACGCCAGAATCTATACATAAAATAGTTGAAGCTGTGAAAGAGACAATAAAAGGAAGGAAAGTAGTTTTTGATGAAAATAAAATAGAGAAAGTTAATTTGCCAAGAGTTTCTTTCAGTAAAATAATATCAATAATTCAAATTTCTTCTGGCTGTTTATCTGCCTGCAGCTTTTGTGAAACTAGATTGGCAAGAGGAATTTTAAAAAGCTATTCTCAAGCATCAATAGTTAGAAGGATAGAAGAAGATTTGAAAAAAGGATTTAAAGAGTTTTGGATTACTTCGCAAGATAATGCTTGCTATGGGTTTGATATTAAAACAAACATAGCAAACTTGTTAGAAAACATTGTTAAAATAGATGGAAAATTTTTTGTTAGAGTTGGAATGATGAATCCTTACCATCTTATAAAAAATAGAAATATTCTAGAAAAACTGGTAAATGTATACAAAAACGAAAAAATATTCAAGTTTGTTCACTTGCCTTTACAATCTGGAAGCAATAAAGTATTGAAAGATATGAATAGAAATTATACAATTGAAGAATTTGAAGAAGTTGTAAAACTTTTTAGAAATGAAATTCCCTCAATTTCCATAGAAACTGATATAATTGTTGGCTATCCTACTGAAAGAGATGAAGATTTTGAAAAAACTTTAGAAGCGTTAAAGAGAATAAAGTTTGATTTTGTTAATATCTCAAAATTCTCTCCTAGACCTAAAACGCCAGCAGAAAAACTAAAAGAGCTAAATCCAGAAATTGTTAAAAGGAGGAGTAAAGCCGCTTTTGAACTTGTTAGAAAAATTCAATTTGAAATTAACAGTAAGTATGTTAACAAAGAGCTCGAAGTCTTTGTTGATGAAAAGGGTAAAGGAAAAACATTCGTTGGTAGAACATTCAATTATAAGCCAGTAGTTATAGAAAGTGAAGAAAATTTGCTTGGAAAAATTGTTAATGTTGAAATAATAGATGCAAAATCTAATTACCTTATTGGAAAAATAAAAACTTAGAACTTAATTTAAAAAATGAATGTTGAAAAGATAATTCAAATTGCTAAAAAAAGGGGATTTATTTTCCCGTCTAGCGAAATATATGGAGGTATTAGCGGGACCTATGATTTTGGTCCAATAGGATTCTTGTTAAAGAAAAAAATTATTGAATATTGGAGAGAATTTTTCCTTAAAGATGATAACATTTTTGAAATAGAAACTAGTCTAATAATGCCAGAAAAAGTTTTCGAAGCTTCTGGTCATTTAAAAGGATTTGTTGACCCAATAACACAATGTAAAAAATGTAAGGCTTTATACAGAGCAGATCATCTAATTGAAGAATCATTGCATATTTTTACAGAAGGATTAAGCATAGAAGAATTAACGAAAATCATAAAGGAAAACAATATTAAATGCCCTAAATGTGGTGGCGAACTAGAAGAAGTCAAAGTTTTTAATTTAATGTTTGAGCTTGGAATAGGACCACTAAAAGATTCAAAAGGTTATTTAAGACCAGAAACTGCTCAGGGTATTTTTGTGAATTTTAAAAACGTTTTCAATTCTTTAAGAGCAAAACTTCCCTTTGGAATTGCACAAATTGGAAAGTCTTTTAGAAATGAAATAGCACCAAGGCAATGGCTAATAAGAATGAGAGAATTCACACAAATGGAAATAGAATTTTTTATTAATCCTGAAGAGAAGAAATTTGAGAAATTGAAAAAATATGAGAACGTTAAAATTAGGGTTTTAACTAGAGAAGCTCAAAAGAACAATGGTAAAGAAGAAGAAATGAGCATTAAAGAAGCTTTAGAAAAAAACATAATTCCTTCAGAATACATGGCATACTTCATAGCAAAAGAACAGATATTCTACGAAAATTTGGGAATTCCTAAGGAAGCAATAAGGTTTAGACATTTGCTGCCAGAAGAAACTCCTCATTATAGTAAGGGAAATGTCGATATGGAAATAAAATTTGATTTTGGTTGGAAGGAAGTTGTTGGGAATGCTTATAGAAGCGATTATGATTTAAAAAAGCATTCTGAATTTTCTGGAGAAAAACTAATTGTGACTTTAGATAATGGTAAACAAGTTATTCCTCATGTAATTGAACCAAGTTTTGGTATTGAAAGAACAATTTATGCAATACTTCTTTATTCTTTTGTAGAAGATGAAAAAAGAGGGTGGGATTGGTTTAATTTTGCTCCAAAAATTGCTCCTATAAGCGTAGCCGTATTTCCTTTATTGAATAAAGAAGAGATGATTAAAAAAGCTGAAGAAATTTTTGAGAATTTAAAAATGGAATTTGACTCTATTTTTGATAAAAGTGGCTCTATAGGAAAAAGATATGCGAGAGCGGATGAAATTGGAATACCGTTTTGTATAACTGTTGATTATCAAAGCTTAGAGGATAATACAGTAACTGTTAGGAATAGAAATACAACACAACAACTTAGAGTTAGCTTAAAGGATTTGAAAGAATTTTTAAGAGAGAAAGCCAATTCTCTCTCTATCCAATAATTATAAAGTGTCGATTTGTCTGTTCATACTTTTCTTATTTTTCATTTCTGAGCCTTAATTCCTGCATAAAATTGACTTTGAGTTGTCGGTACTTTTCGACATGTTTTTATCTTTAAAGAGTAGCGAAAAATATAAAAAAAGGCATGTAAAGGTTAACCTTAAATGTTAAAAATATTGGAAAAAATTGAGTTTTTAGACTAGAGATAATTTCAAAATTTTCTGAAAGAATGAACAATCATTAGAGCAAAGATATTAACAATCTAATAACAATTAAAAAAGCAAAAATTCGCGAGTAGATAAAAATTGAAATAAATATCAGACAATTTAGAAACTAAGTTTTTATTCCAAGATTTTGAATGATATAATTCAAAATTGTTTTTGGTAGCTCATCTCTATTTTCTTGAGTAACAACAAATGTCTTTCCAAATTCCCTAAAATCATCAATATAATTTCTATGAACAACTGCAATTAATGGCTTGTTTGAATGTACAATCTTATAGACAATCTCTTCAAATTTTTTGCTTAAAAGCTCCATTTTTCCAATCTCATCGATTGCAATCACATCACAATTTTCAAATGCAAATTCTAAAGCATTTGTAGCTACTTCTTCAAAAGCATTGATGTCAACAAAATATTTTGAAACTTTGTAATTGCTTTTAAAATAAATGCTTGCAAAAACTTTTCTTTTGTTAGAAAATATATCAACAACTTCAAAGCCAATTCTTCTTCCTTTTTCTTTAATTTCTGGAGAAATAATTCCACCTACACTCAAATTTTTACTTTTTAGAAAATCTAAAACTTTAATTAAAACAGTAGATTTTCCTGAACCAGGTAAACCAGTAATGAAAATTTTCATAAAAACTTTTAAAATTCAAGTAAAAAAGAATCTAATGACATTGGAAAAAATGATAGAATTGGCAAAAAAAATAAAAGATGAAAAGCTGAGAGAAAAAACAATAGAAATACTTAAAGATATAAAATTGACTCATCCTTCATTTTCAAAATATCCAAGAGAAGACCCCGAAAAAGTAAAAACTCCATTTATTGTTAATGATATTATTTCCATAAGAGAATTAACAAATCATACTGTTGCTGTAACTAAAGCTTGTTTGGAGCTAGCAAAAGTTATTGAAGAAAATTATGGAATTAAAGTCAATCATGATGTCTTGATTGCAGGCTCTTTATTACATGATATCATGAAAGTTTATGAATTTAAAGATGGTCAGCACACTGGAATATTGTTAGATCATTCAGCTTTAGGTCTAGCTGAATTATACAAAAGAGATTTTCCTGAAGAAGTCTTACATTTAATAATTTCTCATCCAGCCCCTTCTACAAACCCACCAAAAACAATAGAAGCAATTATTTTACATTATGCAGATACTTTAATGGCATTAATAGAATTTTCTACTTCACAACAATTAATAAAAGGGGAAGAATAAAGAGTAAATGGAAGATTTTACAAGACCTGCAATTGAATTTTTCAAAAAAGCTAAAGGTGAAATTGCTATAGTTTTTGGACATGATGATGATAGCATTGCATCTTCTTCCGTTTTCTTCAAACTTGCAAAAAAATTAAAATTAAAACCAAAGCTAATAGTTTCTTTTCAAAATTTTGAAGTAGATGAAAAAACTGCAAAAAAATTAGAAAAATTCAAAAACATACTGATAACTGATATAGGAGATACTCCAGAAGAAAGAATAAACAAACTTTCTAGAAAAAAACTTTTATTAATTGTAGACCATCACCTTCCAAAAAAATACAATTGTCTTTACGTTAATCCAAGGTTGGTTAAAAAAGAAATTTATATGCCAGCAAGCTATATTTCTTGGTTAATCTACAAACAATTTTTTGATAGTAAAGAAATAGAATGGATAGCTGCCTTTGGTACACTTGGCGATTTTGGAGCTGAAGAAAACAAAGATTTATTTTTAAGTCTAAAGAAAAATTTTCCTGAACTAATTGGAGAAAATAAGATAAAAGATAGGGTTCTTTTTGAAAGAAGCTTAATTGGAAAAATTGCAAAAATGATTGATGCCTGCAGAATATTTGAAGGGTTAAAAGGAGTAAAATATGCTAGTAAAGTTGTAGCGAATTCTAAAAGCTATAAAGATGTTTTAAACGACAGAAAAATCAGAAATCTTTACAAGAAACTTAATACAGAGTTCAAAAAAGAATTAAAAAGACTGAATAAAAATAAGATAGAAATTGATGATTTCTTGATTTATGAAATTAAAAGTAAATACAATTTGAAATCTTCTTTTGCAAGCTATTTGCCAAAAATTTTCAAAAATAAAATAATTTTCGTTGCTCAAAAATCTAATAGCTATTATGAAGTCAGTGTTAGAAGAGGATTGAAAAGAAAAGATGACTTATCAAAAATTGTTTCTGAAATAACAAAGAGTATTAGAGCGAAAGGTGGTGGGCATCCGACAGCTGCGGGAATGAGAGTTGAAGATTTGAAAGAATTGATAGAATTTTTAAAAAATAAAAAGAAAGAGAAAACCTTACTTGGCTAGAACAATATCTATTGTTGAAACATTCACTTTTCCTTTTCCTTCAACTTCTCTTTCTTCAGTTCCTAGATCAATTTTCTTGATTTTTACGTCTTGCATGAACCTTCTTTGAACTATCTGAGCAACATCTACTGCTCTAGATATACTTCTTCCTCTTGCCTTAATGTGAACTTCTTTTTGGCCATTAGTGAACTGAGTTATTACTGCCAACACATAACTCATTGTTGGCTTCTTTCCTATGAAAACAACATTATCTTGCTGTTCTTTTGTTTCCTCAGGCATCTAAACACCTCCTTCTGTTTCTATTAAAAGATTTGCTATGTAGATTTAAATTTATTGTAATTTAAACTCTTTAACCGCTTTTCTTTTTCCATCAACATCTGAAGCTTGAAGGACTTGAGCAACCAAATCCTTTATTTTTGGATATAAGCCGCCATACTTTTCTGCTAATCTATTAACTTCTCTTTCTATATCAGAAGAACTAAGTTCATCTACTCTTTTTTGAAGCTCAGAAAGCCTATCCGATAATTCTTTACCCACGCTCTCATAAGTTTTTAAAGTCAATGCATATTCTTTTCTTGCAATTCCATATCCTCTAAAGAATAAACCTACTATAAAAGTAGCAGTAAATATTACAACGCTCCAGACTCCCATAAATGAAAACAAAACTAAAACGATTTTTGTAAACCAGCCTATTGGAATTGTTAAAAATGCTATAATGAAGGCTAAAACTCTATTGACAGAAGATGAAACATTTGTAAATATCTCTAAACTTTGTAAGAACGCCCAAGCCAAGGTATAAATTGCAGCAAAAGGCAGAATGAACAGATAAATTATAGCAGGGACATACATCCAGTCAGAAGGCAATCCTAACATTTCAAAAACAGCAGATGCATAAGAAGGCAGTGGATATACCTTAAAACTTGCTGGAACCTCTAGATAAGCTGGAAATGGAACAAACTGTGGAAGTATAAATAAAAGTACTATTAAAGAAAGGAAAAGTATTAAAGACCAGGAAAATCTTCCGCTCGGCCTTTTAATTACACCGCCAATTATCAATAAAATAAATATGAAAATGATTATGAAAATTATTCCTGACAATTGGGATATTATGTTAATTACTGTATTTGTTAAATCTTGAGCTAATACTGAACCTGTTAAAAACATAAAACTTATCAAGAGTGTTAAAAACTCCTTTCTAACCATTTATTGTTTTGTTTACCATATTTAAAAGCTTTAAAATTTTGAAAGATAAGCTACCAAAAAAACAAAAATTAGGAGAGATAGCAATATTAAAAAAGAAAATATGAGTATAATTTGTGAATAATAGTAGTAAAAAACTGAAAGAACAAAAATGCTAATGACCACAGATATTATCAGATTTACACTTCTCTCAAATATTTTAGCCTTATTTAATAGACCATAGGATAATAAAAATGATAGAAGTGAAAAAGATAGAGCCAAAATTATTTCTATCATTTTATTATCTCCTTTGATTTTTTATACCAATCTTCTTTTTCTATTTCTTTTTTGATTTTTTCCCCTAGACTCTCAATTTCTTTAATTTTTTCTTTTATTTCATTTTTAATTTTTTGTCTAACCTTATCGTCTTTTTCTATATTTAAGCTCTGTACTAACCTTTGCAATTCTTCTTTAATTGACTCTAATTTTTCTTCCCTTTGGACAACCTTAGAAGAATGTTTCAAAATCCCAAAAACGTATAAGGCAAAAAAAGAAAATACTATTAAAGATGCTGCAATATAAGG
>ERZ1669248.1083-NODE-1083-length-10653-cov-9.437818_pt1 | contig 10653 bp, 12 predicted proteins | sample MGYA00579296_ERZ1669248 | MGnify/ENA primary metagenome ERZ1669248 (study PRJEB41166, sample SAMN08046057) | hot springs metagenome | biome: hot spring; feature: neutral hot spring; material: thermophilic sediment; isolation source: thermophilic sediment from...
AGAACCAAATGTTTCACATTTATCCTTGACATTTAATCTAATAAGTGATATATTTAAAGAGGGAAAAAATATTTTTAAAAGGAGGTATTGTGTTATGTCTCCAATCAATAGGTTAAGGTCTGCGATTGCGAGTTTAGACAAGGGAAATGAAGAGGAAGTTGAGGTAAAGTCTGTGGCGAAGGAAGAGACGTTTGAAGAGAAGGTAAAGAGAAATCCTGTAGAGGCTTTAAGGGAGTTATACAGTAGCGAGGAGTATAAGAAATATAAGAGTTTAAAGGATACTTTTGGTGGTTCTTATGTCCCTCCTGCATATGATTTAAGTGATGAATTTAAGGCTAAAGAGAAGATGGCGTGGAAAGAGTTAGAGAAGTTAATGGATAGAGATCGTAAGAAATTGGAAGAGGAGATAAAGAAAGACCCTCTTGCAAGCTTACCTTTTGATTATCCAAGGAAATCAAAAGAGGCAGAGGAGGCGTTTTCAGAGAAATGGAGAAAAGTTTATGCTTACGTGTATGGTCTTATAAAAGAAAATCCGTTAGAAGAGAATTTAGTTGATAATAAAGAGAAGTTAAAAGGAATGAAGGAGTATATTTTAGGTAGTTCTACGAATGTTAAGTTTAATGGTAAAGATTTTACAAGGGAGATAAATAAAGACAAATTCTTAAGTGATGTATTTGGATTGAAAGCAGAAAACGGTAAGGATGTTAAAGTATCAAATGAGAATAAGAATGATGCAGGCATTTCTGTAAGACTACTAAGGGATACAAAAGCGTTAATTGATGTTAAGAATGATAAGAATGATTTAAGATATGCACCTCCTTCAGTAGGTGGTTTGGGAATGTAATTTTTCTTCCCCCCTTTTTTTAAAGGGGGGATTTAATGTTTAATCAACAGATAAGACTTTGAGTATTCTATATCCTATTTCTTTTGTGTAATTATCTATTTCTTTTAGAAGTTCTTCAGGGGGGTTTATAAACTTCATACCATATTTTACTGAACCATCTGGAAATTCAGTCATGTATACAACTGTAAAATGAACGGCAAATTGTCTATTGTTTACAGATAATATACCTCTTTCTTTGTCATCTAAATTAAAGAGTTTTTCTTTAATTTTAATTGCAAAACCGCCTTTAGATATATCTAATACGTTGTAGGTTTTGGAGTTGTATATGAAGAGGCAGGGATTTTTAAGAGAACATTTCACTCTTAACTCACTTCTATCTTTTTGTGGGACGTAGTGTAAATAAGGAAACGATAATAACAGGTAGTTATCTTGTATCTCTAAGACAGTAAAGATAAACACTAAATCTTCAAATCTTGAATATATCTCTTTTTCTTTTTTTAGATAACCAGATAACCTTGGAACATCTACCGAGTAAAACAAGATAGAAGTTTCTTCATAGTTTATTCCATAAAATCTTGCCCTGAATTTTATAGGTTGATTATCATCTTTAAACACAATAAAATCTAAACCTTGCTTTTCTTCTAATTGGTCAAGAAATCTCTCTACTAAACCATGTATCATTGTTTTCCTCCTTCTGGAGAGTTTAATATTTTTAAAATCTCTATCTCTCTACTCATAATGTAAATCTTTATCTCCTTTTGTATCCCTTTTTTACCAGACTTTATTAACACTCCATAACTGTATGACTTACTCATATCGTTATACCACTTGTTCTTTATCTTAAACTTCAAAGGAAACTCTTGACCATTTATTACCATCACTCCCTCTAACATATCTCCTACCCTGTAATCCTTATCTATCTCAAAACTAAATCCTACATCAGAAATATCCTTTAACATCACTGTCTGACCATCTAACACTAAATAAATAGGATTCCTTAAAGGACATCTCACTCTTACATACTTCCTATCCATCTGAGGCACTTTATGAAGATAAGGATAAGAAGTTAGCATTACAGAATCATCATAATCATACACTCTAAATACTAAAACCTCTCCATTAAACTTTGAATAAACCTCCTTCTCCTCTCTTAACACACCACCAATATCAATATCACTCCTAACCATAAACGCAATATTCATTGAATTATCATTACTCTCCAAAAACTCCGCCTTAAACTTTATCGGCAACTCCTGATAAAAACAGTAAAAATACACACTCTTCCCACTCTTTATAAACTGCAAAAAATCCTCTATAACAGTCCCCATTCTAATTTCCCTTTATCATAATTAATTTACCAAATTTTGTTATAAATTGCAACTAATCATAAATCTATTGACTAAATAATCACACTTAATTATAATTATAACACAATAAGAACACAAAGGGGGTCCGTGATGAAATCATTAAAAAGATACTATGAACACGACACAACTCCAACAGTCAAAGTAAATAAGGAAGATATGAACTGGCTTTTAGCATCTGATATCCAGAAAGAAATTAAAAATAAATACGGCAAATACGTCTCTCTAGCAGTCATAGGAAGAACCGCTAATAAATATAACTTAGCCAGAAACACTACATACGGCTTTAAACTCTACCATAGAGATTTAATTGATATATTAGGAAAGTGAAATCAATTTCATTGCAAATCTTGACAAATTAAGATTAAGGAACTATATTAAAGATGGAGTTTTACTTAGGAATAGGTTTTTACTTGATTTTTGTGGTTATATTGGTGTATGGATTAATTAGAGAGATGATTTAGAAAAAAACTTTAAGGAGGTTTGTTATGAATGTTTTAGAGAACAAGGAGAATCAGTTAAGGAGTTTATTAGAGGATTGGTTTCATTTTGTCAATGACAATTTTGGTTATATGTTATCGAGTGTTGTTCTTAATGACAGTAGTGTTGCCATAGGTTTATCTAAAGGGGTCAATTATCTTTTTGTGTATTCAGAGGAAGAGAAGAAAGTGAAGTTATACAAAGATGGGAATTTAGTAGAGGATTTAAAGTTTAATAGTTTAGAAGATGTAGCTTCTTACATAATAGAGAAGACAGGTTATCTATTAAAGTGAGGAAGTTTTTATTTTTTATCGCCTTACTGATAAGTATATTTTCAAGTAGTTATGGTTTAGAGGGGAGGAAGGAGGTATTTAAGGTTATAGTCAAAGAGCCATACTGTTTAATAAACAAGTTTGATAATGTAGATGTTCTACTTATTTTTGGTGAGAAAATAGCGGTAATTAGGACGTATAGAAATGTTTTGGATGATATGATGAGTGTTGGTTGTGTAAAGTATTCAGAGGTTTATAGAGGCAGTAAGGACAATAAAGGTTTATAATATTTATAAATAACAGATGGAGTTTTCGTTTATTATGAAGTATAAAGTTATAACAAAAGATAGGAAGCAGGCGGTATTTGATGAGAAAGGAAAACAGGTAAGCCCAGAGTGGTTTGATTATATTTTAAATGAAGGTGTATTAAAAGGGGAGAGTAGATACTATATAGCGAGGAAAGATTGGAAGTATGCAGTTTTTGATGTAGATGGAAAACAGATTACTCCTTGGCATGATGAGATTTTACCATGGGGATTAGTTTCAGGGGATAGTGATTATTACATAGCAAGGAATGTTGATGGGGAGGCAATTTTTTACAAGGACGGGACACAGATTAGTGAGTGGTTTAATTACGTATCTCGTAATGGACTAATTAGAAATATGAGTGATTGTTTTATTGTTCAGAATGAGAGAAATAAGTATGCTATATACTGTTTAGACAAAGAGAGTAATAAAGCTAATCGGATTTCTGGTTGGTATTTATATATCTATGAAGATGGATTAGTAAGAGGGGAGAGTAAGTATTATTTAGCATTAGTAGAGAAGAACGGTTATGCGATATTTGACAAAGATGGAAATCAGGTTAGCGACCTTCTTTACGGCATTTACACTACAGGATTAGTAAAAGGGGAGAGTAATTATTATGTAGGGCAAGAAGGTGAATATGAAGCTTTATTTGAAGTAGTGGAAAATAAAAGCAGGATGGTTATACCTTGGTGTAATAGAGTTGATGATAAATTTGGATTAGTAAGAGGGCAGAGTAAATACTGTATAGTTATGAAGGACTGGAAGCAGGCGATATTTGATAAAGATGGCAATAGATTAACTGAGTGGTTTGATGCCATTTATCCTTATGGGGTTGTTAATGGTCAGGCTGGGCAAGATGGCTATTTTATAGCTTGTAGAGGAAATACTTTTGCAGTTTATCATATAACGGAAGGTAAAGTTTCAAAGGATTTTCCGATAAATCTTCTTGAAGAGGGCAATGAAGCGTCAGTAATAAATTTTAATGTCAATATAGGGATAGCGGAGATTATAGGAAGAAGAAGCGGACAGGTCAAACATACAGTAGAATTTAAACCTGTAAGTAAGCCAACTAATTTTTTCAAAGTAAGACTTTAAAAGTGGAGTAGAAGTGAAAAAGGAGCCTATAATCCACTATCCACAAGATAATCAACCTTATATCTATGGTTATGAGATTTTAGCAGAGAAACCTTCTTTAATCAAAACAATAGAAGATGATTTTAATGTTTTTAAATTAAACTTTCTTTTAAGTGAGTTTAATGATAGCAAAGTCTATCATTTTAATTTACAAGGCAGGACTATATTAAAGTTTTGGAAAGAGATTACTGAACTTCTAAACAAATCTTCACACAGAGAAAAAGTAGTAATAGAACTTTTAGAAGGAGAATTAAGTGCAAATGAATTAAGCGAGGTTTTTAATATCTTCTCTAAAGAGGATATCAAGGTTAGTTTAGATGATTTTGGCACTGCATCATCTAACTTTGACAGGCTTATAGAATACAGGCATATAGTAGAAAGCGTTAAGATAGATAGAATACTTTGGAAGAACATGCCTGGTGTTGTTAGTGAGATTTTAAAGTTTGGTAAAGACCACAACATAAAAGTAATCTGTGAAAAAGTGGAAAGTAAAGAAGAGTTAGAGATTTTGATTTCTGTAGGAGTTAGATATTTACAAGGTTGGTATTTTAGGAAGGTAGAAATCAAAGATGAAAGAGAGGATATTAGTGAGGAGTTTATTGAACAATGTTCTTTAGATTTAAAGTTAGTGGATAGGTATATTTGGGATTTGAAAGAGTTAAAAGCTACTACTTTATACAGAATAAAGCAGTTAGAGAATATACACAAGAACTTAGAACATCTCTCTTTAGGTAGAAAGGACATATACAATGCGATTAAGATTTTAAATGAATACATAAAGTTTCTACAAAAGAAGATTGTTGAAGTGGAAGTGTATTTAAATAGGTTAGAAGGTCCAGAGTTTTTCCAGAAAGAGAGAGATTTTTTAAAAAGAGAATTGTTAGATAGATTTCTAAAGTTTAAAAAAAATAAAAGCTACTTTTCTGTAATCTGCATCTATTTAAAAGGACTTACTGAATTAAATTCCATTTACGAAATTGAAAAAATCTTCCAGAAACTCTATCAACAGATAATAATCTTCTTTGGAGAAGATGTAAAAATCTTTCGAGTAGAAGATTTTGTTCTCTGTTTTACAGTAGAAAATCTAAAAAGAGAAATGTTAGTAAAGTTTAAAGAAAAAATAACTGAATTTAGATTAAAAAATCATGCTATTAATCTAAAACCAACTGTGTTTTCAGTTGAACCTTCAGAAACAGATGAAAGCTTTGAAAACTTTATTATAAGATTAGATATGATTTTGCACGAAGTTAAACTATACAGTTGAATTGTCAAGAACTTTGTGCTAAAATTTAATATATCAAAGAATAGGGGGTAATTATGAAAGTAGGGAATGAGAAGGTTTTAGGTGGTTTAGGAGGTATAGGTATAGCTTTATCTTTTTTACCTTTGATAGGGACTTTAATAGCGGTAGCTGGGTATATTCTTTTTTTGATGGCGGTTTATGATATAAGTAAAGTGTATAAAGATGATAAGATTTTCAAGTGGAGTTTGATAGGTGTTATACTTAGCACGGTAGGTTTATTTTTGATTTTACTGTTTGGGGTTGGATTAGATTTCTTATCAAGTCCAAATTTAATGTCAGTTGGATATAAGCCTTCGTTAGGTATTGGTGGGCAGATAGCGATACTGTTTGGAGTAGCCGTGTATATCTATTCGTATTTTCTTATATACAAGGCTTTAAAGTCTATAAGTGAGTATGTCAATGTATCTTTGTTTAAGATAGCAGGTATATTTCTTTTTGCAGGTTCTATTCTTACTGTGATAGTTATAGGGGTTCTAGTAAATTTAATAGGTTGGTTGTTAGTTGGAATATCTTTCTTTAGACTACCAGAGGAGTATCCTTTAGCCAAGCAGGAGTAAGTTTCTATTTAATCTCTTGAATGTAGTTCTTCACAGGTCTATAATATATTTAGATAACTTGTTGATTATGGAGACAGATATGAGTTTAATACTCAGTGATGATAAATATTTAGGTATTTTTCAAGGCAGTTTATTAGATAAGGTAAGTATAGAGGGGATAGTAGGTAAAGATTTTAAGAATAGGGAGTATATGCTTGGTTTAGGTTATGTTAATAATAGGCCAGTCATAATGAAATACCATGATTTTGGGGATTTTAATGAGTTATATTTAATAGGGAAGGGAGTAGGTTCTATAAAGAGTGTTTTAGCGGAGAATGGTTTTATATGGGATGCAGATGGTTGGTATAGAAATGATGTTGAAATTCTAAGTGTTATAAGAGATTTAGATGTTAAGTTTTTAGATGTTAAGATAGATGATGAAGTAAGTTTTGAGATAGATGAAAATACAAGCAGGTTTATAGATATTTTAGGGGAAATCTCAAAGAAATTAGGTTTTGAAGTTGATAAGATGCTTTCTAAGATAAAGAATGATGTGAAATTGTTATCAGATGTTCAAAGGTTCAATCATCTTTCTCCAGTTTAAAGCCATCTTTGGATATAACTGCAAAGTTCTTTATTTGATACAAATCTAACTCCATCTACAGTTTTACTTTGACCACTATATACAACCACTGCATCTACTTTTTTATTCTTTTCTTTTGATTTCATGTAGTTTATCTGTCTTAAGACTTGTTGAATAGTTTTTCTTGTTCTTACTTCATCAAACTTCCCTGCCTTGACTTCTATTATCAAAATTTTTTCCTTTGTTATTAACATAAAATCAATGTTCCCATAGTTAATCTTAACGTCTTTCTTGATTTTGATATCCCCTTTCACACAGTTTTTTATCAACCTCTCTATCCTTTCCTCTGCCTTCTTCCCATACTTGTATTTCAAAGACCTATCCCAAAAATACATTGATAGAAGAAAAATACCTATAAGTGGCAACGCAAAATCTTTCAAAACATTGTGATTATACGCATATATAAGAATAAAGAAAAATAAGAAAAGAGTTAGGTAGTGATAAACTTTGTATTTGTATTGTTGAAAGGTAAGATATAGCCTCATTAAAGCCTCCTAATTTGAAATCAATTTCATACATAAGCCATCTTAAATGGATAATTCTATAATCTATAATAAGACAAAAGGTTTAAGATATCAAGATGTTTAGGGATTTTAGAGAAATTAAACATCTACAGGAAATTTACCACTTGATAAAAGAAAAGAATTGTATTAAAATGATTAGTAGTTAAATAGTTATCAGTAAAAAACTTGGTAAGTGAATAGGTTTCTGGTTTATTGTATTAGGGTTTGAAATGGTTTTTGTTCCATTATACATACCCCCTTTACCGTCCATGTTGCAGGCATGGACGGTTTTTTAGTTTTAGTTTGAACTGGATTTCTACCCTTTTGTTTATTCCTGCTTTCAGGAGTATAAGATACTAATAACTGATTTTATAGTCATTTCTTGACAAATACAGATGTTTATGTTATATTTAAATTTATGAATTTTGTGAAGAACCTTCTCAATAGACGTTCTATTGGGGAGATAAAGCTCCACACTCCGAAAAGGCAAGTCCTTAAGATACTTGTAAGAAGGTATCTTGAGAGATTTAAAGGGTGTAATAGTGCTCCCTTGGAAGTCTTTAAAGATAAGACTTCCTAAACCCCTGGAGTGTGGATAAATGTCTATAAAAGGGGGGACTATCTATCCCTATAAACCTTCTTTTCCATTCCATTTAGATTTACTACAGGCAAAAAATAACATCAATGTTTGAGTCCTTATTAATGAATTTGAGATTTTAGATGAAATCAATTTCATCTATCTAGATGGAAAAAATAAAAGCCCCTTTAAACAGGGGCTAATGGGATTAATTATATACCAGGTGCACTTGGACCTTTTTTCAATTCTAAGTCTTCTTTGTATTTCAATTCAATTGCCGTAGAATTTCCTTGTTCGTCAGTTATTTCTAATATTCCTAAGGCATCATAATATTTAAATGCTTTAAATCTTTCAAAGAAGTCTATCCCAGTATCAGATTTTTTAACATTATTACTTTGAGAAACTTCTGGTCTTGTTTCTACTTTATCTTTGGAAGTTGTTCGACGACCTAAAACATACTCGTCAAATATTCTGTTAGACCACTTCTCCATCTCAATCATTTGTTTATGTTTAATAGGAGGTTCCTGCCATTCTGTTATCTGATTACCATCTAAATCAAAAATCGCCATCTTACCATCTTCAAACGCAAGATATAAATCTCCATCTTCTTCTTTAAATAAGTTAAGAGAAATGATTTTGTCAAACCATCTTGGAGATACCATCTCTCCATACACATTAAATATCGCCTCTTTACCATCTTCTCTCATTGCAATGTATATGTCTTTCTGCCCCCTAACTAAACCAGATGGATTGATAAGCCTAAACCGTTGTGGAGATATTTGATTACCATTTACATCAAATATCGCAAATTCCCAACCTCTACTTGCAATATAGTATTGACTTTCGTTTTTCAATAAACCAGCATCTTCATAGATAAAGTCAAACAACGGAGATATCCGATTACCTTTCTCATCAACAATTGCATACTTCCCATCAACCTTTACAACCTTGTATTTACTTTCAATATTAACATTTTCACTTTGATAAACTTCTGACTCTATTTCTTCATCTTCTTTATTATCTTCTTCATTTATCCCCTTCCATTTTGTTAACTGATTGCCATATATATCAAAAGTTGCTTTCTTCCCATCTTTTACTGCAATATATACTTCTTCACCTTCTTCCTTAAATAGATTAAGTATATCTATACCATCAAGCCATTCTGGAGTTAACATATTACCATTAACATCAAATATCGCATATTTTCCATCTTCTCTCAATACAAGGTAGAAGTTCTTTGTTCCTTCTACTAAACCATCTTCATATACAAACTTAAACCACCCTGGAGTTATCATATTCCCATCTTTATCAAAGATAGCCCATTTCCCATCTTTCTCTGCTATATAGTATGGACTTTGCCCTTTCACTAATCCAGCTTCCAAAATGTAGTCAAACAGTTGCGATATCCGCCTTCCTTTCTCATCAACAATTGCATACTTCCCATCTATCTGCACAATTCTATAACTCATCTCAACTACCTCCTTTGAACTTATGAATTTATTATATTCCAGACTAAAAAGAACGTCAATGTTTGAGTTATTTATGAAATCCATTGAAATAAATTTAAGATTTTAGATGAAATTGATTTCATTTGTTTAGACAGAAAAAAATTAAAAGCCCCTGTTTAACCAGGGGCTATTGGGATTAATTACATACCAGGTGCACTTGGACCTTTCTTTAAGTCTACATCATCTTTGTATTTTAAATCAATTACTGTTGTAGAATCTTTTTCCCTATCATAGATTTCTAATATTCCTAAGTTTGCGAAATACTTGACGTTATATCTGTTATCCATATGAGCCTCAAAGATTGTTTCAGGTAAATTGAGTTTATCAAATATATCGGAAACTGTATTTTCTTGTTTTTGTGTCTCTTCTTTAGATGTCTCTGGTTTTGCCTGGTCTTTGTCTTTGAAAATAATCGGTCCCTCAAACCATTTAGTCTCTAATTTCTCCCATTCTGCCAACTGATTACCATCTTCATCAAAAATTGCTACTTTTCCATCTTTCACTGCAGCATATACTTCATCACCTTCTTTCTTAAAGAAGTTAAGTTTAAATATCCAATCAAGCCCTTCTGGACTTATCTGTTTCCCATCTTTGTTAAAGATTGCCCATTTACCATCTTCTCTCAATGCAAGATATAATTCCTTTTCTCCTTCTACTAAACCATCTGGGTTAACAGATTTAAACCATTCTGGACTTATCTGATTCCCATCTTTGTCAAATATCGCATATCTTGGAGTTACCCACTTACCATCTTTTTCAAAAGCTATAAGTTCCTTTTCTGGATTGTCAGTATCCACTAGAATTGCTGCAATGTAGTATGGACTTTCATTTTTCAGTAGACCAGCACCTTCATAGATAAAGTCAAACTCTGGCGACACCTTCCTTCCATTCTCGTCGACGATAGCTTTCTTCCCATTAACCTCTACAACTTTGTAACTCATTTTGACTACCTCCTTTAAAATTAATTTGCAATATTAATTATATATCAGAGTAAAAAAAAATGTCAATATCTAAATCGCTTATGAAATTCATTGAAATAAGTTTGAGATTTTAAATGAAATTGATTTCATTTTTTATCAGTCAAGAATGAATATTCTAACAAAGAATGATAAAGAGAATGATAAAGATTTGTAGATATTCAGGGATTTTAGGGAGATTAGACATCGACAGAGAATTTATC
>ERZ1669248.1085-NODE-1085-length-10637-cov-49.550747_pt1 | contig 10637 bp, 12 predicted proteins | sample MGYA00579296_ERZ1669248 | MGnify/ENA primary metagenome ERZ1669248 (study PRJEB41166, sample SAMN08046057) | hot springs metagenome | biome: hot spring; feature: neutral hot spring; material: thermophilic sediment; isolation source: thermophilic sediment from...
ATGTTATTGTTACGTCTGGGATTTCTGAGGGTATTCAGATGGTTATGGCTGCTCTTGTTAATGAGGGAGATGAAGTTCTTCTCCCGGGTCCAACTTATCCACCATATATTTCTTATACGAAGTTTTTTGGCGGAAAGCCCATTACGTATGAAACTGTAGAGGAGCGGGGCTGGCAGCCAAATGTTGAAGATTTGAAGAGAAAGATTTCCAGCAGAACCCGTGCAATTGTTGTTATTAATCCCAATAATCCTTGTGGTGCCCTATACGATGAGAAGACTTTGAGGCAGATTTTGGATTTAGCTGCCGAGCACGGCATTCCAGTAATATCTGACGAGATTTATGACCGACTTGTTTTTGAGAAGAAGTTTGTGAGTACGGCAAGTATTGCTAAAGATGTTCCAGTTATTGGAATGAATGGTTTTTCAAAGGCTTATTTGATGACTGGCTGGAGGCTTGGCTACATCTACTTCTATAGTCCGCGGGGTGAACTTCAAGAACTGAAGGAATGTGTTGAAAAGGAGGCTAGGATAAGGCTTTGTGCTAATACTCCTGTGCAAAAGGCTGGTGTTGCTGCCTTAAAAGGGCCGCAAGATCATATTCGTGAGATGGTTTCTAAGCTTAGGGCTAGAAGGGATTATGCTTGGAAAAGGCTGAATGAAATTGAGGGAATTAGCTGCACCAAGCCGGAAGCGGCATTTTATGTCTTTCCAAAAATTCATGGTGTAGGCTCAAAATGGAAAACTGACCTTGAGTTTGTGTTAGAACTTTTAAAGGAAACCGGCGTGCTCTTTGTGCATGGCTCTGGTTTCTGCCCGACATATGGTGCTGGACATGTTAGAGGTGTTTTCTTACCGCCCATCGAAACCCTTGAAGAAGCATTCAACCTGCTGGAGGATTTCATGAAAAAAATAAGTAAATGTTTTAAGCTTGACCGTTAATAGGCAACGTTAACGGATCAGTTATTGATAGATTGGTATTCCATGTTTGGGATCTTGAACCAGCTTGGAGAACTCTTCCATAAGCCTTTTTGTCACCGGGCCGGGCTTTCCATTTCCTATTTGCCTCTTATTTATTTCTCTAACTGGAACAATTTCTGCGGCTGTTCCGGTGAAGAATACCTCGTCTGCTGTAAAGAGTTCGTATGGTGTTATGTTCTTTTCTACAACTTCGTATCCTAGGTTTTTGGCTAGTTCTTTTACTGTTTCGGCTGTTATTCCAGGTAAGGCGCCAGTGTAGCTTGGCGGCGTGTATATTCGCCCATTTTTCACGATGAATATGTTTTCTGCTACGCCCTCGCATACGAAGCCGTTTTTGTCTAGGCATATGGCTTCGTCTACGCCGTTTATGTTTGCCTCTATTTTGGCGAGTATGCTGTTCAAGTAGTTTAGTGATTTTATCTCGTGGCTTGTTGCGTCCACGGGGTCCCTCTTCACCCATGTTAGCATTGCTGTTATTCCCTTTTCCTTCGCCTCGCTTTTATGAAGCGCAATCGTATCTGTTATCACGATTATTGTTGGTTTTGAGCATTTCCTTGGGTCTAGCCCTAAATCGCCCACACCTCTGGTTACCACTAAGCGTATGTAAGCATCTTTCAAGTTGTTTTTGCGTAGTGTTTCTAAAACTATGTTTATCATTTGCTCCTTCGTTATTGGAATCTGTAGCATTATGGCATGGGCTGAGCGATAAAGCCTATCAATATGTTCTTTAAGCTTGAATACTACGCCATTGTATGCGCGGATTCCCTCGAAGACTCCATCGCCGTATAGAAGCCCATGATCATAAACTGATATTTTAGCTTGGGATTTCGGATAGTATTCGCCATCGATATAAACAAGTAACTCTTTATCCAATTTAATTCCCTTCTCGGAGAACAGAAATTTTCCCCTTAAAGTTGATATGTGTTTTGGAAGTCCCAGTTAACTTTCATCATATTTTAGCCGTAGAATTGAGGTCTTTTTGAAAGATGCTTTGGCAGGGGCAGTGGCTTGAAAGGTTTGTCTCGCATCTGGCTTTTAATTTCACTTATAAGTTCCCCGAGTTTCATTTTCCGTATTTGTTTAGCCTTTCTGTCTCTAACTGGGAGCACTTCAGACTCTATTTCCTTTTGCCCCGTCACTATTATGTAGGGTATCCATTCCATTTCGGCTTCTCTGACGCGCTTCTGCAGTGTTAATTGTCTTTCGTCTATATCAACTCGGATTTGGTTGGCTTCAAGTTTTTCTGCAAGTTTTTCGCAGTGTTCGAGGAATTTTTCTGACATGGGGATTATGCGCACTTGTGTTGGTGAAAGCCATACTGGAAGCATTGGCGGCTCGCCTTTCTGTTGTTGTTTGTAGGCTTTTTCTAGAAGAGCGTATATGCAGCGTTCCACTGCACCGCTGGGAGAGCAATGTAGTATGAGTGGGTAATGTCTTTCGCCTTTCTCGTCAACGTAGGTTATGTCGTATCTTTTGGCGTTTTCCACGTCTATCTGGTCTGTTGACAGTGCCGCAGCCTTGTCCTGGTTGTCGACGAAGTTGAAGTCCCATTTTAGCCTGAAATAGAAGAAGGGTTCCTTCCACATCTCAACGAGGACGGGTTTGCCGAAGATTTTGGCTAAGTTTACGATGAATTCTTTGTTTTCTTCGTAGAAGTCTTTTGTAAAGCGGATTGCCGCCTCATAATCCTCTTTTGATAAGCCTATGCCTTCCAGCACTTCCATGCAAAGTTTAAAGCGTGTGATAAACTCTTTTTTGGCTTGTTCTAGGTCTGTGCAGAAGGCGTGGCAGTCAGGCATTGTGAAAGCCCTAAGCCTTCTTAAACCTACAACCTCGCCGCTTTTTTCTCTTCTAAAACTGTAGCGGGTTAGCTCGTAGACTTTTAGGGGCATATGTCTATAAGAGAACTGCGTGTCATGCACCATTAAAAACTGTCCGAAGCATGCGGCAAAACGCAGGAAAAGCTCCCTGTCCTCTGATTTTAGTAGGTACTGCCTCGCTGGGAAACGGTTCAAATAATCTGCCAAACTTGGATGGCTAAAATCATACATAACTGGGGTCTCAACTTCCATGGCGCCATACTCTATAACCTTGGCGGTTACATACTGTTCTATGAGCGATTTTATTAGTCTGCCTTTCGGATACCAGCGGATGTTTCCGGGGTCGCTTCCAGCCTCATAGTCAGCTATTTCGAGTCTTTTCATTAAAGGCACGTGGGGTGGCATTTGTTGGCTGGCCCTGACCTTGGAAATCTCGTATTTAGCAAACTTTTCAAGGTTTTCGTGCCCACGGAAGTCGAACTCTTCAACTGGAATCATTTTGCCATCTGGCTGGAGAATATACCAGAAGGACTCCAGTTTTTCTTCGGCTTTTAGTGCTTCTGAAACTTTTTCAGCTTCTTTTTCCTCTTTTGCCGGCAATATTACGCGGGATTGCTCTGCCAGCGGATGCCCCTTTATAGAAATTGTAAATTGTTTATTCCAGCCAAAGGGTGCACGATATGTCTCTATGCCCTCAGCTTTTGCATAAGCCTCCATAGCCCTTACGACTTTTAGAGCTTCTGATGGTTTTGCAAGGTTGCTGCTAAGATGTGCATATGGATATATTAGAATGCGATTCACCTTCAGCCTTCCAAGGGAGGATTTAACCTCTTCTATGGCTTTTCTGGCTGCTGTTTCATCGTCGCCCTCTTCCACCGCCGTGAACAAAACAACAACTTCTTCTAAGCGCCTTGTTTCTTTATCTGTTTCCTCTGCTATGGCTATCTCTTTCTGGATTGGCTTATATTCGATGTAGTTGGAGTGTAACTGCAGTATCCTCATTTTCGCCTACCCATCCCTCTCCAGTTTTTACACACCTTTATACCGCCACTGCTCAATTTTCCTTTCCTTCTTAGTCCTCTTTTTAAATTCCTTGTAGTGGTTTTCGCATAAGTACGCGCGCCTTTCGCTGCTGCCTATACTTAATCCAGCCATTCTGACCTTTGCTGCTGAGAGGGAACGCTTCGCATCTTTTCCGCATCCTGAAACGCTGCATTTAACGCCCTTTGCAACACGCCCCAAAGACGTGACCCCACATTTGGCTTATGCCTTTTCTAGCTTTAACTAAATACAATGCACTTCAATGCTTAATTCCTTTTTCATAAAGCACGCTCGCCCTTCTATAAATCTCATTTTCATCCCCTAGAAATGTTGGACCAACACCCTCAACAATGGTGGAGGCTAGTGCCGAACCAACACATGCACACCATAAGGCTTCCTTGCTGCGAACATATTCAGCCAAAAAACCTCCAATAAACACGTCCCCCGCACCAGTTGGATCAATAAGCTTGTTGGGCGTGTATGCTGGAATTTCATATATAGCTCCGCCTATGGAGAGCACAGCGCCTTTCATGCCCAAGGTTACTATAACTATTTCAACGCCAAAATCGTGCACAGTCTTTATTGCCAACTTCAAATCAGCCACACCAGTGACAGCTTCAATCTCATCATGCGAAGACTTGTACACGTCTATAAGTTCGAGCATACGCTTGTCCTTTAACGATTCATTTGCCACCAATCCATTTTCATCAAAAACCCGGACAAGTCCTTGAGGGTCTAAGGATATTATTTCAGCGGATTTTGCCAGTTTTTCGGCAACCTCATATGGGATTTCATTGGCTATTGGAGCCAAATGAACGGCTTTCGCCTCTAAAGAGTTTGGTAAGTCTTCAACCTCTATTGATGGCGATCTGCTAGTAAGCCTCAAAATGCGGCTTGACAGGTCACCGTTATAATTTAGTTCAAATCTTGTGGTCTTCTCATGCTTAATTTTTGCTACGTTTGAAATGTCTATGCCTTCTTGACTAAGCCACCACAGGTAGGCTTCTGGAAAGTCTTCACCAACTTTCGAGATTATGGATACATTTGCGCCTAAACGCCTGGCTGAAAGCGAAACATAAGCCACAGAACCGCCCAAAATAATGTAGGGCAACTGCCTATTCGGCAAATTTATCGAATCTATGCTGAAATGCCCCACTGAAACAATTTCAAAGTCCATTTAAAATCTCTTCCAAATTCGATTAGGTCATATTTTAGATTGAAGTAAAAGAATGGCTTTAGCCAAGTCTCCTTCGCATTCCTCTAATGCCTTTCTTGCCTCTTCAAGGCTTTTTCCGGTCTGGTCGGCGACAAGCCTAACATCCTCTTCAGGTATGGTCAATTTGCGCTCAACAGCCTTTTCTGTTATTTTTCCACCAGCAACCTGAAACATTTTCTGCCCTTGAATATCAACAACAGCGACTTCCGGGTTCTCGATGAGTATTTCTTTACTGCTAGTTTTTATGATAACTTGTTCAACATCTGGAACAGCGTCCATGCTTAAGCCCATGCGTTGCATCATGCGTTTTGCTTCGCGGGGGCTTATTCGCCTACGCATCAACAGCCATTAGCCTCCCCTAACCAATAACCAATTACCAATTTAGACCTCTTATACTTAACCTTCCTCCATGCAGCCACGCCTAACTTTGACTGCTACGCCAACCTTAAACGCAGTCATCTCCTCGCCAGATAATACGGCTTTGCCAACAGCCAAAACCTCTCCCTTTTCATTAACCACAATAACCTCGTCCTTTGGGCGAATTTCGCTGTCCGCCCTTAAAACATGCGCTGCGAAAACGTCGCCGCCTTCGGCAATAAATTTGGAAACATCATTTTTAACTGTAACCAAGCATTTAGCCCTAACATCACTATTAACAATCCTTCTCGCTCCTTCAATGCTTAGGGAGAAAAGTCCGTCCAACGGGCGCATGGTGGCAAGCCTCTTCCCATTAAGAAAAATATAGCGTATTCTGCCAGTACGCTTTGAGTAGACTATTTCCACATTTTGTGGAAAGAGTGCTTCGCCCACACCTTTTCCAAACTGATAGTCTGCAACGCTCCTAATTCGCCTAAGCGCGTCTTCCAAACAAACCACCATTCGCTGCCCAATTGGCATTCGACAACTATAAACATAACCAAGTGCCGTATTAAAGAGTTAGAGGAGCGCACAAAATTGCGCTGTGAAGTTTGCGGACGGAAAATTCACGGCAAACCCATAAGAGCCATAATTGAAGGAGCAAAACTAACAGTTTGCAGCGAATGCTCAAAACACGGCACAATAATCTGGGAGGAAGAGGCAAAGCAACCGCCAACACTTAAGCCTAAACCAAAAACGGCACCACCTCAAACATTAAAAGCCCAAACTGTGAGAAAGACGCAGACGGTTTTGGAAAACACCCTCGAACTTGTCGACGACTACGACGTCAAAGTAAGACAAGCAAGGGAAAAACTGGGACTAACACACGAAGAACTAGGCAAAAAGATAAATGAAAAAGTTTCCGTCCTCAAAAAAGTTGAGACGAGAAAAATTAAGCCAGACGACAAGCTGGCAGCCAAACTGGAACACGCATTAAGAATTAAGCTTCTAGTTCCAGCCTCTGCGGAAAAAGTTTCATCGATAACCGTTTCTAAACAGCCAAGCCGCGAGCTTACATTAGGTGACATTATACAATTTGATAAGGACAAGAGTCGCGCGGAGGAGAAGACTTAACGAAAGCCATAATCGTACAGCGCCGAAGGTCTTTTGAACCATCCACCCTTGACGAGCTTAAAAGCCTAGCTGAGTCAGCTGGCTATACCGTTGTGGGCAAAATAGAACAGATAAGAGCCTCAGATCCCCGCTATCAGATAGGTTATGGAAAAATTAAGGAACTCGCCCAGCTTGTGAAGGAAACCGGTGCCGAGAAAATAATTTTTGACAATCCGTTAAGACCTGTTCAAGCATACAACATAGCCAAAGAAACTGGCGTAGAAGCGATGGACCGCTTCCAACTTATACTTGAAATCTTTGCGAGAAGAGCAACAACAACGGAGGCGAAACTGCAAATTCAGCTAGCCAAACTCAAATACGAGCTGACAAGGGCTAAGGAAAAAGTGCGGTTGGCAAAGCTTGGAGAACAGCCTGGATTCATGGGACTTGGGGCATACGAGGTTGACGTCTACTATGAAACTGTCAAAAGGCAGATACAAACCATCATTGAAAAGCTTAGAAAAATACGGAGAAAACGAGTTCTGCATCGTGAACGTAGGGCCGAGCTGGGTTTTCCATCAATCTCGCTGGCGGGCTACACAAATGCTGGAAAAAGCTCGCTGTTCACTGCGCTTACGGAAGAAGAGGTTCCTATAGACAATGCTCTTTTCACAACCCTTTCAACGACGACAAGGCTTGTAAAGTTTTCAAGAAAAAAGTTTCTCTTGACAGACACTGTTGGTTTCATTGATCGCTTGCCGCTTACACTGATAGAGGCTTTCCGCTCAACACTAGAAGAAACAATATACTCAGACCTTATACTGCTCGTTGTGGATATCAGCGAACCACTAGCCACTGTTGAAAAGAAGCTCTCTGTATGCCTAGAAACAATAGAGCGCATAGGAGCCTCCGGCATCCCAATAATAACAGCCCTAAACAAAATCGACTTGTTATCTGAGACGGAGATACAGCAAAAATTTGAAAAACTCAAGGAAAAGGCACCAAAGCCCGTGCCCATATCAGCTCTTTACGGGCTTAACATAGACCAGCTAAAAGAGGAAATAGCCAGAACGCTGCGAAATTATGTTCAAGCATCTTTTTCCCTTCCACTTTCAAACGAGGCAATGCCTTTCCTCTCGTGGCTTTTCAGCCGGGCAGACGTCCAAGAAATAAAATATGAGGGCGACGTTGCCCATGTAACCTTTGAAGCCGTGCCATGGTTCGCTGAAAAAGTGAAAAGTCGCGTTGAAGAGTTCGGTGGAAAAGTTGAAAGCTCCAAACATTGAAAGTCAGCCGAAAATCTATGTTTTAAGGTGGGGACATCGTCCCAAAAGAGACTTGCGTCTAACAACCCATGTAGCATTAACTGCCAGAGCCCTAGGAGCCTCAGGATTCATACTCTCCGATATAGAAGATGAAAAAGTTAAGGCAACAATGGAAAAAGTTGTGAAAAACTGGGGCGGACCATTCCATTTTGAGATGGGAACCCCCTGGAAAAACGTTGTTAGGGAATGGAAAGCCAAAGGCGGAGTTGTTGTCCACTTAACAGCCTATGGCGAAAACATCGAAACAAGCGACGTGCTACAGAGAATCAAAGCACTTAAAAGGGATATACTGGTAATCGTTGGAAGCCAAAAAGTTCCCAGCGAATTCTTTTCAGAAGCAGTTTCAGACTTCAACGTGGCAATTGGAAACCAACCTCACTCTGAATGTGCAAGCCTCGCAGTCTTTCTTGACAGATTTTTTGAGGGAAAAGAGCTCGCTAAAACTTTTGAAAACGCCAAGCTCATGATAATCCCCCAAAAAAGAGGCAAAAAAGTGGTTAGAAAGATTAGTTCTGAATCCGAAACCAGAAAAGAGATTTAAATTAAAGCTTGCAAATATATGGTAAGAAGGAATGCAGTGACTGATGCAGAAAAGGGTTACCATGTTATCAACAATTGATGATGCAACATTAATGAAGGTTGCCGAGGCACTTGGCGAAGAGGAAGCCGTAAAACTAATTGAGATGCTAAAGAATTCGAATGAAATAACGGATGATGAATTGGCAAACAAAACTGGCATAAGACTTAACAACGTGCGCAAAATCCTCTACAAGCTCTACGACCATTCATTAGTAAGTTTACGAAGAACAAGAGATCCCAAAACCGGATGGTTCATATTCCACTGGAAACTACAACCAGACCAGCTGGAAGGCTTTATACTAAGCCAAAAACGACGCGTGCTCGAAAAACTGAACATTCGCTTGGAATACGAGAAAAACCACGACTTCTACTACTGCTACACGCCAGGATGCAAACGAATACCCTTCGAAGAGGCTGTCGAGCTGGTTTTCAAATGCCCTACATGCGGCAAGCCACTAATGCACTACAATAACGACAAAATAGTCAAAGTCTTAACCGAGAAAGTTGAACAGTTGAGGAAGGAGCTGGGTGAGTGAAAAGCTCCCAACAAGAGAACAAGCCCTAAAATTTTTACGGGAAAGCGGCTGCTCAGAAAACGTGATAAGACACTGTGAAGCAGTAACAAAGCTCGCGGTTGAAATTGCAAAAGCATGCAAGGAAAAAGGATTGGACGTGAACCTCGAACTTGTAGAGGTAGGCGCCCTTCTCCACGACATTGGAAGATCAAAAACCCACAGCGTCCACCACGCCGTGGCGGGAATGCAAATAGCCAAAAGCCTAGGCTTACCAGAACCCATAATCTCAATAATCAAGAGACACGTTGGCGGTGGCATAACCCAAAGAGAAGCCAAAAGCTTAGGATGGCCGAAGGACATTTACATCCCCCAAACTCTTGAAGAAAAAATTGTTGCCTACGCAGACAAACTCGTCGAAGGCTCAGAAAGAGTCCCCATCGAAAAGACTATAGAAAAACTTTCAAAAGAACTGCCCCCATCAGCAATAGCCAGAATAAGAAAGCTGCATCAAGAAATGTCAACAATAATCGGAGACTGCAAATGCCTACCGTAACGCTATCCGCAAAAATCTACAACGACGATCAACTAAAACTTGTTGAAGAACACTTAAAGTCGTCATTAAAAGGGTTGAAGGTTAAAATAGAAAAAATTCAAGCTACGACACGAGGCTGGATTCAACTAACATTTTCGGGTGAAGATGAAAAAGTGGCATTAAACTATCTTGAAAACACGATAGGATTATGCCCAACTCATGCTGGTAACCTAACGAGATTTTCAACTGTGAGGGGTTACATCATAGGCTTATGTAAAAGCGAAGATCAGCTTCAACTTGACATCGGATTAACAACGCCAAAGATGATAGGCGTTGCGATTTCGCTGCAACATCTGCAAGCTCAGTTAGCTGACGGGAGAAAAATCGCCCTTAGAAAAATCGCTGAGCTTTATGGATTCTGCGAAAACATGCCCTTGACAGCCAAAATTATTCACTTGCACAGAGAACGCATAGAAGCTGCGTTAGCCGAAAATCAGCTGAAGCTTTACAAAAGATGGGCAAAGTCGCTCCTTGACAGATTAATAGTTTTAGGCGCAACCCAGCAAGAAATAAAAACCGCACTGAAAAACGCAAGATGCCAAAATGACACCATAATAATCGAACAACTGGGGCTTTTTGAACACGCCATCATATGCAAGCTTGGAACAGATGCTGTGGGGTTAATCCCAAAGGTTGGCAAAAAGCTGACAACAGTCACCTTGAGCGTATTCTCCCCTAGAAGAATTTGGGAGCTTCTACCCGACATCATACGCTAAGCGAAAAATTTGGTGGGCTGGACAGCGACCTCAGCCTTGTAGCTGCCCTTTTTGAAAGGAGCCTGAAATTTATTTAAGGAAGTATTTAAAACAGAGATTGGAGGTGAGGGCTGCTCAAAGGCGTTTTTGTTACGCTGAGAAGTTTTTGTGGTTGTCTGCTGAGGGTATTTTGAGCGAGTTGCAGCTTTAAGGCGATTGTAAGCGGGCGCATATTATGAGGGCTTTGCTTTCCTTAGCTAAGTTTGGTTGTCTATGACTATTACATTGGTTTAGTTAAGAATTACGGTTTGAAGTGGTCTCCTTCGATTCCTGACAGTTTGCGCGCCGCCATAACTTCTTTTTATTCTTAGATAAAGATAAACTTTTGTTGAGGATGCGCTTAAAGA
>ERZ1669248.1086-NODE-1086-length-10628-cov-4.019105_pt1 | contig 10628 bp, 13 predicted proteins | sample MGYA00579296_ERZ1669248 | MGnify/ENA primary metagenome ERZ1669248 (study PRJEB41166, sample SAMN08046057) | hot springs metagenome | biome: hot spring; feature: neutral hot spring; material: thermophilic sediment; isolation source: thermophilic sediment from...
CCAGCGGTTTTTGCAGCGGGCCGAGCAGATCGGCCAGTGCGCCGGCCAGCAGCGCACGCACCTGCTGCGGGGTTTCGGCGCGCGCGGCCTTGACCCGCTTGCGCAGGTCGGCCAGCAGCGCGGTGGTCGCGGGCATGCCGGCGTCGGCCATGATCAGCGCGGCCTCGAGTTCCTCGTACAGCGCCTCGTCGATCCTGCTGCCGCCAAACAGCCCGCTGATGCCTACGCCGGTCTTGCGCAACCCGGAGCGCAGGCGGTTGAACCAGCCGGAGGCAGGCTGCTCCTCGGCAACCAGCGCAGGAGTTTCCACCGCGGCGTGCGCTGCCTGCGGTTGCGGCGCTTCTGCCACGGTGGGCAATGTGGGCGCAGCCACCCCATCGGGCGCAGCCTCGGCCTGCACTTCGGTCGAGGCGGTTTCCGGGGTGGATTTGCGTTTGAAAAAGCGGAACATGGGCAGTCGATCGAGAAAAAGGGGAATTGCGGTGTGTCGTGGAGCTGGAACCGCCTCCCTACAATTTACCTGCCCATGAAAACACTCCCTCCAAGCCATCCCGCCAAAACCCCGCAGGCCCGCCCCCGCCACGCACGCAGCGGCGAAATCCGCATCATCGGCGGGCTGTGGAAGCGCAGCAAACTCGCCGTGCCCGATGTGCCGGGACTGCGCCCCACCCCCGACCGCGTGCGCGAGACCGTGTTCAACTGGCTGGGCCAGACCCTCGCCGGGCGCCGCGTGCTCGACCTCTACGCCGGCAGCGGCGCGCTGGGCCTGGAAGCCGCCTCGCGCGGTGCTGCCTCGGTGCTGCTGGTGGAGCAGCATCCGCGCTGCGCTGCCAGCATCACTGCCGCCGCGCAACGCCTGAAGGCCGAACATGTCCAGGTGCGCACCGCAGATGCCCTGGCTGCTGCACATGCGCTGGCCCGCCTGGGCGAGCGCTTCGACGTGGTGTTCATCGACCCGCCTTATGCCAGTGCGCAGCAGCTTCATGCGCTGCAGTCCGTGCATCCGCTGCTGAGCGACGAGGGTCTGGCCTATGTGGAAACCGACGATCCGGCGCTGTTCGATCTCTTGGATGCCAACACCTGGGCCGCATGGCGGCGCGGGCGAGCCGGTCAGGTGCATTTCGCCTTGCTGCGCCGCAACAACACCACGGAAATCGCTGCGCAAAACCCTTAAACTGCGCCTTCCTTCCACTCTGTTGCTGCGCGCCATGCTGCTCGCCATCTACCCCGGCACCTTCGACCCGCTGACCCGCGGCCATGAAGACCTGGTGCGCCGCGCCAGCAAGCTGTGCGACCGGCTGGGGGTCGCCATCGCCGCCGGTCACCACAAGAACGCCATGTTCACCCTGGACGAGCGCCTGGACATCGCCCGCGAGGTGCTGGCGCCCTACCCCAATGTCGAGGTGAGCGGCTTCACCGGCCTGCTGCGCGATTTTGTGGTGGGACGCGGCGCGCAGGTGGTGGTGCGCGGGCTGCGCGCGGTCAGCGACTTCGAGTATGAATTCCAGATGGCCGGGATGAACCGCCAGCTCATGCCCGACGTGGAAACCCTGTTTCTCACCCCGGCAGATCAGTACCAGTTCATCTCCGGGACGTTCGTGCGGGAAATCGCCATGCTGGGTGGCGATGTGAGCAAGTTTGTGGTTCCCTTGGTCATGGAGCGATTGCAGGCCAAGGTGGCCCTGCGGCGCGCCGCGAATTCCTGAGAACCGATCATGGCGCTGTGGATCACCGACGACTGCATCAACTGCGATGTGTGCGAGCCCGAATGCCCGAACGAGGCCATTTTCATGGGCCCGGAAATCTATGAGATCAACCCCGACCGCTGCACCGAATGTGTGGGGCATTTCGATACGCCGCAGTGCGTGCAGGTCTGCCCGGTGAACTGCATTCCGGTGCGCCCCGATCGCGTGGAAACCCGCGAGCAACTGCTTGAAAAATATCAGCGGCTGACCACGTCGAACGCGGTCGCGCCAGGCTGACCGTACCGCCTCAGCGCTGCGGCGCTGGCGCTGCGGGCTGGACAACCCGCCGGGTGTCGACCGGGCGCTGATTCTTCCTCTGCCGCGGTGGCTTGTCATGCAGGTCGTGCGCCTTGCGCTGCGCCCGTCGCAGCGCCGCCTGCTGCTTGAGCAGCGCTCTGTGCCGAGCCAGTTCTTCCTTGCGCTGTTGCGCTTCCCGGGCGGCGTTTTCGCGGTGCAGGGTGTCGGCAAGGGCGCGGGTTCGCTCAGCCTGCGCCTTTGCCTCGTCCTGCTGCTGCGCGGTGCGGCCGTCCTGCGTGTCGATGGCCGCACCATGCGTGCAGGGTTGATGCGAATATGCATTGCCGCAGCGCCACACCTGGGGCTCCGCGGCGAGCGCCCCGCACTGCATGGCAACAAGGAACGCGGCGCAAGGCCACAACAGTCTGTGTTCGAGGGGGCGTTTGCGCATGGCTGCTCAGTCCGTCTGCCCGGTTTCAGGATTGCCCGCGGTCGGCCTGCCCTTGGTCTGCGGCTTGGCGGGCACGGGCCGGTTGCCACGATGCAGTTGCATCATGGCCGCCTCGAATTCGCCCTTGAGCAGCGACGGCAGCACGGCCTGCGCCTGCTCCATCGCGTGTTCGATCAGGGTCAACTCCGACTGCGGCGGCTTGCCGAGAACAAAACCCACCACGGCAGAACGGTCGCCCGGGTGCCCGATGCCGATGCGCAGCCGCCAGAAATTGGGGGTGCCCAGGTGGGCAATCAGATCGCGCAGACCATTGTGTCCGGCATGGCCGCCGCCAAGCTTGAGCTTGGCCTGGCCCGGCGGCAGGTCGAGTTCATCATGCGCCACCAGGATGTGTTCTGGCGCGATCTTGTAGAAACGGGCCAGCGCGCCGACCGACTGGCCGGAGCGGTTCATGTAGGTGCTGGGTTCAAGCAGCCACAGCTCGTGGCCGTGCAGACGCACGCGGGCGACATCCCCGAAGAATCCGCGCTCGGACTTGAGGCTGACACCCACTGCCGTGGCGATCTGGTCCACGAACCAGAACCCCGCGTTGTGTCGATCGAGGGCATGTTCCGGCCCGGGATTGCCCAGGCCAACGAGGAGCTGAATCATGATGGTGAGGACAGGGAGGACTCACTCGCCCCGCGCCTGGCGCTGCAGCAGACCGCTCAGTGCCTCGCGCGGGGTGAGTTTGCCGTCGAGCAGGCGGCTGACCGCCTCGGTGATGGGCATGGACACGCGGTGCGCACGCGCGAGCTGCAGCGCGGTCTGCGCAGTGTGCACGCCTTCGGCCACATGGCCCAGGGTGGCGACGATGCGCTCCAGACTGTCCCCCTGCGCCAGCGCGAGTCCAACACGGCGGTTGCGCGACAGGTCTCCGGTGGCGGTGAGCACCAGATCGCCCAGCCCGCTCAGCCCCATGAAGGTCTCGGCCTGCCCGCCCAGCGCCACGCCCAGGCGCGAGAGTTCGGCCAGACCGCGGGTGATCAACGCCGCACGGGCGTTGTGTCCGAGCCCCATGCCGTCGCTCACCCCGGTGGCGATGGCCAGTACGTTCTTCACCGCGCCGCCCACCTCGACCCCGATCACATCGGGCGTGGCGTAGATGCGCATCGCGCCGTGGTGCAGCGCGGTCACGGCAAAGCTGCGCAGCGCGGCATCGGCGCTGGCCAATGTGAGCGCAACCGGCAGGCCGCGCGCCACTTCCTGCGCAAAGCTCGGGCCGGACAGCGCCCCGGTCGCAGGCGCTGCGTCCATTGCCGCAAACACCGCGTCGAGCACTGCATGCGGCAGCAAGCCGCTGCCCTGCTCGAAGCCCTTGCACAGCCACAGCACATGCTGCACCCGCGCGCCCCTGGGCTTGTCGGCGTTGAAAATGCGCACCGCCTGCGCCGTGGCGCGCAGACCCGATGTCGGCACCGCCAGCAGCAGCAAGCCGAGTGGCCCGGCGGCGTGGCGCAGCGCGGCATCGAGGTCGGCGGTGAGGCCAAGCGATGGCGGCAGGCTGATGCCCGGCAAATACGCGGCGTTGACCCGTTCGGCCTGCAGCCGCAGCATCTGCGCCGCGTCACGCCCCCAGAGCATCACGGGCTGGTGCGGCGCGATCTGGCAGGCAATCCCTGTTCCCCAGGCGCCCGCACCGAGCACGCCGATGGAGCAGGGTGTGGACGACGCCATGGTCAGTCGGAACCGCTCAGTTCAGCTGGCCGGGGGCGTCGTTGGCCGCCTGTTGCTGCGCCTGCTGCTGCTCGTACATGGCCTGGAAGTTGATCTCGGCCAGATGCACCGGCGGAAAGCCGGCGCGGGTGATCGCGTCGGCCAGATTGGCGCGCAGATAGGGGTAGACCGTCTGCGGGCAGGCGATGCCCAGCAGCATGTCGGCATGCTCCTGCGGGATGTTGCGCAGCTCGAAAATGCCGGCCTGCTTGCCTTCCACCAGGAACAGCACCCGGTCCTGCATGCGCGCGGTGATGGTGGCGGCCACGGTGATCTCGAACAGTCCGTCCACCACCGGCTTGGCTTCGACGCTCATCTGCACGTCCACATTGGGCTGCTGCTGCTCGAGCAGAATTTGCGGCGAATTGGGCTGCTCCAGCGACAGATCCTTCAGGTAGCAGCGCTGCAGCATGAAAACCGGGTCGGTGGATTGGGTGTTCTCGGGAATGGCGCTCATCAACAACTCTCCATGGAAAAAAGCCCGCAGGGTGCGGGCGTCAATTGATGACGCGGGATTCTAGGCCGCCTTGCATGACACGACCCCGGCGACCGATCCACAGCCACCGGAGGCACAGACTGGCGGCGTTCAGGCGGCGTCGCGCAGCAGCGGCGTCAGGCCGCCTCGGGCGTCGAGGGCATACAGGTCGTCGCACCCGCCCACATGGGTCTCGCCGATGAAAATCTGCGGCACCGTGCGGCGGCCCGTGACCGCCATCATGTGCTGGCGCTGCTCCGGATCGAGGTCGATCCGAATTTCTTCAATCGCCGCCACCCCGCGTTTTTGCAGCAGCGCCTTGGCGCGGATGCAGTACGGGCAGACCGCGGAGGTATACATGCGAACCTTGTTCATGGGCGATTCATCCTTTTTCGACAGGGAGGCCCGCCTCGCGCCAGGCACGCATGCCGCCGGCAACGGCGGTGGCATTCACGAATCCCGCCTTGCGCAATTGCGCCGCCGCGCGCTTGGCACGCATGCCGGAAGCGCACATGATGAGGACCGGCGTGTTTTTGTCCTTGGGCAGATCGCTCAGGCGCTTTTCGAGTTGTCCCAGCGGAATGCTCTTGCTGCCCACGGCGTGGCCCGCCTGGAACTCGGCCGGCTCACACACATCGATCATCACGCCCTTTTCGCGGTTGACCTTGAGCACAGCCTGCGCCGCGCTCACACCGTCCGCTCCGTTGGCACCGCCGTATGAACTCCACAGCAGCATGCCGCCAGAGGTGAGGGCGATGAGGACGAGCGCCCAGTTTTCGATGAGGAACTGCACTTGATTTTCTCCTTGGACTTTGAATTCTAGAAAAACACATTCGAACGCGCTGATGGATGGATTTCGACCCTTCGGCACATGTCGCTGATTGCTGCAGCGCAGCGACGAGACGCATCTGCACTACTATTCTGCCTGTGCGTCTTCTTGTTCGATTTACCACGCTTTTTGCACTCCGAGATTTCCATGCATAAACTCGTCCTGCTTCGCCACGGTGAATCCACCTGGAACCAGCAAAACCGCTTTACCGGCTGGACCGACGTGGATCTGACCGAGCAAGGCATCCGTGAAGCCCGCGCCGCCGGGCGGCTGCTCAAGGAACTGGGCTACGGCTTCGACCTGACCTACACCTCGGTGCTCAAGCGTGCGATCCGCACCCTGTGGCTCACCCTGGACGAACTCGACGCCATGTGGCTGCCGATGGTGCACACCTGGCGGCTCAACGAACGGCACTACGGCGCGCTTCAGGGGCTCAACAAGGCCGAAACCGCAGCCAAGTTTGGCGACGAACAAGTGCACATCTGGCGGCGCAGCTATGACATTCCGCCGCCGCCGCTCGACGAGGCGCATCGCAAGGAACTGGCCGCCGACCCGCGCTACGCCCGCGTTCCGCACGAGCAACTGCCACTGACCGAATGCCTGAAGGACACCATCACCCGCGTGCTGCCGTTCTGGCACGAGTCGCTGGCACCCGCGATCAAGGCGGGCAAGCGCACTCTGGTGGTCTCGCATGGCAACTCCATGCGCGCCATCATGAAATACCTCGAAAACATCTCGGACGCCGACATCACCGGGCTGAACATTCCCAACGGCATCCCACTGGTCTACGAACTCGACGCCGAACTCAAGCCGCTGCAGCGCTACTACCTCAACGCCTCCGGCGGCAAGGTCTGAGTTGCTGCGGCAGGCTGCCGCTGCGCCATTTCCCCCGGCGCGGCGGGATGTTCCGCGCCACTGCTGCAAATCAGACGCAGCCCCCTATACTGCCCGATCTTCGCAGACACTTCGCTTGATCCACCATGGCCAGTAAATTCCGAGTCGCAGCCTGGGTTGCCGTTGGCGCCATCACCGGCATCATGGCCACCCTGCAAGTCCAGGCGCTGGCACGCAACACCGTCTCGCCGCTTCCACTTGAGGAATTGCAGCAGTTCGCCGCGGTGTATGGGCTGATCAAGGCCGACTACTTCGAGCCGGTCGAGGGCAAGAAGCTGATCGAGAACGCCATCAACGGCATGGTGAACAACCTCGATCCACACTCGGAATATCTGGACAAGAAGAATTTCAAGGACTTCAAGGAAAGCACCAGCGGCAAGTTCGTTGGCGTGGGCATTGAAATTGCCGCAGAAGACGGGCTGGTCAAGGTGGTCTCGCCGATCGAGGGCTCTCCCGCGGCTCGCGCCGGCATTCACGCCGGCGACCTGATCACCCGCATCGACAACACCGCGGTCAAGGGCCTGAGCCTGAATGACGCGGTCAAGCTCATGCGCGGCAAGCCTGGCACCAAGGTAACCCTGACTGTGCTGCGCAAGGCGGAAAACCGCACCCTCACCTTCACCATCACCCGTGAGCTCATCCAGGTCCAGAGCGTCAAGGGCAAGATGATCGCCCCGGGCTACGGCTGGGTCCGCATCACCCAGTTCCAGTCGGACACCCTGCCCAGCTTTGTCAACAAGATCGACGCGCTCTACAAAGAAGACCCAAACATGAAGGGTCTGATCCTCGACCTGCGCAACGATCCGGGCGGCCTGCTCGAAAGTGCGGTGGGCGTCGCCTCGGTGTTCCTGCCCAATGACGCCGTGATCGTCTCGACCCGCGGCCAGATGCCCGAGGCCAATTCGACCTACCGCAACACCCCCAGCGACTACATGAGCCGCCCGGGCGACAACCCGCTCGACAGCCTTCCGGCAGGCGTGAAGACGGTCAAGCTGGTGGTGCTGATCAATGGCGGTTCGGCCTCGGCCTCCGAAATCGTGACCGGCGCGCTGCAGGACTACAAGCGTGCCGTGGTGATGGGCACGCTGTCCTTCGGCAAGGGTTCGGTGCAGACCGTGCTGCCGCTCGGCCCAGACACCGCGCTCAAGCTCACCACCGCGCGCTACTACACCCCGAACGGCCAGTCGATCCAGGGCAAGGGCATCACGCCGAACTACGAGGTCGATCCGCTGGAGAGTGGCGACCCCTATGCTGCACTGCGCATGCGCGAGATCGACTACAAGAACCAGATCGGCACCGGCAGCGAAGCGGCAGACGCCAAGCGGGTGGAAGAGGAGGTACGCAAGCAGGATGAAGCGCGCCGCCTGCTCGAAGCCGAGCTGCAGAAAGACCCGAACAAGTTCCCCAAGCTGCCGGAATACGGCAGCAAGGAAGACTGGCAGTTGACCCAAGCCATGAACTATCTGGAAGGCAAGCCGGTGGTCACCGCCAAGTCCGCTGCAAACACGGCCAAGGTCAAGGCCCCAGCCGCTTCGGGCGTGGCCAGCAGCCCCAAGCCAGATGCCAGCGGGGCCGTCAAAAACAAGTGAGGACGGTCGGCCGCCTGGCTGCGGCCGGTGATGTCATGCCTCTCGACGATGCCCAGCTGCTGCGTTATTCGCGGCACATCCTGCTCGATGAAATCGGCATCGAAGGACAGGAGCGGATCTGCGCTGCCCACGCGCTCATTCTGGGTGCAGGCGGGCTGGGTTCGCCGGCTGCGCTCTACCTCGCCAGCGCGGGCGTGGGCCGCATCACCCTGGTGGATGATGACACGGTCGATCTGACCAATCTGCAGCGGCAGATCGCGCATACCGAAGCGCGTATCGGACAGCTCAAGGTGGATTCCGCCCGCGAGGCGATGCGCCAGATCAACCCACACATCGACGTGCAGGTCGTCCCCCGCCGCGCGGATGACGATCTGCTTGCCACATTGGTGGCCCGTGCCGATGTCGCGCTGGACTGCAGCGACAACTTCGCCACCCGCCACGCGCTCAACCGCGCCTGTGTGACGCACGGCGTGCCGCTGGTCAGCGGCGCGGCCATCCGCCTCTCGGGCCAGGTCAGTGTGTTCGACACCCGGGTCGATGCCCAGGGGCAGCGCGGCCCGTGCTACGCCTGCCTGTTTCCGCCAGACGCGCCGGTGGAAGAAGTGCGCTGTGCCACGATGGGTGTGCTTGCCCCGCTGGTCGGCCTGGTCGGCAGTCTGCAGGCCACCGAAGCATTGAAACTCCTCGCCGGGACGGGAACCACGCTGCGCGGCCGCCTGTTGCTGATCGACGCGCTGGACAGCGAATTTCAGACCATCACCCTGCAGCGCAATCCGCAGTGCCCGGTGTGCGGCGGGCTGGATTGATTGCCCTTCATGCCGCCGGGCCCCACCCTGCGGCAAGCGACTCGCGCAGGTGCTCCACCAACAGCTGCACGGCGCGCGGCGTGGTCGCAGACCAGGGGCGGATCGCGTAGATCGCCTCGCCGAAAAACCCCGCAGCGCGCCAGTCCGGCAGCACGATGCGCAAGGAGGAATGGCGCGCCCCCATGTCCAGGCTGAAATCTGGCGCCAGCGCAATGCCCAGGCCCGCACGCGCCGCTTCGCGCAACACTTCGCTGGTGTTGGCCCGCAGCGGCCCCTGAACCGTGACACGCTCGCGTTGCGGCTCCCGGCCGCCGTCATGCGTCCGCTCGAACATCCACACGGCCGCGCCAGGCCGCAGGTAGGTCAGGCAGTCGTGCTGGGCGAGCGCTGCAGGATGCTCCGGCACGCCCCGTCGCCGCAGATAAGCCGTGCTGGCCACCAGCAACGAACGTGTCTCGCACAGCTTCCAGGCCACATGGCTGTCGGGCGGGGCGGCCACATGGCGCACGGCCAGATCAAAGCCGTCCTGCGACAGGTTGGACAACCGGTCCGACAACTCCAGTTCCACCCGAATGTCAGGATATTTGCGCAAGAAGCGCAGCAGATGCGGCGCCACATGCTGCCGGCCCAGGGCCACCGGTGCGGTGACGCGTACCAGCCCGCGTGGCGTGTCCGCGAGGTCATGGACCGCCGCCACACTGTGGACGATCCGGGCGAACGCCGGCGCGGTGTCATCCACCAATCGCTGTCCCGCCTCGGTCAGGCGCAGGGTCCGGGTGGTGCGGCGGACCAGCGGCACTCCAATGCGGCGCTCCAGGGCGGCAAGCTGCTGGCTGACTGCTGCCTTGGACACACCGAGCCGCCGCGCGGCTGCGGTCAGGCTGCCATGCGCGGCAATGGTGCCGAGCCAGTGCACCTGCTGCCAGAGCAGGTCGTCATGCGACGGTGATGCGATGGACATGATTCCCCCGACCGGTCTGATTGTTCGTTTATTCAAACAATGTTGTCAGTTTAAGACGCTGTTCAAACGCATGCGGCCAGCCTAGACTTCCGCAACGACTTTCCTCACAGCGGAGTTCATCATGGGCGCACCCCTTGCCTTCACCGCCACGGCTGACGCGGCACATTTCATCAACGGCCATTCCGTGACCTCGGCGCATGCACGCAGACAGCCGGTGTTCAATCCCGCCACCGGCGCGGTCTCGCGGCAGGTCGAACTGGCCGATGCGACGCAAGTGCATGCCGCGGTTGCCGCCGCGCAAGCGGCTTTTCCGAAGTGGGCCGACACGCCGCCGGTGCGCCGTGCACGGGTGATGTTCAAGTTTCTCGAACTGCTCAACCAGCACCGCGACACCCTGGCCGCAATGATCACCGCGGAACATGGCAAGGTGTTCACCGACGCCCAGGGCGAGGTCACGCGCGGCATCGAGATCGTCGAGTTCGCCTGCGGCATTCCGCAACTGCTCAAGGGCGACTACACCGAGCAGGTGTCCACCGCCATCGACAACTGGACGCTGCGCCAGCCGCTGGGCGTGGTGGCCGGGGTGACACCGTTCAACTTTCCATGCATGGTGCCGCTGTGGATGTTCCCGGTCGCCATTGCCGCGGGCAACACCTTCGTGCTCAAGCCCAGCCCGCTCGACCCCTCGCCCAGCCTGCTGATGGCCGAGTTGCTCAAGCAGGCCGGTCTGCCCGACGGCGTGTTCAATGTGGTGCAGGGCGACAAGGTGGCGGTCGACGCCCTGCTGGAGCATCCGGATGTGAAGGCGATCAGCTTTGTCGGCTCGACCCCTGTGGCGCATCACATCGCACAGGAGGCCGCACGCCAGGGCAAGCGTGTGCAGGCG
>ERZ1669248.1091-NODE-1091-length-10573-cov-2.603156_pt1 | contig 10573 bp, 10 predicted proteins | sample MGYA00579296_ERZ1669248 | MGnify/ENA primary metagenome ERZ1669248 (study PRJEB41166, sample SAMN08046057) | hot springs metagenome | biome: hot spring; feature: neutral hot spring; material: thermophilic sediment; isolation source: thermophilic sediment from...
GGCTCCCTCTCGGTCGAGGGCTCCCTCGAGGCCGAGAGCGAGGTGAGGGTCGCCGGCTCCCTGCGCGCTGGGCGGGTGCGCGCCCCCAGCGTCAGGCTCTCGGGGGCCTTCAGGGTCGAGGGCGAGGTCGAGGGGGGCTCCGTGGAGCTGGAGCTGTCCGACGACTCCAGCGCCTCCCTGGTCAGGGGGGAGGAGGTGAGCGTCAGGAGGGCCGACGGCGGGGGGCTCTCGATCTCGAGGCTGGTGAGGAGGGAGCGGGCGCCCGCGCTGCGCGTGGGGAGGATCGAGGCGAAGCGGGTCACCGTGGAGGACGTCACGGTGAGGGGCGACGTGAAGGCGGAGAGGGTGGAGCTGCTGGGCTCCGGCAGGATCGAGGGGAACGTCGAGGGCGAGCTCGTGAGGAGGTAAGCCGAGCGCGGCCCAGCGGCCGGTCACCCCTGCTTTTCCAAATCTCCGCCCCCGGCTACGGCGCGCTCCGACGTCAGCCGCGGCGCGCCAGCTCGACGAGCCTCGAGAGCTCGCCCAGCAGTATCGTCGAGGTGAGGGGCCCCAGGCTCATGCTCTCCTCGTACCTCCCCTCAGTCCAGTCCTCCGCGTCTATGATGTAGCCGATTTCGTCGTCCCCCAGCCCCACGAGCATCCTGAAGGGTGCCCTCAGCAGGGCCTTCGCCCTCAGGCCGACCTTGGGCAGAGGCTCGCCGGGGAGGCTAACGCCCTCCACGAGGGGCGAGAGCCGGAAGTAGCTCACGACGCTGACGGTCCTGTCGGGGCGGTCGCCGAGCTTCCTCAAGACGCCCTTCCTCACCAGCTCGATGAACACCCTGTTGTGGACCGGGAGCTCGACCTCCTTCGAGACCAGGAGGAGCTCAGGAGTGGAGTGGGCGGCCGCCCTCCCGGCGAGGGCCTCCAGCGCCGCGGCCGCTATCGCCACCCCAACCCGCTCCGCCTCGGCGAAGCTGTGCTCCCTGACGTCGGGCGTCACCATCCCGCCCAGCGCCCCGTTGAGGAAGAGGCCGACCCCGCCGTACCTGCTCTCGAGCGCCGACAGCATGTAGTGGGGGAAGTCAGCGGTGATCAGCAGGTTGTCTCCGGAGAGGACCTCGGGGTGCAGCCCGAAGTTGACGGCGATGCCCAGCCTCTCGCCCTGGTACGACTCGGCGGCCAGCACCGTCACCTCCCTGTCGATGAGCCCGGGGTCCCTCGAGTTCTTCGCGACGCCCTCCGGGAGCTGGGCGGAGGAGACCGTGAGCCTGGCCCTCCTCAGGCTGCCGCAGGCCTCCTCCACGCACTCGGCGATGGCCCCCTTCAGGAAGCTCAGGTACTCGGGGTCGACGCCGCTCGTCTCGTAGTCGGGCCCCCAGAGCCCGATCGTGTCCGGGCTGCTGTGGTCGTGCGTCGAGGCCACCACGGCGAGGACCCCCCTCCTCAGCAGCCTCCCCTTGACCTCGCTCACGTCGGCGTAGGGGAGCCCGATCGAGTCGACGCCGACCAGCGCCACCGTGGAGCCCCCGTGGGACATCACCATGCACCTGACGTAGAGGTCGTCGTGGACCCCACGGCTCAGCCGGGGGCGCGAGAGGCCGGCCAGGTAGACGGGCCTCTCGGGCGTCACCCTCACCTTGGCGAAGGCGACCTCGAGCCCGTGGATCTCGGCCCTCACAGCGGGCGGGGGCCCGCTGGGGTATAAACCGCTGGCGGGGGGCGGCAGCGCTCCGCGCGGCATGCACGCAGTTTAGCGGCGCCTAAACTGCAAAATCGGGCCCGCCAGCCTCTCGCTGGGCCGGGGGGCTGCGGAGGGGCCGGGGGACCCTGGTGAGGGGGTTCGTAAAGTGGTCCTCACAGTCGCGGCGGCGCCCGGCGCGGTGGAGAGGGGCGTGCGGGTGGTGGCCACGGGGGCGACCCGACCCCGCTCACCTTCGGGGGGCGCAGCCCCTCGGGCGCGCAGCTGCGGCGCCCCGGCCCCTCGCGCAATGCCGGGCTCCGCTCACGGGTCGCGAGGGGCACAGGGGCCTCATCGGGGCCGCCGCCCCTGGGGCGGCCGGGCTAATGAAGCTGGCGCGGGGTCAGCCGAATCGAGGCCGGCCACCGGCGGCCAAATCAACGCCCTCATCACCCCCGCCACCTGGCGCGCCGGAGCTTTAAGCCTCCCGCCGCCCACGCAAGCCTTTTCGGGAAGCTTTCCGCCCGACCCCCGTGGAGCGCGAGATCCGGAACTTCATCCTGATCGTCGTCGACAGCCTCAGGCAGGATCACGTGAGCTTCTACAACAAGGGCAGGCCGGTCTTCGAGGGGGTCCGGGCCTGCGAGACGCCGAACATCGACGCCTTCGCCCGCAGGAGCGTAGTCTTCACCAACATGTACCCCTGCGGCCTGCCGACGATACCGGTGAGGACCGAGCTGCTCACGGGCGAGGTCACGCTGCCCCACAGGCCCTGGCGGCCCCTGCTCCCCAGCCCCCTGGACATCACGGCCGCCGAGCTGCTCGCCAGGGAGGGCTTCGTCAACGCGATGGTGACCGACACCTACCACCTGTTCAAGCCGGACATGAACTTCCACAGGGGCTTCCACGCGTTCCGCTGGATCAGGGGGCAGGAGTACGACGCCTACACCTCGCACTGGCCCAGGAAGCGCAAGGTCGAGGACTACGTGAGCGACAAGTACCCGGAGCACTGGAGGAGGCTGGTCGCCAGGTACCTGGCGAACACCGAGGACTTCGAGAGCGAGGAGGACTACTTCGCCTACAGGGTGGTGATGGAGGCCGTGGAGTGGCTGGAGAGGAACAGGGAGCACAGGAGGGTTTTCCTGTGGGTGGACCTCTTCGACCCCCACGAGCCCTGGGACCCGCCGCCCCGCTTCGACACCTACACGGACCCCAGCTACGACGGGCCCCGGCTGATACTGCCGATGGGCGGCCCCGCCGAGAGCTGGGCGACCCCCGAGCAGGTCAGGTACATCAGGGGCCTCTACGCGGGCGAGGTCTCGTTCGTCGACTACTGCCTCGGCATCCTGTTCAAGAGGCTGGAGGAGCTGGGGTTCTTCGAGGACTCCCTCATCGTGCTCACCGCCGACCACGGCCACCCCCTCGCCGACCACGGCAAGTTCCTCAAGGGCCCCGACAGGATGTACAGCGAGCTCCTGAAGATCCCCTTCATCGTCTACTACCCCGGCTGCGAGCACAGGGTGGTCGACGCGCTGGCCTGGCTGCCCGACGTGCTGCCCACCGCGCTGGAGCTGCTGGGCCTCGGCGGCGCCGCCAGGGGGCTGGAGGGGAGGAGCTTCGCCCCCGTCCTCAGGGGCGAGGCCGAGGAGCACAGGGACTTCGTGATCATGGGCTACCACGAGGCGCCGGACCGCTGCGTGAGGACGAAGGAGTGGAGCTACGTGCGCAGGCCCGCCGGCCAGCCCGACGAGCTCTACAACCTCGTCGAGGACCCGAGGGAGAGGGTGAACCTGGTCGACGAGAGGAGGGACGTGGCGGCCAGGCTGGCCTCCGCCTTCGGGCCCCAGTTCTTCCGGGAGCCCGTTCCCGCGGTCAAGGGCCTCCAGGCGAAGTACGAGCTCAGCCACACGGGCCTGTAGCCCCGAAACCCATTTTTACCGGGCGCCTGAGCGCCCCCCTGTGTGGCAGGGCCTGACCCCTCCCCAGGCGGTGCTCGCGGCCAGGAGGTTCAGGAGGGTGCTCCTTGACCCCCCGAAGTTCGAGCCCGGCTCCTGGGCGGGGGCCGGGAAGCTCTGGCTCGACCCCCTCGACTGCGAGTTCCTGCTCACGAGCAGGCCCCGCTCGTGGCCCGAGAGGGGCTACGCGATCGAGGTCTACCGCTCGCCCGACGGCGAGAGCTTCAGCCTCGCCTCCTCGATCACCAAGGAGGAGCTGAGCTCGATGTGCGGGTGCGCGGTCCACAGCATCGAGGGGACCCAGCTGCTCAGGGACCCCGCGACCGGCCGGTACATGCTCTACGCCTCGCTGGACGTGGGGGGGAAGTGGGAGACGTACCTCCTCACCTCCGACGACCCGGCCGGCCCCTGGCGCGGCGAGGGCTTCGTCCTGCGCTGCGACAGGGACTACGACTCCACCGAGGCGAGGGACCCGACAATCGACATCATCGACGGCCGCTACGTGTGCCTCTACAAGGCCAGCTCGCCCAGCGGCACGAGGACCGCCCTGGCGGTGAGCGGCGACGGGCGGCGGTGGGTGAAGCTGGGCGTGCCGAGGATCGACGGGGCGGAGCAGCGGCCCTACCTGCTCCTCTACGGCTCCCTGCTCGCCGGCTCCACCGGGCCGGTGTTCTTCGGGACGAAGACGACGGAGGTCGTGAAGGGGGCCGCCCTCACGGACACGGTGGCGGCCTACGCGGTGGACCTGAGGGGCCTGAACCTCGAGACGATCTTCGAGGCGAGGTGGGAGCCGAGGTCCCCCTACGAGCACCAGAGGTACCCCATCCACACGTACTTCGGCGCCGCCAGGGACGAGGCGAGGGGGCGCTGGCTGATCTGGGTCGAGGCCGTCGACCCGAAGCTCAGCGCGGAGCCCGGCCTGAACACCGAGGTGGACAGGGTGCTGCTGTACGTGAGCAAGCCGGGGGCCTAGCCCGGGCCAAAGCTTTATACCAGTGGCAAGAGGGGGACGCGTGGGCTCGGTCACCGTGGAGAAGAGGTTGATCGGCTCCGACAGGGTGTCCGCCATAGGCCTGGGCACGTGGGCGATCAGGGACTACGCGCAGGCCGAGCGCGCCTTCCTCTACGCGTTAGAGCTGGGCATCGACAACATCGACACGGCCGAGGTCTACGACGGGGGCAGGGCCGAGGAGTTCGTCGGGAGGGTCGTCAGGGCCTTCGGGAGGGAGCGCGTCTTCATAACGACCAAGATCTGGCCCGACAAGCTGGTGGACAAGGACACGGTGCTGAAGGCGGCGCGGGCGAGCCTGAGGAGGCTGGGCGTCAGCTACGTCGACCTGATGCTGATACACTGGCCGAACAGGTCGATGAGCATCAGGGACCAGGTGAGGAACTTCGAGGTCGTGTACACCGAGGGGCTGACGAGGTACATCGGCGTGAGCAACTTCAACCTGAGGGACCTCCAGGAGGCCGTCGAGGCGACGAGCAGCGCCGAGATCGTGGCGGACCAGGTGAGGTACAGCGTGCACCACAGGGACCTCGTCGAGGGGGAGCTGCTGGACTTCTGCGCCAGGAGGGGCATCACGATCCAGGCGTACACGCCCATCGAGAAGGGGGCCGTCGCGGCCGACCCGCTCCTGAGGAGGATCGGCGAGAAGCACGGCAAGACCGCGATCCAGGTGGCGCTCAACTACGTGATAAGGCACGAGAGGGTCGTCGCGATCGTCAAGAGCGAGAACGTCGACCACATCAGGGAGATCGTCGGCGCGATGGGCTGGAGGCTGCCCCCCGAGGACGTCGCGGCGATAGCGGGCCGCTGAGGTCAGCGCGGGCCGATCGGCAGCTTCACGCTTTTCCCCTCCCGCGAGCTGACGTAGACGGCCTCGATGATCTCCTGCGCCTTCACAGCGTCGTCGACGGTGATCAGCGGCTGCCTTCCGGCCTTCACGGCCTCGATCAGGTCCTCGAGCGCGCTCCTCACCGGCACGTGCGGCGGGGCCGGCTTGACCCAGCCCCTCCTCTCCCTCGTGTAGTACATCAGGCCTATCCACGTCCTGAGGGCGGAGCCCCTGCTGCCGTAGACCTCCAGCGGGGCCCAGGGCATGTGCTCCACGAGCTGGGTCCAGCCGGCGTCCAGGATCCCCAGCGCGCCCCTCGAGAACCTGATGAGCCCGACCCCCTGGTCGTCGATGTCGTAGGAGCCCGTCGCGTTGGAGACGAAGCCCTGCACCTCGACAGCCTCGTCCCCCAGGACGAAGCGGAGCAGGTCGGCGCCGTGGATGCCCAGGTCGAGGAAGCCCCCGCCGCCCGCCTCGCCCCTCGAGGCGAACCAGCCGGACCAGCCGCCGAACCACCTGTCGATGGCGGCGGAGTGCGCGACCCTGACCCTGGCCATGTAGACGGCGCCCAGCTCGCCCCTCTCCACGAGGTCCTTGAGCAGCGCCACCTCGGGGTTGAAGCGCGAGTTGAAGCCCGTCGTGAAGAGGATCCCGGCCCTCCTCACCACGTCGCGGATCGCGACCGCCATTTCGAGGCTGGCGCCGATCGGCTTCTCGCAGAACACGTGGACGCCCGCCTCCGCCGCCGCCCTCACGTGCTCGAGGTGCTTGCTGTTCTCGCTGTCGATCACGACCACGTCCGGCCGCCTCGCCAGCAGCTTGTCGAGCGAGTCGAGGAGCTCTAGCCCGTAGCGGCCGGCGAAGTGGAGGCCGCGCTCGCGGTTGTCGTCGTAGGCCCCCACGATCTCCACGTCGGGGCGCAGCTTGAGCTGCTCGACGTGGCCCGGCGCGTGGACGTGCGCGAAGCTGATGATCCCGACCCTCAGCCTCGCCACGCGCCCCCCAACCCCCCGAGCTATTAAACGCTTGAGCCTCCGCGTTAGCGCTTAAAACCCGCGCGAGCCGGCAACCCCGATGTCGCTGGACGAGTTCTTGGGCCTCGCGCCCCGCTCGAGGATCCGCATCGGGACGTCGGGCTGGGACTACGACGACTGGGTGGGCCCCTTCTACGAGAGCGACAGGGGGATGTTCTCCAGCTACGCGAGGCTCTTCGACACGGTGGAGGTGAACTCCTCCTTCTACTCGCTCCTCAGCGAGGGGTTCTACGAGGGGCTGGCCCGGACGGCCCCCCCGGGCTTCCTGTTCTCGGTGAAGATGTACAGGGGCATCACCCACAAGAGGCTCCTCAACCCCAAGCTGGCCGAGCCCGAGCTCGAAGCCTTCTTCAGCTCCATCCGGCCGCTCCAGAGGCACGGTAAGCTCGGCGCCGTCCTCGTCCAGCTGCCCCCGAGGGGGAGGGGTGAGGTGCCGCTGGAGGGCTTCCTGGCCGCGCTGCCGAGGGGGGTGAGGGTGGCCGTCGAGTTCCGCGACCCCAGCTGGCTCGCGGGGGACGTGCTCAGCCTACTCAGGAGGTACGAGGTGGCCTACGTGGTCGTCGACGAGCCCCTCCTGCCCCCAGTGGTCGAGGTCACGGCGGGCTTCGCGTACATCAGGTGGCACGGGAGGGGCGAGAGGCCCTGGTACTACTACCACTACAGCATCGAGGAGCTCAAGCCGTGGGCCCAGAGGGTGAGGGAGCTCGCCGACGAGGTGGGGCTGGTGCTCGGCTACTTCAACAACCACTTCAGGGGCTTCGCGCCCCACAACGCGTTGCAGATGCTCGCCCTCCTCGGCCTCGCGGAGAGGAGGCACCTGGAGGCGCTGGCCAGGATGGACAGGTACTTCTCCTCCGCGCCCGCGGTGGCTGCCGGCGCCCTGGAGGAGCTGAGGGAGGGCAGGATCGAGGGGGTGCTGAAGGCCCTCGCCGGCGAGCGGAGGTTCCAGCGCGGCCTGGAGATACCGGACTCGGAGGTGAGCTACACAGTCACGGACAGGGGGCTGGCGGCGAGGGTCAGGGGGTACAGAGTCGAGGTCGACAGGGCCGAGAGGAGGATCTTCCACGACTGCGAGGACTGGAGGAAGTCGGCGGAGTCGAGGAGGTTCTGCAAGCACCTCGTCAAGCTCTTCCTCTCGATCCCCAGGGAGCTGGCGCGGGATCTCCTGGCCGACATCGCCTCCAGCCTGGAGGAGTGGGAGTGGAGCGGCTGAGGGCGTCGCGCATTTTACCTCGGGCGCCCCCGGCGCGCGCGTGGGCTCGAAGCTAACGCCGCTGGTGAAGCCCGTGAGGATCGGGCTCAGGGGGGTTGCCGGCAGGGTGCTGGCCGTCGACGCGCTGAACGCCGTGTACCAGTTCCTGGCGCTGGTGAGGGACGAGAGGGGCGAGCTGCTGAGGAACAGGAGGGGGCTCGTGACGTCCCACCTGGTGGGGCTGGCGACGCGCTTCTCCAGGCTCGCCTACGAGCTGGGCTGCAGGTTCATCTTCGTCTTCGACGGGCCGCCCCACCCCCTGAAGCGGGCCGAGGTCGAGAGGAGGAGGGCGCTGAGGGAGAGGGCCCTGGAGGAGTACAGGAGGCTGCTCGAGGCCGGGGAGTACGAGAGGGCCTTCTCGAAGGCCGTCGTGTCGGCGAGCGTAGACGAGTGGATCATCGGGAGCAGCAAGAGGCTGGTCGAGCTCATGGGCTTCCCCGTTGTCGAGGCGCCCCACGACGCGGAGGCCCAGGCCGCCCTGATCGTGTCGAGGGGCGAGGCCTGGGCCGTGGCGAGCCAGGACTGGGACTCCCTGCTCTACGGGGCCCCGAGGCTCGTGAGGTACGTGACGCTGACGGGCTTCGAGTGGCTCCCGAGCAAGCAGGCGGCCAGGAGGCTGGAGCCCGAGCTCGTCGAGCTCGAGGGGCTCCTCAGCTCGCTGGGGCTGACGAGGAGGCAGCTGGTGGAGGTGGCGGTGCTCGCGGGCACGGACTACAACAGGGGGGTCAGGGGCATCGGGCCGAAGAGGGCCTGCAGGCTGATCAAGCTGTACGGGGGCCTCGACAGGCTCCCCAGCGCCATCAGGGAGAGGCTGCCCAGCAACTACCGGGAGATCGTCGAGCTCTTCATGAACCCCCCCGTTCGGGAGGACTACTCCATCGAGTTCTCCGAGCCCCGCAGCGACGAGCTCTACGAGTTCCTCGTGGGGGAGAACGACTTCTCGCCCCAGAGGGCCAGGCTGGTCGTCGAGAGGCTAGAGGCGGCCTGGAGGAGGCAGGCGCGGCAGAGCACGCTGGAGGGCTTCCTCCGGCCTTGAGCGCGAAAGGTATAATAGGCCCGAAGCCGCGTCCCCGCTAGGGCCCGTAGCTCAGCCAGGTAGAGCACCCGGCTCATATCCGGAGCCCCGGTGGGGTACCGGGGGGTCCCGGGTTCGAATCCCGGCGGGCCCACCATCAGTGCCTAGCCTTCCGCTCACCCCTCGCCAGCTCTCCTCTCATCACCGGGCCGTGGCGGGCTGCGCCCCCCTCTTGGGCTTAGCGCGGTGCTGGAAGGGGCAGGGGTCCTGGCCGCCGACGCAGGGGGGCTTCCGCCCGTTGGCCAGCAGCTGCCTCCACTCCTCGGGGCTGGCGAGCACGCACCTGGAGCCCTGTGCGGTGAGCTGGTAGAAGATGCAGCGCCTGCTCATCGCGCCTCAGGGTCGCCCTGCCCCTTATCTCCCTGCCTCCTCCTCAGCAGGGGCGCCAGCTCCTCGAGCGCCGACCAGCCGGCGCCGACGACCACCCTCTCGCCCGCCCTGATGACCCAGATCCCGCCGACCCTCTCCATCGCGACCACCCCCTCCCTGGCCGCCTCCTCAAAGTGGCGGAACGCGTGGTTCCAGGCCCCAGCGGCGCTCCTGAGTGGCGCGCCGCAGACAGGGCACCTCCTGACCCCACCACCCACGCACCGCCGTGCCCCGGGGCCCCTTGTAGCTAACATTTGGGGAGGGCAGGCTTAAGAGGGGCCGGCGCGGGTACCCGGCGGATGATGTGTTTGCCGAGTGCTGAGCCGTGATTGACCATTCATGTGCTGACGCGCCGGCCGCCCCCTCCCTTCTCCCGCCGCGGATGGGGTCACGGGTCCACACCCCGCGGAGTCCCCGGGGCGCCTCGTGGGGGCGGTAGTGGGCTGGGGGCAGCAGGGGGCGGTGCGCCCCCGGCCGGGTTTCCGGCGCTCTCCCGCTACCGCGCCGAGCGGCGGTGCGGTTGGGGGTACCGCGGGCCCCCGCCAAGCCCCTCAGCCGCGGGCCGCGAGGCGGCTACGCGAGGCCCAGCAGCGCTAGGATCGCGTAGGTGAGGTAGGTGAGCAGCAGGGAGGAGGCGAGGGACCAGGCCACGGCGAGCGCCGTGAGCCTGCCGCTCCCCGTCTCCCTGTAGATGGTGGCGGCGGTCGCGGCGCACGGCATGTAGGTGGAGAAGAACACCATGAGCGCGAGCGCCTGGCCCCTGCTCAGGCTGAGGGAGGCGAGGGCCTCGAGAGGGTCGGCTGACCCGGTGGCCGCCGCTACCGATAAGACCACGACCTCCTTCGCCAGGAGGCCGGCCAGCATGGCGAAGGCCAGGATGGCCGCCCTCTCCCCCGCGAGGCCCAGCGGCGCCATCAGGGGGGCCAGGGCCCTGCCGGCGGCGAAGGCGAGGCTCTCCCCGGGCGACTCCACGAAGCCCCCGGGCCCCAGCCTGGTGAGGGCGGTGAGCAGGAGGCTGACGCTGAAGATGATGAAGCCCGCCCTCCTCAGGTAGTGCTTGGCGTAGTCCCAGGAGATCCACCAGAGGACCCGGAGCGACGGCAGGTGGATGGGGGGCAGCTCCATGAGGAGCTCGGGCGGCTCGGCCACGCGGTAGGCCCTCCTGACGAGCAGCGAGGACGCCGCGAAGAGCAGGACGGAGGCCAGGTAGGCGACGGCGACGGCCCCCACCGCCAGCGCCGGCTCCCCGGCGAAGTAGGCTGAGGCGAAGGCGAGGAGGACCACCAGCCGCGCCTGGCACGGGATGAAGGGCAGGGCAACGTAGAGCTGCCTCCTCTCCACCTCCTGTCTCTTATACACATCTCCGAGCCCACGAGACTAGGCATGATCT
>ERZ1669248.1092-NODE-1092-length-10568-cov-14.263578_pt1 | contig 10568 bp, 11 predicted proteins | sample MGYA00579296_ERZ1669248 | MGnify/ENA primary metagenome ERZ1669248 (study PRJEB41166, sample SAMN08046057) | hot springs metagenome | biome: hot spring; feature: neutral hot spring; material: thermophilic sediment; isolation source: thermophilic sediment from...
GATAGGCGTGCCGCCTCGCGGCGTGGTGTGTCTATTCATCAGCGCCTCGTGCAACGTCCCCGGTGTCACCACGGCGAAGGTGATGTGGGGGAGTGGTAGCAGGGTAGTCACCGCGTTGCTCACGCCGTTTATCCCATGCGTCGCCAGACTCGCAATATTCACTGCAGTGGCCACGGCGGCTCTGGCGAAGATTCCCTACCTGATACCCCTAGCCGTGTTCCTCCCGTACGCCGCGGCGTTCATATTTGCTGTGACGGCCTCTTTCATCTACAGAAAGGTCTTGAATATCAAAGGCGAGGCTATGGGCTTCGTACCGCCTGCCCCCCTCATGTGGCCGAATTTAGGCATATACATGCGGAAGGTTGCTATCAGCTTCAAGGAATTCATAAGCAAAGCGGGGGTTCTCATAGCGCTCGTAGTTATCGCGCTGTGGCCGCTTCAAGCCTTCGGGCCTGGGGGGTTGGTAGACGACGTGTCCCAGTCGTATCTAGGCATCATGGGCATGGCGCTTCAGCCTATTTTCGAACCTATTGGGTTGCCGTGGCAGGTGGTGGTGCCGCTGATCGGGGGGTGGATATTTAAGGAGGTCGTGCTGGGGCTCTTAGAGGCCACCGGGGGGTTAGACATCGTGGCGGGTCTTCCGGTGCCTAGTATAATGGCGTTTCTAGTCTTCACGGCTTTTTACTCCGCGTGTGTAGCCACGCTCTCCGCCTTGTATAAAATCGTGGGCTGGAGGCTCACCGCGCTGAGTCTCGTGGTTAATCTAGTACTTGCCTACGTCGCATCTCTAGCAACTTACGCAGTTTTCTCCCTCTTGCCTTGATGTAGAGGTAGGCAACTGGCGCCGTTATGTGGCTCGCCGAGGTCCAAGCTAGGGAGGCCGCAAGCGCCGTGGCGCAGACTACGTGGAACACCAGCAGGGCGGTGGGGAGATCTAAACTATTTGGAAACACCACGGCGGCTGAGATCAGGTAGTCACGTGGGGCGGTCAACCCCATAAGGGTGCCGGTCACGGCTGTGGCGAGTGTTAAAATCGTAGCGAAGCTCCCCCTCTGTAATCTACTCAGCAGACCAGTAAGTAGAGCTACTGTACATAGAAAGCCGAGTGCTGTCCCAACCTTTGGGAGGTATGGAGGCACCTCCTTGATAAATATAAAGAGATGCCCCAGAAGCGATGTCACTATGGCTGTGTGGAAAACCGCCGCGAGCACTCTGAGTCTTCTATCCCTAATGCTCCCAAATGTGAAGAACCTCGCAACTTCTTGAGGCGATACGGCGGTCGGCGCGGTGCTCACCGCTTTATACGTTGCGTAGAGCGCCGCGGCGGCTGAGGCGGCGAGGACTGAGGCGAAGACTAACAGCATTACGTACTTTCTACATATAGTTTAAAATATTTCCTTATGTAAATTTTGCACTATCAAAACTCCTAAAAAAGGAAGGGGCAACTACTTTCTGTGGATGTGGGGCGTTATGCCAAGTACGCGGCGCGGATGTGTGTGGGATGTGGCAACTGTGTAGATATTTGCCCCTCTTACATCGCCACCGGCGATTTAGATAACTCTCCGATGGGTAGGATTGGTATGTTGAGGAGGGGGGCCGGCTTGGCTGAGTTATACAGGAGCTTCTACAGCTGTACGATGTGCAAGAGATGTGCCTACTTCTGCCCGCTGGGACTAGACGTCGCCGAGGTGACGCGCCAGGTGAGAGATTTCCTAGCCAGATCGGGGCTGAGGCACCCCTATGTAGAGAAGGTTGTGAATAACTTCGTCAATCGGGGCAACAACATAGGAATGCCGCCGAAAGTTGTAGAGATGTCTGTCCGCGCCTCTCTTAAAAAGATAGAAAAGGAGAAGGGGGCCGCCCCCAGAGTTTATCTACACGACGGGGTGAGGTACATCGAGGGTGTGACAGGCGCAGAGCAGAGGCCTGGCGGCCGCGTCGCCTTGTTGTTCCCCTCCTCTTCTGATATCTTCGAGTTCGACTTGGCGCTTAGGGGCTATCTCTACCTACTGAATAGGCTGGGCTTCGACGTGGTGATAAGCCTAAAGGTGCCAGATACAGCCAACTACGGCTATTTTCTCGACAACGCCTCGATGTACAAGATCGCCGACATGTACTTAGCTGAGATCTCACGGGTGTCTCCCCACGTGGTTGTCTTTGGGGAATGCGGCCACGGGTGGCACGTCTTCGCCAGTCTGGTATTGCCCAGATCCCCGGCGCCCGCCCTCCACATACACCAGCTCCTCCACAGGGCGTATACCAAGGGAGTTCTGAGGCTGGAACGTGTGGAGGTGAGGAAACCTGTCCTTTATATGGATCCATGTAACTATTCGAGGGGAGTTGCGCCGCTTATTGAAGAGCCCCGAATATTGCTAAGGGCGGTGGTTGGCGAATATATAGAGCTGTGGGATAGTCCTAGAAAATCTCTGTGTTGCCTGGGGGGCGGGGGGCTAATTGCGCCGGAGACGTTGAATACCGCGGTGGAGTACTGGAAGAGATTTGACATCAAAGGCGTGGGTACCGTGGTGAGGCCCTGCGCGACTTGTAAAGCTCAGTTAAAGAGGGTATTCAACGCGCTGGGCGTAGACGTTGATGTCACCGGGGTGGTGGAGTTAGTATACAGGGCGGCTAGGTAAAGCTGAGGACTTGCGACAAGCAACCGGCTGGGGGTTCCACACCCGCTAGTATGCATATTGCATCATACCTGCCGCCAAACATAGCCAAGAGCTCCGTCTTACCCATCCCGAGTTCAGACTCTATGACCGACACTGGCGGGCATATTCCGTGTTGCTCCCAGAATTGTCTCACGTATTTGAGAACGCTGACAGCGGCCTCGGTTATCTTAATTCCATTAATTTCAGCTAAAACCTTAGCTAGTTCTATACTCCAGTCGCTTTGGTTTTTCGGGAGGCACCTTGCCAGTTCAATGCGCTTACCTCCAAGAACCACTGCTTCTGGACACTTCACATCTTTTCGTTTTTTGTGTGGTAAAAAGGTATTGGTGCAAATTTCGCACCAAGTAGAGACATCATTTAAATTAGAGATATAGATTTGATCCATGTTTCCGCATTTTGAAGAGGTGCACATGTTGGTGAAGAAGACGGTTCGTGAATTTGTGGAGAAGCGCGTAGAGCCTAATGCCAGGCGCATAGACCAGGGCTGGTACCCCCGTGAGCTTCTGCGTGAAATGGGGGCGCTGGGCCTGCTGGCTCCTCACGCGCCGCCGGAGTACGGCGGGCCGGGGCTGGATTTTCGGAGTATGGTATTAGTGGTGGAGGAGGTGGCGAAGTCTAGCCCGGCGCTGGCCACGGTGACGGAGGTTCAAGGCGCCATGATTGTCCACAACTTGATGCACTACGCGGCGCCAGAGGCGAGGGAGAGATGGCTACAGCCAGCGGTGAGGGGGGAGAAGATAATTGCCTTCGCTCTCTCGGAGCCTTGTTGCGGGTCAGACGCCTTCTCTCTAGAAACTAAGGCGGAGAAGATAGGCGGTTCGTGGGTTATCAACGGCACGAAGCTCTGGATTACCTCGGGGATGTACGCAGACGCGTTTCTAGTTGCGGCGCGCACGGGTTCGCCTGAAGAGAGGCACAAGACCGTCACCCTATTCCTAGTGGAGAGGGGTAGTTGCGTCGAGGTGACCCCAGTCGCTGTGATGGGGATGAGGGGCACCGGCACCGCGGAGGTGAAGTTCAGAGACTGCGAAGTTGGAGAGGACGCCGTGGTAGGCGGCGTAAACGGCGCCTTCAAGGTGGTTCTCGACGACCTGAACAACGGAAGGACGTGCGTCGGCGCAATTGGCCTGGGGATAGCTCAGGGCGCCGTACGGGAGGCCTTCTCGTATGCAAAGAAAAGGCGCGCCTTCGGCACCACTATTGTAAACTTTCAAGCGGTACAGCACCACCTCGCCTCCATAGCGGCTCAGATAGAGGCTGTTAGGGGAGTGGTTTACACGGCCGCATACTTCAGAGACAAGGGAAGCGAACTTTTCCCCCTCTACGCCCAGGTGGCTAAGTACCTCGGCTCAAGACTTGCCGTCGACGCCGCGAGAACCGCGATGCAGGTAATGGGGGGTTACGGCTACTCCACCGATTCCAAAGTGGAGATGCTTTACAGAGACGCCAAGGCGACGGAAATATACGAAGGCGCCAATGAGATAATCCTAAACACCATATTCAGACTTTTCGAGAAGCACGAGACTTAAGAGCCCTCCCGAGACACGTCATATACCTCGCCGTTGCGGAAGTAGACCCTTCCCCCCACGGCGGTGGCCACGACACGTCCAAAGGCTCTGACCCCCTCGAAAGGCGTGTGTCGACAGCTACCCGCAAATTCTTCGCCTCTCACTACGAACTCCTCCAGCTTAACCACGGTGAAGAGGCCCCGCTCTATGCCCACGTCTACGCCCAATAGGCGCGAGGGTCTATAGGAGTAGAGCCTAACCACGTCGCCCAAGTCGACGACCCCCGCCCTCCAGAAGCTCAGCAACAGGCTGAGAGCCACGTCTAGGCTACATATCCCAGGCGGGGGGTTGCCGGAGTTCTTCTCCTCCAGCGTATGGGGGGCGTGGTCAGTGGCGTATACGTCGACCATCCCAGCGGCGAGGGCGGCCAAAAGGCCTCTGCGGAGCTCCGGCGTCCTCAGCCTGGGGTTTACGTGGCAGAGGCCGCGGTGTCTGCAGTTTTCTCTGTCGAGCAACAGGTGGTGCGGTGTGACGTCTACCGTGGCCCACCCCCGCGAGAGCTCGGCCGTCTGGGGGAGGGTCACGTGGGTGAGGTGTATCCTCGCCCCAGTCCTCCGCGCGACGGCCCAGGCCCTCTCTACACAAGCCAGCTCCGCCTCCGGCGGCCTGTCGCCGCCTCTGAAATAAGCCGGGTCTTCGCAGTGGAAGACGAGGAGGCACCCCAGCTCCGCGCAGGCCCTGCCCACCGCCTCTACGTGGCCCCATCCGTATCTCTCAACGTCTTCTGGGTAGATCTTGACTGAGCGCGGCTTCGCGGCGTGGAGCTCCCCCACGTCCTCGGGGACGCCCATGTGTAGCCGGTAGATGATGGGTAGCCTCGACCCCTCCTCCATTCGCCTTCTGTACAGCTCGGCTGTTCTAATGTGGGGCTTGGTGTTGGGCATGTCACCCACCGCCACTACGCCGCCCGCCAGCGCCGACCTGGCGCCGCCCATCAGCGTCTCCTTGTACGCAAGCCCCCAGTCTCTGAAGTGCACATGGATGTCGACGAAGCCTGGCAGGATTAGGTAGCTGTTTGAGAGCTGGAGAGGCCTGCATCCCCGCCTCCCGAGTCTCACCCGGCGGAAGCCCCCGGCGATGTATGCCCGACCCTCAATCCATATGCATTCAGACATTACAAGCCAGCCTTGGGAGCGGCTGGACCTCGTAGCGGCACCTAGTGCCACCCTCCGGCGATGTGAGGAGAACCTCTCCGTCGTTAAGTTGCGCAGTGACGTCGGCCATTACTCTAAGGCCCCTGTCTCTACAAGCATTTACCAATGTCGCTATCCCAAGCCGCCTCAGCTCGTCGAACTCGGTCTTGTTTAGCTCGAAGGCCTTTCGGCCGTAGATAAAGAACTCCATATCTACGCCGTCGGACACTACAACATCGGCGTCTGTCTCGGCAAGAGAGTCGTATAGGTTTTTCATGTGGGTGAAGTGGCTCTGGGGCCTCGGCTCCACCCTCTGCACCACCGCCTTCCCGCCGTACTTCTCGATCAGCCTCTCCACCGAAAAGGCGCCTCGGCCAAAGACGCGGTACAATACCTTGCGCCCCTCGCGGGATAGGTCGGCCGCAACCCTGGCCAGAAGTGGAGTGAAGTCACATCCCACGAATAGGTATATGCGGCCCCCCCTCACAGGCCCCATGGGCTGTGGCAGGGCCTCGGTTGCCGCCTCCCACGCGGCCCGGGGGGCGGGGCGGGGGAGATCGTTGAGGAATACAACGCCCTGACCCTCCAGGATGTCGAACTCCACTGTGTAGCCCGCCCTCCTCCCCCTGGACTTGACAACGTACATAAGTCTTTCCGTGACGTTTCTGCCAATCCGTAACTCGAGCCTCAGCAAGTTGTCGGCGATGTAGTCCAGAGGCGTTACGGACTCCTCCTCGGCGATTCCCACGAAGTCGATCTTGGCGGGTCTAAAGACTCTGTACACCGCGTTTATTAAGTACTCCCGGGACTGGGGCCCCTCCACGAGAGACGAGATGGAGTCCACCACCACGAGGCTGTAGTCGCTCTGCGAGACGGTGGAGACTATCTGGTTGAGTATGACGTCGGTCTTCACGAAAATCATATCCCAGAAATCAACTCTTGACAGGTTGTAGCCGAGAGAGGCGGCGTTTTTCATAAAGACGTCCCTATCCTCGTATAGCGAGACCCAGAGCACCTTTTCGCCCCTTGCCACCCTCTCGTGGGCCATCCTCATGGCGAGGCTTGTCTTCCCCACGCCCGGCCTTCCATATATGGCGGTGACCCCCCTAAAATCTAGCAACATCGTAAGATAAACGCCACCTTTTTAAAACCTAACCTCCCGCACCCCCCAGGTATCACCAAACACAAGCCCGCCACTCCCAACCTCTACGCGTGTCTGGAGGCTCCTAAGCTCTATCCTCCCCCTCTTCGCCGAGGCCCAGAGGGGCCCCCTCCCCAGCCCCCGGGATCTTAATCTGTACAGCGTCTCCAACAGCTTCGCCAGTTGCGAGTCTGGACAGGGCGTGTGAGGCCGCCTATTGGTGTGGTCAGCCGCTAGGCCGCCTTCGCCGCATTCGCCGCCGGAGTAGATCGAAGGCACCCCCGGGAGGGAGAAGAGCAGGGCGTACCCCATGGAGAGCTGTGCATGACCGCCGAGGCGCGTGGCCGCCCTATCCACGTCGTGGTTTTCAAGAAACGTATTCATGTAGGGCAGGGCTGAGGGCGGCGTCAAGGCCAGGTATCTATTCACCGCGTCGGCCACCTCCTCGGCGCCTTTTGTAAGGCTGTTGATAAGCCCGTTGTAGAGGACGTACGCCGTGAAGCCCCTAACCGCCTTGTAGAAAGGGGCGGGGTTGCCCACGTGCTCCCCCAGCACGTAGCGGCCCTCCGCGGGGGACAGCACCTCCTCCCAGACGCCAGGAGGCACCCCATGCGCCACGTCAAGCCTAAAACCGTCGACGTGGGGCGTCCAGAACTCCACCACTTTACGCGCGTATTCCGCAGCCTCCGGCCTGGAGTAGTCCAGCCTAGGCATAAACCACACTTTTAGAAAGGTCTCGTAGGGAGGGTCGCCCCCCAGCAGGACGGCCAGGGCGCTTCTGGGCAACCTCGCCGCGAGCTCCTTCACAAGCCGCGTGTAGGAGCCGTCGCGTATTATAAACGGCCCGCCGGGGAAGAGGGGGTTGCGGAGGCCTACGTGGTAGAGCACTATGTCCAGCACCAGCTTCAGCCCGGCGCGGCTCAGCTCCCCCCGCATGGCCTCGAAGGCGGCCCAGCCCCCCAGCCTCTCGTCCACCTGGAAGTGGTCGACCACGTCGTATCTATGGTAGCTCATAGCTGGGTATATTGGGTGGAGATACAGCGCGTCGGCGAAGCGGGAGGCGTCTACCGCTACGCGCGCCACGTCTTTTAAAGTGCCGCCGCAGAACTCCCGCCTAAGATCCCTACAGCCGAGCCTATTAGCCGACCTATCAGGCAGAACCTCATACATAGCCCGGATCCCCGGGTCGCCCACGTACGGAGGCGACCTAAACCCCGCCTTCTTGCCGCAGCACCTCACCTCGTACCGCCGACGCCTCGCCGCGGCCATGTATATAGAGAACTGCTCCCCCCGCATCAGCTCCACAACCTCGCCGCCGGGCACCTCGGGCGGCTCCGGGGCGTAGATCCTAAGCTCCACGGCGCCTCCCCAATCCCCCGACATATAGGGAACGGCGAAGTGCCACGGGTAGCTGGGCGGCTCCACAACGCACTCAACCTCGCCTCCCCCGGACAGTATACGGTAGACTCCTGGGGGCAACTCCACGCGGTCTCTAAACGCGCCGTGGATCCACCCAGTGAAGTCCCCCACCACGTAGCCCGGGCCGGCTTGGACAACCGCCACCTTCCCGTAGTAGGGGTCAGACCTCCACTTCTCAACGCGGCAGGCCACGGCCATCTCAACAATTTAATAAATGTAGAAACTGGAGGCCGTGATTAAGCTCTCTAAAAACCCTCACCTCGTTAGGCTAAAGACAAGGGGGGAGTCTATATGCCCCATTAGCAAAACCATCGACTCTTTTGAAATAACCGTGGAGTACATCCCCCGGGGAGCCGCCCTCGCCATTGAGGAGTTTAAGAAAATTGTAGACAGCTACCGGGGCCGCGAGATACTTCACGAAGAGCTCGCCGTAGACATCCTTGAAAAGGTCAAGGCGGCTGTCAACCCGCCTTACGTCAAGGTGATTTTGAAGTCGTACTACATAGGCGTGGAGATAGAGGTGGTGGCCGAGTCGGGCGGGGCACAGACTATGTATATCTAGGGCTGTCTCCAGCGGGCTAGCTTCACCAGCGAGTAGAGCCCGGCCATGCTCTGAGCCGCCAGAGCCGCCGCGGCCGCCGCCAGCAAGTCGCCGCCGTACTCAACGAGGCCCAGGGCGTGTTGTATAATTATGCCTGCCGCGCCGGTCGGGAGAACCACGCCCAGGTAGGGACTCGGCAGGAGAGTCGCCGGGTAGTAGACTGGGGAGCCCACCGTAAACACCGCGGTGAGTATCTGCGGCAGAGACCAGGCGTATCTCATATGCCGTATAAAGCTGGCTAGTGTAAACCCCACGCCAGCCGAAGCCAGCCAGAGAGCCGCCAAGGCGTACATGGCGGTGGGCGTCAGAATCCACAGACCCAGCCACAGCATCACGGCTAGGTACACGGCCAAGGTGGGGAGGGCGAAGATAAAAGAGCTTAGGGCCAGCCCCAAGGCGTAGCCCACGGGCGATACAGGCGCCGCGGTCAACATGCTCTGGTACTTAACACCGAGGCGGTAGTAGGTGGCGTCGCCTATGAGAGAGATGCCGTTGGAGGCCAAGGTCCAGATAAAGCCCCCCACGAGGCCCCACTTAAGCCCCTCCACCCCTCCGTATATTGAGAGTATGACGAGGAAGGAGACGGGGCTAACGGAGCTGGCCACTACCCATATCCATCCCCTAACGGCGGCTATCCAGCCGTTCACCCAGGCGATCACCAGGGCGTCTCTAACTATCTTCATGGCCCAGCTCCCCCACGGTCAGCAATACGTAGTCCTCCAGCGACTTCTGCCTAACCACCACCCTCGTCCCCAATCTTGTTAGTTCGGCGGAGGCGGGGGCTGAGTCGACGTAGTACAGCCTCCTGCCCCCGATATCCACGACGGATTTAGCCTCCCCAATCCCGCCGTCTGCGCCGTAGACCTCCACCACGTACCTCCCGGGGACCTTCTCCACCAGCCTCTCCGGAGGGGCCATATCCACGACGCGCCCCCCGCTCAGGACGAGGACAACGTCGCTCAGCGCGGCGGCCTCCTCCACATAGTGCGTGGTGAGCACAACCGTGGAGCCCCTCCTCTTCATCTCCGTCACTGAGTTCCACACAAGCCTCCGGGAGTAGACGTCAAGCCCCGTGGTGGGCTCGTCGAGAAACACCACGTCGGCATCCGCCGCGAAGACCGCTGCTATCAAGACACGCCTCTTCATACCCCCCGACAGGGTATCCACCTCCCGATCCCTCACCTCCCAGAGGCCGAACTCCTCCAGCGCCTCCCGGGCCCTCCGCCTAGCCTCCCTAAGGGAGAGCCCCCTAAGCAAGAGGTAGCTAAGCACAAACTCGTAGGGCGTCAAGAAGTCGATTGGCCTGCTCTCCTGAGGCACGGCGGCCACCACCCGCCTGACCTTCTCCGCCTCCCTCACCACGTCGAAGCCCGCCACGGAGGCACGGCCCTCGGAGGGCATGAGCTCCGTAGTTAGGATGCGCACCAACGTCGTCTTGCCAGCTCCGTTTGGCCCCAGCACCCCAAGCACCACCCCCCTCCCAACCTCGAAGGTGACCCCCCTCAGAGCCCAGAACTCGCCGTACCGCCTCCCAAGGTTTTCACACGCAATCACGCTTATACAAAACACGACTGGGGGTAATAAGCTTTGAGGTAAAGGATAAATACCACCACCCCAGGTTCAACGTGCTACCCGGCGTAGAGTGGCTGGTCGTCGCCGGCGTCATTGCGATAATTCTCATCGCTGTTCTCACAAGGGCGGTGCGTAAGCCGGTGAAGTGCCCCCGAGAAGTCGGCGACGTCGAGAGGGCCCTCTCTGCCATGTTCGACGACGTGAGGACGGTTAAATTCGGAGACTACGTGGCGTTTCGCGCCAGAAGCGGGTACATACCGCTGGCGGTGGTGGTGAACTGCAAGAAAGGAGAAGTCAGCACGGAGTGGCCCTGGCCGCTTGCCCTTGTGCTCTTCCTAGTGCCAAATCTCCAAATCCCAGCAGTGGTTTTGTTCATATGGTTCTGGGACGCCGCGAGGAGGTTTAGAAACACGGTGCTCCACCTCCTAAGCGAAGCCGCGGCGGCTGAGTAGATGCAGT
>ERZ1669248.1093-NODE-1093-length-10551-cov-6.705697_pt1 | contig 10551 bp, 12 predicted proteins | sample MGYA00579296_ERZ1669248 | MGnify/ENA primary metagenome ERZ1669248 (study PRJEB41166, sample SAMN08046057) | hot springs metagenome | biome: hot spring; feature: neutral hot spring; material: thermophilic sediment; isolation source: thermophilic sediment from...
GTGTGCCACCACCCTGTTAGCCTCCTCTCCCACGAGGGGACAGGAGCTATAGGCATCCTCCAGGGCGCGAATCTTGTCTCCGCCCTCGACGGCAAGCCGCGCGCGCACCAGATTTTTCAATTGCTACCTGAACCATTGAGGGTTGAGAATCGTAGAACCTTTAAGGCTTACGACGGAATCAACAACACATTTAACCTAGCCTACACGATGTTAAAGTGGAGGGTTCACGTAGCCATCTTGAACGCCAAGCTTGAGCCGTATTTGGGGGTCTTACACTCGGATCAGTTTGGGAAGCCAAGCCTAGTATGCGACTCCACCGAGCTTTACAGATACCTCGTCGACGACTTCTTAATTCAGTACTGCCAGAAGCTTAGGAAGAAAGACTTTACCGTCAAATCTGAGACGGCTTCACGGAAGCGGAAGGGGGGAAGAGAGTACTTGAACAACATTCAGACAAGAGGCTTAATGAAGCGTTTAAACCAGTATTTTGAAGGTAAGGTTGAGATTCCCAGAATCAAACATGGTAATAGACAGACCGTAGAAACTTTGATTAATGAAGAAGCCCTGTTATTCGCCAAGTTTCTAAGAGACGAAAGAAAAACATGGACGCCTAGAATTGCTAGCCTTAATATTTATCCCAAATCACAGTTTCAAAGGAGGTGAGGAGCGATGAGTGAGAAGAAAGTTGTAAGTAGAAAGGTTGCCATTGCACTCGGAATAGTATGCATTGTCTTGCTAGTTCTTCTTGTCGGAAACATGTACACTCTTAACAGTCAAATATTATCACTAAACTCGCAAGTGGAAAGTCTACAGAATGAAAATTCATCGTTAAAATCCGAAATATCAGCTAAGAATAACACTATAGCTTCATTAAATTCGCAAATAACAGAAAAAGACAACACAATTTCTTCATTGAATTCACAGATAGCAACTAAGGATTCTCAGATTTCCACTTTAAATTCTCAAATAAGTCAACTTCAAATATGGCTTGAAGGAAATATAACATTACTCAATTCGCTAAAAGTAGAAAAGGAAAAGCTTAGCCTCTGGCTTGAAGGTAACAAGACTCTTCTTGTACAAACTCAAACATGGTTACAAGGAAATATAACATATTATGAGTCCCAAACAGCCACATTAAATTCTCAAATAACATACCTACAAAGCGAAATAGCCTCTTTGACAGCCGAAATAACTAGCCTAAATGGCATAATTGCAACCCTTCAAGCATATGTGGATGCTTATCAAAATTTGAGAGATAAAGTGAACCAGAGATGGAATCACATCAACATTGAGCCCTTCATAACTCCTCAAGATCAAGCGGTTCGCGACATTGTCTATGCTGTCACAGGAGGATGGAGCAACCCATCCGATTGGAATGAATACTGGAAAGACGTTAAAGCCATGTACGATTGGATTGTTAACAATGTAGAATACAGAAGCGATGGGTTGTATCCAATGCTTCCATATGATCCATCTGGAGATTTAGATTTTTGGGATGAAATGTGGCAGTTCCCAAACGAAACAATAAGCCTCAAAAAAGGAGATTGCGAAGATATGGCAATACTTCTGTGCTCAATGATACGCTGTTACTGTGACATGAAATACTGGGTTGAATGCATTATTATAGAAAGCTCCACATCGGGTCATGTAGCAGTTCAAGTACCTGTTTCAGGATATAAACTCGTAATTTTAGACCCTGCTGGAAAATATTACAGCCACGACTTCTGGGGGAATATAGCTTTCAACGATATAACCACAGAAATCAACAACTGGTTAAACTATTGGAAACCTCAAATGGGAAGCGATGTTTACGCCGCCAGAGTCTTTTCCGACTACATCGATAAAAAGTTCGCCTCAACAAACGAATACATAGCATGGATGTATAGCAGATAAACAAAATCTAACTCCTTGAAATCCATCTTTATATAGACTCCTCGTAATTTAGAGACTCATGCTCACTTTCACTTTTTTGGGTTTGGGTTTGGGGATAAAACTTTAATATTTTATAAATAATCGTTAGACTGGTGATTGTTATGGTTGAAAAGTTTAAAGCTGCTTTTATAGCGCATGTTCCAGACGCAGACCCAGCTAAACATCGATGTAGTGTTAAGACATCCCTTTACGAGCTAACAAGCGTTTTAGTTAAGAACGATGATGAAGCGGTAGAAGTATGCAAACAACTTAGAAAGGAAGGGTTTCACGCTTTCATTTTATGCCCAGGGTTTACACATAAAGCAGTAGCCCGAATAGTCGACGCCGTCGGCACCGACGCCTCGGTAAACGTTGCAAGGGGAGATGGACCAAGCAATGAAGTAGCCCTTAAAATTATGAAAGAAGCAGGCTGGTTCAAAAGAGAAAGCTAGAACTTTAGGATAAACGGCACAAAAGCTGAACCGCTTGAAAGTTATAAAACCCTTGCAAAATCTGACGCATTTGATAGTTTTAAGGGTCACTATTCGGGTAGAACCTTTATTGGAGCGACAATAGGTGTCATTAAGCCTTCTATGCCTTGAATATTTTGTATGTTCAAGACTGTTTGTTCAAGTTCCTTATGCGCGCCCATCGCTAAAAATTTAAAATTGAAATTGAAATTTAATAATGCCATCATTCCCAGAAGGGACACTCATACCGAGTATATCCACCCATATTGAGTGCGGTGTACGCCGCACTTGCATTTCCGCTCAACGCGGAATCACCCATAATGTTACTATCATCGCTTTTTCCCTTATCTTTACCCAAGTATTCTTTTATTGAGTCAATGTTTTTACTCAGATCTTTAAGTAACTTATGCGAGCCAAACTATATGCTCAAGGCTATCGATAGGATCTCCCATTCAATAGGGAAACCACCCTCTCCAACCACCTCTCAACAACTTAGCCGGAAACCATAGGTCAACGCCCCTCATTTGGTAAGCGTACTTACTCGCCAACACGTACTATCCTTAACTTATCCTCTCTTTTTTAATCTTCGTATGAAGTAAGCACGCTTACCCTACGCCTCACCAGCCTTCAGCATGTAGATCTTGAAAGTCCTCGTCCCCTTACAATCTACTAGGCCCAACGCCTCAAGCGCCGCCATAAACCCGCTGAGCCAGTTCCACGATATGCCCATCGAACGCTCAAGCCCGCTCAAGCTTGCCATCCCATTCACAGACAACAAGCGCTTAACCTCCCTCAACACGCCCCCAGGGTTATCCGTATCAGCCATACCACCACCCGTGAGAGGATTACGTCTACGCTTAAAAACACAAACTAAAACACGAACACAGCCCTCTGATGCAAACATGCGAACAAGTCTATGTAAACGTCAAAAACGCCCCTAAAACCGCGAACGTGCTCCTAGGCCCTTGAAGCGCCAAGCGACCGTGTGGGCGGGTAAGTAAGCTTACGCTCATGTAGAACTTGCAAAACCAAGACAAAATCGAGAAAATATCGAGAAAATTTATGTTCAGTTTTGCTATTTTGTTTTAGTGGTGTTTGTGTGCATTGACGAGATTGTTAAGAGGATTGAGGACTTGTTGACGGCGTTAGAGTTTGTTATCGGAGACCTTAAGGAGCTAGCCGGGGCTTTGAAGAAGTTTGTCGCCGAATGTAGGTCCATGTATGAAATTACTGTGGAGACCGTTCGGAGGATGATTCCGGGGAGGCTTCAAGCTTACTTGGGCTTAAGCGAGGATGAAGAGTACGTTACCGTCAACGTTAAGCGCCCGTTAAACGCTGAACAATTTAAGGCTGTAGTCGAAGTTGTCGTTGGTAGGCTTGGAGGCGAATACGTCAGCCTTGGAGGAACAGGCTACTTCAGGATACCGAAGGGGAGATTGCAAACGTCCTGTGTATAGGAGGTGTTTTTGACGTTTGTCATATTGGAGGATGCTGGAAGCACATCGCTTAACATATGGATTAGAAGGTCGCTTCGCAGTTTAAGGTTTGACGGAAACTATCCTGACTTCACCATCGAAAGCGTAAACGCTAAGAGGGTTGCGCTTGCAATGTTGAAGCGCTACCCGGCTAAAGTTTTTCTCGGCGGAGGCCGGAGATCAGCGCGTCTTATGGTTGCCGTGAAGGTTCAACGCTCAACATGCAACGCCCTGAAACTTCTTTCAGCGGCTGGATGGATCACAGCTGCTGAAGCTGGTAGGTTGATGGAGAACCCTGCGCCCAGGTTTATCATAAGGCGCCTCAGACAAACTTTGGGATGAAGAGGAACATGCGATGTTTACTTTTGGAATCTTATCTGGCGCAGCGATTCGCTTCACCCTTCTAAAACTTGGCGTTGATTGTTTTCAAAGCTTGTTTGCTATGTTTTTAAGCCTTTCAGCAAGCTGGGCGCATGTTTTGCCGTCAAGCCATATGGCTGGCGTTTGCCTCCACCTTTCTCCATCGAGGTATGAAACTGTCAATTTAACTCTTCCACCGAAGCTTGTCCTGTATATTCTAACCCACAGGTTGACTCCTTTCGCTGAGATTTTGAAGGATCCTTCAACCTCCCTTTCCCCTTTCCTCTCAACGTCGGATATGAACGGCATATTCATTCACTCCAGCTTCTGAACTACGTCTTTAACTCTTATGTGGAGGACTCCGTTCATCCTGTAGAGTTCGGCTACGGCTTTGAACCTTGAGTTTTTCTTTATGAGGCTTACTGGCCCTTCGTAGTCGCCTGGTTCAAGCCTTGCCCTCCACTTTTCGTCGACAAGGACGACGGCTGAGCCTGGGTAGATCTTTTCAACCTCAACCACGTAGACCCTTCCAACTTTAGGCTTCGCTGCTGACGCAACTGCGTACCTTCCAGCTTCAACCTCAGCCACAAGCTCCTCGTTCACCATCATGCCCAAAGCCGCCCGTAAAACGTTCGGCGATGCCCATTCTAGCTCAGGGTCTCGGCTTAGCTGTTCAACCGTTAAGCCTTCAGCTCCCCTCTCAAGAAGCTTTATGTAGGCTATCCTTGCGACGCGTGCAGCTTTCCTGTTGAAGTCCCTTACGGCTTCAACCTCTGTTTTGACGGCTTCAGGCTCAACCTCAACCCTAACAGCTTCCCTGTCAAGCTCAGCTATCTCATGAGGCGTAAGCGGGTTAGGCTGGGGCTTGGCGTGGCGGCGAAGGATTGTTGGAAGCTTAAGGTTTAACGTTTCAACTATTCGGCGCATTTTCTCAACGCGTTTCCTGCTTGCGTAGAAGTATATCATGTCAAGGCTTTCGTTTGTTGCGAGTATCGTCACCTTTCCAGGGGCCTTCCTTCCAGTCCTGCCCTTTCGTTGGATGTATCTTATCTCGCTTGGTATAGGCTCATAGAATATCACGTGGTCAACTGCTGGTATGTCCAGGCCCTCCTCAGCTATGCTCGTCGCCACTAGAACGTTAAGCTCGCCGTCTTCAAGCATCCTTAACCTTTCAGCCTGCTCCTCCTGTGTTAAGCCCTTATCGTTAAGCTTTGAAGCTTGGCCTACAAACCTTTCAACCCTAACGCCTAGCACGCCTTTAAGCTGTTCAACGAGGTGGCTTGCCGTGTCCCTGTACTGTGTGAAAACGAGCATTCTTGAAGAAGGCTTCCTTAAAAGTTGGTCGCGGACAATTTGTTTAAGCAGTTCAGCCTTCGGATGTTCAGGCGCAGCGGACCATACAAGCATCTTCAAGCTCTTATAATCTGGATCGTTTACCAACACTGCGTAGCTGTGCTTCTCGCCTTTTTCAGCTTCAACCTTCTCCATGAAGGCCCTCAGCGAATGGACTCCCTGCGTTTCGAGGAGCTCAAGCATGTGGAAAAGCGTTAATGCGAGAGACTGGTTTATTATCGCCGCGAACAGCCTTCCACGCTCCTCCTCTACGCTTTCAGCCTCAAGCATAAAGCGCAGTTCATCTCCAGCCTCTATTAGGCATTTCCTCGTAACATATTCGGGCTTACGCTTAATTATCCCGTTGCTTATAAGCCAGTTAAGCCTCCTGTCTAGCATGTTGCGTATATGAGCCTTTATCACCAAATATTCCCTTGGAAGGTTTACCCTCCTCCACTCTATTTCTATTGGGTGTATGTATGGTTTAACGTCTGGATCTTCCTCCGTCCTGAACTCTACGCGTTCAATGTATAGGTTTCTGCATACTTCATGTACCCGTTTCAGGTCTGAGCCCGGCGAGGCTGTCATCCCCAGTATGAGCGGGTAGCGCGCCTGCATCACGTATGTTCGGGCGACGTCCGTGTAAGCGTATTCTTTGACGGCTCTGTGGCACTCGTCGAAAACGAGAAGCATGAAGTTTTCAAGGTTTAGCCTGCCCTCTATAAGGTCGTTTCTGACAACCTGAGGCGTTGAAAAATATATTCTTGATTCGCCATGCCAGAATGCTGCCCTGTGATCCGCAGGCGTCCTCCCAGTGAGGACAGCCGTGTCCCTCTCCCTAAGCTTCAAAATCCTAAGGAATGTTTCCCTATGCTGCATTACGAGGGGTCTTGTGGGCGCCATAACTAGGATTTTCGCGTCCCTGTAGTTGTAAAGTATGTTTGCGGCGACGATGGCTGAAATCACCGTTTTTCCAAGGGCTGTTGGCAGTATTACAAGCGTGTTCCTCTCAGACGCTATCTCAGCTATGCGTTTCTGGTAGAGCCTAAACTCTACTTTTCCAGGCCATATTAGCGGATGCTCAAAGTGTTTTTGGGCTTCAAGCATGGCTTCTACAGCTCTATAACTTCCTCGCCTTTCCTGCGCTCTCCAGCCTTAACCTTCGGGTTTACGGCTTCAATTATCCCCATGAGCTTTGAGAGCTTATCGTATTGGAAAAGCTCCTTAAACTCTTCAAGCTCAGCTGCTGATCTTAAAACTAGTCCGCGCCTCTTCTTTGGGCTTCCATCCTCGCCTACAGGGTTGAGCTCAACTGCAAGCCTGCTTGGCGAACCCTTATACGCTGGAAGTTTGAGGACGAACACGCCTGGAACAGTTGTCCTAAGCCTTGACCAGTCTTTTCCAGTTTTAAGGAACTCCGCAAGCTTCTCCTCAGACAACTTTGGCACCGTTTATTGTTATGTTTTTTGCAGTTAAAATTTTTGGGTTTGAGGCTGCTCCTCTTCCTCCACCTCTTCGGGCTCCCTGTTTGTGTCTTCTATGCCCTTAGCCGTTATTATGAACGATGCTTTAGCCTCAGGCAGGTATGGCGAATCAATAACCCTTGCAACCCTTGTCCCATCTTTACCCTTCCTCAAGTGAACCCTGTGGGTGCAGGCATGCGCCATAACGTGGCCTCCAGCTGGACGTTCAGGGCTTCCGTAAAAAGTTACTGGGTTTGCCTGAACCTGGTTTGTGACGACCACGGCTATGTTGTAGGCTTCAGCCAGCCTAAGAAGCTTATGCAAATACTGGTTTAACACCTGCTGCCTCATGGAAAGGTCCTCTCTTCCAACGTATTCTCCTCTGAAGTGGCTTATTATGCTGTCAACTATGACGAGCCTTGCCTTTTCCTCAGGCACCTTCCTGAATAGGCAGTCTATTAGGAAGCGCTGATGGTCGCTTGTGTACGCCCTAGCCACTATAATGTTGTCGAGGATCCTGTTTCCGTCAAAACCCCTTTTAGATGCTATCTGATAAACCCTTTCAGGGCTGAAAGTGCCTTCAGTGTCCATGTATATGACGTTTGACCCGAAACCTCCCTGCTCAGGCGGAAGCTGTGCCAAAACGGCCAGGGTCATGCAAAGCTGCGTCTTCCCAACCCCATAGTCGCCTATAAGCTCAGTCATGGCTTGGGTTTCAACGCCTCCGCCTAAAATTTTGTCAAGCTTCGCTGAACCCGTTGTGCACCTTTGAATGTCCTTACGCCTCTCAAGGAGCTCCGTTGCTTTGACGAAGCCGTAGTTCATGATTTTCCTTGCCTCCTCAATAACCCTGTAGGCTGTCTCTTCCTGAAGCTTAACCCTCTCAATAAGCTCCTTTACAGGCGTGACGGACAAGGCTTCAATTGTTGTTATGCCTGCAGCGCGAAGCTTAGAAAGCGTTGTTGAGCTTACACCAAGTTTTCCAAGGTCGTCTGACAACTTCCAAAACCTCCCAAAACATGGTTTTCAATGCGTTGGCGCGCAGAACCCCTCTGCTTCCACATTTAACCCTCCTAACCCTCAACGTTGGATACTCGTCTCCCAAGCGTTTGTAGACGCTGAAAATCCAGCCTTTTCTTTTCCAGCAAACGCCTACAGCATACACTTCAACAGCAACCTCCAACAAGCTTCAGCGTTCCCCGGCATCGATGCACACTTTGCGCCCTGGAAGTTTCCAGCCGTTATCGTTTAAACCAGCCCTGGCCAGCTCGCTTAGAATTTCAGCTCGGTGGTTTTGTATAAACTCTTCAAGGGCTTCACGCTGGATTTGCCAGCTGTATTTTTGACCTGAGATTTTACTCCAATACTGCGGGTGTCTTCTCTGGATGAGCTTCATCAGAAGCCTACGCTGTAGTGTTGAAAGGCTTTCAAGCCCAAAGTTTAGCGATTCATGGAGCATTTATAACGACCTCCAGCGGCGCGTGCAAACCTGTCTTCTCCCCATTCCAAGTCGCTCTCGCATATTTCGCCCCAGCATTTAGCGCATATTGGAAGCTTCTCCCCACGGTAGAAGATGTAGAGCTGTATGTCCGTGTTCTCGCAGCTTCCATTCCATGGGTTTCTGCAGCGTTCCCTGACAGGCTTTAAACCTTCAAGGGGTGTTTTGCGCGCCATACGCATCGCAACGCATTCTACAGCTTGAACTATTTATATTGCCACGTACCTTTGGGGGGAGGGGGGATCCCCCTTAAGCCATGTGGGAATAGTTAATTCTGGGTTCTGCAGTTGTTTTAGTGGTGGTCTGTTGTCCCGCATATTCAGGGATAGAGAGAAGCTTTCGCCAAGGTATGTTCCTGAAAGGCTCCCCCACCGTGAAGGCCAGCTTAAGGAGCTGCTTTCCATCTACGTGCCCATGCTTGAAAACGTTGGAGGAGCTTTTCTCCAGCCAGTCCAGCTTATTGGGGGTGTTGGCGCCGGGAAAACATGCACGGCTTTAAGGTTTGGAGGCATAGTTGAGGGTGAAGCCTCAAAGCGTAAAATAAGCCTTAAACACGTCTACGTTAACGGGAAGGTTGACGGTTCAAACAGGTACACGCTTTACAGGCGAATTTTGGAGCAGGCTTGCCCCTCAATACAGTCTAGAAGCTTAAGCCCTGAGGATATGCTTACGCAGATGGTTAAGCAGCTGCGAAGGGAGAAGCGTTACACCATCATAACATTCGACGAGGTTGACTACTTCGTGAAGCGCTGTAAAGAGCACGTTGTATATGACTTGACGAGGCTTAACGAGATATCGCCCGGCGAACCCTGCAACGTTTTAGGCGTCCTTTTCATTGCAAGGGATCCCTCATACCGCAACCTCCTCGACCCAGCTGAAGTTTCAACTTTAGGCTTATGCATCATACATTTCCCACAGTACAACGCTGATCAGATCAGGGACATAGTTGCCGACAGGGTTGAGTTGGCCTTCAAGCCTGGAGCTGTAAGCGATGATGTCCTGGAATTTGTAAGCGATTTGGCCGCTAAGCCTCCGGCTAACGGAGATGCAAGGTTCGCCCTAGACTTATTGTTGTATGCTGGAAACCTTGCTGAGAACATGGGGTTTGAAAGGGTTCTACCAGAACACGTCAGAAAGGTTTATGGAGAAATACACCCAACGGTTTCAAGCACGGAAATTTCAAGTCTAAGCCAAAATGGGAAGCTTATACTTCTTGGGCTTGCAAGGGCTTTGAAGGCTTCAAAGACGCCTTACGTAAGCCTTAGAGAGGCGAGGGAATACTACAACGTTGTCTGCGAGGAGTACGGCGTTAAGCCCGCCTTTGAGTTTGAGGATATCCTCCAAAGCCTCGTGGACATGGGAATCGTGGAGATGAAGTCGCTTAAAAGCATAGGTTTATCGGGCGTCTCAGCCGAAGACCTTGACAGGTTCCTCAGCAGCTTAATAAGGCATGTTGGAGGCGGGATCTAATGATGGTTAAAGCGAGGGACGTTTGGGAGGATGTAGAGGAGGGGCTTGGAAGCGTTGGAAAAATCAGGATACTTAGGGTGATGGTTTTCAATCCTGAAGAGCACTTCACGAAGTATATGCTTGAAAGGGCAACAGGGCTTAAGCCGAAGGACGTCAGGAAAAGCCTTCAAACGCTGGTTGATCTCGGATGGGTTTTGGAGAACCCATGTGACCCGAAAACTTACAGGTTAAACGTGGAGGATGAAACCGTTAAGCTTATCATAGAATTCTTCAGGAGGCTTAGGTTTAGGGTTTAATTTGATTTCCACATGTTCCATTCGGAATGTTCAGTGTTTTCCAAACTTTTAGAGTTCAATTTTTCAAGTGTTAAGCGAAAGTGTAAAGCTTAACTCTAAAAGTCTACGCGTATATTGTTAGGAGTGTGGAGGGATGGGCGTTTTCATGAAGAGGGAAGCCCTGTTTCACGATTATGTCCCCTCAAGGCTTCCCCATAGGGAGGGGGAGTTTGAGGAGCTTCTGAGCTATTTCAAGCCTGTTTTACATGAGAATTTAAGCCTCAGGGTTCACGTTAA